>Ga0070737_10001271_pt1 | contig 37565 bp, 29 predicted proteins | sample Coa_R1_10_FD_66438 | JGI IMG/M metagenome (GOLD analysis project Ga0070737, IMG submission 66438) | Surface soil microbial communities from Centralia Pennsylvania, which are recovering from an underground coalmine fire - Coalmine... | ecosystem: Environmental > Terrestrial > Soil > Unclassified... | reverse complement strand
TTGCGTTCCTGTCTGTCTGTTCGGTTCGGGTTCCCCGATGCTCGGATGGGTTGATCACCATCGCCGGGTTTCTGACGGTTGTTCTGACTAGCGTTTACGTTTTGCACAATTGGGGCGGTCCTTTTCCAGGAGGCAAAGATAACCCAGCCCGCTGCTGGTCGTCAGCAGATTGCTGGCCGGCGGAGGGCACGACTGTGACTGTGTCTCTGGGTATTGGCCCTCTTTGCGCCCTCCTCCTTGGGCTCAGCCTGCTTCTGGCACCAACTGCGGCCAGCATGTTGCCGAGAATCTTGCGGAGGAATGCGCAACGCAACGAAGCGACTGCCCGTGGGTCAGCGCCGGCTGGCCTGTCTTCGGCACCAACGACGGCGGTGCCGTCAAGCGAGCAATTCCGTCTGCTTCTCGCTTGTGCCATCGGCATGGTGCTCGGAGGGCTGATGATGGCGGCGGGGGTGGCCGTGGGCGTCTATGCCCTCTTGACTGTTCCAATTGGCAGCGGCGGTTTCTGGGGCTGGATGGGTGGAGCTTTGGGCTGTTTCCTTGGCGGCGGCGGAAGCTTGCTCGGCAGCTGGAATTCGTTCCGGCAATTGGCCGGCGCCGGCGACCTGCTGCGGGCGCCGGGACGCACCTGGTTGGATTACCTGATGTGGACGTACACCCTTACAGGCATGGGATTGGCGGCCGCTGCCCTGGCTGTGTTTTTCCAGGTGGCAGCGATCACACCCACGGTTCAGGCGCTACTCACTTTGGGCGGGATGATGGTGTTCCAGGGCATCCTCTTTCTCGTTTTCCGCGGCTTGATGCGGCAACCGAAAGAGAAGCAAGGCCCATAGGCGATGCCGGGCGGAGGCGAGGCCAGTGCGTCCCGCCGACTCCGCACCAAACTGGGAATGACTCAGGTCAAAAGCCCACTGGACAATTGACGAACAACTCCCTGATGTTTACAATGGCGAACCATGACAATCAAGGTACCAAGGTTCGGCTAGAGCGGGAACGAAGCTCAGGAAGGAAGGTGGGGCTGCGCAAGGTGCATTTGTGGGATAGCTTGCGCAACCGGAGGAGCGGAAATGGAACGCAAGGTCAAGCGGTTCAATACCTTGTGCAGACGTTCCCACAGACGGCTTGACCGGGATAGATTGGGCAAGCGCAATCTAATTACAAGTTCGGCGGCGCGGGAGTTTCACACTTCGATGTGAACGATCGGCTTCGGTCAGTCGTCCTCTATTGGGGGATGCGGCCTGATTCGGCAGTCGCCGCGATTCCCCCTTACCGACCAGCCGCTGCAGCAGATCGGGGCCGCAGGTAGGCGTTCTGGGATTCGTAGCACCCCGAGCGGTCCCGGCTGCGGAGCTGGGTTGTTCGGCTACACCGAACGAAACATGAGACGGCGCTGCTACTTCACGGCGGTCATGACAATGGTCAAAGGATTACGAGTGGCCCTGTATACGATTGCCGCTTTGACGTCCCTAGTGGGGCTGTGGGGGATTCTCACCAATGCGGCCGTACCCCTCATTTATGGTAAGATAGAGTGGAACTTCTTTTGAAGGCTTCGAGAAATGGGATGGTTCGGAGGCTTCCGGACAACATCAACCCACGTTCTGCTTTCCTTGGTGGGCTCTCTCTTGGCAGACTCCGTGCCCGCATCTCGACCTCTACCTAGCGGGTCCGGTCGGCTATGGGTTTTATGCCCTTTCTTTCGTCTGGGACATGGGAACGATTATAATGCTCCGTTCGTATTTGTGCTCATTCGCAGGTCGAGTATTTTGGCCTGCGTGTCTTTTCTGTACCTGGTGGTTGATGGGACTGGGTGGCATCGTCGCCCATGTGATCTTTTTCGTGTCGATAGCGAGTGAAACTACGCGTGCCGGATTATGGCCCTGATGGCACGCCGAACAAGTCGCTGCAGCAGACCGGCCACGCGACAGACGCCTGTGCGCGTCATTTCGCTCCTCCCCGCGTGAGCCGGCTGCGGAGCTGTGACGTTCGGCCGCAGAGGACGGAGGGAGCAGTGTACGTTGTTGGCGTGGTACTGCTGGGTCTCGGGATTACGCTTCTGATCATGGGCGGCGTCGCTCTCGTCGCCGGGGCGCCGGTCATGGGAGGTCTGGTTTGCATCGGGTGCGTCCCGGTCCCGATGATTCTCGGCGGCATCGCCTTGGTCCGCCGGGCCGAAGACCGGATCACGGGCGGGGATATGCCGCCGGCGGAGCGTCCGGCCGCCGCCGAGGTAGGACCCACCGGAATCCTCGACCGGGTTCGGGCATTCGATCTGAACCGGCTGAACTGGGTCGGCTGGCTACTTCTGCTCGGGACGTTCGGGTTTGCCTTGGCGGAGGCAGCGGCCCTGGTCTGGATATGGCCGGGCGGGTGGGACCGTCAGCTGGCGCAGCTGGTTGCCCCGCTCATGGTCGTTCTGGCGGTCGGGTTCTTCGCGGGGACTCGATGGCTTTTGGGGCAGCTGGGGGTGTCGATCTACCGCCGGGAGCGTGGTCGCGCCGAACCATCCGCTGCAGCAGACCGCGGGGACACGTAGGCTTTTCGGAGTTCGTTGCTCACTCGGCCCCCGCCACTGCTGAGCTGGGTCGTTCAGGCGCTACTCAGTTTGGGCGGGATGATGGTGTTCCAGGGCATCCTCTTTCTCGTTTTCCGCGGCTTGATGCGGCAACCTGAGCCGGAACATGCCAGTGGAAGCACCAGGGTCAAAACCCGCCGCCGTTCCGTTCACCCCACCGCAGAAAGTTATCTTCGAGCCAGGATGTCAGGCGGCGTGGGTGGGAATCGAGGTCACGGCGTTGTCCTGGGCGGTGGAAGCCTCACCTATTCTTTCCATTTCCTTCATCAATCGCACATTTTCGTTGATTAGCCTACTTTCATCGTTTTTCGTGTTTGTGCTCCCGGAGACTTTTAAGGAGAGACTCCTTTGTCACGACTTCCTTTGACACGCCGCCCCCAAGGGTTCACGCTGATTGAATTGTTGGTGGTGATCGCCATCATCGCCATCCTCATCGGCCTGCTCTTGCCCGCCATCCAGAAGGTACGCGAGGCCGCCGCCCGCAGCCAATGCCAAAATAACCTCAAGCAAATGGGCCTGGCCATCCACAATTTCGCCAGTACCTACAACGGCTCCCTTCCCACCGGCGGCGAGGGCACGGATTTTGTTAACTTTCCCACAGGCCCCAGCCAGTTTGACAACTTCTCGTTCTTCACGGTCATCTTGCCGTTCGTGGAGCAGCAAAACATCTACAACATGATGACCGTCACCGCCTATTACGAAGCAACCTCCAATAACATCGCAGCTGCTCAGTCGGTCATCAAAATCTTTCTCTGCCCCAGCAACGCCCTGCGGCCGGCTACAGGGAAAGATAACGAAGGTTTTGGCTACACGGATTATGGCCCGACCGTTTACACGGACATCGATCCGACCACGGGTCTGAAGAATCCCTCAACACGGGTCAACGGCGCCCTGCACTATGTTGGGCCGAACGCGCCGCCCGGCACATTCGGCGGCTCGTCGATCTCCGGCATCACCGACGGCACCAGCAATACCATCGCTGTCGCGGAGGATTGCGGACGGGTTGAGCCGCAAGTGTCGCCGTATCCCGATCCAACAGGAGGAGGCAATAACGGCCGTCGCGCCTTCTGGCGCTGGGCCGAGCCGGACAGTGGCTACGGCGTCTCCGGCCCGCCGGCAGGCGCCACCGGCACCGGCACGGCTGTTAGCAACAATCCCTATCCCGTCAACGGCGGCAACGGCCCGCCTGGCTGCCCCTGGATCACTACCAACAACTGCGGCCCCAACGACGAGATGTTCAGCTTCCACGACGGCAACAATGTCCAGGCCGTCTTTTGCGATGGCCACGTGCAGATCCTGCGCGGCGGCATGAATTCAATCGTTTGCCGCATGTTGGTCACACCTAACGGCGGCGAGGTTCTCCCCTCCGATTTTTGAGGGCGATCTTTTGTTCTCTGCCTGCTTGCGTCCGCAAGGGCATCCTTTGCGAACGCAGCAGGCAGCTAGAGAAAGCGTTTTCGGGCTGCCGGAAAAAACCTCCTTCCCTGGTGGGGGAGGGAAAAGTCTGCTCGCCCTTTCTGGCTGTTTTGGATAATTCGGAGGTATCAAGTATGCTTCGGTACGGTTGGTTCTGCGGCTTGCTTATGGTGTTCCTTTGTGTGGGGTGTGGTCCGCGGAACAATCCCAAGTTCGAGAAGACGGTCCCCGTGCGCGGCACGGTCGTCCGGGCTAACGGTTCGCCCCTGACTGGCGGTTGGATCACCTTTCACGCCAAGGATTTAACCAAGGGCGATGCCTGGGCAATAATCGGTCGAGACGGGCGCTTCGAGCTGGGGACGTACAAAAAAGACGACGGCGCCATGCTCGGCACTTACACCGTGACGATCGAGCCGATTGTCTACGATAAGAATGGCAATCCACGCCCTAACCGTTCCCTGGGCATCCCTGCCAAGTACACCAAAGTGGAATCGTCCGACCTGGTTGTGGAAGTCAAGGAAGAGGGCGAGCAAGATTTAAAGCTCGTCCTTCGCTAACTGCTTTTTTCGGTAGCGCCGGGACGTTCGGTATGGAATAGCCTTGCGAATAGCCTGGCCAAAGCTTCGCCGCTCTTGGCCAAAGTTTGTTCAGCCTTTCTCTGTGTTCTCGGTCCCTTCCGTCTTTTCCAGGATGGCCACAAGCCTTTCCACATTGCTGCCTTGGGCGGCATGCTCTTTGCTTGTGGCCTTCCATACCTTCTGCTATCGTAAAAGAAACACTTGAGGTTTCGCCGCCGCGATGATGCCGCAGTTCGCCAACCCCATTTTTCTCTGGCTGATGCTGCTTCTTCCGCCGCTGCTGTGGTGGCAGCTGCGGCAGCGGCGCAGCGCACTGCGGCATCCAGGCATTAGCGAATTAAGAAATTTGCCGCCCGGCAGGGCACGCCAGGCGCGGTGGGGGCCTGCCGTGCTTCGCTCCCTGGGGTTGCTGTTGCTCATCCTCGCCGTGGCGGGGCCGCGCTGGCCAGACCTGCATACACGCATCGAAACCGAGGGCATCGCCATCGTCATGCTGGTCGATGTCAGCGGCAGCATGGCCGAACGCGATTTCGATTGGCACGGCGAACCGATCAGCCGGCTGGAAGCGGTCAAGAAGGCCTTTCAGCTGTTTGTTGCCGGTAACGATGGCTCCTCCCTTTTATCGCCCCCTGAAGTGGAGGAAATTAAAAGGGAGGGCGACGGCACGGATATCTCGGACTTTCGGGGCCGGCCCACCGATCTGATTGGACTGGTAACGTTCGCCACGCGGCCGGAAACCGCCTGCCCGCTGACGCTCAGTCATTCCGTCTTGTTGCGTCTCTTGCAGGCAGAGCAGCCACGCAGCATCCCCGGTGAAGCGGAGACGAATCTCAGCGATGCCGTGGCACTGGGGCTGTATCGTCTGCGCAGTGCCGGACCGCATCGCAAAGTGTTAGTGTTGCTCAGCGACGGTGAACACAATGTTCCGCAGCCGCAGTCCGGCTGGACGCCGCGGCAAGCCGCTCAGGTGGCCAATGGCTTGCACATTCCCATCTACACCATCGATGCCGGCGGTCCCGGCGTCCCCTCCTCTCTCTCGCCCTCCAGAGGGGAGATAGAAGAAGGGACGACAGCGAAGGAGAAGAGCAATACCGAGCATACTGCCAGTCCCAGCGAAACGCGCACTCAGGCCGTGCGCACGCTGGAAGAGATGGCGCGGATCACGCACGGCCAATATTTCCAGGCCCGCGATACCAAGGGACTGCTACGCGCCTGCCGAGCCATCGACGACCTGGAGCGCACCGACCTGCAGAGCTTTCAGTATCGCCGCTATCACGAAGCGTATCCGTGGTTTACCCTGGCGGCGTTTGTGTTGTTCGGCGCGGCCTTGAGTCTGGAGCGAACCATCTGGCGACGAATCCCGTGAAGGCTATCCGAAACGCAATGAACTGCCAAGACGCCAAGGATGCCAAGAGAATGAAGAGAGAGAAGAAAGGAACGGCCATAGAAGCGAGAGTTTCTTTTTTCCTTAGGGCCAGGGGACTTTTTCCTCCCTTCTTGTGGGGGAGGGTTGGGATGAGGGGGACGCCACTCCTTGGCTCCCTTGCCTTGACACCTCCTACCTCAGCCCTCCCTCACGAGGGAGGAGGAGGTTTGGTCCGGTAGCTCTTGGCGTCTTGGCGGTTTCTCCCATTAGTGTTTCTTATGTTGCGTCATGCATTTGCTCATCCCTGGATGTTATGGTCTCTGGCGGCGCTGCCGGTACTGGGCGTGCTGGGTATCTGGAGTGCGCGGCAACGACGGCGGACATTGGCACGGCTGGGCGATCCGGCAGCTGTGGACATCCATTTGGCGTCGCGTCGCGGTTGGCGCTGGTTGAGTAATTTGTGTCTGTTCGTGGGGATTCTGGGACTGGGCACAGGCATGGCCGGGCCGCAATGGGGACGCGATTGGAATCAGTCGGCTGCGCCGGGACGTGATCTTGTCGTCGTTCTCGATTGCAGCCGTAGTATGCTCGCCGAGACGCCTAGCCGTCTGGAGCGCGCCCGTGATGCCCTTGTCGATCTGGCCGATGCCGTCGAGAGATGCGGCGGTCACCGCTTGGCCCTGGTGCTGTTCGCCGGCAAGGCCCAATTGGTGTGCCCCCTGACTCATGATTACGATCATTTTCGCTCCAGATTAGAGAATTTAGAAGCCCTGGCCCAGGGGCGCGACCTGGAGCCTCGGCCAGGCGAGAAATCCGGCACACGATTGGGGCAGGCATTGTCTCTGGCCATGACCTGCGATGATCTGCGTTTTCTGGATAAGCGCGACATCCTGCTGGTATCTGATGGCGACGATCCTGTCCGCGACGCCGAATGGCGGAATGGCGTGCGCGTCGCCGTGGCGCTCGGTATTCGCGTATACACCGTCGGCATCGGGGATCCGAACACAGCCAGCGTCATTCGGCTCGATTCCGGTCCGCTGAAGCACAATGGCCAACTGGTCCGCACTCGGCTGGAAGAAGCGCCCCTCCGTGAGATTGCCGAGATGACGGGCGGCACCTACACTTCCGCGCGGACACGGACCTTGCCACTTGGCTCGCACTATCTCGACCTGATCGAGCATCTGCCTCCACGCGAAGACAACGACGATGTCCTGCCGGTCTATCAGCAACGCTATGCCTGGTTCCTCGCGCCGGCGCTCGGCTTTCTGATTTTGTTCATTCTTCTGGGCGATGGCTCCCGGAAAGGGACCCGATGAGGGAACTTCCATGAGAACGTGTTGCCTCCTTGTCCTTCTGCTGTTCGGACTGAAGTTAGCGAGAGAACCCAGTCCAGAAGCATTGCTTCAGGCAGGCCACCGGGCGATGGCGCGTGGCGATTACGAAAGGGCAGCCGCGCTCTACGAACAGGCGGAGTTGCACAGCACGGACCCTGTCGAGGTGGCCTTTTACCTGGCCGGGGCGAAATACCATCTGGCCGTGAGAATAGAGGGCTTGTCACCGGAATTGTTCGAAGCAGAGCAATTGTATCGCTGTTGTCTTGATTTAGCCAACCCGCACCGGCCTCAGGCGTTATGCGGCCTGGGCAATTGTTTGCTGCACAAGGCCGACTCGTCCGACGAGGGCAGCCTGCGGTCGGCCATTGCCTGCTACGATTTGTGTTTGCAAAGCGCCGACAACGATCGAGTGCTGGCCTCCGCGGCTCGTTATAATCGAGAAAAAGCGCGCTTGCTGCTGTTGCAATTGCTGCCGCCGGCCCAGGAGACCACACGCGATAGACTATTTGGCGATGACTTGCCTCCTCATCTGCCGCGTCCCGAGGATTCTCGCCCGGCCACGCCACTGCCGGCCGATGCAGATGGCAGCCAGAACAACGCCGGTCCTCAATCTCTCTCCGGAGACGCCAAGCAGAATCAAGGCAAAGACACAGCCAAGAACAATGAGCTGCCTCAGCCGGGCAAAGGCAATTTACCGCCCATCCCCGACGAGGTTGATGTTCCGCCGCTGTCTCCGCAAATTGCCCGCGAACATCTGGAGCTTGCCGCCAAGAAGGTGTTGCAAGAACAAAAGAGTCATCAGCGCCGTGATGAAGAAAACTCCGCCCAGGGTGTGATGGATTGGTAAAAAGATGGCATGTCTCGCGTTCGATTGGCCCTGATTCTGGTAGTGTTGACCTGCGAAGCGGAGGTGCGCGCCGAGAATGAAAACATTCCCGTCGTAGGCCGGCCGGTCGATCTGCCGTTTAGCGGGGCGAGCGGTTGGTTTGAAGTGCAAGCGCGCGCTGAACCGACAACGGTGCAAGCGGAAACGCCACTCCTGTTCACACTCGTGGTGCGAGCCGTGCGCCCGCCGCAACGTCCGCCGCAACGACTGGACCTCCGCCAGCTGCCGGACTTCGTCGAACAATTCTACATCGAAGACAGCAGCGAAGAAGTCGCCCGGCCCAACGACCATATTTGGGAGTTTTTTTATCAACTAAAGCCCCGCCGCACCGGGATCCGGGAAATCCCCGGTGTGCCGTTCGTCTATTTCAACCCCTATCTGCTGACCGCCAGCAAGGGCTTTCAAGTCCTTTATACCGATCCCATTCCGTTGCGTGTCCTGCCCCATGAGACCGTGCAGGTGCCGGTGCAGGGTCCGGAAAGCGCGTTCGTGCTGGTCAGGGGCCCGGCCGTCCTGGAGCGACAGAGGCCGTGGACGCCGCCGCATCTTGGTACAATTCTGGTCCTGCTCCTGGCACCGCCGCTGGGCTGCATTGTCTGGCATCTCCTCTGGCAGCGGCTGTATCCCGATGCAGCGTACTTGGCGAGTCAGCGGCGCAGCCGTGCCGCGCGCCGTGCTCTGCAAGCCCTGCGCTCCGCACCGCGGCTCGCTCTCTCTCCCCTCCTTCAAGTGGAGGAAGGAAAAGGTAGAGACAGCGCGGCACGAATCGCAACCATCGTCGCCGATTATCTCCAGCAACGGCTGGACCTGACCCTTGCCGAACCGACGCCACGCGAAGTTGCTCTGCTGTTCGCACAACACGGCTTCTCCTCTGCATTGACCGAGCAAGCCGCTCGCTTTTTCGAGATATGCGACCGCGTTCGTTTCCAACCCGGCGAGACCGACGTCTCGCCAGGTGAATTACAAAATGCCGCCATTCGGCTCATCCTCGCTGTAGAAGGCGAACGGCCAACGTCCATCGGCTGGTATGCTTCGCAGCCGCTCGCGGCCCCCGGCCGTTCGCTGTTCTCCTTGTTTCTCCTGGCCTCTCCTTTTCTCTCGACTTTGTCTGACCGCGAAGTCCTGGAGCGCGCCGAGGCAGAGTTTCAAGAAGGAGTACATCTGCGTCAAGCCAGGGACCAGGCCGAGCCGCATTTCCGCAATGCCGCTGGCTATTTCGATGAACTGCGTCAGCGCGGCGTATGTAACGCGGCACTGTATCGTAATCTCGGCAACGCCTACCTGCTTGCCGATGACCTGCCGCATGCCATCCTGTCGTATCACCGCGGTCTGCATCTCGCCCCGAACGATCTCGACCTGCGTGAGAGTTTGGCCGAGGCGCGCCAGCGCGTTGTCTATCCCGCATCAGGTGATCTGGGCCGACCGCGCAGCGACAATCAACCGCCGTGGCTGCCGCATCTTCGCTCCAAGTGGCTGATGTTCGCGGCCGTCGTTTGTTACATCCTGGGCTGTCTCGGCGTGACCCGCTGGCGGATGGTCCGACGCGGACGCTTGCTCACTGCCGGATTGCTCGCGCTGCTGCTGACGGGCGTGTTATCGAGCTGGTTGCTGCTCCGCGCCGAGGAGCAGCATAAGCGTGAAGTGCATCCCTTGGTGGTGATTGCCCGAGATGGGGTGCTGCTACGCCGCGGCAATAGCATGGCGTTCCCTCCCCGCTACGATACGCCGGTCAATCGCGGCGTCGAGGGGCGCTGGCTCTTCGCGCGCGGCGGCTGGGTACAGATAGAATTATCCGGCGGCGAAATTGGCTGGGTACCGCAGGAAACCGTATTGATAGACAGGCCATAAATCGACGCTCTACCAGCCCTCCTTGTTTTAAGCCGAGCACCAATCGATCCCTGCCATCAAACCAGCGATAGAACGGTTCTCGTTCACCTCCGGCCCATGCAAACAGATGCCGCCTCCGCCGATCTTCTGGCGTGCTTGCTGTGCCGGCGCTTGGGACTTACGCGCTGAAGCTCTCATTTCAGATCTCCGAGAGTCTGACTCGATGCTCCTTGAATATCCGTTGGCTTTTCCTTCACGGCAATTGTTTTCCAGCGATTGTACCGCTGCTTCGCTGGCGAACGGCCGGCTGACACCGGTCGGCGCAACCGCCTACCAGCTGGCGGACGCCGGCCGTTCGCCGCTCCGTTCACCGGCCCAGCGCCCGAGCCGATAGGCGCTGGGCCGGATGCCGCACTCGCGGTGGAAGACATAACTGAAATAAGCCTCACTGGAGAAGCCGGCGCGGCGGGCGATGGACTTCAGCGCAAGATTGGTGTCGCGTAACAGTCGCTTGGCCTGCTCGATCTGCACGCGCAGCAACTCCGCTTTCGGCGTGCGGCCCAGATAGAGATGAAAGCGCCGTTCCAGCTCTCTTATGGATAAATGTGCCACCGAAGGGAGATCGCTCACGCGAATGCCTTCGCAAGCATGCTCGCCAATGAAACGCAGCACGCGATTGAGGGCCGGATCATCAAAAGCAAACGTGTCCGTCGAACGACGGCTGGCCACGTCGCAGGGTTGTATGAAGATCCGTTGCGGTGCAGGCTGACCGTCCATTAGTCGATCGAGCCAAGACGCCGCCACGTAACCGCCCTGTTCATTGTCAAAACGGATGCTGCTCATGGGCGGAATGGCCATCGTGCAGAGGATCGGATCATTATCGACGCCGAGGACAGCCACTTCCTCGGGCACCGACAGGCCCGCGCGGCGACAGGCATCCAGTACTTGATAGCCGCGGTCGTCATAGCAGGCGAGAATCCCCAGCGGCTTGGGTTGGGCACGCAGCCAGGCGGCCAGTTGCCCTTGCTCCTGTTCCCAGTCGGCTTGCTTTTTCTGGAAATAATAGATGGCACAGGAAAACCCTGCCTCCTCTACAACGCGGCGGAATTCTTCGCCACGCTGACTTTGATGCCAATGCTGGCCGGGAGAGAGGCCACAGTAGGCAAAATGGACCAGGCCGTGCTCACGTAAATGGGTGAAGGCCAGCTGAGCGGTTTGGCGGTTGTCCCCCAAGATGGCCGGAAACGGTGTATCGGCCAAAGCGCCGCGCAGGTCGATGACAGGCAGGCCGGTCGCCTGGAAGACCGTCGCTTGCTGGCGGGTGGTGATGCGCGCCAAAATGCCGTCGCCTCGCCACCCGCGCAGCCAGCGGGGCAAGGGCGACTCCAAGCTGCACGGCTCGTAAAAGATGGTCCAGCCGCCGTGTTCGTGGTTGTATCGGGCCACGCCCATCAGCAAATCATGGCCGACGCTGCGCGAGGACTCGATGAAGACCGCCACATGACGCAGACGCTTCCGCTTCGAGGAGGGCATGGCCGTACTTCCGCTTGGCTAGCTCTTTGGCGAAAAAACGAAAGAAGGTGACGAAAAATAGTATATACGAGACAGAGGTCAAAGAGCAAGAATAGGGACTAAAGGTGGACGAAACCAGGAACAGCTCCGCCCGCTCCCATCGGCCATGCGGGCGCATTCGTGCTGTACTCGCATTTCGGAGCACCGAGAAAACAGGCCTTCATTGTCTTGAGATCTTCTTACGGAGGTTTAGGCTATGTCTTCGTTCTCTGTCTCCTTGCGCAAGCGGGGTTTCACGCTAATCGAACTACTGGTAGTTATCGCCATCATCGCCATCCTGATCGGCTTGCTCTTGCCGGCGGTGCAGAAAGTACGCGAGGCTGCGGCACGCTCGCAGTGCCAGAACAACCTCAAGCAGATCGTCCTGGGCACGATCAATTGTGGGGATACCCACCAGGGCAACCTGCCTCCCGGTTTCGGCAACTATCCGGTGCAAAGTCCTTCTCCGTATAATGGCGACGGCGGCTTTTTCTTTCACCTTCTCCCTTACATCGAGCAAAACAACCTTTACCAGGCAAGTTTCGAGCCTACGGGACAAAGTGCTTCGAATCAAAAAGGCCTTCCGACTTACACCGGCAATGGCTATTCCAAGAACACGGGGGCCGCTTCGGTACCCCCTCTTAAGATTTACGCTTGCCCCTCAGACCCCACTTTGGCCCAAGGCAATGGCAACTTGACCAGTTATGCGTTCAATGGGTTGATTTTCATGCAGTTCACCTATGGCTACTCGCGCTATCCAGCCAGTATTCCCGATGGCACCTCGCAAACCATCTTCTTCACCGAGAAGGAGATGCAATGCCAGGCAAGCAAGAGCGCCGGCTGGTCCGGCAATTATTGGCCGGACACCATCGATTCGGCCATCTCACTGCCGCATCCCATCTACGGTCTGGGGCAAGAAGCGATCGGCCTGGGCAACACCTACTTTATGATCCAGCCGACGCAACAGACTTGCCGCTGGGATTGGGCCACGACCGGACACACCGGCTGCATTCTGACCGCCATGGGCGACGGCAGCGTCCACATCACGTCTCAGGGCACCAGCATGGCGACCTGGTGGTACGCCTTGACGCCGAACGGCGGCGACATCCTGCTCTCCGACTGGTAATCAACGAGCGCATCAAATCACTGCGCCATCGGGAATGATGGTGCCGCGTGGGATGGCGATGATCCCATCGCGGATGCCCCATTGGTCGGTCTCGGCTTGAGATGAGGAAGGCGGAGACAGCGTCGCCCATTTGTGGGCGTTGTACCGCAGCGATCTCGATCACTGGGACGCCTACCAGGCTCAATTCACGACGATTACCTGAACCGGACTTTTACCAACGAAAAAGATGCCCACTCCGGCATAAGCTAGCTGGTGACGAGTAGCCCAGCCAGCAGACGTCGGCCGTTCACCAAAAAAGTACGGGTTGTGACATGAAAATTGCATGTAGTCACGCCAGGGCTTGAGGGAAAATTGACAAAAGAGAAGCATTTTACGACCGTGAAGAAACTAATGCTCATCCTGATCCTGGCGGGCGCCGCCGCGACAGCAGCGGCGTATGGCTGGCATTGGTGGCGCGAACACGAGACAGAGCACATCGCCTACACGTTGGAACGGGTCCAGCGCGGCACGCTGGATGAGGTGGTCAGCGCCACAGGCCGGCTGCGGCCACGCGAAATCTACATCGTCGGTTCCGAAGTGCCCGGCAAAGTGACGGCAGTGCTGGCTGATTATAACCAGACCGTTGCCGAGGGCGACGTGCTGCTGCATCTGGACGATCGGTTGGCCAAAGCGCGCTTGGAGCAGGCCGATATTGCCGTCCAGCTGGCGCGCTTGGCTCTCCACCAAGCGGAAATTCAGCACGATACCGCCGCCAAGCTGCTCAAGCGCCTGCGCGACATGGACAAGGAAGTGCGCAATCCGGAAGATGTGGACATTGCCGAGGGCAAATGGCGTGCTGCCGAGGTAGCAATGGAGGAAGCGCGGCACAAGATACGGCAAGCGGAGAATGCCCGGCGACAAGCAGAAGTTGCTCTGCGGCTGACGATTGTGCGCGCTCCCATCCTTGAATCGGCCGGAACATCTGCATCGCAGTCCCATCGGCCTGGCACCGGCGTGGTAGTCGAAGACCTTGAGCCGTCTCGCTCCAAGCGCTCTTTCGTGGTCTTGGAACGCAAGGTGTCGGTCAATCAAGAAATTGGTTCGTCGAACCAGGGGCATCTGTTCACGCTGGCCTCTGACCTCCAGCGCATGCGTGTCACGGCCGAGGTAGGTGAGAGCGACATTGACAAGGTACACCGCAGCATGACGGCGCGCTTCACAGTCGGCAACGCCGACGAAAATGCTCCGAAATATTACGGCGTCATCGAAGACATTCATCTGATGCCCAGCATCGAACATGGCGCGGTTTATTATCAAGTCGAAATCGATGTGCGCAACGAACGCGATACGGCGAGCAGCGACTGGAAGTTGCGGCCTGGTTTGACGGCATCGGTGGACATCATCCGCCGTTCGCATCACGATGTCTGGAAAGTGCCGTCGGCGGCACTGAATTTCGAACCAGCTGCCGAGCAGCAGAGCGCCGCCGCGCGTAAAAAATTGGCCCAGCGCGACAGCCTGCCTCATTCCGAAGAGTGGCAGACCGTCTGGATCCCCGGTGCGGACGGCAGGCCTTGGCCGATCTTCGTCCGCACCGGCGGCAAGGGTGCGCATGGCGAGACAGGCATCACGGCCGATCGCTTCACCGAGGCACTGCAATGGGATGACGAAGTGAAAGATCCTGCGATGTTGCAGGTCATCACAGCTGCACCACCGCCCAAGAAAAGTATTTTTAACATCCCGAAGATACAGTTTTAACAATTGCCTGGCGAGCAGGGGTGTGTGAACGCTTCGCTCACCCCGGGTGCAACATGGAGGATTTTTTGCCATGCCCGCTCTCATTGAGCTGGAGAACATCAGCAAAATTTATCAGATGGGGACGCTCCAGGTTCACGCCTTGCACAATGTCTCGTTGGCCATCGAAGCAGGTGAATTCGTGGCCATCGTCGGCGCCAGCGGTTCGGGCAAAACGACGCTGTTGAACATTATTGGTTGTCTCGATCATCCCACTTCCGGTATCTATCGCCTCGACGGGCAGGATGTAAGCCGGCTGGACCGAACGGAGTTGGCCCATCTGCGCAATCGCAAATTGGGGTTTGTCTTTCAGGCATTTCACTTGCTCCCTCGTCATAATGCCGTCGAAAATGTAGAGCTGCCGCTGCTTTACGCCGGAATGCCGCCGGGGCAGCGCCGCCAGCGGGCTGTGGAGTTGCTGAAGTTCATGGGACTGGGCAATTACCTCAACCACATGCCGGGCGAATTATCCAGCGGCCAGCAACAGCGCGTGGCCATTGCCCGTGCCTTGGCCAATCAGCCCCAGGTTGTGGTGGCCGATGAGCCGACCGGCAACCTGGATTCGCGCACCAGCGACGAGATCTACCGCGAGTTCCAGCGCCTCAACCGTGAACGGAAGCAGACGATTCTCCTGGCAACGCACGATCCCACTATCGACCGCTGGGGACCGCGCAAGGTGACAGTCCACGATGGCACCATCGTCGGTGACGTCCCCGGCAAGGCCGCATAGGGAAGGACCAATCATGAGCTTTCTTTCCGCCATTCGGGTTGCTTTGGACGCCTTATTGGTCCATAAAGGACGGTCGTTCCTGACCAGTCTCGGCATCGTCATCGGCATTAGCGCCGTCATCGCTATGGTGTCGGCCGGCGAGGGAGCACGGCTGCTCTTGGAGGACCGGCTATCCAGTCTCGGCAAGAACCTCATCCTGATCCGCTCCGGCACTCCGGTCTCGCAGGTCATGACAGCCGGCGGCACGCCCTTGACTCGTGATGATGCCCGCGCCATCCGCCAGCGTCTCGGCTACGAACTAACCGGTGTCGCTGAGGTGCAGCAACTCCAGCGCCTGGTTTCCCGGCATGCCTTGCATCACCCCACAGCGGTGACCGGCACCACTCCCGAGTTGCCGCCGGTGCGCGGCTGGGAAGTGCAAAACGGACGCTTCCTCACCGACGACGACCTCAAGAAAATGGCCGACGTGTGCGTCCTCGGCGCCACCCTCAAGGACAAGCTGTTTCCTAACCAGGCCAGCGCTATCGGGCAAACGGTGCGTCTCGATGTTCTGGAGCTGCGTGTCATCGGCGAGATGGTCCCCAAGGGCCGCTCACCCCTGGGCTTCGATCAGGACGATCAGCTCTGGCTACCGTTGACGACCTTGCAGCGCAAGCTGGGCGGCGGCGACCGACTCACCATGATCGTCACCAGTACCCATTCTGCAGAAGAGATCGACCGAGTCAAAGCAGATATTACCGCTCTGTTAAGACAACAAAGGCACGTCCAGCCGGGCAACGAGAACTTCGATGTCAGCAGTGTCAACGAAATCACTGACCTGGCTCGCACGGTGACGACCGTATTGCAGCTGTTGGTGGCCATCGTAGCCGGTATCTCGCTTGTAGTCGGCGGCATCGGCGTCATGAACATTATGCTGGTATCGGTGACCGAGCGGACGCGCGAAATCGGCATTCGCATGGCCGTCGGCGCCACGCCGGCCAATGTGTTGAGTCAATTTCTCATCGAGGCGCTGGCGTTATCGCTGGCGGGTGGATTGATCGGCTTGACGTTAGGCTTGGCGGCATCGTTCGTAATGGCCGGGTTCATCGGTTGGCCACTGGTCATTTCGCCGTTGGCTATTGTGGCGGCCTGCGGCGTCTCCGGCGCGGTCGGCATATTTTTCGGTTACTATCCGGCATGGAAGGCATCACGCCTGGAACCGATCGAGGCACTGCGTCATGAGTAAATGAGATGGTTAGGTGGTTGGCTTGTTAATGACCTGGCCACCTCGAGCGCATTGCAAGTAGGTGTAGCGGCTAGATGTCTTCCTCTCTCTCCCCCTTGTGGAGGAGGATGAAAAACGCTACACCCGTTTGCAATGCGCTCGAGCCACCTGATCCATCTAACCACTTAGGGTTGGATGGGCGCGGCACGATACATCTGGAACGGCTTGAAATAGTTGGGCGCGGCCGCCTGCATCTGGGCTGGCGTCGGCCAGATGCTGGTGCCGAACGTGGTCTTGCTGCTGATGAAATTGGTCCGCGATGGTTGATAAAACATCGAACTCAAGCGATAGGGAAAAGCGGTCCCGGTAGTGTTGGGACGATAGGTGGTTGTGCCGATGGGTGCATTTAGGTTGCGGTAATCCATCGGCGAATTATTGGTGATATTCGGCTGGACGTTGACATTTATCGTTTTCAACTGTCCTATGAAGTTGGAGAGGGAAGACGCTCCGGAGGAACTCTGAGCTTGTGCCAATCCTGTCCACGCCATCCCCAACGCCAGACTCGTGACCCAAAGAAATTTGCGCATGATCTCACCCCTTCCTTGAGGAAGACCTCGTTCAGACAGGCGAAATGGAATTGGAAGCGGGCCATCTATAACAAAGGTCCAGAAGATGTCAAGAGTTTTTTGACGCCTGCAGTTTGGCACGCAGCCGCAAACGGCCCTTGAGCCGATCGAGCAGCACAGCGCCAAGGAGGACCACTCCGAAGACCACTTCTTGGCGAAATGGTGTCACGCCGGTGAGGTTCATGCCGTTCTTGATGACGGCGATGATAAAAGCTCCAATGAGGGTCCCAAAAATCTTTCCTTCGCCGCCAGACAAACTGGTGCCACCGACGACCACGGCAGCGATGGCGTAAAGCTCGTACATCAGCCCATACGTCGGCGCTCCGCTCCGCAGCCGCGAAGCCATAACAACGCCACCGACGCCAGCCAACCCTCCGGAGAGAGCGTAGACCAATAACAGCACGCGCCGCACGGGCACTCCCGACAGCCGCGCCGCCTCGGCGTTGCCGCCAATGGCATAGATATAGCGTCCCAGCGTCATGCGGGTCATCACCACATCGGCAGCAATATACAGCACGATCATCAACACCACGCCATTGGGAACACTGAACAGGTCGGCACCACCGCCCAGCCACAAAAATGAGGCCGGCACCTGATAGATCGAGGCTCCGTTGGATACCTCCGAAGCCAGGCCGCGCGCCACCAGCATCATCGCCAATGTGACAATGAACGCCGGCACCTGAAAAAACGTCACCATTGCCCCGGAAAACAGACCGCACAAACCGCACAATGCCACCGCCGCCAGGCAGGCCCCAATCATGCCGCCGGTTGTCGCTGCTTCGGCACCAGCGACATCACGGATCAGTAAAGTTGCTGTTACGGCCGATAGCGCAATGAGACTGCCCACCGACAGGTCGATACCGCCGGTGATGACGACGAAGGTCATGCCGGCAGCCAGGATGGCAATAATGACGATCTGATCGGCAATGTTGCGCAGATTGTCGGCTTTAAGGAAATTGGGCCACCAGTAGCGTGGCGGCGTCACGACCGGCACCTCGCCTAGTTGCGGAAAACGCGTCGAGACATGACGCAGCACAGCCCAGTTGCCTGTTACCTGATTGGCCGCAATGGCATCGAGCTTGCCGCCGGCTGCTACCAGGCGCTCCAGTTCGGCGCGGGCATCATAGGGCCGGCCACGCACGTCGCCGACAAGCTGGACTCCAGCCGCTTCGAGGTGTTTTCGCGCAGCATCGGCGAAGGCGATGTCTTCGCGCGTATCACGGGTGACAAGGAGAACGCGCGCCGAAGGACCGAGACGCGCCAGCACCTCTCGCGCCAGCTGCTCGCCGCCCGAAGCCCCGCTGGGATCCTGGAGGGCGAAAGTCACGACGCTGTAATAGATGCCCAACAGCAGTAGCACCAGCGCCATGCCGTAATCGGAAAGGAAACGTCGCATGTGCTAGAAAAACTTTCCTTTTTTACGAGCTTCGCTCATTTTTTCACGCGTCTTCCTCGCGGCGTTGCTTTGCAGCGTCCTGTAGGCACTCTGAATATCTCCTAAGACACCGGAGCATTCCTGGCAGACTGCCGTACCATGTGCGGATAAAATCTGACGGTCTTTGAGCAGATGTTCCAACTGCTCCGGCACCTTATCCATCCCTGGAAAAGGAACCTGAGGTTGAATAGAGTTCTTGAAGATCTCCTCAAGGTGCTTCCTTTCAGGTAAACCTAATGCCCAAGTGGCACGATGGATAAACTCTTTCACTTTCGGCAGGGCATAATGAACGCGGCTTCTTGCTTTCTCCCATTGAGCCACATCTGCGTTCAGGGCATGTACTTTTTCTTCCCCTGTCAACGTCTTCCGCGCTGCGGCTTCCATTTCTGATCGAAGGCTTTCCATTCTTTGGCGCAAGCCATCGATGGTCGCTTCCAGGCCCAAGATGGCATTCCAACGTGATTCGAGTTCCTGCCACCTGGCCAAGGGGACCTCCGGCACCGGACTTTCCTTAGGGGCTGTCGCTTGAGGCGGCGGCTTGAGATGGACGTAAATCGTCAGGTAAGCAACGTCTGGCAGAGGCGGCGGGAGCGGATGCCTCCATTCGGGATTGGGGCTATCCCTGCCGGGATAGGCTGCTTCGCCAAGGCGCCAAGATTCCACGTCGTTCGTCGCCAGGGATACAGCGCTCAGAAGGTTTTCCACTGTCAAGAGTTGATCCACACCGGGGATTTGAAAACTCTTCTGGGGAACACGAAACGTGAGAGCCAAAGGGTCGCCTTCGGGTTTGAGCCAGACCTCCGCAATTTTTTCTCCTTTGTACTTCAAGGCAGCCCATTGCTTCGAGGGCGGCTGTTCCGAGAAGTTCATTCCGCACCTCCTCTTCTTTTTATCTTTTTATCGACCCCTTTTTCCATCTAGGCAGCCGTTACCGCAGACATAGTATACCGAATTTCTCTCTTCCGATTGCGCCCGTGGCAGCAGGGACTTCCCGAAGCACACCCCTTCTATCTCTTCCGGCCTCACACCCTGTCCGGCGATGTGTTCGATTCGTTCCTCGATTTAGCTTCTCCAGTTCGCGCAGAAGCACTTTTCGCTTCACTTGGCCGCGGTACTCATAAAGACTCGCGATCACATCGTTTGCCGCGCTTAATCAGGTGTTTGAAGTGACGGTGACTGCCCTTCTGGGACACCTGCACCCCGCCATCCTCGGCCAGCCAACAAATCACGTCACGGACCTTCATGCCCGGTCCCAACTCTCTTCGGATTAACCTCCCTATATTGTCTACGAGTTCCGATAACGTGGCAATCATCACCCCACGGCCAAGCGCAAAATATCTTCCTGGGTCGCGCGGCTGACATCGGTAAGCTCGCCGGTGAGCCGGCCTTCGTGCATGACGAGAATGCGATCGCTCATGCCTAATACCTCCGGCAACTCCGAGCTGATCAGCAAAATGGCTTTGCCGGCCGCGGCCAGGTCGTTGATGAGGCGATAAATCTCGACCTTCGCTCCCACATCGATGCCGCGCGTCGGCTCGTCGAACAGCAGCACTTCGCAATGGCGTTCTAGCCACTTGGCCAATACCACCTTCTGCTGATTACCGCCGGAAAGATGGCCAACCGGTTGCTCCGGACTGGCCAGACGGATACGCAAACCCTCGATGTGGCGAGCCAACGCTTGCCGTTCAGCGCGGCGGCGCACAAACCCCAGAAACGAGAAGCGTTCCAAATTGGGCAAGGCGAAATTGTCGCGCACCGACTGGGCCAATACCAGGCCCTGTGCCTTGCGGTCTTCGGTCAACAGGGCAATGCCGGCGCGGATAGCATCGCGTGGTGAACGGATATCGACCGTTCGGCCATCCAGCTCGACAATGCCTGCTTCCTTGCAATCGGCGCCGAAGATCAGCCGTGCCGTTTCCGTCCGTCCTGCCCCTACTAATCCTGTCAAACCGACTACCTCGCCGCGGCGGATCACGAAGGAGACATCGCGTACTTTGGGGCCGCACCGCAGGCCGCGCACTACCAGAAGCGGCGGTCCAATGGGCACCTGGCGTTTGGGAAACTCTTCTTCCAGCCGCCGGCCGACCATCAGGCGAATCAATTCCTCACGTGTCACTTCGCCGATGGGCCGCCAGGCGACCGCTTCACCGTCACGCAGGACCAAGACGCGATCGGCAATGGCGAAAATTTCCTCCAGGCGATGGCTAACGTAGATGATACCGATACCTCTTGTCCGCAAATCGCGGATGATGCTGAACAGGCGTTCGACTTCTTGCGGCGTCAGTGTGGCGCTCGGCTCGTCCATGACGACAATGCGGGCATCGAAGGCCAGCGCGCGGGCAATCTCGACAAGCTGCTGCTGCGCCACGGTTAATTCGCGGCAAGGCGCCTCAGGATCGACAGCGACGCCCAGCCGTGTGAACAGTTCGTTGGCGCGCTGCTGTTCTTTGCTGCGGCGGACGAAGCCGGCGTGGGCCGGCTCCTGGCCGAGAAAAATGTTCTCGATGGCTGTCAGCGATGGCACCAGGTTGAATTCCTGATAGATGACGGCGATACCGGCCTGCCGCGACTCGAGCGGACGGGTGAAGCGAACGGCCTGACCGTGCAGATGAATGCTGCCGGCGTCCGGCGGCTGTGCCCCGGCCAGCACCTTGATCAGCGTACTTTTGCCGGCCCCGTTCTCGCCCACCAGTGCCAGCACTTCACCGCCGTCTAAATCGAGAGCCACGCCCCGCAGCGCTCGTACGCCGGGGAACGATTTCACGATCCCACGCATCGACAACAACGGTGGCATAACTTGCTTCCCTAATAAAAGCTAATCTCAGAATCACAGAGAAAAACACAGAAAGGAAAGGCGAGAAGAAAAAAGTCATAGCGCGCAATTTTACCCTTTAGCTCTCCTCTTCGATTACCTGGTGTCTTCCTTTGTGTTTCTTCTCTGTGTCCTCTGTGATTCTGTAGTTAGTTCTTCCCTCGATATAACCCCGTTGGGATAAGGATCTGCGGCGGCACTTTCTCGCCTTCGAAATAGCGAGCGATGATGCGAGCGGTCTCACGGCCAATGCGATCGGGATACTGCACAGGATCGGCATAGATCTTGCCTTGTTGGATGGCCTGCTTACCTTCTGGCTGGCCATCGAAGCCGACGATTTTGACCTGATCGTCCTTATCGGCTTTCTCCAGGGCGGCACGAGCGCCCAGTGCCGATGGATCGTTGATAGCGAAGATGCCAGCCAGATCGGGATGGGCCTGCACGAGATCTTCAGCCGCTTTGTAGCCTTGGTCCTTGACGCCGCCGCAAGGTAGCTCGGCAACGATCTCTACACGGGCGCCGCCGCCGCGATTGTGTGCCCTGATCACTTCCTTGAAGCCAGCGACGCGCAGCAGACACGATTCGGCCGCCCGATAATCGAGAATGGCGATCTTGCCACCGGTATCGCCGAGCGCTTCAAGGAGAGCATGAGCGGCCTGTTTGCCGCCCGCGTAGTTATCGGTAGCGATATGGGTGACGACGAATTGGGACTCGGACGCCAAGCAAGCGATATCGCAGGTGAACACAGCGATGCCAGCATCGTGGGCTTCTCGAATGGCCGGCCCGACCGCTTTGGAATCGCAGGGACACAGGACGATGGCAGCTGCCTTTTGCACGATGAAATCCTTGACCTGGTTCTGCTGCCGGGCTGCGTCGAACTCGCCGCTGACCACGACGACATCGTAGCCGTGCTTCGCCGCCTCTTTTTGCATGTTATCAGCAATTTCTTGAAAAAATGGGTTGGTAAGTGTCAACACCGAAAGACCGATCACCGGCCGCGTCGGTGCCGCTTTATCTTCCGCGCAGCCAGCAGCGAGCAGCCCTGCTAACGCGACCATCGTCAGGCATAGGCATTTTGTGGTCATTTTTTACAGTCCCCAAGGGGGCTTTTGAATATTTTAGAACTAACGGAGAGAACTGTCGGGCCTACTGGCCACGTGCCGAAATCTCAGTCTGCTGGCCGCGGGCCCTACGGTTCTCTCCGTTAACCCTCAGGAAAGGGATTGTCACAGGTGAGGATGTTCTATGCCGCCATTCGCTGTTGATCTTGCGGATATTCAGGAGGCTGCCCAACGTTTGGCCGGACGCGCTCACTGCACGCCAGTGATGACGTGTGCGACGCTCGATCGCATGGCTGGTCGCTCGCTGTTTTTCAAATGCGAGCAGTTGCAAAAAACGGGTGCGTTCAAGTTCCGCGGCGCTTGCAACGCCGTGATGCGGCTTACGCCGGAAACAGCATCCCGCGGCGTGGTGACGCACAGTTCCGGCAATCACGCCCAAGCTCTCTCTTTGGCTGCCGCGCTGCGCGGCATCCCGGCACATGTGGTCATGCCGAGGAACGCCTCGCCGGTCAAACGCCGTGCTGTCGAAAAATACGGCGGCCACGTCATCGAATGTGAGCCGACGCTGGCAGCGCGGGAGAAGACAGCAGCGGCGGTGTTGGCCGAGACCGGGGCCACGATGGTGCCGCCCTACAATCATCCCGATGTAATCGCCGGACAGGGGACCGTCGCCCTGGAATTGCTGGAGCAAGCGCCGCAACTGGATGCCGTGGTCGTACCAGTCGGCGGCGGCGGCTTGATGGCGGGCGTGGCCATCGCGGCCAAGGCGCGGGCGCCGCAAGTACGCCTCTTCGCTGCGGAGCCGGCCGGCGCGGATGATGCCGCACGTTCCAAGGCCGCTGGTAAACTCATTCCGCAAACTGACCCGCGGACCATCGCCGATGGGTTGCGCACCAGCCTGGGGGAGTTGACCTGGCCGGTCCTCCGTGATTGGGTAGAGCGTGTCCTGACCGTGACGGAAGAAGAGATCGTTGCCGCCATGCGACTGTCGTGGGAGCGCGGCAAGTTCCTCATCGAGCCGAGCGCCGCCGTCGCGGTCGCCGCCGTGCTTGGCGATGCCTTTCGAGCACTGCAAGGATTACACCGAGTCGGCATTGTCCTCAGTGGCGGCAACGTCAATCTCGATGATCTGCCGTGGTAGATCGATACGCTTTTATTTCGCTTTGCAATAGCTCAGCGCCATGAGCGCGTAGCCGGTAACGATGAGTGGATCGCCTTCCATCCAGTGCGGGTTGTCGTTGCGCCAGCTGCCGTCCTCGCGTTGGCGCTTCCGCAAAGCGGTAGTGAGGTCGGCACGCCAATCGTGTTCTTTGCCGTTGGCGTCCTTCACTTTGTCTAGCCCCAGCGTATCCAGGCACTTGGCCATCGTGTGATAGTAATAGTACAGTCCCCATTGTTTCCGCGGTTGGGGCATGCCGGGGTTGGCGTCCAACGTGTAGTTCTTCTGAATCCACTCGAATGCTTTCTTGATACGTGGGTCGTCTTTGGAAACGCCGCAGTAGATCAGGCTCTTGATGCCGGCGTAAGTCATGCTGCCGTAGCCGGGCAAGCCGCCATCGGCGTTGGGTTGTTCTTGCGTCTTGGTCTGCCCGCCGCCGGCAGCGCTGTAGATGAAGCTGCCATCGTTGATCTTATCTGCCCATTTGCGATCGTTATATTCACCTTTCAGGTTTTGGCAACGGCTGACGAAGGTAGCGGCTTTCTGGAAGGCCGGATCGTCCTTGGGAATGCCGGCTGCCGTCAGAGCGTCGAGGAAAAATTGCGTATTCGACAGGTCCGGCCGCGATTTACTGTCGTAGCCGGCCCCGCCGTAGAAATCGTCCTCTTTCCCCTTGCCCTCGCCCTCGTCCCATTGCAACTGGCGCAAAAATTGGGCCGCATCTGCGATGACCGCTTTGTAGCTTTCGCGCTTGGCGCTGACGAGAGCCAAAACGTTGATACAGGTGACATAGTTTTTCAACTGCACACGCGGGTCTTTGCCAGCGATGTGCTTCTCACGCGGATTGATGAGCGATTCGATATATTTCAATCCCTTATCCACCATCGGATCATCGGAGCCAACCTTGCCGCTCTGGAGCAAGCCGGTCAGGATCAGGCCGGTAGCGCCGAGTTTTTCTTGGTCCGATTTACCCCAGCTGCCGTCCTCGTTCTGCTGCTTGCGTAGATAGGCGATGGCTTTATCTACGCAATCGTTCCATTGTTGGGGATCCGCGCCAGCTTGCGCGTGAAGAAGCGAGGCCAACAGACCAGCCAGCGCTCCTATCGAAAACATAAAAGATCGGCGGTTCATTGGGATTATCTCCATTCGTTTCACTGCCCGTCGCAGACGAGCGCTCTCGGATTCGCTTGCGACGCGCAGCGAAAAAGCAAACACGGTGCCGAATGAAACGAGCCGGAAACGTAAGCGATGGGAACGTCCGTCGCTTACGTTTCCGGCTCCTTCGGCTTTGTTCGCGCTGCTTACTCCACCACAGCGAGGATATCGTCCTCAGTCATGATGAGCAATTCTTCGCCGTCGATGGTCACTTCATTACCGGCGTAAGAAGTGAACAAGACGCGATCGCCTTCCTTAACCTGGAAGGGGGCCCGTTGGCCGTTCTCCAAGCGTTTGCCATCGCCGAGGCTGAGTACCTTGCCCTGCCGCGGCTTCTCTTTGGCCGTGTCCGGCAGCACGATGCCACCGGCTGTCTTCTCTTCGGCTTCGAGACGTTTGACCACGATCTTGTCATTCAACGGTACAACTGTCATCCGTTGTGCTCCTTTGAAGTTGAAGAACCAATCCCATCCCATCACCCAATCCGTGAACTGGCTGCAACTAGCGTCGCCCGTAGGCGCCGGCCAGAGCGCGCAACACGGTGTACAACACCACGTTTTTGTTGATCGGCTTGGGAATGACGCTGTAAAAGTGCAACTGGCAGGCTTGCCGAATCAGCCCCTCATTGAAGTCGCCGGTGATGAGGATCGCCGGTAACATGCTCTTGATCTGCCGCGCCAATTGCAGCGTCTCCAAGCCCGTCAGGGTCGGCATGTGCATGTCCAAAAGGGCCAAATGCACGTCCTTTTCCCGGACAATATCGAGCGCCTCCTCGCCGCATGATGCCGTGAACGTACGGAAACCTTCGGCTCCCATGATGTCGCGCAAGGCTTGCCGACAGTTGGTGTCATCATCGGCGATAAGGATCGAATAATCGCGCTCTGGGAATGTTGCCTTCATGCCGCTCACCTCTCTGGCCGTTCCTCAAGTCCTGACCTAAGCCGGCGGCACGACCACGGAAGGATCCACTCCCCCTGGGGGAGAGCTAAAAGGTTGTTAGCAAAAGCCGTACCGCTAGCTTGCGGACAACAAGCAAACGACCTAACTGCTTATATCAGTAGACCATATGTTCGCGGCAAAATCAAGCTCCCCTCGCCGCACGCTTCATTCCTTGCTCGGCGCCTGCCAGACTGGCTTGAGGTGCTGTCATTGTGACAGGAAAAATGAACGGGCACTGTTTCAGTGCTGTGTGTATGTCAAGATACGGGTGCCCAATTCTACAAAACCTGGGCCTCTTCGCCTGCCCGGACCCCCTCTCGAATCCCTTCTGCCACGGTTCACGGATGGTCCGCCCGTCCGGCTTGCATGGCGGGAGTGTATGGGCCAAGGAGTTCTACCCCCCACCTGACCCCTCCCCCACCAGGGGGAGGGAAATGTCTGCTCATCCTGAACAACGGGAGACCATCCGTTACTTCCGGCTCATTAGGCGAGGAACGGCTAACCTTCGCGCAGCTTGAACGACACGTACTTCGTTTCCAGATACGCCTCCAGTCCTTCGTGGGCCAATTCACGGCCCAGGCCGCTTTCTTTCATGCCGCCGAACGGACACTGCGGTGTCGCCGGTACAGGATCATTGATGCCGATGATGCCCGCTTCCAAGCCCTCGGCCATCCGCCAGGCCACCGTCAAATCGTTGGTGAAGACATAAGCGGCCAGGCCATAGCGCGTATTGTTGGCAGCGCGAATCACATCATCGAGCTTGCTGAAATCCAACAGCGGCATCACCGGGGCAAATGGCTCCTCAGTCATCATGCGTAGCTCGCCGGAGACGTTGGTCAACACCGTCGGCTCGAAGAAATAACCCTTCTCGAAACGATCGCTGCGTTTGCCGCCGGTGAGAATCTTGGCGCCGCGCCGGCGGGCATCTTCAACCAGGTCGATCGTTTGCTGCATCGCTTTCTTCTCGAACATGGGGCCGACTTCAACGCCGGGTTCCAGACCGTTGCCGAGTTTCAAAGCGCGGGCGAACTCGACGGCGGCTTCGGTAAACTTCTTCTCAACATCTTTGTGGACATAGAAACGGCTGGGTGCGATGCACACTTGACCGTTGTTGCGGAACTTGCCGGTAACGGCAATCTTGGCGCCGACTTCCGGGTCGGCGTCCGGGAAGACGATGAACGGGGCATGGCCGCCCAACTCCAGGCTGACGCGCTTGATGTGTTCGGCGCAGCCGCGCATGATCTGCTTGCCCACTTCGGTGGAGCCGGTGAAGCTGATCTTGCGGCAGATGGGGTTTTCCAGAAATTCATCGCCGATCTCCTGAGCGGGACCCACGACAAGGTTAGCAACGCCGGGCGGCAACCCCGCTTCAATCATGCACTCAAAGACTTGTATGAGGCACAACGGCGTCTGGCTGGCCGGCTTGCAGACCACAGTGCAGCCGGCCGCCAGGGCGGGAGCGATCTTGCGTGCTTGCAGCGTCACCGGAAAATTCCATGGACTAATCGACGCTACCACGCCGACGGGGTGCTTGACTGTGATATGGCGTTTACCGGGGATTGAGTGGGGAATGACCTGGCCATAGGCACGTTTGCCTTCTTCGGCGAACCATTCAAAGGTATCGGCGGAGTGCAGCACCTCAGCCTTGGATTCGGCCAGTGGTTTGCCTTGTTCCATTGTCAGCGTGCGCGCGATGGCATCGGCGCGCTCGCGCATCAATTCGGCGGTCTTTTTGAGGATTTTGGCGCGGTCCCAGGCGGTCAATTTCATCCAGGCAGGCAGGGCACGCTGGGCGGCTTCCAAAGCGCGGCGTGTCTCGGCTCGGCCGCCGTAAGCGACTTCAGCGATCACTTCTTCCGTGGCCGGATTGATGACGCCCAAGGTGCCGCCGTTGTCCGCTTCGCACCATGTGCCGTCGATGTATAGGCGACGAAGCGTCGCCGTGGTAGTTGCTGTGGTCATGGAAAACTCCTGTGGAAAGAGCGGGGATCGTTGCGGAATGAAATCATTCTCGCCCGCCGCTGGGCTACCGGCAAGAGAAGAAAATACCAGCTGGAACCGTAAGAGCGAACGTTTTTTTGCGGGAGCCAAGTGGAAGGGGATGCCGGCGGTGATCCTTTCCGGATGTGCCAATCTGTTGCAATGCCCAAACGGTACGGACTTGCTGCAATTTACGGTTCGGCATTCTTCGGATGCAGCAGTTGCAGCAGCGGCGCTGTCGCCATCGTCGTTGCCACGGCCATCAACACCATCATGGCAAACAGCGGTGGCGAAATCACGTTCAGATCGAGACCGATGTTCAATACAATCAACTCCATCAGGCCGCGTGTGTTCATCAGCAGCCCCAGAGCGGTGGCGTTACGCCAGCCCAGGCCGCCAAGACGAGCCGAGAACAAGGTTCCGCCCACCTTGCCGACCGTGGCAGCGACGATAATCAGCCCACAGATCAACCATTGCTCCATCCCTGAAACCAGACCGATGTGCGTGCGCATGCCCGTGAAGGCGAAGAAAGCAGGAAGGAGCAGCACGGTCACCAGATCCTCCAGGTTACTGAGGAAGGTCCGCGCCAGGACGCTGTCATGCGGGATGATAGCACCGAGCAGAAACGCTCCGAACAAAGCATGGATGCCGATGGCTTCCGTGGCCAAAGCGGACAAGAGGAGGGCCGCGAAGATCAAGGCCGTCAATCCGCGAGGCAAAGGGGGTTTCTCGAAATGAGCCAGGAAGCGGAAAGCGATCGGCCGTACGACAAGGAACATCAACGCGATGTAGGCCGCAGCCAGTGCAAGAGTGACAAGGGCATCGCCAAGCTTGGCTTGAGCGACGCCGACCACAAAGGCCAAGAGACACCAAGCGGTCACATCGCCAATGGCGGCGCATCCCAGGGCGAGGATGCCCAAGGGCGTGCGCTGCATCTGTCGATCGGTGAGGATGCGAGCCAGCACCGGGAAGGCGGTGATAGACAAGGCAATGCCGACAAACAGGGCGAAAGGGGTGAAGGCCACAGCATGGCCGGCGAAGCGAGGATAGAGGAGGAGAGCCAAGGCGACGCCGAGCAGGAAGGGCACGACAATGCTGGTATGCGCGATGACCACGGCGGCATGGGCCTGCCGGCGCAGCACGCCGAGGTTTAATTCCAGGCCGACCAAGAACATGTACAGAATCACGCCCAGCTGGGAGACAACAGCCAGGTTGGGCGCGAGAGAGGAGGGCAGGATGAAGGCGGCGGCCGCCGGCCAGACCTCGCCGAGCAGCGAGGGCCCCAAAAGGATACCGGCTACAACCTCGCCCATGACGGGCGGCTGGCCGAGGTAATAGAACAACCGGCCCAGCAGCCGGCCAGCGATCAGGACGACTGCCAGGGCGATGAGGAGGTGAACCAGGGCGTCGGCTTTGCTTGCCGGCACTGCGGCCCCCGGCTCTGCGGCCGGCTCGGTGGCCGGTGCCACAAGCTCCTTTCCCCAGGTATCGAGGACAAAAAACAGCACGGCTGCCGCAATCAGCATCGCTCCATACGCTATTCGCAAACGCAGGCGGGAAATGCCGTGGTTTCCATCGAGATGCTCGGCTTCATGAGATTTTTGCATCTGGGTTTATTCAGTCTAACGAAACAACTCTTGATTTTCTCCGTATTATTCGGTGCCGGATACCCCATCTACAGATCGGACTTATGCCGCCTGTCGTTGCCCATGGCCCTGCTGCCATTCGACTTGCCGTGCCAATCCCTCATCCAGTCCGACACGCGGCTGCCAACCGAGATGACGCCACAGCTTCGTGGTATCAGCAGCGGTGACGCGCTGATCGCCGCGGCGGGCCGGCTCACGCCGTACCCCGGCCTTGCGGCCAAGGAGACGTTCGAGCTTGCCGAGGATCTCCCACACATTGGCCGTCTCCCCGCCACCGACGTTGTAAACCTCCCCGAGAGGCGCTTGCAGCGCCGCCGCCGTTGCCGCCACACAATCGCTGACGTAGGTGTTGCCGCGCGATTGCAGACCGTCGCCGTGAACGATCACCGGCTGGCCGGTAAGCAACGCCTCGATGAAGCGGTAATAACCCATGTCCGGCCGCTGACCCGGCCCATAGACAGAGAAATAACGCAGCACCACCAGAGGCAACCCCCACTCATCGGCATACGCACGGCACAGGTTCTCTGCCGCTAATTTGGTCACGCCATAGGGCGAGATGGGCCGCAACGGCAGAGTCTCATCGCCGGAGCCGTAGCGCCCATAAACCGAAGAAGTCGAGCCGTAGATAAAACGCCGTAAGCTCGATAGCCCTCGCACTGCTTCGAGCAACCGTTGCGTGCCCTGGAGATTGCAGCTTTCGTACAGCTCGAAGTCGGTCCAGCTGCGCGTCAAGCCGGGCATGGCGGCGAGGTGAAAGATCGCCTCCACGCCGGACAGTGCGGCATCGAGCGGATCGCTACGCAGATCAAGCGGATGAAACGAGAACCCGGGATGACTGCAAAAGCGAGCGAGGTTGGCTTCCTTGATAGCACGTGGATAATACGGGATAAAAGCGTCGAGGCCAACGACGGTATGATGATTTTGCAACAGATGCTCGCACAGATGCGAGCCGATAAACCCGGCGGCGCCGGTGACGAGGCATTTCATAATTCGCTCCTTCCTTGGGGATCGCTTACGGCGTCTATCCGAGCCGCGATGGGAAGGGAATGGTTGGATGCATCAACCGCTCCTTTCCGGTCGCGGCTCTGTGCAGCGGGCCGCAAAGGGCGAATGTAACAGGACGGCATGGCCAGAGCAACGGCGACTCAGGAAATTTAGACGCCCCGAGACAAATCGTATTGCCATACCGCCGCCAAGAAGTCGGACAGCACAGCAGACAGCGGATCGGCAGCGAGGTCGGTCATCAGCCGGGCCCTGTCGGCCCCCAGTGACGGCGACAATCCGGTCGACGGCTGCATCGAGGCCGACTTTACGTCCGCAGCTAATGTGTTCAGATCAACGAGCAGTTGTTCCGTTAACGCGAAGACTGGTGGCGCGTTAGGCTGGTCCACGAGCAACGCCAGATTGCCCAGCGAACTGAACAAAGCCTCCAAAAGAGAAAACGACGAATTGGCGGGAAGGTTCGCCAGAAGCTGGCTCACGTCGAGCTGACCGGCAGGGGTAAGGAGCAGCCCTTGGCCATTGTTCATTACCAGGTCGAGCACAGACCAACCCCAGGGACTAAATGCCGTCGTGGCGTCTACCACTCCGGAAGGCAGGATGCTGGCACCGTCGGAATCAAGCTGAATCAGTATGCCATTGGGAAGGGCAATGATATCGGCACCGATCTGCCCGCCACTGTCGGCGAAGACATTGATGATGCTTCCAAGGTTGAGCCAAGCCGCCGAGGTTAAGTTCGACGCAAAAATCAATGTTTGCAGCGATTGCGCGGTGTCTACGACAACTCCTTGGCCGCCCGCGTTGAAGGCTGCACTGACATTGAGCAGACCGGAACCTAAGAAGTAGGTCCCGGTCGAGTCGAGAGCAAAGGTGGCCCCGTTCCCCTGCAAGACGATAATCAAACCGAAATTGCCTTGAGCGTCGGTGTAGAGATTGGCGGCCCGAATGCCGGTATCGATGCGGCCGCTAAAGCCCGGTAGCAACAGGTAAAGGTCGCCATTAGAGAGCAGGGCAACGGTGGCCAACTGTCCCTGAGCATTGAAGGCCGAGCTGAGTCCCACCAGCACGGGAGCAGACAGCGGAGGCGGCGGAGGCGGGGGAGAGGGAGGCAGCGGAGGCGGAGGAGGCGGCGGCAGGACGGGATTCACTGTCATCGTGACGGATGCCGTACGAGTGGGGTCGGTCAACGACTGTACCTGCACCGTGACGGTGCCCGACTTGTTTCCCGTCAGGTCGGCTTGCAGCAACAGAGCGCCAGTGGATAAGCCCGGCAATCGGAACAGCGGAATGTTCTGCGTTGGCGATCCATTCAGATCGACCAGGTTGGCGCTGATCGGCCCGCTGGTTCCGGTGATGGTTGCTGTGTAAGCGTCTTCGCTATTGCCGGTGTTATTGGCCAGCACCAAGAATGAGGTGGTGCCGTTAATAGGGACGATTTGAACAGAGGGAGTAGCGTTGGCCGTCAGGCCTGTCGTGGCCGGGATCATGAGGGCGGCGGTGGCTTGGCTGGTTGCCGCGGGGTTGGTCTGCGATGTGGCCGTGGCGGTCAGGTTGAGCGGCCCCTGCACAGCGAAGTTGACTGCCCCCGTGATGATATCCACCGTCTGCGAGGCGCCGGCCGCCAGCGTCACTTGAGTTGTGGCCAGTTTCGCCACCAGCGCCGCCGGCCCACCCAGGGCCAGGTTGAAGGTGTCCGTCGTCTGGCCGGTGTTGGTTACTTTCAATTGGAAGGTGCTGCCCGGAGCAGCGGAGGGCGGCGTAAGGCTCACGCTGACGCCGTTGGAAAGCACCGTGAGCGTGCCATTGGCCGTGGCCGTGATAGACGAATCGGTCGTGGACGTGGCTGTCACCGTGAACGGATCATCGCCGATGGCCGTGCCTACTTGCGGCGTCAGAATCAGCGTCACGTCGCGGAAGTTGCTCGCCCCCGGTGGCACGGTGATGGTCGGCTGCGAGAAACTGGCGGTGACGCCCTTGGGGAACGAGCCGGACAGCGTGTAGGTATCCGTGGCATCGCCGACGTTGGTGAGCGTGAGAGTATAGACGGCCGAGTCACCCTGCCCCGCCGAGGCTTTCGTGGGCGTCATCGTCATGTTGACGGCCAGGGATGGAACATCGACTTGGGACTGGACCGTGAGTTGCCCTTCGACGGAATCGGAGGCACCCGCCGCGGTCGTGGTCCGAACCTCAAATGCCTGTGTTCCGGGGATTGCTCCAGCCGGCACGGTAACAGTCAATGGCGTGGTAACGGATTGACCCGCCGCCACCGTGACGCTCGAAGCCAAGTTGACCCCAAAGCCGTCGAGTCCTTCGGTTGTAAGTGTGTAGGTCTGGGCCGTGGGTAGCGGATTGGTCAGCGTCACGGTGTAGGTGACGGTGCTGTTGCGGTCGGCGGTCTGCACGGGCGGGGACAAGCTGATGATGTGTTCGGCCGCCACAATGAGCGGCGGCAAAGAGATGGTGTTGGTGATTTTCTGGCCAGTGTTGGCCGTGGTGGTCACGGCAACGGTGCTGCCCGTGCTGACTTGTCGCACTTCGCCGGGGGCCATGTCGGTCACGGTGCCGCTGACCTGGAATTGGCTGGGAGCGACACCCTGGAGAACCTGACTGTTCCATACCACCTGTGATGACGAGGACGACGAGGGCGCTGGACTGATGGTCGCCGGATCGACATTGTACCCGGACGCCGGCAGATTATCCGTGACAACGACCAAGGCCGCCGTGCCGCCGGGATTGCTGATGCCTGTCGTGCCGATGAGCCGCCAATTCTGCGACTCATTGAGACCGCCGGTGGCGAGGTCTGAACCGCCCGTCGTTAGGACATGCCCGGTATCCAGAAAATCCGGCAACAGCACGCCATTAACTGTGATGTCGATATGCGAGGCATGAGCTGTCTCGCCATCGGGATAAGTCTCTGGGTACGGCAGCTGGCCGCCATTGTAGCCACCGTGTGGTTCATCGCTGGTATCAAAGTTCTCCCCATTTGTCTGTGTCAGGATTAGGTTCCCGCCAGCCGGAACCACGTTGCTCCCCCAAAGGTCAAAGGGCACACCAGCTACGACTACGGTCACGTCATTGATCGTGATGGGGGCGTTACTGTTGTTGGTGATGAGGATGGCCCCGCTATCGGGGGTGTCATTGTTGCCGACAAAGATGGTATTCGGCGAACCGTCCCAGGGGTTGGGGAAAAAGCCGTTGCTACGAAGACCATCGGCATAACCGACTTGGACAACCAGCGGCGGGGTCGAACCCAGGTTGATAATCTGGGTCAACGGATTGGCGCTGTCGTCGCTGTTGGCAAACGTCGTGTTATCGCTGAGATAGAAAGCAGTGATGGTATGCTGACCAAGCTCCAGGGAGGTCGTGAAGCTGGCACTGCCGTTGGTTAGAGGAACCGGAGTGCCGAAGGTGGTACCATCGACCACGAACTGCACCGACCCGGTGGGTGTGCCCGACCCCGTGGTCGGCGTCACCGTCGCGGTAAAGGTCGTCTGATCGCCCCAGTTAGCTCCGTTGGGAGCACTGGAGGTCAAGGTCACGGTCGTGGGCGTCAACGTGGCTGCCTGAGCATTCAGAACGATGCTGTTACTGGCGAAGCTCGCCTGGAAGGCGGCGTTGACCGTTTGCGGCAAGTACACGGGCGAGAAACTGCCGCTGGAGCCGCCGGTGGTGACGACGGTGAAACTATCGCCGGCCGCGGGAGTGTAGCCGTTCACCAACTGAGATAGAAACATTCCGGCCAAGGACGCAGAATTTGTGACAACCAACTGGCCGAAGTGCCCGCTCGCCGGGGCCCCTCCAAGCTCGATGTCGAGCGTAGCGCCGCCCGTCTGTGTGTAATTCCCTTTGACCGTGAGCTTGCTGTCCGGCCCGATAATCAGAGCGCCGCTGTTGCTGAGGTTACCGGTCGTGGCAAAAGTAGCCCCGTTGGTGATGGTGAAGCTGCCGAGATTCTGAGCCAGGTTCGTGATGTTCGTGATGGTGGAGCCTGGGCCGTCCAGCGTCAGATTGGCCCGGCTGAAGGTAATACCCCTGGGCAGCGATAAGGTTGCTCCGCTGCGTGCGATCCAGTTCCCGGCCGTCAGCTGGTTGTTCTGCACCTGGCTGACGCTGCTCCTGAGGGCTAACGTGCCGCTATCGGTTTCCACGGTCCCGCGATTGTCCACGGGAACAGCAATCGTGGAAGTACCGGAACCACTCGTCTTAATGATAGTGCCGGTGTTGGCAATGGCAGGCGAAAAATTGCCGAGAACGATGCTGCCGTCGCCCGCAAAGTCATAGCGCCCGGTTGGCAGGTTGTTCAGGCCAACGCCGTCATACATGGTGAGCACCCCCGTCCCCTGCTGGATGATGGTGCCGCTGTTGGCCAGCATGCCCCCCTGGCCGCTGTGGCTGAAGTTAGTGAAGTCGGCATTGCCGAACAGAGGGACCGAACTGCCGCCGTTCACCGTCAGCGTCATCGTGCCGGTGTTGGTCAGTGTGTGGCCGTCTAAGTTGATACCGCCGCCGGTCCACTGGGTAGCGCCCTGCAAAACCACGCCGTCGCTGGCTAGTTCCAGGTAACCGGAGCTGATGGCGAGTGTACCGTCAATGGTGGAGGGTCCGCCCAGCACCAGGTTGCCGCCGGCAATGGCCAGCGTAGTGCCGGCTGCCACCTGTAAGCCCAGGACCTGCTGGGTACCCGCCTCCACCGTGATCGTCAGCCCTGGAGCATTGATGGTCACGTTGTCGTTGGGTCCGGGCACCTTGGCGGTGTTGGTCGTCGTATCCAGCCAGTTATTGGGATCATCCCAGTTGCCGCTTTGCTTACCAACCCATTGAACCTGGTCGTCCGTCTGGCTATGAGCGGTCGGCGGCGGATCGCTGGGATCGAGCACCTGGTTCGCCACCGAAATGGTGGTCGTCACGGTCGAGTTGCCCGGCGGCAACAGCGTGGGACTGGCGGCAACTGAGGCCGTCACCGGCAGTCCGACCTCGAACGCCGCTTGCGCCGATTTGCCCGGTAACGCCGTACCATCGGCGGCCCGCAGCGACACCTTGGCGTAATAGATGCCGTTGGCCAGACCCGTCGTATCCACTTGACCCAAATCGATCGTCTGAGAATCTGTGCCTGGCATCAGAGTGGCCGGGATGTCTGTCAACGATTTCACTACGGCGCCCGTGTTATCCAACACATCGACATGTACCAGAATGTTGCGGTCGATGTTGGCGGTGTTGAAAACTTGGGCGCTGACCGCTACTGCAGTGCCGGCATTTACGGTTTGCGGCGTAACGGTGACGCCGAGCACGTCGGCCGCCGCCTGACGCACCGCAACGACTGCCGTAGCTGTGTGCTGCACTACCGATGCCGCCGCGTTCACATCGAGCGTGAACACCTTGTTGGCGAGCGTCGTGTCCGTGAGCGTCAACGTCTCGGTATCGGTCGCTCCCGGCGCTAGCGTGACCTGGGTGTTGCTGAAACTCGCCGTCATGCCGCTGGGCAGATTGGGTGTGCTCAGTGTCAGGGACTCCGAAGCACTGCCCTGGTTCGTCAATTGCACCTGGAAGGTGTGGCTCTGCCCCGTCTGCATGTCCACGTAATTGGGAGACAGGCTGAGGCTGAATTGCTGCGCCGCTTCGATGGACAGCGTGTTCGACAGACTGCTGAAGAACGGCGGCAACAGGGCGAGCATTCCCGCCACGTCGCCGCTACTGGCCTTGGCCTGGATCGGTTGCAGCTGAGATACAAACGACGCCAGAGTTTGATCGGCGCTGAGCAGGTCGCTCAGATCGCCGAGGAGCAACTGAACCCGCTGAAGTGTGGCGGCATCGGTCGGTGTGGTCTGGAGTTGGGAAACGGAATCGCTCAGCTCGGACAGGATGTTAGCTAGTTGGCTGTTGACCGAGCTGGCGGCGCCGGCTGCCTGAGAGATGGCCACGGTTTGCGGCGAGCGCACGACCAAGGCCACTTGCACGGTACTTGTTTGCGGATTGGCGGTCGGGCCGAACGTGGCGGTGATGGTGGTCTGGAGGGTGCTGTTCAGCGCGACGCTGGTATCGGGCGTCAGCGTGATGGTTTCCGTCGTGGTTTGGCCGGGGGCGAGCGTCACCGGATTCAGGCCACTGACCGTCACACCGGCCGGCGTGGTGGCTGCCAGCGTGACGTTCTCGGACACGTTGCCGTTGTTTACCAGAGTAATCGTGTCCGTGACTCCGGTGCCGGGCGTGCTGCTCACTCGCGACGGCGAGTTGGTGATATTCACGGCGTCCACGTTGGGCACGGTGAAGTTTACGGTCTGCGATTGTGTGATGGCCGGGTTGGTCGTGCTGGTGGCCGTGACGGTGAAGGAAAGCTGCGTCCCCGGCGGCGGGATCGGCTGGTTGCTGTTGGGCTGCAAGTAAATGCCGACAATGCCCGTTTGTCCCGCCGGCACGGTGACGCTGGTGCCGCTGTTGAGGATGGTGAAGCCGGTCGGGACATTGGCAAACGACAGGTTGTAGGTATCGGCAGTCGGGCCAGTGTTGTGGATGACCGCCTGGAACGCTGTCGGCAGCTGGGCGCCGTTAAAGGGCACAGTGAACTGTGGATCGGGCTGCACCGAGAAGGTGATGCCCGGCTGCGTGGGTGTGATGGTTATATTGACAGTGGTTTGCGCCACCAGGTTGGGATTCGTCGTCGATTGAGCGACAATTCTGATCGGATAAGTACCATTTTGTAGTCCCGGCGCGGGCATCGCAGTGACGTTGCCCTTGCTGTCGATGGTCACGGTCCAGCCCGGCGGCGCCTGAGCGGTGAGGTTGTAAGTATCGGCAAAGCTGGTATTGACATGGGCCTGGAACGTCACCGGCGTGTTCTGATCGGTGGTGAGCGTGTTGGGCGTGGCCGAGACGGTCAGCACGTTGGCTGCATTGCCGTTGAGCGTGACATTATCCGTATTGTTCCCGCCCCCCGCTGCCACGGTGATGCTGCCGGTATAGCCGTCCAGCGTGGCCCCGCTGCTGAGATCGAGCGCCTTGCCGCTCACGGTGACGTTGCCGCTGCCGGCACCAAGGTTGACTGTGCCGTTGGTCACGGTGATCGACGCCGAGCCGGCAAAGTTCGGCGATGTAGTATTGCCGCTGCCGGAAAGCGTCGCCGAGTTGGTGGTAATCGTGTACGTCCCGGCGGGGAGCGCCTTGCCGTTAAGCATCAGCGCTCCATTGGGGACTGTTAGGGTGATCGAGACGTTGCCGGCGGCGGTCGCCGAGTAGTTGGTCCAGTTGCCGCTGACACCGAAGCTGCTTTCGGCGGGACCATAGAACGATAGGCTGCCGATACCACTGATACTGTACTGATTGTTTCCAGAAATCAGTACATTTGTGGGCACTTGCGACGAAAGAGCAATCGTGCCGGCCCCAATAGCAGTGTCCTGGG
>Ga0070737_10001270_pt1 | contig 37581 bp, 31 predicted proteins | sample Coa_R1_10_FD_66438 | JGI IMG/M metagenome (GOLD analysis project Ga0070737, IMG submission 66438) | Surface soil microbial communities from Centralia Pennsylvania, which are recovering from an underground coalmine fire - Coalmine... | ecosystem: Environmental > Terrestrial > Soil > Unclassified... | reverse complement strand
ATCCGCCAATGCGGGTGGCGTGATGGCGTCCGAAACCGTCACCGACATCGTTGCAGCGCTCGACGCCGGGCTCAACGTGGCGGCCGGCCTGCACCAGAAGCTGCGGGACAACGCCGCCATCGTCGCCGCGGCGAAGCGCAACGGCCGGGCGCTGTTCGACGCGCGGGAATCCACCTGGAACATTCCCGTGGGCAACGGCCGCAAACGTGCCGGCCGGCGGCTGCTGACGGTGGGCACGGATTGTTCGGTCGGCAAGATGTACACCACCCTCGCCATCGAGCGTTGCATGCGCAAACGCGGTTACGCTGCGGATTTTCGCGCCACCGGGCAAACCGGCATTTTCGTCGCAGGCAACGGCATCCCCGTCGATGCCGTGATCGCCGATTTCATATCGGGCGCAGCCGAGCTGATTTCGCCCGCGCGCACGGATGGCGGATGGGATCTCATCGAGGGCCAGGGATCACTGTTCCACCCGTCCTACGCGGGCGTCTCCCTGGGCCTGCTGCACGGTTCACAGCCCGATGCGCTCGTGCTCTGCCACGAGCCCACACGTGACCACATGCGCGGTCTCCCGGGTTGCCCGTTGCCGGATCTCAAGCGTTGCCTCGAAGCCAACCTCACAGCGGCACGGCTCACCAATCCTGCAGTCAAGGCCGTCGGCGTCGCGCTCAACACATCCCGGCTCCCGGAGCAGGAAGCAAAAGCGGCCTGCCGCGCGATCAGCGACCAACTCGATTTGCCTTGCGAAGACCCGATCACGATGGGCGTCGAATCCATCGTCGACAACCTGCTCGCATGCTGCGGGAACTGACCGTCAGGCACGACCGCCTGCCGCTGAAAGCGCCTTTTCGCATCTCGCGCGGCGTCAAGCAGGCAGCGGATGTCGTGACCGTCGAACTGCATCAGGCGGGCCGGGTCGGGCGCGGCGAGTCGGTTCCCTATGGTCGCTACGGCGAATCCGTGGCGTCGGTGATCGATGAAATCGAGACGTTGCGGAGCGAACTGTGCGGCGGCATGGGCCGGGACGAATTGGAGGCACGTGTCGGTCCGGGCGCCGCGCGCAACGCGGTGGATGCCGCGTTGTGGGACCTGGAATCGCGGCTCAGCCACGTGCCCGTATGGGCGAAGCTGGCGCGACCGCCGCATGCGCCGATCACCACCGCGTTGACCGTGGTCATCGACACGCCTGAACTGATGGCGGAAGCCGCGGCCCGCGCCGCCGACGCCAAACTGATCAAGATCAAGGTCAACGCGGACGATCCGGCCGCGCGCATCGAAGCGGTGCGGCGGGCGGCGCCCGCCGCCGCGCTCATTGTCGATCCCAACGAAAGCTGGAACATCGGGATCCTGCGCGATCTGCAACCCACTCTGGAACGTGCAGCCGTCCTGCTCATCGAACAGCCGCTGCCGGCCGATGCGGACGATGACCTTCTGGGGTTTTCCAGCCGGATTCCGATTTGCGCCGACGAGGCCTGCCACACCACGGCTGATCTGCCGCGGCTGCGTGGCCGCTATAAGGCGGTCAACATCAAGTTGGACAAGACTGGCGGGCTCACCGAGGCGTGGCGTCTGCTGCGATCCGCGCGCGCCGAGGGATTCCGGATCATGGTGGGCTGCATGGTGTGTTCCTCGCTGGGCATCGCTCCCGCGCTGGAAGTCGCGCGGGAAGCGGAGTTCGTCGACCTGGATGGTCCGCTCTGGCTGGAGCACGATCACGCGGACGGTGTGAAGCTGCAAGATGGCCTGCTGATGCCGCCGACACCGGGGTTCTGGGGTGAGCCAGCCAAGTTCAGCGGGAGCGCCTCAGCCTGAAAATGCCGTTCGCCCTGAGCGCAGGTCCCAGCTTTGAAAAAGCCGGGACCAAAGTCGAAGAGTTGACTGCGTTTCGACTCCGCTCGCTACGCTCAATACGCTCGACGCGAACGGAAGACTCAAACTCACGCACTACACGTTCAACCGATGCTTCCACAAATTTGGGTTATGGCATCTGCCGCATTTTTCATTGGTGCAGTTCGCGGCCCGCGACTATTTTTCGTTTCCATCAATGAGAGGGTGAAGCGATGTTCGAGCCAGAAGTGGCGCAGGTTCCGGTAAAGCGCACGATGCCGTCGCAGGCGCCGCGGCGCAGCACCCGTTGTTCCAGGGCCACATTGGCACTGGCGATGGTCGCGCTCTGCGCCAGCGCGGCAGCGCGGAGCGCCCCGCATCCACCTTCGCCGTTTGCGTATCTGCCCGCCGCCACCGGCGATGCACTGGTCAAGGTCCGGCCGGTCACGGCCAGACATGCGATGGTGATCACCGACCAGCACCTTGCCACCGAAGCGGGCCTTGAAATCCTCAAGCAGGGCGGCAACGCCATTGATGCGGCGGTCGCCGTCGGTTACGCGCTGGCAGTGACGCAGCCCTGTTGCGGCAACATCGGCGGCGGCGGCTTCATGACCATCCATCTCGCCAACGGCAGGAACCTGTTTCTCAATTTCCGCGAGAAGGCGCCGCTCAAGGCCACTTCGACGATGTTCCTCGACGCCAAGGGCAACGTGGTCGAAGGCCGCAGCGTCGACACCTATCTCGGCACGGGCGTGCCGGGCACGGTGATGGGCCTGGATACGGCGCTCAAGACCTATGGCACGATGTCGCTCGCGCAGGTCATGGCGCCGGCGATCAAGCTGGCCCGCGACGGCTTCGTGCTGGAGGCAGGCGACGCCAGGATCATCAATGAGCGTCTCGCGGATCTCAACAAACATCCGCACTCGGCCGCGATCTTCGGCCACGGCGGCAAGCCGTGGAAAGCGGGCGAGCGTCTGGTGCAAACCGATCTGGCCAACACCCTGGAGCTGATCGCCAAAGGTGGTACCGACGCCTTCTACAAGGGTTCCATCGCCAGGGCCATCGTCAAGGCGAGCAACGAGAACGGCGGCATCCTCAGCATGAAGGACTTCGCCGACTACAACGTGGAGTGGCTGAAACCCCTGCGCTGCGAGTACCACGGCTACACCATCCTGTCGGCGCCGCCGCCCAGTTCCGGCGGAACCACCGTGTGCCTGACCCTGAACATTCTCAAGCCTTACCCTCTCGACCAATGGGGGTATGGTTCGGTCAAGTTCGTGCACTACTTCGCCGAAGCCGAACGGCGCGCGTTTGCCACCCGCAACACCTACCTCGGCGATCCGGATTTCGTGCACATCCCGATGCAGAAACTGCTGTCGGCGTCCTATGCGGCGAGCCTGCGCGCGACGATCCAGCCGGACAAGGCCACGCCTTCGTCCGAGATCAGGAGCTTCCTGCCTCCGAGCGAGGGCAACAACACCACGCACTACTCGGTGATCGACGCGCACGGCAACGCGGTCGCCGTCACCTACACCATCAACTTCCTGTTCGGCAACAAGCAGATGGCCGGCAACACCGGCTTCTACCTCAACGATGAAATGGACGACTTTACGGCCAAACCCGGCGCATCCAACGGCGCCGGTCTGGTCCAGGGCAAGGCCGACGAGGTCGAGCCCGGCAAGCGCCCCCTGAGTTCGATGACCCCGACCATCGTGATGAAGGACGGCAAGCCGTTCATGCTCACCGGCAGCCCCGGCAGCGCCACCATCATCTCGACCACGATGGAAAGCATCCTCAACGTGGTGGACTTCGGCATGAACATGCAGCAGGCCGTCGACGTGCCGCACATCCACATGCAGTGGTATCCGGACGTCGTCTACGTCGGCCCCGGCCTGCTGACGCCCTCAGCCGAAAAACAATTGCAAGGGATGGGCTACACGCTCAAGACGCGTTCGCTGGGCGTGCTCGAATCCATCCTGGTCAATCCGAAGACCGGATGGCTGGAAGGTGCGAGTGATCCCCATCGTTCGGCCGGCCTGGCGGCGGGCTATTGACCGACCACGATCAGCGAACAATCCGATGATTGGAGCAATTTCGATTTATTGTTTGCATCGATGTCTCGGATCTTCAATCCCGTCATCCCGGCGAAGGCCGGGATCCAGTGTCTTTGCCATCCATGGGACTGGATCCCGGCCAATCCCTGGCCGGGATGACGGCAAGCGATGACCGCAACGACTGCCCACGCCGACCCTGCATGCCATGGCATCGCGTGCATGGACGGCGTCGACCTCTCCGCTGTGGCGCGACGCGTGGGCACACCGTGCCATGTTTATTCCGCGAGTGCGATCCGCGAACGCATCGGGGCTTTGCAAACAGCGCTGCACGGGCTGGATGCGCAGGTGTGCTACGCGGTGAAGGCCAATTCGAACGTCGCGATCCTGCAATTGATGGCCGAAGCGGGGCTCGGCGCCGACATCGTCTCCGGCGGCGAACTTTGGCGCTGCCTGCGCGCCGGCATTCCGCCCCACAGCATCGTGTTTTCCGGCGTGGGCAAAACCGCGGACGAGATTGCGGACGCGCTGGACGCGGGTGTTGCGCGCTTCAACGTGGAATCGGCGGACGAGCTGGATCTGTTGCAACGCATGGCGGCAGAGCGGAACGTCATCGCCCATGCGTCCGTGCGCATCAATCCGGACGTCGACGCCCTCACCCACAGCAAGATTTCCACCGGCAAGTCTGAAAACAAGTTCGGCGTCGGCATCGACGAGGCCCGTCGATGGTTTGGGGCCAGTGCGGCGCTGACGCATGTGCGGCTCGATGGACTGCACGTGCACATCGGTTCGCAATTGCTGGACCTCGACCCGATCCGGCTGGCACTGCAGCGCGTGGCGACCTTGTGGCGCGAACTGGTCGCCGCCGGACATTCCATCGGCAGCATCGACGTGGGTGGCGGCCTCGGCGTGTGCTATCGCGCAGGGCACGATCATCCGATATCAGCGGAGGATTACGCCAATGTCATCCGCGGCGCGCTGGCCGGGTTCGCCGGGCGCATCCTGCTCGAGCCGGGACGCTGGCTGGTGGCCGAAGCCGGCGTGTTGTTGACGCAGGTGATCCGCGTCAAACAGGGGCGGCAACGCAAGTTCCTGGTATTGGACGCAGCGATGACCGAACTCGTGCGACCCAGTCTCTACGGTGCCTGGCATGACATCGTGCCGGTGACGCGCGAAGCGCGCCCGCCGCAGGTTTACGACATCGTGGGACCTGTCTGCGAGACCAGCGATACCTTCGCCCGTGACCGCGCATTGCCCGAATGCGGGCCCGGCGATTTGCTGATGATCAAGGCGACGGGCGCATATGGCGCGTCGATGGCGTCGAACTACAACTCGCGGCCGCTGGCCGCAGAGGTGCTCCTGGATCGCGGCCGCTATGCGGTGGTGCGGCGGCGGCAGACATTCGACGAGATGGTTGCCGGCGAGCAACCGGCAACCGATTGGGAGAGCCCATGAACAGTTTCGCCAGATTCGCCCTGTTGGCCTTCGTGGCCGTCCTCGGGACAACCACGGCACAAGCTGCAGCGCCGGCATCCGTGACGCCATCCGGCTACGCCGGTCTGGTCGATGCCGTGGTCGCGCACTACCAGCTGCCCGGCATCGCGGTCGGCGTCATCGACCACGGAAAGGTCGTCTACACGCACACCGCCGGCGCCAATCTGTCGGGCAAGCCGATCGACGCGGACACCATTTTCAAGCTCGGGTCGGTCAGCAAGGCTTTCACGGTGACGCTGTTGGCGCGCCTGGTGCAGCAGGGCAAACTGAAGTGGACCGACCCCGTGACCAGGTACCTGCCCGCGTTTGCGATGAGCGATCCGTGGGTGACGAAGAACATGCAAGTCGCCGATCTGGTCGCCCATCACAGCGGCCTGCACGAGTTTTCCGGCGACCTGATGCTGTGGCCGCACCCCAGCCATTTCACGCCCGCCGACGTGGTCGAGGGCGTCCGTTACCTGAAGCCGAGTTACAGCTTTCGCGGCGGCTATTCGTACGACAATGTGTTGTTCGTGGTCGCGGGCCAGGTGGCCGCCGCGGCCGGCGGCGCGCCGTATGCGGAACTGATGCACCGCGAGGTGTTCCGGCCGCTTGGATTGACCCGCTGCGAAGTCGGGACGTGGAATCGCGATGAAGTCGGCAACGTGGCGCAGCCGCACTCGTGGCGCGACGGGCATTTCGTTGCCGAAGGCGATCACGGCGCGATCTCGCAGGCGACGACCATGGCCGCGGCCGGCGGCGTCCAGTGCAGCCTCGACGACATGCTGATCTGGGCGAAGAACTGGCTCGCGCCGACCCAGCAGCAACTGCAATGGCTGTCGCAGGCGCAGCGTCGAACCGAGTGGATGCCATACACCGTCGTGCCGGTTTCAAAGCGGCGGCGCGACTGGAACGCCACGAGCTTCGTCGCCAATGCGCACGGCTGGTTCGTGTCCGATCCCGACGGGCATATCGCCGTCTGGCACACCGGCGTTCTGGGCGGGATACGCGCGGCCCTGGTCCTGCTGCCGTATCAGCAAAGCGGCTTCGTGATCCTGTTGAACGCCGGTTCCGACGACGCGTTGGCGGTCCTGCAGGAAGTGCTGTTGAAACAGCTCGTGACCGCGGGGCAGCAGCATCCGGTGTCGTGGTATGCCGAATATCTCAAGCGCGAACAAAAGGCCGAGAAAAAGCCGGTGCCGGATACGTCCGCGCGCCAGCCCGCGACACTCGCGGAGCTCAAGGCGCAACTCGGGGTCTGGCAGGATCCGTGGTTCGGCAAGGTGCTGATTTGCACGCGCGGCAATTCGGTGTACTTCGCCTCGCAGATGTCTCCGTTGCTCACCGGACAGATCATGCGCGTGGGCAAGCGTTATCTGGTGCAATGGGCCCACGGCGATCCGGATGCCTGGCTGGACTTCCCCGGCCACGACGGCGGCGCGCTGCACATGGCGCTGGTCGATCCCAATGCCGACGCCAGTTCCGATTTCAGGGATCTCGCGTTGACGCGTACAGGAGGATGTCCATGACCTCTCCCGGTTCCCGACGGTTCGGGTGGAAATTCATGCTTGTGGGATTGCTGACGTCGATCGCGTGCGCGAATGCTTTCGCACAACCTGCGGAACCCGTCTCCGACGCACAACGGGAGGCCATCGTCAATGCATTGATGCAACGCTATACGGGCGACGTGCCGGGAGCCTCGCTGCTGGTCGTGAAGGACGGCAAGCCGCTCGTCGAGCGTGGCTACGGCTACGCCAATCTCGAAGAGCAAATCCGGACCACCCCCGCGACCAACTATCGCCTCGCGTCGGTGACCAAGCAGTTCACGGCAGCGAGCATCCTGTTGCTGAACCAGGAAGGCAAGCTGCACCTCGACGACCCGATCCGCAAATGGCTGCCCGAGCTTCCGGCCAGCGACGGCAAGATCACGATCGCCAACCTGTTGACGCACACCAGCGGACTGATCGACTACGAAAGCCTGATCCCGTCCACGCAAACTGCCCAGATCGACGACAACGACGTGCTGCGCATGATTGCCGCGCAACACACGCTGTACTTTCCGCCCGGCAGCGCCCATCGCTACAGCAATGGCGGTTACGTGCTGCTGGGCCTGATCGTGCAGCGTGTCTCCGGCATGGATCTGGCGGACTTCATGGAACAGCGCATCTTCCAGCCGCTGGGCATGGATCACACCTTGATGTACGAGCACCATCGCGGCCCGAAACCGGCCCATCGCGCCTATGGCTACAGCAAGATCGATGGCAAATGGACCCGCACGGACCAGGACATTACCAGCGCCACCCGTGGCGACGGCGGCATCTATTCGTCCATCGACGATCTGGCCAAATGGGACGCCGCGCTGTACACCGACAAATTGCTCAGCAAGGCGTCGCGGGACCTGATGTTCCACGCCCATGATCCCACCGACGATCCCGATACCGATTACGGCTATGGATGGCGTCTCAGCGGCGATACCGCGTGGCACTCCGGCGAGAGCATCGGCTTCCGCAACGTGATCATCCGTTGGCCGAAGCAGCATCTCACGGTGATCGTTCTCAGCAACCGCAACCAGTTCCAGCCGTACCCCCTGGCGCTGACGATCGGCGAGTTGTACCTGCTGCCGTGAAGGGCAAGATGGGGAGATGGGGATTCCGCTGTGCCCTGCTCGTTGCCTTGGCGTGGCTGCTGGCCGGCTGCGCGGCCGCGCCCCCGCGCAATCCTCTGGCGGTGTGGATGCCTTCGCCCAACTACAACGCGCGCCAGGCCAGCATGATCGTGTTGCACTTCACGCAGCAGGCGAACGTACAGGATGCCTTGCACACCTTGCGCACCCACAATCCGGGCGGTCCGGTCAGCGCGCATTACCTGATAGGCAAGGACGGCACGATCTATCAACTGGTCTCCGAAACCGACCGCGCGTGGCATGCCGGCGATTCCTGGTGGGGACTGACCGACGACGTCAACTCGCGCTCGATCGGCATCGAGCTGGACAACAACGGCAATGAACCCTTCGCACAGCCGCAAATGGATTCGCTGCTGCGCCTGCTCACCGACATCACCACGCGCCTGCACATCCCGCGCACCGCGATCGTCGGCCATGCCGATATCGCGCCGACCCGCAAGGACGATCCCGGCATCTGGTTTCCGTGGAGCGAACTGGCGGCACACGGTTTCGGCCTGTGGTACGACCCCGGTCCGCTGCCCGATCCGCCGCCGGATTTCGACCCGATGCTCGCCCTGCGCCTGATCGGCTACGACATCACGGACCCCACCGCCGCGATCGTCGCCTACCACGAGCATTACCGCTCCAGCACGGCGCCGCTGCTGGACGCCGGCGATCTCCGCATCCTGTGGAACCTCCGGGGCAAGGTCATGCGGATGGGCATCTCCAAGCCGCTTCCGCCGGCGCGGCCATCGGTACAGCCGTCCGCCGTACGCGCTGACTCGACGAGGTAAATCCGGAGGGAGAGATTCCCGTCGGCGACCGGATTTATGCGGACGCCTGCGTGCTTGTCTGCTGTCGGAAGACTTTACACTCGCGAGGCTTCGGTAAAACTGAGGCGCAGTGCGGGTCCGGAAGCAGACAACATCATTTCGATCATCAGCGCACGCCGATAAACCTTACAGTTTTGCCGTTTTCTTCCGGATTTCAAACAAGACGGTCAAGCAAATCAGTCAATTACGGGCTGGCATGTGAAATGCTTCCTTACAGCAGATCGGGGGCGAACTTCGCCGCCGCGCGCGCATGACTCAGGGGAACATGCACGCTCTCGGAGAGCGATCATGCGTAGATCGATGCTTGCTTCACTGGCGCTGGGATGCGGCGCTTTGCTCGGCTTGGCGTCGTTCAACGCCAACGCGATCCCCATCCGCCCCGGTATCAAGGTCAACCTCGTGCCTGCGGCCGGGAGTACGAACTGGACCTCTCCTGAAATCGGCGATCCGCACGGGACCGTGAACCTGACCGGATGGGAGAACGACGGCGGCACATGGACATCGGCGACGATGGTGTCACCCAGCGCGCCTGCACCCTCACTCCTGCGGGAGGACGACACGCCGCCTCCGCCACCTTTCGGAATGGGCCTGGGCGTCGGTTGCAACATGGCGCCGAGCATCAACACCTGCGCTCACGACGTGATCGGCACCTCCCCGTGGCAGATCATCGATATCAACATCAGCCGGCTCACGGGCTGGGACAGCCTGACGTTTTATCTCGATGGAACCAACTATGGCAACGGCGTCTACGGCTATCTGCTCGGAGCGACCTGCACGGTGGGCGGTGACTGTACGGCGAGCGTACTTGCGTCGACGCCGCTGGCCACCTGCACCAGCGGCAGGAGCAGTTCGGCCCGGTGCTCGTTCAACCTCAGCGCGGACGCACTCCTCGGTTACAGCGACGTCTGGGTCTTGTCCAGTACCACCAACCAGAGCGGCCGCAGCAATGCCAACATCCAGTTGGGCGGCTACTTCTACCTCTATCCGTCCTCCGTGCCGGAGCCCGAAGCACTTGGAATGTTCGGACTGGGCATCGTGCTGATCGGCTTGTTCGCGGGTCTGCGTCGGCGCCGAATCGGCTGACGGCGGAATCCCGCGCGCCCGCCCCTCCTATGCAAGAGCCCCGGCAACGGGGCTCTGCTTTTAGTGCTTGCGTCGGTCGGCTCGATCAACAACCTGCTGGGGCTTCGGCGGCCCGTATGCGGGACGCGCTGCCCGCCACCCGATGGAGGGACCCATTGCGCCACTGGCGCGCCGGTCCGGCCGCAACTCAATCCCTGCCCGAAACGGCCGCCTCGGCCAAGTGGCCCGGCACGGGCAGGCCGGCACGATTGCACAACGCCGCGAAGCGGGGATCCTGCTGGTACGCGAGCGGAAACGGATCGTAGAGCAGGCTGAAAAAGGCCGGATCCTGCTGGTCCCAGGCACGCTGCAGCCACTCGAACATGTCATCGGGTTGCCTGCGCAACGCGTAGAGGTCGGCGACGAAATACGGCTCGGACTTCCCGTATCTGGCAACGTAGCCGCGCAGCGCCGCATCAGCCCGCTTGTGATCGGGGTCGATTTGCTGCGCCATCGCCAGGACCCAGGGACCGAGTATCGGATCGGCCTCCTGCTTCGCATCGTTCGCTGCAACCACGTGATCGCCCCGCAGAATGTCGACGACCGCCAGGTTCGCGTACGCCCCGGGATAATCGGGTTGCAATGCCAGCGCCTTGCGGACCGCCTGATCGGCGGCATCCAGCTTCCCTTGTGCGATCAGGATGTTGGCCAGATTGACATACCATCCTGCCCGCAGCGGGTCGGTGGCAATGGCCTTGCGATACATGTCCGTCGCCGGCTGCAACTGTCCAACGGCCCCGAATCCATAGGCCAGAAAACTCATGGCAGTGCCGTCGTTCGGCGCCAGCGCCGACGCGCGTTTGAACTCGGCCAGCGCGCCGACCGGATCGTTGTCGACACTCGACAACAAATTGCCGCGAACGAAATGCGTTGCCGCCGCGTCCGGAGCCAATGCCTGCTGCCGGTTGGCCGCAACACGTGCCTGCGCATATGCCTGCTGGCGCGCGGCGCCCGTCAGGTAAAACTGGCCTTGATTGACCAACGCCACCGACAGCATGCCCCATGCATACGCATAGCCGGGATCCAGATCCACTGCCTGCTTCAGCAGCTTGATCGCATCGCGGTAGCCGGCTTCGGTCTGGTGCTGCACGAGCGCGTGCCCCTGCAGCATGAGCTGATAGGCCTCGACATTGCCGCTGGGCGGCTTGTCGTCGGACACGATGGGTTTGCCCATCAAGGTGATCTTCAGCGCCGCGGCCACGGCTCCGCTGATCCTGGACTGGATCGCGAACACATCCTTCAACTCTTCGTCGTAGCTGTGCGACCACACGCTGGTGCCGTCCCGCGCCCGGATCATGCTGACCGTGACGCGGATGCGGTCGCCCTGCTGGAACACGGAGCCCCGGATCAGGTTGGCGACGCCCAGCGTCGCCCCGATCTGCGCCGTGCTGTCGTGGGTGTCGCGGAACTTGAAGCTGGAATACTTGCCGATCACCTTCAGCCCGCTGATCTGGGTGAGGTCGGAAATCAGCTCCTCGGAAAGTCCATCGGAAAAATATTGCTGCTTGGGATTGTCGCTTTCATTGGACAGCGGCAGCACCGCGATGGACTGTTCCGGCACCTTGGCAAGAATCGCGAGTGCCGCCTTCAGGTCGGCATCATTGACCTGGCTGGTGGCGTCGCGGTGCAGCACGAACTGGTTGGTGACCAGCAGGACCACGGCGAGCGAGAGAAAGCCGATGATCCAGAAATCCAGCTTGCGCCCGGTCGAGTGCGCGATGGAATCTTCGGGCGCCACTTCCGACTCGAGCTTCAGCCCCTGCGGCGTCCAGGCATAGAACCATGCGAAGGCGACCCACAATGGAAACCCGATCGCACAGGCGCCCACGAACCAGCGGGTCACCCAATCCGCCAGCCCGAACGGCCCGCTCAGTTGCGCAATGCCCTGCGCGAGCGCCCACACGCCGCCGATGTACAGAACTGCCGCGCGCACGACGTTGCGACGCTTGAGCTCTCTGAAAAGCGCCCCTGCCTTCACGCAACTACCCTCGCGCCGGGAGTCGAGGACCGGCATCGATTGTAGCGCCGCAATGCCCGGCAGAAGCAGCAGCGGAGCGCGCTCAGCGGTCGCGGTGCACGATGTAACGCGCCATCCAGCGCAACGGTTCGGCGGCCTCGCCGAACGGCGCCAGTGCATCCAGTGCCTCGGCGTACAGCGCATCGGCGCGGCGCCTCGCCTGGTCCATGCCCATCAACGACGGGTACGTCGCCTTGCCCCGCGCAGCGTCGGCGCCATGGGTCTTGCCGGTGAGCGCCTGATCGCCTTCGACATCGAGCACGTCGTCCTTGATCTGGAACGCGAGGCCCATGCTTTCGGCGAAGCGGTCCAGCGCCTCGCGCGACCCCCGCGGCAAGCCGGGTGCCGCACAACACGGCATCAACACCGCCGCACGGATCAGACGGCCGGTCTTGTCGCGGTCCAACGCTTCGAGATCGGCGGCGGCGAGTTGCTTGCCCTCGGATTCCAGATCCACGGCCTGGCCACCGGTCATGCCGAGCGACCCGGTGGCCGCCGCGAGGATCGCGATCATGCCGAGCCGTTCGGCTGCATCGTGCACGCCGTCACCCGCAAGGATCTCGAAGGCGCGCGTTTGCAGCGCGTCGCCCGCAAGGATCGCCGTCGCGACGCCGAAGGCCGCGTGGGTGGACGGTTTGCCGCGCCGCAACGCATCGTCGTCCATCGCCGGGAGGTCGTCGTGCACCAGTGAAAAGACGTGCACGCATTCGACCGCGCAGGCGGCATCGTCGAGGCGATCGGGTGCGACACCGAGAACTTCGCCGCTCGCATAACACAGCAGCGGCCGGATGCGCTTGCCGCCTCCCAGCGCGGCGTAGCGCATCGCCGTGTGCAAGGATGCAGGCCGCGCATGGGCGTCGGGCAGCCGCGCGTCCAGCGCCTGCTCGAAGCGTTCGACGTATCCGGCGACACGATCGGCAAATCCCATCGAACGACTCCGGGTCATGGGGCGGCGGCGCCGCGAATCGCCGCGAGCCTAGCGAGACCGCGGCAGGCATGTCAAAGCCGGTCGCCGCGGGATTTCCACCTCGTCTTCACGCACAATGCGTAGGATCACAATGTTGGCCGGAAACGCGTCGAAGGAGACCACCAGGATGATCGCCCAAGCTTCCGCCAGTGCGCTGCGACGAGATGCCGAAGCCTACCAGGAGCGCATTCTCCCGGCGGTATCGCGCACTTTCGCCCTGACGATCCCGCAACTGGACGTACGCCTGCGAACGGTCATCGCCAACGCGTACCTGCTGTGCCGGATTGCGGACACGATCGAGGATGAACAGGCGCTCCCCGGCGACGTGAAGCAGCAATTCCACGACCGCTTCACGCGCGTGGTCGGGTCCACCGAGGATCCCGCGTCCTTCGCGCGCGACCTTGCGCCGCTGCTGAACGGCAACACGCTCGAGGCCGAACGCGACCTCGTGGCCCACACGCCGGCAATCATCGAGGTCACCGAGGGCTTCAACCTGGTCCAGCGCGAATCGCTGGCGCGCTGCATCCGCACGATGTGCACCGGCATGCCCAGCTTCGAGCGTCACGCCAGCACCGCGGGCCTCGCGAGCATGCGTGAAATGGACAGCTACTGCTATTACGTCGCGGGCATCGTCGGCCAGACCCTCACCGATCTTTTCTGCGACTACTCGCCGCGCATCGCGGAGCAGCGCGAGGCCATGTCTGCGCTGGATGTGTCGTTCGGCCAGGGATTGCAGATGACCAACATCCTCAAGGACTTCTGGGAAGACCGGGATCGCGGCGTGTGCTGGCTGCCGCACGACCTGTTCGCGCACGTCGGCGTGAACCTCGAGGACATCCGCCGCAGCAACGTCCCTGCCGCGTTCGGCAAGGCCTACGCACAACTGATCGGCGTCGCGCACAGCCACCTTCGCAACGCGCTGGAGTACACGCTCCTGATTCCGGAAAAGGAAGTCGGCATCCGCCGCTTCTGCCTGATCGCACTCGGACTCGCCATGCGCACATTGGCGTCGATCCTCGCCAAGCCCGATTTCACGGCGGGCGCGCAGGTGAAAGTATCGCGGCAGGTGGTGAAGAAGATCGTGATCGTCACCCATCTGTTCGCCGGTTACAGCCGCGTGTTGCAGCGCTGGTTTGCCAGGATGGCGGACGGTTTGCCCTTGCAGGCGCTGGCTTCGGATTGGGGCGGACTGCTGCCGGACCGGCGCGCCGCGTGGCCACGCAGCGACAGTTGTGGTCCCGCGCACGCGTACACGTTCAAGTAGCAGGTTCCAGCCATGGCTCCCGATTCCGGCATCCCGCAGCAAGGCTCCGCGGCCCGTACCGGCGCCGAGGCACGCGATCGCCTGTCGGCCGCGATCGATGCCGCGCGCGCGCGCATCCTCGCATGCCAGCACGCCGAGGGTTACTGGCAGTACGAGCTGGAAGCCGACTGCACCATCCCCGCCGAATACATTTTGATGCTGCACTACCTCGGCGAATCCGACCGCCTGCTGGAATCGCGGTTGGCCGCGTACCTGCGCGGCCACCAGTCACGCGACGGTGGCTGGCCGTTGTATCCCGGCGGCGCGCTGGACGTGAGTTGCAGCGTGAAATGCTATTTCGCGCTGAAGCTCGCCGGCGACCGTGCCGACGCGCCGCACATGGCGCGCGCACGCTCGGCGATCCTGGCGCACGGTGGCGCCGCGCGCAGCAACGTGTTCACGCGCATCGCGCTTGCGCTGTTCGGCGAATTGCCGTGGCGCGGCGTGCCGTTCCTGCCGGTCGAGATCGTGCTGTTGCCGCGCTGGTTCCCATTCAACCTTTCCAAGGTGTCGTACTGGTCGCGCACGGTGATGGTGCCGCTGTCGGTACTGACCACCTTGAAACCGCGCGCGGCCAATCCGAACGGTGTGCACATCGACGAGTTGTTCGTCACGCCGGCCTATCGTGAAAAGCATTATTTCCACCCACGCTCGCTGTTGAATCGCGTGTTGTTTGCGTGCGAGGAAATCGTGCGCCATCTGGAACCGCTGATCCCGCAGCGTGTACGCAGGCGCGCGATGCAGCGTGCGGAAAAATGGATTCTCGAGCGCCGCAACGGCGACGGCGGTCTGGGCGCCATCTTCCCGGCGATGGTCAACGCCTACGAGGCTTTGGCGCTGATGGGCTACGCCGCCGACCATCCGGCGCGGCTGGAAACCCGCAAGGCCATCGATGACCTGCTGGTCGTGCGCAATGACCAGGCTTGGTGCCAACCGTGTGTGTCGCCGGTATGGGACACGGGACTGACCTGCCTGGCCTTGCAGGAAGATCCCGACGCGCCCGAAGCCGATACGAGGCGCGCACTGGACTGGCTGATATCGCGCCAACTGTGCGATGCGCACGGCGACTGGCGCGACTACAGGCCCGGGCTCCCAGGTGGCGGTTGGGCCTTCCAGTTCAGGAACGATGCCTACCCCGATCTCGACGACACCGCCGCGGTGGCGCGTGCGCTGCACCAGTCGCCGGAGCGTGCAACGTTCGCCGATGCGATCGAGCGCGCCGCCAATTGGCTGTGCGGCATGCAGTCGAAGAATGGCGGCTTCGCGGCGTTCGATGCCGACAACGATCACCAGTGGCTCAACCAGATCCCGTTTGCCGATCACGGGGCGCTGCTGGACCCGCCCACCAGCGACGTCAGCGGACGCGTGCTGACGCTGTTGTCACTGCTGGATCGCGCACCGGATCGGGAAGCGCGCGAACGCGTGACGCGTTTCCTGCTGGCCGAGCAGACGCCGGAAGGTGCATGGTTCGGGCGCTGGGGCACCAATTACATCTATGGCACCTGGTCGGTACTCGTCGCGCTGCGGGCGGCGGGTATGCCCGCCGACGCGCCGCCCGTCCGCCGTGCTGTCGCTTGGCTGAAATCGGTGCAGCAGGCCGACGGCGGCTGGGGCGAAGGCAACGACAGTTATCTCAATCCGGAACTGCGCGGCCGCGGCGCGCGCAGCGGTCCCGCACAGACCGCGTGGGCGCTGCTGGCCCTGATGGCGGCGGGCGAAGCGGAAACGCCTGCGGTGGCACGCGGGATTGAATACCTCCTGAAAACGCAGGCCGACGGCGACTGGCATGATCCGCGTTTCAACGCGCCCGGCTTCCCGCGCGTGTTCTATCTGAAGTACCACGGTTACAGCCGGTATTTCCCCTACTGGGCCCTGGTGCGTTACCGCAATGTCCACGCCGGGCGACGCCATTGAAGGCCAAACCGGCCTGGTGGTGGCGCTTCCGGCCGAGGCGCACAGCCTGGGCGCACGCGGCGTGCACGTCGGCGATTGCGTGCGCTGGCGAAAGGGTTGGGTGGCCGTGTCGGGCATCGGTCCGCACAATGCCATGCGCGCTGCGGAGCGCCTGCTCGCCTGCGGTGCCTTACGGTTGGCGAACTGGGGCGTCGCGGGCGCGTTGTCCCCGGAACTCGCACCGGGCGACGTGTTGATTCCCGATCGCATCCGCTACTCGCATGACGATCCGGGATTTGCCACCGACCCCGCTCTCAACGCGCATCTGATCGAACTTCTTTCCGCAAGTCTGCATGTGCGGCGCGGCGCGCTGTGGTCGACCCCGCAACCCATCGCAACCACGGCCGACAAGCAGGCACTGGCCGCGCGCAACCAGGTACTCGCGGTGGACATGGAAGCCGCGCCGATCGCGGCGGTCGCCGCGCGCGCAAACCTGCCGTTCGTGGCGGTGAAAGCCATTTGCGATCCGGTCACGCGCGAATTGCCCGCGGGCATCGTGGGCGCGCTTGACGGCGCCGATCAGGGATGGTCGCTGCGCATGGTGGCGGCAATCGCATTCGGCGGCCCCAGCACCTGGCGCGCGGCACATGCATTGTCGCGGGACTTCAGGCGCGCGCGGCGTTCGCTCGCGACCGCCGCAGCACTCGCTGCATGACCGCGCCCGTCCTGGTCAGCGGGGCCAACGGATTCGTGGGGTCGGCGGTGGTTCGTGCGCTGCTGCGCCACGGATACGGAGTTCGCGCATTGGCGCGCGCATCGAGCGACACCACCAACCTCGATGGACTGGACGTCGAAATCGTTCGTGGCGATCTGCTCGATCCGCCATCCCTCGAACGCGCGTTGCAGGGTTGCGAGGGCCTGTTCCACGTCGCTGCTGATTACCGATTGTGGGCGCGCAATCCCAGGGAGATCCGTGCTTCGAATGTTCGCGGTACGCACAACATCCTGATCGCGGCGCGCCATGGCGGCGTGCGGCGCATCGTGCACACCTCCAGCGTCGCCACGCTGGGGCTGCTTGCCGACGGCAGGCCTGCCGATGAAGACACGCCTGCGCGGCTTGCGGACATGATCGGCGAGTACAAGCGTTCCAAGTTCCTGGCGGAAGCGCTGGCCCGCCGCTGCGGGCGCGCCGGCCAGGACATCGTGATCGTGAATCCGGCCGCGCCGGTCGGGCCGCGCGACCGCAAACCGACACCGACCGGACGCATGATCCTCGACGCGGCGCGCGGACGGATGCCTGCCTATGTCGACACCGGTCTCGATGTCGTGCACGTGGACGACGTGGCCGAAGGCCACGTGCTGGCGTTCGAGCGCGGCCAACGGGGCAGGCGTTACGTGCTGGGCGGGGAGAACATGAGCCTGAAGTCGATCCTCGCCGTGGTTGCGGAACTGACGGGTCGCCACCCGCCATGGTTGAAAGTGCCGCACGCCGCGGCGCTCCCGGCCGCATACTTCGCCGAAGCATGGGCGCGTGTCAGCGGTGTCGCACCGAACGTCACCGTGGACGGCGTGAAACTGTCGCGCCACACGATGTATTTTTCGAGCCGTCGCGCCGAAGTCGAACTCGGCTACCGTGCGCGCCCCGCGCGGGTCGCGCTGGCCGACGCAATACAATGGTTCCGGGATAACGGGTACCTCGGTTGACCCGTGAAAGCAAAGACTTCGGCACGGATCGATGCGGAAACCGCCAATTGGAAAAGCAAAGCCTCGGACACGGATGGACGCGGATAAAAGCGGATCAAACTCCATATCCCCGATCATCCGCATTGGTCCACCTCCAAAAGCTTTTTCCGAGGGTCAACGCTTTATCCGCTCTTATCCGTGTAAATCCGCGTCAAAAAACAATGCGAAACGGAACCAGAACGACTCAATGACTCCTGCGCCCTTGCAAGCCACCGCCCAGGCGCAGCCGAACATCGCGCTGGTCAAATACTGGGGCAAGCGTGACGCGGCATTGAACCTGCCGGCCGCGGGCTCGCTGTCGATCACGCTGGACGCGCTGCACACACGCACCAGCGTGTGCTTCGACGCGTCGCTCGCGGCCGACGACATCGTGCTGAACGGCGAGCGCGACGCGGCGCAGGCGCGCAAGGTCGGCACATTCCTCGACCTGTTCCGCGCGCGTGCCGGGGTCACCACCCGTGCACACATCGAGTCCCGCAACGATTTTCCGACGGGCGCCGGGCTGGCGTCGTCTGCTTCGGGCTTCGCTGCCTTGGCGGTCGCCGCCGACCGCGCATTGGGCCTCGGGCTGGACGCCGCGTATCTCTCCGCGCTGGCGCGCCGCGGATCGGGCTCGGCGGCCCGTTCGATCTTCGGCGGGTTCGTGGAAATGGCCGCCGGCGTGCGCGGCGACGGTGAGGACGCCCGCGCCACGCCGCTGCTGGCTGCCGATGCGTGGCCGCTCGAAGTCGTGATCGCGATTACCACCCGCGCGAAGAAGTCGATCAGCTCCAGCGCGGGCATGCAGGCCTCGCAGCGGACCTCGCCCTATTACCGCGACTGGGTGGCGACGGTGCCGCACGACCTCGACGCCGCCCGTGCCGCGGTGCAGGCGCGCGACTTCGACAAGCTCGCGGATGTCAGCGAGGCCAGTTGCCTCGCCATGCACGCGGTGATGCTGGCCACGCGTCCCGGACTGATCTACTGGAATGGTGCGACGCTCGACTGCATCCAATGCATTCGTTCGCTGCAAATGATGGGCACGGGCGTGTTCTACACCGTCGACGCGGGGCCACAGGTGAAAGCGGTGTGCCTCCCGGATGCCGTGCCGCGCGTCCGCGGCGCGCTGCAAAACATCAGCGGAGTCGAAGAAGTCCTCGTCAGCGGTCTCGGCGAAGGCGCGCGCGTGGTCGAGGATGCGACCGCATGCACGTGACCGCGAGCGCGCCCGGCAAGCTGGTGTTGCTGGGCGAATACGCGGTGCTGGAAGGCGCGCCGGCACTGGTACTCGCAGTGAACCGGCGCGCACGCGTGACGCTCACGACCTTCGACGCCAATGCGTGGGAGATCGTATCGCCCACGCTCGGGCTGCAAGCGCGGCTGCAAATCCAACATGGGCGTGCAGAGTGGCTGGACGCGCCGAACGACGAACTCGCGTGGGTGCCGATACCGCTCGGGCAGTTTCCGGATGTCGACCGCTTGCCCGCGTGCCGCATGGAACTCGACAGCGACACGTTTTATGTCGACCACCTTGGCGCGCGCGCCAAGCTGGGACTGGGCTCGAGTGCTGCGCTCACCGTCGCGCTGCTGGGCGCGCTGCATGCCGCAGCCGGGTTGCCGGCGCCGACGCTCGATGAATGCATCCGCACGCATCGCACGATCCAGGGTGGGCGCGGCAGCGGGATCGACATCGCTGCATCCCGTGCCGGCGGCCTGTCGCGTTTCGAGCTCTCCAGACGGGCGCCGCAATGCAGGCGCGTCGAGATGCCGAGCGGGTTGCACTGGTGCTGCGTGTACAGCGGCCAGCCCGCCTCCACGGGCGCGATGCTGGCCGTCGTCGCGAAGTGGCGTGAACGTGAGCCCACCGGGTTCGAGCACCACATGCATGAACTCGCTACAATTTCTTCACGCGGTGTCGACGCCGTCGCAGCCGACAATGCCGCCGCCTTTCTGTCCAGCCTCCACGATTATTCAAGCGCATTGGCCCGTTTTGGCGAGGCCGCGGGCATCGATATCGCGACCCGCGAGCACCGTGCGCTCGGAGCAATCGCGAAGGATTGCGGCTGCGTCTACAAGAGTTGCGGCGCCGGAGGCGGTGACGTTGGCGTCACATTCGCCGTGGAAGATAGGCGATTGGAGGGGTTCTCGGCACAGGCCGTGCGGGCTGGATTCCCCGTGATCGGACTGGAAGCCGATCCGACGGGGCTGGTGGTGGTGTGAACGAATCGAGGAAATCAGGAAAAGCCGCTCGCATGCCTGCTTCGAACCCCATCGCCACGCTCCGACAACTGGCCAATCCGCAGCGCAACGGTTTCCGTCCCGGTTGCCGAAGCGGGAACGAGCATCGAGCGCGCGCACGCGGTTGTTCAATATTTTCGTAAGAACTTAAGGAACCAAGATGGATCAGTCGAGATTGCCTGGTTTCTACAAATTGTCTGTGCCCGAGCGCGTGAACCTGGTGCGCGAGCGCGGCATGCTCACGCGCGAAGATTTCCAGACGCTCCTCTCCGGCGCGCATACGCTCACCGTCGCGCGCGCCGACAAGATGATCGAAAACGTGATCGGCGTGATGGGCCTGCCGCTCGGCCTCGGCCTCAACTTTTCGATCAACGGCAAGGATCACGTGGTGCCGCTGGTCGTCGAGGAACCTTCGATCGTCGCGGCACTGTCCTCGGCGGCCAAATTGGTGCGCGCGGCCGGCGGCTTCGCCACCCGCTCGACAGAGCCCGTCCTGATCGGCCAGGTGCAGATCGTCGACATCGACAACTCCGCTACGGCACAAGCCGCGCTGCTGCAGCGCAAGCAGGAAATCCTCAACCTCGCCAACAGTCTGCATCCGAAGATGGTCGCGCGCGGCGGCGGCGCGAAGGACGTCGAGGTGCGCATCCATCCCGCGGCCGACGGCCGCCGCGACATGGTGGTGCTGCACCTCTTGGTGAACACCTGCGACGCGATGGGCGCGAACATGGTCAACACCATGTGCGAAGGCGTCGCGCCGCTGGTGGAAGGCATCACCGGCGGCAAGGTGTTCCTCAGGATTCTTTCCAATCTCACCGACCGCGCGATGGTGTGGGCCAAAGCCGTGATCCCGACCAGCCTGCTCGCAGGCAAGGGTTACGACGGCGAACAGGTGCGCGACGGCATCATCCTCGCGAATGACTTGGCGGTGGTCGACCCGTACCGCGCCGCGACGCACAACAAGGGCATCATGAACGGTGTGGACGCGGTCGCGCTTGCGACCGGCAACGACTGGCGCGCGCTGGAAGCCGCCGCGCATGCCTACGCCGCGCGCGGGGAGCACTACACCTCGCTGACGCGCTGGTACAAGGACGACCAGGGCAACCTCGTCGGCAACATCGAAATGCCGATGAAGGTCGGGACCGTAGGCGGCAACCTGCAATCGAACGCCACCGTCGCGCTCAACCTGCGCCTGCTGAACATTGCTTCCGCGCGCGAACTCGCGGAGATCATGGGCGCGGTGGGACTGGCGCAAAACTTCTCCGCGCTGCGCGCGCTGGTCACCGACGGCATCCAGCAAGGCCATATGACCCTGCATGCACGCAGTGTGGCCGTCAGTGCGGGCGCCACGCCCGAGATCTTCGAAACCGTGGTCGAACGCCTGCTCGACTCGGGCGAGATCAAGGTGTGGAAAGCCAAGGAGATCATTGCCGAGGTCAGGAACCAGGCGCAGCCGGAAGCCAGGACCGTCGCGCAGGGTTTCGAGCCGGTGGACGAAGCGGAGTACGCAACCGGCTACGGCAAGGCCATCCTTCTGGGCGAGCATTCGGTCGTCTATGGCCGGCACGCCATCGCGGTGCCGGTGCCAATGGCGATCCGGGCACGCGCCGAGGAATCGAAGGACGGCACCCAACTGATCATCCCGCGCTGGGGCGTCGAGCAGCGCCTGCACCCCGGAACCAAGCACCCCGGTTCGTTCCTGCAATCGCTGGAACTGATCCTGCAAAAGCTCGAACTCACCGACCGCCCGCTGCGCATCCAGGTGTATCCCAGCCTGCCGCGCGCGAACGGGCTCGGCGGTTCGGCCGCGCTTGCCGTCGCGGTCATCCGTGCACTCGATCGGCACTGCGAACTCGGGCTTAGCGACCAGCAAGTGTGCGATCTTTCCTATGAATGCGAACGCGTGGCGCACGGAACGCCGTCCGGCATCGACAATACGGTCGCCACCTACGGACAGCCGCTGCTGTTCCAGCGCGGCGAGCCGCCGCTGGTCGAGCCGTTGCATTTCGCGAAGCCACTGCCAATGGTGATTGGCCTGTCAGGTGTCGAAAGTCTCACCGCGCGCACGGTGCGGCGCGTGCGCGAAGCGTGGCAGCGCAACAAGCAACTTTACGAACGCATCTTCGACGAGATCGACTCGCTGGCGATGCAGGGCATCAAGGCGCTGCAAGCGTGGGACTTGCAGCAGTTCGGCGAACTGATGAATATCTGCCAGGGGCAGTTGAACGCCTTGCAGGTGTCGAGCTGGGAGCTCGAGGAAATGATCCAGGTCGCACGCGCCAATGGCGCCGTGGGTGCCAAGCTCACCGGCGGCGGTGGCGGCGGCGCAATGATCGCGTTGTGCCCGGATGATCCGGGCCGCGTCGTGCGCGCCTTGCAGCAGGCGGGTTATCAGGCCATGGAGACCAACATTGGCTGAGCACGAGGACAACTCCGCCGTCGATGACCGTGTCGTGTCATTCGATTCCGAACGGCTGATCCTGGTCGACGCGGCCGACCGCGAGATCGGTCACGCCAGCAAGGCCGATGCACACAGGGGCAAGGGCATCCTGCACCGTGCGTTTTCGCTGTTCGTGTTCAATTCCGCGGGCGAGCTGCTGCTGCAACAACGCGCCCCCGGCAAGCCGCTATGGCCTGGTTATTGGGCCAACAGTTGCTGCAGCCATCCGCGCGGTGGCGAGGACATGGACACGGCAACGCAACGCCGGCTGCACGAGGAACTCGGCTTCACCTGCCCCCTGGAATTCGTGTACAAGTTCCAGTACCACGCCCAATACAACGATGCCGGTGCGGAACACGAATTGTGCTGGGTGTACGTCGGGATTTCCGACGCGCCGGTGCGCGTCAACGATACTGAGATCGCTGCGTGGCGTTATGTGAAGTCTGGCGTCCTGGACCGCGAGATTTCCGAGACTCCGGAGCGCTTCACGCCATGGCTCAAAATGGAATGGCAGCGCCTGCGCGGCGAATTCGCGGATCGTTTGCCCGGGGCCGGCGATTCACCACGCCGCCAGCGCGAGGCCTGAATCACTCGTATTTGGGATCTGCCGTGCGGGATGCAAGCAGGCCTCGCGTAGTACTTCACCGATATTTCACTGGTGTCCTCACTGATGTGATGGAGCTTCCGATCCCCGCTCGCCAGCCCTGAAATGCCGCAACTGCGCCGTGTACGAAGCCTCAACGCCACGTTGACACGTGCCAGTCCACCATCGAGGCAAACGAGACCGGCGGTGCAAGCTTGCGGGTCAAACACGACGCACCAGCGCCGGAGGAGATCTGAGATGTCGATTCCCGTTCGCCAGCAATTGAAGGTCGCGACCTACATCATTGGCCGCCGGCTGCGCGGCATAAAACGTTATCCGCTCACCCTGATGCTGGAACCGCTGTTCCAGTGCAATCTCGCCTGCCCCGGATGCGGGAAGATCGACTACGACTCGCACATCCTGAAGCAGCGCCTCAGCGTCGAAGAATGCCTGGCCGCGGTCGATGAATGCGGCGCACCGATGGTGTCGATTCCCGGTGGCGAACCGCTGATCCACAAGGACATCAAGCAGATCGTCGAGGGCATCATCGCGCGCGGCAAGTACGTGTACCTGTGCACCAACGCGATCCTGCTGGAAAAGAAACTGGATCTCTTCACGCCTTCGCCGCAACTCACGTTCTCGGTGCACCTCGACGGCATGCGCGAGCGCCACGACGAAAGCGTGGGTCGCGAAGGCATTTTCGATACGGCCGTGTCGGCGATCCGCGCCGCCAAGGAGCGCGGCTTCCGGGTCAACATCAACACCACGCTGTTCACCACCGCGAAGCCCGACGAGGTCGCCGAGTTCTTCGACTTCGCGACCAACGATTTGAAAGTGGACGGCATCACGGTGTCGCCGGGCTACCACTACGAACACGCGCCACGCCAGGACGTGTTCATGGGCCGCCGTCAGTCGAAGGAACTGTTCCGCAACATCTTCAAGCGCAAGAAGCAGAAGTGGCCACTGTCGCATTCCAGCCTGTTCCTCGACTTCGTGTGCGGCAACCAGGGCTACCAGTGCACCGCGTGGAGCATGCCGTGCCGCAACGTGTTCGGTTGGCAGAAGCCGTGCTACCTGCTGGTCGACGAAGGCTACGCGCCGACCTTCCGCGACTTGATGGATAAGACCAACTGGGACAACTACGGTGTGGGACGCAACCCGAAATGCGCGAACTGCATGGCGCACTGCGGCTTCGAAGGCACCGCCGCTGCCGACGCGTTCGCGCACCCGTTGAAGGCGCTCTGGACAAGCCTGCGCGGACCGAAACTCACCGGTCCCTTCGCCGCCGATCCGCCGATCCTCTACGACACGCCGGAACCGAACCAGCGCCAACCACACAGCAGCATCCCGATCGCGCATTTCGGCGGTATCCAGCACTGACCACTCAAGGAGACGGCGAGCATGGTGATGCCGATCCTCGCCGCCGTCTCGCTGGTGGGCTGGCTGCTGGTACTTCTCGCGCCATGGGGCGCGTGGCGGTGTCGCGAACGACTGGATGCCGCGCCGGCATCGCCGGTACCGTCAGGTGATCTCACCGTCCTGATCCCCGCGCGCAATGAAGCCACGGTGATCGGCGAAACGTTGCGCGCGCTCCACGACGCAGCGCCGGACGTGCCGACGGTCGTGATCGACGATCAGTCCACGGATGCCACGGCCCAGATCGCCCGCACCAGCGGTTTGGCGCACCTGACGCTCATCCGGGGTACGGCGCCCCCACCCGGCTGGACGGGAAAGCTGTGGGCACTCCAGCAAGGCCTCGAACACGCCGGCACGTCGCGCGTGCTGCTGCTGGATGCGGACATCCGCCTCGCGCCGGGATTGGCCACGGCGCTGCGGCGCAAGGCCGATGAAGGTTACGCGCTGGTATCGGTGTGCGCGGAGCCATGCTGGCACGGCATCGGCGCGCGCTTGCTGCTGCCGGCGTTCGTCTATTTTTTCAAGCTGCTGTACCCGTTCGCGCTCGCCAACCGGAGCGGCACGCCCGTCGCAGCGGCGGCCGGCGGAGTGATCCTGATCGACCGGACGGCACTCATCGAAGCCGGCGGCTTTGCCGCGTGGCGCACTGCGATCATTGACGACTGCACGCTGGCCGCCCATGTCAAACGCGCCGGATACCGCTGCTGGATCGGCTTGACGCGCGACGCGGCCAGCCTGCGCCGCGCGCGCGTCCAGGACATCGCCCACATGATCGCGCGTACCGCCTTTGTCCAGTTGCACGAATCGATATGGCTGACGCTGGCAGCGTCGCTGTTGCTGATCCTCGCATTCTGGATTCCATTGCTCGCGCTTGCGTTCGGTCCGGGACAGGCCGCGCGCGTGATTGGCCTGCTCGGCTTGCTGGCGATGCTCGCCTGCTATCTTCCAACGCTGATGTACTACCGCCGCAATCCATTGGCTGCGCTGCTGCTGCCTGCAACCGCAACCTTCTTTCTCGCGGCGACGTGGTATTCGGCGTGGCGTGCGCTCACCGGCACACGTTCGGTGTGGAAAGGCCGGCGCTATCAGCGCGGGCCGGCCTGAATGCAGCGGCCCGCGGCGCCAGCTCACCGGCCGAACAAATGGCTCCCCGATGCGGAGCTGGATGCGCACCCCCTCGCCACGTGGATGCTCCAGCTGGGTTTCGACCTGTGGATCCGCGCCGCGTACAGGCGCGTTGTGATGCTGCCCGCCGATTTCCGCATCGCCCCCGGCACGCTCATCGCGTCCAATCACCAGCGTGACGTGGATGGCCCGATGCTGGGCACGGTGCTGGTGCGGCGAAAGGGGTTGCGCTTCAATTGGCCGCTGCCGTTCTACGCGACCCGCGAAGACCTGTTTCGCCCCGGCATCCTGTCGCGCCTGACGGTGCATTGGCCGCGTCCGGTCTCGGCCCTGCTTGGCCTCATTTCGCTCGCCTGGTTCTTTCCGCTCGGGCGCACCGAGCCCATCCGCCGTGTGCGCGAATTCACCTTCGGCGAAACCTTGCATGCGCTGTGCGACGCGGGCTGCGGCGATCACGATCTTTATTCGTTGCTGAACGCGCGCGGCCGCCGCGAAACGGGCATTCGTCCGGGTGAGACCTCGGTGCGCGCGGCACTCGCCAGGCGCGATCTCCCGATGGAAGCATGGTGGGGACTCAGGCGCCTGGCGCGTCCGGCGTTCGAAACACTGGCTCCCGCGTTTCGCGCCACCATCGATGCACAACTCGGGCATTTTGCGGAACGCTTGAACCGCGGCCGCTGTGTCTATTTTTCGCCCGAAGGCACCATCTCCAAGGATGGCCATTTCGGACGCACGCGCGGCGGGTTCTTCAGGCTCGCGCGAATGGCCGCTTCGCCGCCATGGATCCAGCCGATGGCGATGGGCTACGACGTGCTGGCTGCCGGCCGCACGCGGGTGGTGATACACGTCGGCGAGCGTTTTCGCGCGGACGCGGCGCTCGACAGACATGCATTCGATGCGACATTGCGCCGCGCGGTGCTCGGACTCGTGCCGATCACGCCCAGTCATCTGCTGGCCCGCTTCCTGCTGCACGGGCCCACATGGTTTACGCGCGAAGAGCTCGCCGGCTGGCTCGCGCGGGGCGTGCCCGCGGTGCGCACCGCGCATCCTTCGTTGGATCCATTGTTCGCGAGCCAGGGACTGCGCAGCCTCGCCGACCAGCGCCTGCGCTGGCTGGAGCGAAAACGCCTCGCGCTGCGCGTGGGCGACCGGTTCCGGAATACCTGCGCGCGCGATGCCGAACCGGGCTGGCGCACACCCGCGAATGTGGTGCGCTATCTTGACAACAACCTCTCCGACCTGCTGCCCGACGTCGCGCGGATCCTGCCGTGTTGAACGCACTGAAACATTTCCGCTTCCTGCTCAACCCGAAGGTGATCCTGCCGGTGCTCCTCACGGCCGCGCTGCTGGTGTTCGCGTTCAGCCTGGGCGACGTGGGCAAGGTGGCGGGCAGGGTCACCAAGTTGCCCTTGCACGTCCTGTGGCTCGCGCTAGCGGCCGCGGCTTGCTACCTCACGTTCAAGGCGATCCAGCTCAGACTGATGTTGAATCAGATCAACCTGGCCATTCCCGCGCGGCCGTTTTTCCTCGCGTTTGCGATGGGCGAGCTGACCGTCACGCTGCCGCTGGGTCTGTTTTCGCAGAACTGGGTATTGTCGGCGTCGCGACGCATCAACGTCGGCCGCAGCTCTGCGGCGACGGTGATGATGCTGCTGGCCGAGATCGCGACGGTCTTCCTGTTCCTCGCCGTGCTGGGCATCCCGGGCTGGCCGGATTTCCGCTGGATCGCAGTGGGCGCGCTGGCGGTCCTTGCCATGTTGCTGTCGGTCGCCGTGTTGTTCGGGCACAAGGCACACCCGCACCTGTCGAGGCTGCCCTACGACTGGATGAAGACGGGCGCGGGCACGGGATTGGAAATGCTGCGCGGCCTGCGCAAGCTGACGACGCCGCTGATGCTCGCGATGAGCGTCGCCATGGCCGCAATCTACCTCGGCGCGCTGACCGTCGCATTCTGGCTGGTAAGCCGCGGCATGGCGGTGCACCACCTGCACTACCTGACTGCTGCGACGATCTACCTGTTCTCGTTGGCGATGGTCCTGATCGGCGCCGGCTTGGTCAGCCAGATCGGCACCGTCGAGGTGCTCGGCATGCTCGCGGCGCGCGCCAGTGGCATCGACTACACGGACGGGCTCGCGATGATGCTGGGGTTCCGCATCGTATGGACCGGAGCCGTGTGGCTTTTATGCCTGCCCATCGTCGGCACATTGTGGCGAACGATCCCCAGGCACAGGCATGGGAAGTCAGGCGATGGCAGCGAGGAATCGTCCGATTGACGCTCCACCGTCCAGGCGCGGGATGCCGCGCGCCGCGCGCGCGCGCTCGAGATCGGGCGCCATGTCGAGATGCTTCTGCTCCACCGACCATACGTGTCCGCGGCGGCGATGGAAGCGCGCGAGATATTCCTGTTCGCTCTGTCCCGGTGTCGCGACGAACAGCGCCTTGCGGCCCAGGTGGGCCAGCTCCATCAACGTGGTGTAGCCCGAGCGGGTCATCACCAGTTTGGCGCGATTGAGCATCTCGGCCTGGCGCTTGCGGTCGAGATAGCCGTACACCGTGGCGCCCGCCATTTCGCGCGGCTCATCGCCGGCGCCCGGCAGACCAAGCGTCACCACGATCCGGCCGGAAAGTTTCGGCAGTGACTGGAGCACCAACTGTTCGAGCAGGCCGCGTTGCGGCTCGATCCCGGAGACCGAAAAAAACACGTCGATGTCCTGCTCGACGTCCATGCGCTCCACACTCGCGAGGGGACCGATATGGACCAGCCTGCCTTCACCCCAGTCGAAATCCGGATCATGACCGAGCCAACCGGACAGGCCGCCGTCTTCCGCGACATCCGGGATCAATATTTTGGTGAAACCCTTGAGCAGGTCGCGCTGCCCCCATTCGGTGAACGGCTCGGTGATGCGGCTGAAAAACGGCACCACCTGGTGAATCGAGTGGAAGATGCAATAGCTCGGCACCGCGCGCGAAGACACACCGAAGCGGCTGTCAGAGATCACGCAATCGAGGTGGCGTTCCGCGACCAATTTTTCCGCCATCCGATGCTCACGCCGATATCCCGCCAGCACCCACGGCATCGACGCGGTCATGCGCAGGTAGAACACCGCGGGATAACGGCTGAACGGCGCGGGCGTGTCGCGGAACGGAAAAAACTCGCAGGCGTCGCCCAACTCGGATTTCAACAGATGCATGCCGGGGCCGGGCTGCATCATGACGATCACTTCGTCGCCGCGCTCGATCAGCGCGCGGATCGGGCCGAGGCTGCGCGTCGCGTGACCCAGGCCCCAGTGATAGACACCGTACAGGATTCGTCGCCCCATGCATCGTTCCTTTGCCGCGCCGGCGCATCCACGATTCGCCCATGCTTGCAGGGGAAACGTCAATGCGACGCGAAAGCGGACGCAACGTGCCACTGGAAGATGGCGGCCCCGACACGATTCGAACGTGCGACCTTCCCCTTAGGAGGGGGATGGTCTACGCTATGTCATTGATTATTATGGTATCTATTTCGGTTGAAAATCACAAAAACGTAAACTTGCTGTCCCTCTATTGTCCCTGCATTTTCTAACATTTCGGAACGTGTCGGCGCGTTACTCCCGCACTGTCCCTGTTTCGCCCTACGGTTACAGGCCCCCAGTGATCGTGATAAGTGCTCCAGACGGGCGATGCGGTTAACGTGGACCGACTCTACGACTCGCGCTGCCTGTACTCCGCCCATCTACTGATTCAACGCGGAGGCTCGTTTATGCCCATGACCGCCCAGCGCATCGTACGAATTTGCCGGTGCAGCGATGCTGCTCGCGGACGGATCACGCGGGTTTCCGAGAATGCCACTGCCGCCGGGCCAAACGAGTACCGACTTGAAACAAGACGACTAGCGCTCCAAGTCCCATCGCAGCAAGCCAGATCACATCGCCGGTTATCCCCGTACCTTCGAACAGAAAAGCGACAATCGTCAGAGCCAGAATCACTGCACCGAGCCCGTATTTGCGGACTTGAGGGGCAAAGACGTCGTGTTCAGCCCTGTAGTGTTTCAGGGCGTACACCGCGAGTTGGGCGCATGGAACTAGCAGAAGCAACGACCAGCGATGATCGATGCGCACCACGACTCCGTACTGTCCGAGTAGATCGTTTGACGCTACCACGATGAAGTAACCGCCCACGAAGATGACGATGGCAAGCGAAAAAATTGTCAACAGGCGCTGGCGTGCCCAACCTTTGTCGGGGGTCATGGCGCGCTCGATGGCGTCGATGGCGTTGTAGGGGCAATAGACCGTGAAACGCCGCTTGAGCAGCAAGCTCGGCAAAGCGACGACCTCGCAGCCGCCATAGCGCATAAAGAAGATCAGAACGAGCGAGCCGCTTACGTAAAGCCCGAATGCCACCTGAAGTGGTTGTGGGTAAACCCCAAGCAGTCCGAGAACAGTAGGGATGCCAACGAAGATGCCAGTTCCAGCCCAGGGATTCAGCTTGGACAGGATTGGATCGCTGATCAAGAAGAACACGATGAAATGAAGTGCCACGAGCAGGAGAAAGTAACCGCCGACAGTCAGAGCAAAAACAGGAAGTGCGTGGGATGACAGCGGGTGAAGATAGAGTGGATTCAAGACCAGAAAGATCAGGAAGTAGACTCCGAGAAACAGCCGCAACCAGCGCCCGACTGAGCCGACACCTTGGCCGATGATGAATGGCTCGTCTCTGTTTTTTGCGGGCTCAAGCGCAGCGTGTGCTATAGGCATCGTCTTGTCGTTTTTGTAGTCGGGAAAGGAGGAGCGTGCGGCACAAGATTGCGCGGCGAGCGAGGAGGTGGGCCGGAACAACTCAACGCTATCGCGCATGACGCGATATCAGAGCTCAATAACCCGTCGCACGCTCGGGGCTTGGGCTGCCGAACGGCGTGTGCGCCTCACGTTGTTCGACCCGGTCCGCGCAGTCGGGTGCACGCGCACCCGGCTGCACGGGGTTCTTCGGTTTCGTCCGTTTAGCGTCATGCCGAGGACAGGCGTTTAGCACCGCACGGGCAATGGGCAACCGGACGCAACATCCAGCGTTTGCGCAGCATTTTCATCACCTCCTTCACGATTCGTTTGACATGGTTCCTCTTTCAATACGCGATCAGTGCTGTTGCTGTGACTCAATCGCGTCGAGAGGGCGGCCAAGTCGGTTTCAAGCGGTAGCGCCGCGGTAGACCATGACAGGTGCCGTCGCGACGAAATATCCAACCACCATGCCCGTGACGCCGATTGGTCCGAAGAACAGGCAGCCGAGTGTGCCGCTCAGTATCACCAGCGTCCCTGCACCGAAGAGATAGGCGTAGCACCGGCCCCCAAGTCGCATCGCCTGGACGCTGAGCAGGACACCTACAACGAGCCCGGTGAGCGCGTTGACGATCAGCACAGTCTCGATGCTGCAATCGGCACCGAAGTAACCGTGCAAAACGACGATGGGAATGGCGAAAGCCAACACTCCGGCCCTGAGACCCGCACGTGCGGCCCGTGCGGCAGTTCGACCGAGCCACAGAAGGCTGGTCGCCAATACAAACAGGCTTGCGCCGATCGCGACTGACCATGCGCTCTCCCGACAAACGCCGACGGAAATGGCCGTCAGCAGGAGCGCCACACTACTTTGGAGTGCGGCATGCTCCAGGCGGCCCCATTCATAGGCGCGTCGCGCGTGTTCGATGAATCGGTCAGGGGCGATCATCGTCATAGTGCCGTTTCCACAGTTGACGGGCATTCGCGATCGCCCGTTGCAGCCGCTTCCGGAACGCTGCAGCGCTCACTGGCGGACGCTGGCCTGCATGGATAGCCGCGACAATCGCCTCCCGATCCGTTGGCCGAAGCGCGGCCAGAACTTCCCGGACCGCTTCATGCAGGTTGTCCCTCATCGCGATCGCCTCCGGTGTGTCGTGCTCAGGGATTGCCAGCGCGACCGACTCCTGAAGGTCGCAGGTCGCGTGCGACCGTTTTCTGCGAAATGAGCGGTACTCATTGAAGGCGATCGCTAGACTCCAGGCCAGCGCATCGCGGGAGGGATCGAAGGTTGCCACTTTCGTCAGGATTTTCAGCATGGCTCGTTGTGCGATCTCTTCGGCCAGTGCACGGTCGCCGGAGGTGGCCGCGATGAAACGCACCAGTAGCGGCCACAGCGTGCGATAGACGGGATCGAACGCATGCCGCTCCCCGTCCGCCAAGGCGGTGAGATTGCGGTTCAGCTCTGCCCGTCCAACATCATCGAGCTGCATTCAAGCTTGTCTCCGATCCCGGCAGCCGCTACGAGACGGCGCCGCCACGGAATGCAGCGAAGCCCGGCCGTGCCCTTTCTCGATATACGCTTCGAAGCCCGTCCGCGTGACCTTGGGGTTTGAGGCGCAACGGAACGGAAATACCGACCGAATCGTGCAGATTCAGTCTTGCTAAATCATCGAACCGATGTCCGATGCAAAGCTGGGATAGGCGAAGATGAGGCCCTTGATCCTGTTCGCGTCGAGGCCTGCAGCCATGGCCATGGCAAAGAGGTTGATTTGTTCCTCGGCGCCGGGGCCTATCAGGTGCGCGCCCAGGATCTTGCCGGTCCCTTTATCGACCAGAATCTTGTAGCCACTGTATCGGGCGCCGACGCGCAACGACGAATACCAGCCCGCCGTGTTTCCGAAATGGGTATCGAAGTCCAGTCCCTTGTCGCGCGCGGCTGCTTCGGACAGTCCGACCGAGGCCACCTGCGGCAGCGTGAAGACGACGCTTGGGATCGGCGGATAGTTCACCGCACGCTCGTCTTTGCCGGCAAGCAGGTTCTTGCCTGCGATCCGACCTTCGTAGGCGGAAATAGGAGTCAGGTTCGGGCCGCTGTCCGCACAGTCGCCCGCGGCGAAGATGGCGGGGTTGGTGGTACGCAAGAAGGGGCTGACCTTGATACCCTTGCGGCTGTACTCGACGCCAGCCGCTTCGAGGTTGAGATGGTCGATATTGGGCACGCGCCCGGTCGCGTGGACCACCAAGTCGCAACGGACGGTTTGCGTTCCCTTTGGCGTCTGGTAAGTGACTGCGAAACCGGCATCGTTTTTCTCGACCTTGAGGACTTTGGCCTCGGTGCGCAGGTCGATGCCCAGATCCGCAGTCGCTTCGGAAAGTATCTCGACGAGGTCGGGATCGAAATTGTTCAGCGGCCGCTTCATCATTTCCAGAACTGTCACTTCGCGCGCGCCTGCGCGCTTCGAGATATGGGCGAATTCCATCGCAATGAAGCCGCCGCCGACGAACACGACTCTGTCCGGCCGCTCGGCCAGCTCGAGAAAATCGGTACTGGTCGACAGCAACTCCTCGCCGGGGATGTTCAGCGTCATTGGTCGAGCACCGGTGGCGATATGAAAATGTCGTGCCGACAAGGGCTCGCCATTCACCTCGATCTTGTCACGTCCGGTGAAACGTGTCTCGCCGTGCAACACCGTGACTCCGGCTTTCTCCAGCCCGCCTTCAATGCGCCTGGGCATCGCGTCGGTGAACGTGCGCTTGAAGGCGATCATGCCGGGCCAGTTGACGGAGGTTCGTGCCTCCAGCCCCTTGCCTTCGAGGTTGCGGGCCCATTCGACCCCCTCGGTCACGGCGATCAGCATCTTTTTGGGATCGCATCCGCGCAACGCACAGGTGCCGCCGAACGGCAGGCTGTCGATACTGGCGACCTTCCAGCCGGCCTGGGCGGCCATCCGGCTGACGCCGTTTCCACCTGTCCCACCACCGATCACGATCAGGTCAAAACGCTTGTCATTGCCCATGGTTACTTATTCCGATCCGATGCAGTTGTGTGACTTTGCTCGCGATGTTCCATCATTGAGCCGCTGGAAACTCCGCGTCCAACAACCTGATGAGAACGGCATTCAGCCTTCGGCGTCGATCATTTCGAAGTCGTTCTTGGTGACACCGCAATCGGGGCAAGTCCAAGTATCTGGAATATCCTCCCAGCGCGTGCCGGGTTCGATGCCTTCTTCCGGCAACCCAGCCTCTTCGTCGTAGATGAAACCGCACGCCACACACATGAACTTGCGACGGACCACAGTTTCGACGGAAATATGCATGAATGAACACCGGTGAAGTTCGTGGGGGAAGGGGTGTCCGGATAGCGCGTGGATGTTGGCGTCGGAGGCACGTTCTATCCCGCGCAGCAGGAAAGTTGTTTCACGTCCTTGCGAAAGGTCTGCGCCGCGAGTTTGAGCCCTTCGACCATCGTCAGGTACGGGAACAACTGATCGGCCAAGTCCTCGGCTGTCATCCTGTTACGAATCGCCAGCGCCGCCGTCTGGATCAGTTCGCCCGCCCCCGGCGCGACCGCCTGCACGCCGATCAGGCAGCGCGAACCTTCCTCCATGACCAGCTTGATGAAGCCGCGGGTGTCGAAGTTGGCCAAGGCTCGTGGCACGTTGTCCAGCGTCAGAGTGCGACTGTCGGTTTCGATGTCGCGCTGGTGCGCTTCGGCCTCGGACAACCCGACCGTGGCGATTTGCGGATCGGTGAACACCACCGCTGGCATGGCGGTCAGGTCCATCGTCGCATTTCCGCCGGCCATGTTGATGGCCGCGCGGGTGCCGGCCGCGGCCGCGACGTAGACGAACTGCGGTTGATCGGTGCAATCGCCAGCCGCGAAGATATTCCGAGCACTGGTGTGCATACCGGCATCAATCGTGATGGCGCCCTGCGGATTTACCATCACACCCGCAACATCGAGGTTCAAGTCGCGCGTGTTGGGTGCGCGGCCGGTGGCAACCAGCAACCGGTCGGCGCGCAGTTCACCCTGCTGGGTCGTGAGCACGAATTCGCCGTTCGCATGAACAATTTGGCTGGCTTGGGTGTGCTCCAGGACCTCGATCCCTTCGCTGCGGAAGGCCTCGGTAACGACCTCACCGATAGCCGGATCCTCGCGGAAGAACAGCGTGCTGCGCGCCAGGATGGTGACCTGGCTGCCCAGTCTGGCAAAGGCTTGCGCCAGTTCTGCCGAGACGACCGAAGAGCCGATGACCGCCAGTCGGGGCGGGATCGTGTCGCTGGCCAAGGCTTCAGTCGAGGTCCAGTATGGAGTGTCCCTCAAGCCGGGGATCGGTGGAATGGCGGGACGCGCACCGGTGGCGATCAGGCAACGGTCGAACGTCAACGTGCGCTCACCGCCGTCGCTGAGTTGTACCGTCAGGATGTTCGGATCCTTGAACGCCGCCTTGCCACGCCATACGGTAATTGCCGAGTTGCCCGCAAGGATGGCTTCGTACTTGGCACGACGAAGCTCATCGACGCGCCCCTGTTGCTGGGCGAGCAGCCGCTCACGCAGGACAAGTGGCGCTGCAGCAGTAATGCCATCGTCAAACGGGCTTACCGTGCGCACATGGGCAACATGGGCGGTGCGGATCATGATCTTCGACGGGACACAGCCGACATTGACGCAGGTACCGCCGATGGTGCCACGCTCGATCAGTGTGACTCGGGCGCCTAGCTCGACCGCTTTGAGGGCCGCAGCCATCGCGGCCCCGCCGCTGCCGATGACGACGATGTGCAGAAGAGGCTCGCCGCCACGCCTCGTTGTGTCGCCGCCTGGTACATCCTGAGCCTTGTCGATGAGGTCAGCTGGTCTGGCCAGTGCCTCGACACTCCGTGCTTGATAGCCGAGCGTCGTCACAGCGGCAGCCAGTGCTTCGACTCCTACGCCCGCTTCCGCGTCGACTTCGGCACGTCCTTGGGGAAAAGAGACGTTCGCCATGCGCACGCCGGGGATTCTTTCCAAGGCGGCCTTGACGTGTTCGGCGCAGTCATCGCAGGTCATGCCGATAATTTCCAGCTGAGTCATTGCGATGTTGAGTTCATTCATTCTCTTTCTCCTGGGTTGTCGGGCGTGCAGCAGGCTTGTCCCCTGCGGCGTCGGTACCAGGCATACGCCGTGATGCCTATCAAAATCACCAGCGCCGCCAGCAACATGTAGTCGAGGTAACCGATCCAGGCGGCAGCGCCTACCGAGCCCAGCAATACGACCAGAACCGGCGTGAAGCAGCAGAGTACGGCGATGGCGGATCCTCCAAGGCCGATTCCGATCAGCCTGGTGTTCTGGTCCATCACTCGCTCCTCCGCGGTTCTTGCCCGGAGGCGCGATTCGCAGATGGCTCGCAACACGCGTGATTTACCTCGCGTTGCGTGCGGGTTGGTGCACTGCTACAGCGATAAGTACATGACAATATGCGCCGTGCATTGCCGTAGAGGCCCCAGACCATCAGCACGATGGCGACGCCGTAGATCCAGAATTCATGCGTCGCAATGAACCCTTGGATCGGTGCGCCGAGTGAGCCCGCAGCGGGCAAGAATGCGGCGATCGCCGCAATGCCCAGAGGCAAGATGGGCGAGCAGCAGAGCAGGGATGGCAGGATTCCGAGAATGGCGCCCAGTGCCCCGCCAGCCGATTTCGCTCCGGCTCCGTTGCGGAATCCGTGCACCGCGAGCGCGATCGTGAGTGCCAGCAGCAACGCCATCACCAGCGCAAGCACCAATGTCCCGGGCGTCAGGAAACGCAACGAGACCAGTCCAACCACCCCACCGGTGTAGGTCGCGGGCAGGACCATCGCGTACACGATGGCAAAAATAATGAAGACAGCGCCCGTTCCCGCCAGAGACCAGCCGGACCCGAGGGTAATCCGCAGTGCGCGAGGCACGACACATGCCCGATCGTAGACGATCCCGGTCATCATTTTGTTTTTCCCTGCTGGATAAATTGCTTGATCTTGTCGAACGACATGGAGGGGGCCGAGGCGGTCAGGGCAACATGACCGTTCGGCTCGATCAAGTAGTAAACATCGACGTAGCGGTGCGGGTTGTAGCGACTGTAGAGCTCCTTCGTGTCCTCACCAATGATGAAGTGAGAATCGTGAAGCAGGGCCGGGGCGTTCTCAGCGGTAAACTTTTCCATGTCCACCCCCGGATAGCCGCCGTTCTCGTAATCCTGGAGCACGATGACCTTGAGCTTGGAGCCATCAATCAGGGCGCGGTTCTGGGCCAAGGTTTTCAGCCCGACCGCGCAGCTTGGGCACCACGTGGCGACCTGCCACAGCATGACCGGCTGGCCCTTGAACGATTGCAGGTTCATGGTCCTGCCGTGCACCAGGAACGGCGCTGCAGCGGCGTGCTCATGCGCGGGGGCGTTCATCGGCGCCATGCTTCCGTGCTGTGCCTGGTCTGCCCACACGGGCGGTGCAGCGACTGCCAGCGTGATCAAAACGGCCGACAGGGTCGGCAGAACGAGCTTCATGAGGGTTTTTTGCAACATTGTCTTGTCTCCACGTTTAGGGCAGGTGACGCTTCACGGGTCCCGACGGATGTTGGACAGGGGATTGCGGCATCGGGCATGAGGTGGCTGCACGGAAGGCGCGGCGTCACCCGATCGCGAGATTGCCAAGCCTCGTTCCGTCAACACTCCTGAATAACCGAGCGAAAGCACGTTGAAGGGGTTGGAACAGCAGGTAGACGCGAGGATCGCCACCAAACCGCTCGGTATCATTCTGCAATCGTTTCTGGATTCGGGCATAAGCAGCGCCTTGCAATTTGCGTTCGACGCGGCAAGCTTAGTTCCGTAGTTGACTACGGAGTCAAGCGTCATGAGCACTCGTCCTGAGAACCTGACCATCGGTGCCTTCGCCCGGACGACGGGCTGTTCTCTTGTGTCGCTCGGACGCGGTAACCTTACGTCCGTAGTTGAGTACGGAGTCAAGTGGATATGCACCGCAATGAGAAGAGTTTGACCATCGGCGGCCTTGCGAAGGCGACCGGCGTCGGCATCGAAGCGATCCGGTTCTATCAGCGGAAGGGTTTGCTCCCGACGCCAATCCAGCCACCGGGATGCATCCGTCGCTATGGCGATGCCGACGCTGAACGCCTGCGTTTCGTGAA
>Ga0070737_10001269_pt1 | contig 37590 bp, 36 predicted proteins | sample Coa_R1_10_FD_66438 | JGI IMG/M metagenome (GOLD analysis project Ga0070737, IMG submission 66438) | Surface soil microbial communities from Centralia Pennsylvania, which are recovering from an underground coalmine fire - Coalmine... | ecosystem: Environmental > Terrestrial > Soil > Unclassified... | reverse complement strand
CACCGTCATCGCCTGGATCTGGGCCCGCACGGTCACCTGCCCCAACCCAGCTTGTAGAGCCACGATGCCGCTCGTCCGCTCCTTCTGGCTCGGCAAGAAGAAGGGCAAGGAAGCCTGGGTCCAACCGGTGGTCGAGGACGGCGGGGTGCGCTTTGAGATCGGCCATGGCCGCGCAAGCCCGCCTATCGAACGCACGGTGTCACGGACGGGGGCTACCTGCCTGGTGTGCAACACCCCGGTTCCCCTCGCCTACATCCGGACCGAGGGAAAGGCCGGACGAATGGGCGCCCAGCTCATGGCCATCGTGGCCGAAGGGAACCGTGAGCGCCTCTACCTTCCGCCCGACCCCGAGCACGAGAAAGCCGCCGACGTGCCGCGTCCCGAGGGTGTGCCAGAGACGGAGATTCCATATAACCCGCGGTACCTCACCGCTCCCAACTATGGCATGACCCACCATGCTGATCTCTTCACCAACCGGCAGCTCACTGCGCTCGTCACCTTCTCGGATTTGGTCGCCGAAGCGCGGCAGCGCGTGATCGAGGACGGAGGTGCGCCGGAGTACGCGGATGCGGTCGCAACGTACCTGGCGTTCGTCGTGAGCCGCAGCGTGGACTATTCGTCCATTCTCTGCTCATGGCACTCGCCGGGCGAAAAAATGAGAAACACGTTCGCCCGCCAAGCACTTCCCATGGTCTGGGACTACGCCGAGGCCAACCTCTTCAGTGACTCGACCGGGAATATCTCCGGCGCACTCGAATGGGTGGCGGAGGTGATCGACGGTGTGCCAACGACTGCTCTTGGTTCGGCCGCGCAGTGCGATGCAACTGCTCAGGCATCCATGCCAGTGCAGCGGCTGGCGATCTCCACCGACCCCCCCTATTACGACAACATCGGGTATGCCGATCTCGCCGACTTCTTCTACGTCTGGCTCCGACGGTCGCTCGCACCGGCGTATCCTGCCTTCTTTTCCACCGTGCTCACGCCGAAGGCCGCTGAGCTCGTGGCCGATCCGTTCCGAAGTGATGGCGACAAGGACAAGTCCGAACAGCACTTCGAGACGGGATTCGAGAAGGCGTTCACCAACCTGTGGAACGCGGCTCACCCGGATATCCCATTGACGGTCTTCTATGCGTTTAAACAGTCCGAGCACGACGACAGAGGCGTCGCTTCTACCGGTTGGGAGACCATGTTGGCCGGCCTCCTTCGCGCCGGCTTCACCGTTACCGCAACCTGGCCAATGCGGACGGAGCTCGGCAATCGTATGCGCAACCAGGCGAGCAATGCACTTGCTTCGTCGATCGTCCTAGCCTGCCGTCCGCGAAGTGAGACAGCTGGCATCACGGATCGCAGAGGCTTCCTCGCCGCGCTCCACGCGGAGCTGCCGAGGGCTCTCCGCGACCTTCAGCAGGGAAATATCGCACCCGTCGACCTCGCCCAGGCGGCGATCGGCCCAGGGATGGCGGTGTTCTCCCGTTACACCAAGGTGGTCGAGCCCACCGGTGAGCCGATGCCTGTACGGAGTGCGCTCGCGCTCATCAACCAGGTGCTCGACGAGGTCCTCGCCGAGCAAGAGGGGGAGTTCGACGCGGATACCCGCTTTGCCATCAAGTGGTTCGAGCAGTACGGCTTCGACGAGGCGGGCTACGACCCGGCCGAAGGTCTCGCTCGGGCGATGAATGTGTCCGTGAAAGGGTTGGAGGACGCGGGCATCCTCGTCGCCCGAGCCGGCCGGGTACGCCTGCTGCACCGAAGCGAGCTGGACCCTGACTGGGACCCGGCGACCGACACCCGAATGGCGGTGTGGGAGGTGACCCAGCAGCTCGTGCGAGCGCTCTGGGACGAGGGCAGCGAGGCGAGGACCGGCGAGCTCGTCCGCCGTCTCGGTGGAGTTGGCGAGGTGGCCCGGGATCTCGCCTACCGCCTCTATTCGATCTGCGAGCGACGCGGCTGGGCGGACGATGCGCTCGGGTTCAACGCGCTCGTCACTTCGTGGCCGGAGATCGCCCGTCGGGCCGCGTCGGCGACATCGGTCCAGCCGGAGCTTGGCCAATGAGCCCCGTCGCCTACGAGGTGCGAGGCGGCAAGGCCATCTACGACGGCCGGACGCTTGTCGAATGGGTACCCGAGATCGTCGATGCGCTCGTGGCAGCCTGCGACCCCGAAGAAGTCCTTCTCTTCGGGTCCGTGGCGCGAGGCGACGACGGCCCGGATTCGGACCTCGATCTGATGGTGGTGTGCTCCTCCATCGACTACACCAGGCGCCACGCGCTCGAGGCGCAGCTCTATGCCGCGATTGGCGGCCGTGTGCCGGTCCAGCTCTTCGTCACCGACCGCCGTGAGTGCGAACGCCGCCGCGACGTGGTCGGCTCGATGCACTACTGGCCGCTCCGGGAAGGACGGGTCGTCTATGCCCGAGCTGCCTGACAACAACTACGAGGAGGCCCGCCGCTGGCTCCAGAACGTGGAGGACGACCTCCACGCCATGCGTGCCGTTGTCCGTGACTCCGCGTCCCCCCGTCGGATGGTGTGTTTCCTCTCCCACCTCGTGGTCGAAAAGGCCTTGAAGGCCACGCTTATCGATGCCGGCGTCCCGTTCCAGAAGACCCACAACCTGCTCGTCTTGCACGACTCGTGTCTCGAGCGAGAACGCCTGGTGAACTTGGAGCGCCCGTTGCTCGCACAGTGCAACCCCTGGGCGCTCGACGGGCGCTACGCCGATGACCTCGCCGATGCGGACGCCGAAGTCGCCAGCCGACTGGCGGGGTTTGCCGAGCAGATGGTGAGCGAGGTTCGCCGAGAGCTGGGAGCAGACCGTGGCAGTCTCTAACCGCGAGCGCGTCGGCCGGGCCTTCGAGGCACTCGCCGAGGGCCTCGGCCCCTTCGTCGATCGTCAAATGGCTTCGGTGCACGGAGAGGCCTGGCTGGAGAGCTTCGTCGAATCCGGGCCGCGAAGCTCAGCTCCCGGTTCGCTTCGAGCCCCGGCCTTCTTGCTGAAGGTGATGGCGGAGGCGTGGGACTCGGCGTTCCGCACCCATCTCACCCGGTCAGACCGCAACGTGGTCTTCGAGCTTCGCGATGTGCGCAACCGCTGGGCTCACAACGAAGCGTTCAACGCTGACGACACCTACCGGGCCCTCGATTCGATCGAACGGCTCCTCGTTGCCGTCGACGCGAAGGAGGCGGATGCCGTCGGGCGCGCGAAGACCGAGCTGATGCGGCTTCGCTACGAGGCCGACGTCCGCAAGGCTGCCGCCCCGGTAGCGACGACGAGCGGCGCGCTGTCTGGGCTTCGCCCGTGGCGGGAGGTGATCGTCCCCCACGACGACGTCGCGCAGGGCCGCTACGGACTCGCCGAGTTCGCCGCCGACCTCCACCAGGTGGCAACCCGCTCTGGCCGGGCAGAGTACGCCGATCCGGTCGAGTTCTTCCGCCGCACGTACCTGACCGAAGGGCTTCGGCAACTCCTCTCCGAGGCCGCCAAGCGGCTCGCGGGAATCGGCGGCGTGCCGGTCGTCGATCTGCAGACAACCTTCGGGGGCGGCAAGACCCACACCCTGATCGCCCTGTGGCACCTGTGCTCAGGCGTCCCGCTCTCCGAACTCCCCGAGGAGGTCCAGGAGCTGGTCCGCGCGGCCGGGGTCGACACGTTCCCGAAGGTGCGACGCGCCGCGCTGGTCGGCACCCGGATCGCGCCGGGGCAGGTATCGGTGAAGCCCGACGGCACCGAGGTGGCGACGCTCTGGGGTGAGCTTGCATGGCAGCTGGCCGGAAAGGACGGCTACGAGCTCGTCGCCGAAGCCGACCGAACGGGCACGAGCCCAGCCGGCGCGCTGGCGGAGCTGTTCGAGGCCGTTGCGCCATGCCTTGTCCTCGTCGACGAGTGGGTCGCCTACGCCCGCCAGCTCTACGCCACCGACGAGCATCTCGTAGGGGGCAGCTTCGAAGCCCACATGAGCTTCGCCCAGGCGCTCACCGAGGCGGCACGCTCGGCCGACCAGGCGCTCCTCGTCGTGAGCCTGCCCGCCTCGGTCTCGAGCGATCCCTCGTCCGCTGCGCCAGGAAGCGGCGGTTCGAGCGTCGAGCTCGGCGGTCCCGGGGGCGCGGAGGCGCTTCGCCGGCTGCGCAGCGTGATCGGTCGCGTGGAGTCCTCCTGGCGCCCCGCCTCGGCCGAGGAGGGGTTCGAGATCGTCCGCCGGCGCCTGTTCCGACCCATCGACCCCGCGGCCCTCGTCTACCGGGATGCAACGGCGCGGGCCTTCGCCGAGTCGTACCGGGCCCAAGCCTCGGAGTTCCCCGCCGAGTGCCGCGAGGCCGCGTACGAGCGGCGGCTTCGCGCCGCGTACCCGATCCACCCCGAGCTGTTCGACCGGCTCTACGAGGACTGGTCGACCCTAGAGCGCTTCCAGCGCACCCGGGGCGTGCTCCGGCTCATGGCCCAGGTGGTCGGGGCGCTGTGGCGCGGCGGGGACCAGTCGCCGCTCATCTTGCCCGGGACGATCCCCCTCGACGATGCCCCGGTCGCCTCCGAGCTCGCACGGAACCTGGAGGACTCCTGGAAGCCGGTGATGGACGCGGACGTCGACGGCCCGGCGTCGCTCCCGGCCCAGCTCGACGCCACCTACCCGAACCTCGGCCGCTACGGCGCCACGCGCAAGGTCGCTCGGGCCGTGTTCTTGGGCTCGGCTCCGACGGTGCACTCGCCCCATCGCGGGATCGAGGCCGCGCGGGTCCGGCTCGGCTGCGCGGCACCCGGTGAGGCGGTCGCCACCTACGCCGACGCGCTCGCCCGCCTGTCGGATCAGGCCACCTACCTCTACGTCGATCGCGACCGCTACTGGTACGGGTTGTCGCCCTCCGTCGCCCGCATGGCTCGCGACCGGGCCGAGCGGTGGCTTGCCACTGGGATCGCCGAGGTCGACGCGGCGCTCTGCGAGCGGATCCGCCGCCAGCGGGACCGCGGAGAGCTCGCCGGGGTGCACGTCGCGCCCCAGTCCTCTGCCGACGTCGATGACGACGATCAGGTCCGTCTCATCGTGCTCCCCCCCGAGGCCGCCCATGTGGCCAAGACCGAGGACTCCCCGGCACTCGGCGCGGCACGGGAGATCCTCGAGCAGCGAGGCAGCGCGCCGCGTCTCTACCGCAACATGGTGGTGTTCCTCGCCGCGGATCACCGCCGGGTCGATGACCTGCGCCAGGGCATGGCGGAGGCGCTCGCCTGGGGATCGATCGCCGCTGAGTCCGACGAGCTGGGTCTCGGCGCCCAGCAAGCCGCCCAGGCGGCGACCAAGGCACAGGAGGCCGAGGCCACGGTCGAACGTCGCCTGGCAGAGACCTACACCTGGGCGCTCGTGCCCACCCAGCCAGAGCCGACTGGGCCGATCGTCTTCGACCCGGTCCGCATCGAAGGCCAAGGCACCCTCGCCGCTCGCACGGCACGTCGCCTCATCGACAAGGGGCATCTCAACGTCGTCTACGCCCCCTCGCTACTGCGCACCCTCGTGCTCGGCGGCCCCCTCGCCTCCCTTTGGGAGAGCGGGCACGTCTCGGTGGGTGAGCTCTGGGAGGCGCTCGCCCGCTACCCGTACCTGCCACGCCTCCGGGATCGCCTCGTGCTCGAGCGCTCCGTGCAAGATGGCCCCGCCGGGTTCGCCTGGACCGAAGAGGGCTTCGCCCTCGCCGAAGGCTACGACACGGTAAGCGGCCGGTACCTCGGGCTCGTCGTCGGGCCTGGAGGTTCGAGCGGCACGTCGCCGTCCACGCTGCTCGTGCGGCCAGAGGTGGCCATGGCCCAGCTGCGGGTTCAGGAACAGGCGACCAGCCAGTCGGCGGCGGACGCCGGCACGACGGAGACGACGAGCGCCACGCGAGCGCCGACTGACGCATTGGGCACGTCGGCCGCAACCCCTAGTAGGCCACGACGCTTCCACGGCAGCGTCGTGCTGCGCTCCGAACGGCTCAATCTCGAGTTCGGCAGAGTGGTCCAAGAGGTCGTCCAGCACTTCGTCGACTCCGCAGCCACCGTCGAAGTGACCGTCGAGATTTCCGCCAGTTCCGAAGGCGGCTTCGACGAAGCGATCATCCGGACGGTTACCGAGAACGCCCGAACCCTGCACTTCAGGGAGCAGGGCTTCGAGGAGCAGTAGGAGTTGGACGATGTGTTCGTGAACGAGCGAGGCGTGCCGCACTCCCCGATTGGGTGTCGCATCGCTTCGACGCGCTCGCGCGGACCGCGGAGCTTCCCCGGATGCGGATCCACGATCTGCGCCACATGGCCGCGAGCCTCATGCTCGCGAGCGGCGTCGTCGTGACTGTCCGCAGGAGATACTCGGCCACGCGTCGCGATAGGTCCAGCTCGCCGTCTACACCCAGGTGCTCGCGAGCATGGCCCGAGAGGCGGGCGCGGCCTTGTCAACGAGCCTGCTCGGCGGTGCGGTGACAAACGGTGGACAAGCGGCTCGTCAGCGCTCGTCATCGGCGGCTCGCAAGTCGCTGACCTGGACTTTTCCGGTCGGGCTGGCCGGATTTGAACCGGCGACCTCTTGACCCCCAGTCAAGCGCGCTAACCAAGCTGCGCCACAGCCCGTCTCGCGTTTTCCCTGCAAAACGCTGGTGCCAGCCTAGCCGAACGCGTCGCCAGGGGCTCGCTCCGGTCTCGGGTTCCCGCCGTGGGTCAGGAGGAGCGTTCGGCGCGGATAGCGTGGCCGAGACGATGGCCACGGACGTCGACGCGCTCTACGAGGAGCACCTCAGCGAAGCCGACCGGCGGATCATCGAGGAGGCGACCGGTCTCGGTCCTCCCTTCGCCCGCGCGCTCGGCCGTCCCGAGCTCGAGGTCGCCGTGTTCGGCGCCGACCTCGGCGACCACACCCTGGCCGCCATGTCGCCCTTCCTCGCCTTCGCGGTGGCGGTGCACCGCACCGCGGCGCACCTCGAGGGGGCGAGCTTCGTCGAGGAGCGCTTCTCGGCCAGGCTGCGCATCCCCGTCTTCGACGTCGAGCCCCTCCGGGAGCTCCTGGGCACGCCCGAACGGCGCTTCTTCCTCGTCGAGCTCCTCGCCTCCTACACGCACGTCTCGAGCGGTGCGACCTGGCAGCGCACGAGGCGGGGCTGGCGACGGCGTCGCTTCAGCGAGCTCGACCCGGTGCGGCTCGCGGAGCTCGTCGAGCTTGCCGACGAGCTCGATCGTCCCGGCATCTACCGGCGACTCGGGGACCTCGCCCTCTTCCTCACCGGGGTCTTCCCCGACCACGAGGCCGCGTTCGACTTCGGCCCGAGAGCGCCGCGCCTCGCGCGCGTGGCGGGGCTCGCGCCGACAGCTGCCGACGAGGAGGAGACCGGGGCGGCCCTCCTCGAGCGGGTCGGCGCCCGTGCGTATCGCGCCGCGGTCGCGAGCGTCGAGCGCCTCGGTCTGCCGGTCACCGGCAGTCTCGCCGTCGTGGCCGACATGGCCGAGCGTTTCGCCACGGCGCGACGCGTCCTCAACGTCGTGACGGATCGCTACCTGTTCCCGATCCGAGGGCAGTGGTTCGGCGCGGGGTGAGCGCTGCCCGGCCCGTTCCCTGCAGCCCTCCGCTACCCTGGCTGCCAGCTCCGACGACCGAAGCGAGGGGTCAAGGTGCCGATCTACGAGTACCGCTGCGAGACCTGCGGGTGCACGTTCGAGCTGCGCCGGGCGCGCGCCGACGCCTCGGCCCCCGCGACGTGCCCGTCCGGCCACTCGACGACGCGCCGGCTGCTCTCGAGCTTCGCCCTCACCGGCACGGCGAGGGCCATGCCTGCCGGCGAGGGCTGCGGGCCGGGCTGCGCCTGCGCCGCGAACTGAGCGCTCCGCCTCGGCGCGCGGCACGGCGCCAACTCGTGCTCAGCCGTGCCAGGCGCGGTGGAAGAGCCAGAAGATGAACCAGATGAAGCGGTAGACGAGGTAGAGGACCGTCCCGACGAGCAGCACCTTGAAGTGCCAAGGTGCCTTCACTGCCTCCTCGGTCGCTTCCTCGCCGTCGCGAGGCGACGTCGGGAGGAGCCGGCCGCCGCAGCTCGGGCAGCGCTGCGCGCGCGCGAGCCGGCTGCAGCGCTCGCACCAGCCTTCGGCTACCTCGCTCGCCGGCGACCGGCGCCGCTCCTCGCTCACCGCCCGCGTCTCCTCACACGGAGCTTGAGCGGCGTCGGGCCGAGCTCGAAGCGCTCGCGCAGCGACCGCTCGAGGTAGCGGAGGTAGGCGGGGGGGAGCTTCCCGGTCGCGAAGAGGGTGAACGTCGGTGGCTCGACGGCACCTTGGACGGCGTAGAGGATGCGCGCCCGCGGCGGCGGCTGCGTCGCCTGGAGCGAGTGCACCGCCTCGTTCAGCTCGGCGGTCGGCACGCGCCGGCGGTAGGCGTCGATCGCGCGTCGCAGCGCCGGCACGATCCTCTGGACACCGAACCCCGTCTTGGCCGAGACGCGCAGGACCGGCGCGTAGGCCAGGAAGCCGAGCTGGTCCTCCACCTCGCGGGCGAGCGCGAGCCGACGATCGGTCGACGCGAGGTCCCACTTGTTCACGACGACGAGGATCGGGCTCCCGGACGCGTCGACGCGCTCCGCGAGCCGCTGGTCCTGGTGCGTCACGCCCTCGGCGGCGTCGAGGACGAGCAGGGCGACGTCTGCCCGGTCGATCGCGGCGAGCGAGCGCACGAGCGCGTAGTACTCGGTCCCCTCGACGATGCGGGCCTTGCGGCGCAGGCCGGCCGTGTCGACGAAGCGGAGCGGGCCGGCGTCCGTCTCGACGACGGTGTCGATCGCGTCCCTCGTCGTCCCCGGTACGTCGTGGACGACGGCGCGCTCGTCCCCGACGAGCCGGTTGAACAGGGTGGACTTGCCGACGTTGGGGCGACCGACGATCGCTACCGCGCCGAGCGGCTCGAGCGCTGTCCGGTCGGCCAGGCGGGCACGAGCCGGCTCGAAGCGCTCGACGACCCGATCGAGCAGGTCGCCCACCCCTCGGCCGTGCAGGGCGGAGACGAGGGCCGGCTCGCCGAAGCCGAGGCGGGCGAGCTCGAAGGCGAGCGGCTCCTGACCGCCGGAGTCGACCTTGTTCGCGACCGGGATCACCCGCGGCGCGTGGCGGCGCAGCAGCCGTGCGACCGCCTCGTCCTGCGCGGTGAGACCCGTCGTGGCGTCGAGCACGAGGAGGACGACGTCCGCGCCCTCGACGGCCCGCAGCGCCTGCGCCGTCACCTTCCGGTCGAGTTCGCCGCCGCGCTCGAGCACGCCACCGGTGTCGACGAGCGTGAAGGCCCGCCCTCGCCAGTCCGCGACGAGCTCGAGGCGGTCGCGCGTGACGCCCGGCTGCTCCTCGACGATGGCCACCCTGCCACCGACGATTCGATTGAGGAGGGTCGACTTGCCGACGTTCGGCCGACCGGCGATCACGACGACCGGGAGGTCCGCAGCCGACCGTGGTCGCTCGGCGAGGCGGGCCAGCGCAGGGTCCTTCATCGTCCGCCCCGCACGCGCGCCCCAGCGGGCGCGCCGTGGCGCGCGCCGGCCTCGAGCGCCCGGCGCAGCGCGGCGCCGTCGGCCGCGACGACCTCGACGGGCCGCGGGAGGTCCGCCACGGTGCCGCCGTCGAGGAACCGCCCTTCGGAGAGGCAGACGTCCGGCAGCAGGTAGCGGCGCTGCGCCGGCGCGGCGTCGAGCGCCCTGCCCACGTCGCTCGCGGTCAGCAGGCCCGCCACGGCGACGTTGCCACCGAAGAAGCGGTTCTCGATCGCCAGCACCTCGACGTCTGGCCAGCCGGCGCGTCCGAGCAGCGGTCCGAGCACCTGCGCGCCGTAGGTGCTGGTGAGGACGACAGCGGGCCACTCGGCGCGGCGCTCGTCCGCACGCCCGGGCCTCGCCCGCTCGGCGCGATAGCCCGTGCGCGGCGCCCCGTCGACGGCGGCGAAGAAGCCGCCGCGCCGCCCGCTCGCGGGCGCGACCGTGCCGAGCAGGCCCGCCTCGAAGGCCCGCGCCATGCCGACCCCGTTCTCGAGCTGCGGATAGCCCTCGTACGCCGCGGCCTCGGGGAACTCGCGCGCCGCGAGCAGGTAGTACTCGTCCGCGGCGTGGACGAGGCGTCGCCCGGTGGCAGCGAGGAAGCGCGCCTGCCACTCCTCGACGGTGTCGAGGACCGCCGCGGCCTCCGCGCTCGTGTGCGGCCGCATCGCCGCCTCCCGGGAGAACCGGCTCACGCCGAGGGGCACCGCGGCCGCCGAGGCGAGCTCGGGGAAGCGCTCGAGGATCCCCGCCAGGGTGTCGTGCAGGGCCGCGCCGTCGTTCACGCCGGGGCAGACGACGATCTGGCCGTGCACCTCGATCCCGTGGTCGAGCAGGGCGCGCAGCCAGCGCAGGCTCGTCGCCCCCCGCCGGTTGCGCAGCAGGCGCGCGCGCAGCGCTGGGTCGGTCGCGTGGATCGACACGTAGAGCGGCGAGAGGCGCTCGGTGACGACGCGCTCGAGGTCGAGCTCGGTGAAGCGCGTCAGCGTCGTGAAGTTCCCGTAGAGGAACGACAGCCGGTAGTCGTCGTCCTTCACGTACAGGCTGCGCCGCATCCCCTTGGGGAGCTGGTAGATGAAGCAGAACTCGCAGTGGTTGTCGCAGGTTCGGACGCGGTCGAACACCGGCGAGGACACCTCGATGCCGAGCGGCGCCCCCGCGGCCTTCTCGATGGTCACCTCGAGGTCGAGGCCGCCGCGGCGCAGCTCCAGCTCGACGGTGGGCTCGTCGACGAGGAGGTGGTACTCGATCACGTCGCGGGGCACCACGCCGTTCACCGACCGCAGCTCGTCGCCTCGGAGGACGCCCGCCTGCGCCGCGGGCGAGGCCGGCGCGACGCCGACGACCTGCGGGAAGGGCATCGACCCAGCGTACCTGGCCGGGGCGGTACCCTTGGCGGCGTGAAGGTCGACCGCGTCCTGCTCGCCGAGCCGCGCGGCTTCTGCGCCGGCGTCGAGATGGCGATCAAGGCGCTCGCCTGGATGGTCCGCGTCTTCGAGCCCCCCGTCTACTGCTACCACGAGATCGTCCACAACCGCCTCGTCGTCCAGGAGTTCACCCGGCAGGGGGTGGTCTTCGTCGACGACGTCGCCGACGTCCCCCCCGGCGCGCCGCTCATGCTCTCGGCGCATGGCTCGGCCCCCGAGGTCGAGGCGGCCGCCGGCGAGGGGGGGCGCGCCGTCGTGAACGCGGTGTGCCCGCTCGTGACGAAGGTGCACCACGAGCTCAAGGTGCGGGCGAAGAAGGGCTACACCGTCGTCTACGTGGGCCACGCCGGCCACGAGGAGGCCATCGGGACGATGGCCGTCGCGCCGAGCGCCGTCCGCCTCGTCGAGAGCGAGGCGGACGTCGACGCGCTCGAGGACCCCGGCACGCCCGTGGCGCTGCTCGCCCAGACGACCCTCCCCCACGACGAGTGGCGCGAGATCGCGGCTCGCGCGCGCGAGCGCTTCCCGGACCTGTGGATGCCCGGCCGCTCCGACCTGTGCTACGCGACGACGAACCGCCAGGCCGCGCTGCGGTCCATCGCCGGGCGCTGCGACGCCGTCGTCGTCATCGGCTCGGCGAACTCCTCGAACACCGTGTCGCTCACCCGCGTCGCCACAGCCGCCGGCTGCGGGCGCGTGCTGCGGGTCAACACGGCGGCCGACCTTCCCGACGACCTCGAAGGCGTCATCGGCGTGACCGCCGGCGCGTCCGCCCCCGAGTGGCTCGTCGCGGAGGTCGTCGAGCGCCTGCGGCCGGCCCGCGGCGTCGAGGTCGTGCGCTGCGTCGAGGAGGAGGAGTACTTCCCGCCCCCACCGGAGCTGCGGGACCTGCTGCGAGCGCTGTGGACGGCGTCGGCCGCCCTGCTCGGCACGACGCCGAGGGGCGAGCCCCCGTCGAAGGAGGACCGCGACGTGCCGGCGGCGAGCATGCTCGCCGCCGGAGCGGTGCTCGCCCCGTGACGCCAGGGCTCGCCACGGCGCGGCGGCGGTGAACGAGCGCGAGGCCCGGCGCCGGCGCGACCTCGACGAGCTCGTGGACGCCGTCGCCCTCGAGGAGTTCCGGGCGGCGCACGGCAGGCCGAGCCTCCCGCCGGTGGCCGTCGTCATCGCCGCCTACCGAGAGCGCGACAACATCGGCACCGTCGTCGGCTCGCTGCCCGGGCGCGTCTGCGGGCTCGAGGCGAAGGCCATCGTCGTCGTCGACGGCGAGGAGGACGGCACCGCCGAGATCGTGCGGCGTGCCGGCCACTACGCGGTCGTCGCGCCCGTCAACCGCGGGCAGGGCGCGGCGCTGCGCCTCGGCTATCGCGTCGCGCGCGAGCACGGCGCCCGCTTCATCGTCACCGCCGACGCGGACGGCCAGACCGACCCGGCCGACCTCGAGGTCGTGCTCGACCCCGTGGTGCGCGACGAGGCGGACTTCGTGAACGGCTCGCGCCGGCTCGGCGAGACGCACTCCACCGACACCGTGCGGAACCTCGGCGTCCGCGTCTACGCGCTCGTCGTCTCCGTCCTCACCCGACGGCGCGTCACCGACACGGCGAACCCGATCCGGGCGATGCGCGCCGAGCTCACCGGCGAGCTCGAGCTCGCCGAGCCGCAGTACCAGGCGTCGGAGCTCCTCATCTCCGTCCTCATGCGCGGCGAGCGCTACGCGGAGCGCCCGGTGACGATGCGCGCGCGCGGCTCGGGTCGCTCGAAGAAGGGCGGCAACCTCCTCTACGGCCTGCGCTACGGGCGCGTCGTCCTTCGCACCTACCGACGCGAGCGCAGACGACGGCGCGCCGGCCTCCCGCTCGGCACGGCGACCTCCCGGGAGCTCGCGGCGCGCGCCGGCTCGCTCGGCGAGCGCGCCTAGCGCCGCCGGCCAGCGCGCCCCGGGGAGGCGAGCCGGCCGACGCGCCAGCCTCGGTCGACCCTCCCGGCCTCGCGACGGCACCGCTCGCCGTGCCGACGCCCGCACCGCTCGCCGGGCCCGGCCGCAGCGGCGGGCGCCGCTCGCTCGCCCCAGCGTCCCGCTAGCGCTAGCGAGCGGCGCCGCCTCGAGCCTCGGCGACGAAGTCCGCCCAGGTCTCAGCGAGCCCCTCGCGCAGCGAGTAGGCGGGCGAGAACCCGAGGGCGCGCGCTCGCTTCGTGTCGACGACGACGGCCGGCATCTCCCCCGGCCGGCCCGGGACGTGCTCCTTGCCGATCTCCACCCCCGTCACCTCGCACGCGAGCCGGTGGAGCTCGTTCATCGACACCGACTCCCCCGCGCCGACCGTCACGGTGGTCGCCGTCTCGAGGCGGAGCCCAAGCTCGATCGCCTGCACGGCGTCGCTCACGTAGAGGTAGTCGCGCAGCTGCTCGCCGTCCCCGTAGATCTCGATCCCGCCCCCGGCGAGCGCGGCCCGCATCAGTCGGGCGACGACGCTGTCCTTGGCCTGCATGCCGGCGCCGTAGACGTTCGTGAAGCGCAGCGCGACCGAGTGCAGGCCGTAGCTCGCGGCGTAGGCGGACAGCAGCATCTCGGCGGCCGCCTTCGTCGCGCCGTAGGGGGTGAGGGGGTGGAGCGGCAGCTCCTCGTCGATGCGGCGCGCCCCGACGTCGCCGGCCACCGCGTTCGTCGAGGCGAACACGAAGCGGGCGACGCCGCGCGCGCGGCAGCCCTCGAGGAGGAGCTCGGTCGCGTCCACATTCGTCGTGAAGACCTCGTGCGGCTCGTTCACCGAGCGCAGGACGGAGGTCAGCGCGGCGAGGTGGACGACCGCGTCCACGCCTCCCTCGAACGCGGCGTCCACGACGGCGCGATCGCGCAGGTCGCCGACGACCGCAGGGACCGCCGGGTCGGGGAACGGCAGGAGGTCGGCGACGACGGGCTCGTCGCCGCGCGCGGCGAGGCGCCGCACGAGGTGGCGCCCGATGAACCCCGACCCGCCCGTCACGAGCACCCGCACGGCGATCCCCCGTTTCCGTCCCCGCCGGCCCGCCGCCGGCGCCGGGCGCAGACCCTACCAACCGCCCCGGACCCGCTCCGCGGCGTCGAACGCCTCCTGCAGGGCGCGCCGGAGCTCGGCGGTGAGCTCGTGGGTCCTCGATCGGGAGACGCGCCCGCCTCGAGCCTGCCCGTCGGGACGGATCGGCGCCGCGATGACGATCGCGACCCGCCGGGGCCGGGGCAGCCGTGCGCCGCGAGGCATCGCCTCGGCCGCGCCCGCGACGCCGACGGGGACGAGCGGGACGTCGGCTCGCAGCGCGAGGTAGGCGGCGCCGTCGCGCAGCTCCCCGACCACCGGGCCGTCCCGGCGCGTGCCCTCGGGGAACACGACGAGCGGCTCGCCGGCGCGCAGCACCTCGAGCGCCCGGTTGAACGCCTCGCGGTCGGCCGCGTCCCGGCGCACTGGGAACGCGCCGAGGGCCTCGAGGAACCGCCCGAGCAGCCGCCAGCGCCAGACCTCCCCCTTCACGAGGTAGCGCAGCCGTCGGCGGGTGACGCGGGCCACGACGAGCCAGTCCAGGTACGACCGGTGCACGGGGGCGAGCACGTAGGCGCCGCGCTCGGGCAGGTGCTCGCGCCCGAGGACCGGCCCGGGCAGGTACAGGCGGGACGCGCCGACCGCGATCACCCGGCACACGGCGTAGAGGGCGAGGGCGCCGCGTCGAGGCCCCGTGCCCGGGCCGGGCGCGCTCACGGGCGCGGCCGTACGGGCGCGCCCGCGAGCGAGTGGCGTGCGCGAGGCGGCGGGGCGGCCCGAGCTCGCAGGAGGCGGCTCACAGCAGCGACACGATCTCGGCGACCACCTCGTCGACGCTGCGGCTCGAGGTGTCGATCTCGACGGCGTCCTCGGCGACGCTGAGCGGCGAGGCCGCCCGTCCGGCGTCGAGGGCGTCTCGCGCCGCCAGGGACGCGCGCGCCGCGGCGAGGTCGGGCGCCCCGGAACGGGCGTCCTCGCGGGCTCGCCGGTGCGCGCGCACCGACGGCTCGGCGGTGAGGAAGACCTTCGCGTCCGCGTCGGGGAGCACGACCGTGCCGATGTCCCGCCCCTCGACGACCCCGCCGCCCCGGTCGCGCACCCACGCTCGCTGGCGCTCCACGAGCACGGCCCGCACCTCGGGGTGCGCCGCGACGATCGACACGGCCGAGTCGACCTCGGGGGTGCGCAGGTCGTCGGTCACGTCCTCGCCGTCGACGAGGACGCGCTCGCCCACCGCGAGCGACAGCGAGCGGGCGAGCGCCTCGAGGGCCGGCCCGTCGGTGGGGTCGACGTCCCGGCGCAGCGCGCACAGCGTGAGGGCGCGGTACATCGCGCCCGTGTCGAGCCGTTCGAGGCCGAGGCGACGCGCCAGGGCGGCCGCCACGGTCGACTTGCCGGCGCCACCGGGCCCGTCGATCGCGATCACGAGCACAGGAGGCCCCCGACGTCGTCGACGAAGCTCGGCCAGCTCGTGGCCACCGCCTCGAAGCCGTCGATCTCGACGGGATCGCTGCCGGCCAGCGCCGCGACCGCGAGGGCCATCGCGACGCGGTGGTCGGCCGCCGCGTCCACGCGCCCGCGCGGCCGGACGCTTCCCCCGGTGACGGCCATGCCGTCCTCGAAGGTCTCGACGCGAACGCCGAAGGACCGCAGCGCGCGCGCCATCGTCTCGATCCGGTCGCTCTCCTTCACGCGCAGCTCGCTCGCGCCGCGCACCGTCGTCGTGCCGTCCGCGAAGGCGGCCGCGACCGCGAGCACCGGCAGCTCGTCGATGCAGTCGGGGACCTCCGCCGCCTCGATCTCGGTGGCCGAGAGCGGCGCCGAGCGCACGAGGAGGTCGGCGGCGGTCGCCGAGCGGGGGCGGCGGTCGATGGACGCCCCCATCCGCTCGAGCACGGCGAGGAAGCCCGCCCGCCCGGGGCCGACGTAGACGTTCTCGAGGAGCACCTCGCTGCCGGCGACGATGCTCGCCGCGACGGCGAGGAAGGCCGCCTGGGAGGGATCGCCAGGCACGTCGAGCTCGAAGGGGGCGAGCTCGCCCGGCCCGACGGAGACGACGTGGACGTCGCCCTCGTCGCGCACCGCAGCCGGATGGCCGCACAGCTCGAGGAGCTCCTCGGTGTGCGGGCGCGTGGCGAACCGCTCGCGCACCGTTGTCCGGCCCTCAGCAGCGAGGCCCGCGAGCAGGAGCGCCCCCTTCACCTGTGCGCTCGGCACGGCCGGCGCGTGGTCGACGCCCACGAGCCGGCCGCCTCGCACGACGAGGGGGGCGAGCCGCCCTCCCTGGCGCCCGTCGACCAGCGCCCCCATCTCCCGCAGGGGCGCGCTCACGCGGTCCATCGGGCGGCGGTGCACGGAGTCGTCGCCGACGAGCACGCTGAGGAAGTCGAAGGTCGCCAGCACGCCCGCGAGCAGGCGCATCGCCGTCCCGGAGTTGCCGACGTCGAGCGGCCGCTCCGGCTCGGTGAAGCGGCGCCGTCCGCCGTGGACGACCTCGTCCTCGACGCGGATGCCGCACGCCTCGAGCGCGGCGCGCGTGCGCGCCACGTCGTCACCGGTGGACAGGCCGCGCACGCGCGAGCGCCCCTCGGCCAGCGCGCCGAAGATGAGGGCGCGGTGCGAGATCGACTTGTCGCCGGGCAGCGCCAGCCGGCCGCGCAACGGCCCGCTCCCGGCGAAGCGCGCCGCCGTCACCGCAGCGCCCGCAGGGCCGGCCGGTAGCCGCGCTCGACGAGGGCTCGGCGCGCCTCGTCGGCCTGGCCGGCGTCGATTGCCATCACGAGCACGCCGCGCTCGCCTTCGGCGGAGTGCGCGATCTCGAGGTCGAAGATGTTGACGCCGAGGCCGCCGAGGACGGTCGTCACCTCGGCGAGCACGCCCGGTCGGTCGAGAACGGGGACGCGGCACTCGACGAGCGCGTCCGGAACGGGCGCGCGCGGCGGGAGGTTGCGACGCGCGACCTTCGCCCGTTCGAGGAGCGCGACGAGGGCGGGCCAGTCGCCCTCGGCGACGATGCGGCGGGCCTCGGCGAGGCGACCAGCGAGCCCGTCGAGGGCGGCCAGGACGGCCGGCGCGTTCTCCGCGAAGATGTCCGGCCAGATCGCGGGATCGCCGGCCGCGATGCGCGTCATGTCGCGAAAGCCGCCGGCAGCGAGCCGCAGCAGGACGCCGTGCTCGACGGCCGCGTCGGCCGCGAGGTCCATGAGGTTCGCCGCGGCGAGGTGCGGCACGTGGCTCACGAGCGCCACGAGGCGGTCGTGGCGGGCGGGGTCGAGCGCGACCGGCTCGGCACCGATGGCGGCGACGGCCTCTCGCACGAGGCCGAACGCCCTCGCGTCGGTGCGCGCGGTCGGCGTGAGCACCCAGGTCGCGCCGGCGAAGAGGTCGCCGTCGGCGCCGTCGGGGCCCTCCTGCTCGGAGCCGGCCATCGGGTGGCCGCCGACGAAGCGCGGGTGGTCGACCCGGCGCACGACCTCCCCCTTCACCCCGCCGACGTCGGAGACGACGAGCGTCCCGGTGGCGTCGCGCTCGAGCAGGTCGCGTGCGACGCCGGCGATGGCGCGCACCGGGGTGGCGACGAAGGCGACGGCGGCGCCGGCCTCGGCCGGCTCGAGCGCGGCAGGGCCCTCGATCGCCCCGAGCTCGACGGCACGCGCCGCGCGTCCGGCGTCGACGTCGGTGCCGTAGACGGTCCAGCCCGCCTTCCGGAGGGCGAGCGCGAGCGAGGTCCCGATCAGCCCGAGGCCCACGACGAAGGCGACCCTCCGCTCGTCCCGGCCGGCGTGCCCCGCGAGCACGGCTAGCCGGCGAGGTCGGCGCGCAGGGAGCGCGCGCCGTGCAGGTAGACGTGGCGCAGGTCCTTGCGCGGGCGCTCGGTGTAGCAGTGCATGAGCACCCGGACGCAGCGCGCCAGGCCGCCCGCGACATCCGCCTCGACGGCCCCGAGGAGCGGCACCTCGTCGAGCCCGAGCTCGCGCGCCGCGGTCGCCGGGTAGCCGGAGACGATGTCGGGGGTCACGGTGAAGATGACGCTCACGAGGTCCTCGACGTCGACCTCGTTGCGCTCGAGCATCGTCGCCACGAGCTCCTGGACGCGCCCGCGGACCTGCTCCGCGCTGTCCTCGTCGAGCGTGGTCGCGCCACGCAGGGCACGCAGCACCCCAGGCATCGCCGGGCAGCCTACCCAGCGGCGCGTCGGCGGCCGTCCCGGGCGTCGGCCGCGAGGCGCCCGCTCGCGGCGAGGGCGAGCGCGCGCACCTCGCCGGGCCGCAGCTCGCGCCACTCCCCGGGCGCGAGGCGCGTGTCGGCGATCGGCCCGATGCGGGTCCGCACGAGGCGCCGGACCGGGAACCCGACCGCGGCGCACATCCGCCGGACCTGGCGGTAGCGGCCCTCGTGCACGACGATGCGCAGGACGCCCGGCGCGCGGCGCGCGACGCGTGCCGGCGCGGTCGTGACGCCCGGCTCGATCTCGACGCCCTCGCGCAGCCGCCTGAGCGCCGCGGGCGTGGGGTCGCCGGCGAGCTCCGCGAGGTACTCCTTGTCGACGCCGTGGCTCGGGTGCGCGAGGAGCTGCGCGAGCGCGCCGTCGTTCGTGCAGATGATGAGCCCCTCGGTGGCGAGGTCGAGGCGGCCCACCGGGAAGACGCGCGGCTCGGCGGGGAGCAGCTCGAGGAGCGTCGGGCGGCCCTCCGGGTCGCTCGCCGTCGTGACGACGCCTGCCGGCTTGTTGCACAGGTAGTAGACGAGGTTGGGGAGGACGCCGACCGGCACCCCGTCCACCGCGACGGTGTCCGTGCGCACGTCGACCCGCCGGCCGAGCGCGGCCACCTCGCCGTTCACCGTCACGCGCCCCGCGGCGACGAGCTCCTCGCAGGCGCGGCGCGACCCGAAGCCGGCACGCGCCAGGACCTTCTGCACCCGCTCACCTGCCGGCCCGGCTGCTCGCGCCGTCGGCGCCCCGCTCGACCGCTCCGCTGCGTTCCGGCCGGGGTCCGGGGCACGCCGAGGGGCGCGCTCGTCGGCGGCGGTCACGGCTCCGGTTCGGCCCGGAGCACCTCCTCCAGGGCCTCGACGGTCGACGCGTCCGGGACGAACGCCTCGAGCGGCGGCAGGTCCTCGAGGCGATCGAGGCCGAGGCGCTCGAGGAACGTGGCGGTCGTGCCGAACAGGACGGCCTGGCCCGGACCGTCGTCGCGGCCGACGGGCTCCACGTAGCCTCGCTGGACGAGGAGCCGCAGGACGCCGTCGGCGTTCACGCCCCGGATCGCCGCCACCTGCGCCCGCGAGATCGGCTGCTTGTAGGCGACGATCGCCAGGGTCTCGAGGGCCGCGGGCGAGAGGCGGTGGGGCTGGCCCTCGAGGATGAAGCGCTCGACGTAGGGCGCGTACGCCGGGCGGCTCTGCAGGCGGTACCCGCCGGCGACGCGCGCGAGCTCGAAGCCACGGCCCTCGGCCTCGTAGCTGGCGCGCAGCGCGGCGCACAGGCCCTCCACCTGCTCGACCGGCAGCTCGAGGAGCTCGGCGAGCAGCCCCGGAGGCACCGGCTCGGTCGCCGCGCACAGGACCGCCTCGATGGCGCCGAGCTCGGCGCGCTCGGCGCTCACCCGAGCACCCCTCCGACCACGGCGCGCCAGCCGGGCGCCGCACGGCTCGACGCCCGCTGCGCGCCGGTCCAGCGCACGACGAGCTCGCCGAACGTCGTCGCCTGCTCGAGGTCGACGAGGCCCTGCTTGTAGAGCTCGAGGAGCGCGAGGAAGCTGGCGACGACGTGAGCGGTGGACGGGGCGTCGGCGACGAGGTCGCGGAAGCTCGCGCGCCCGGCTCGCTCGGCACGGGTCGCGAGCGCGACGAGGGCGTCCGCGACGCTCACCTCGTCGTCGTGGACGTGCTCGGTCGCAGGCGGCCCCTCCCGGCGCCGGGCGAGTGCCCGGCGCGCCGCGGCGGCGAGCATCGCGGGCGAAACCCCCGCGAGCAGGTCCGGCGCGACCGACGCGAAGCGCTCGTCGGGTCCGGCGCGGCGCGCGACGGCGCGGCTCGCGGCCTCCTCGAGCGCGGCGAGCGCGGCGGCGGCAGCCGTGAACGTCTTGCACTCGACGAGGCGCGCGAGCAGGTAGTCGCGAGCCTCGAAGACCGCGAGCTCCTCGTCGAGGACCACGTCTGCCGGCTCGGGCAGGAGCCGCCGGCACTTCAGCTCGACGAGCGTCGCGGCGATGAGGAGGAACTCGGTCGCCACCTCGAGGTCGAGCGCCTCGAGGCGGCGCATCTCGGCGAGGAAGCCGTCGACGACGTCCGCGAGGCGCACGGCGTACAGGTCGACCTCGCGCGCCGTGATGAGCTGCAGGAGCAGGTCGAAGGGGCCGTCGTAGACGTCGAGGTGGACCTCGTAGGCCATCGGAGCGAGGCTAGCGGCGCGCCGGGGCCCGGCGGTGGATGCCTCCCGGAGCCGGTCGCGCGGGCTCAGTAACCTGATCGGGTGGCGCGCGTCTTCTCCGGCATCCAGCCGTCCGGCACCTTGCACATCGGGAACTACTTCGGGGCGATCCGCCAGTGGGTCGCCAGCCAGGCGCACGACGACACCTTCTACTGCATCGTCGACCTGCACGCGCTCACCGTGGAGATCAGTCCCGAGCAGCTGCGGTCGAACACCCTCGAGTGCGCGGCGACCCTGCTCGCGGCGGGGCTCGACCCCGCGGCGTGCACCTTCTTCGTCCAGAGCCACGTCGCCGCGCACGCCGAGCTCACCTGGCTGCTCGAGTGCGTCGCCTCCTTCGGCGAGCTCCGGCGGATGACGCAGTTCAAGGAGAAGGGCGCCGGCCGCGAGACCGTGCGGGCGTCCCTGTTCACCTACCCGGTCCTCATGGCGGCCGACATCCTCCTCTACGGCGCCGAGCGGGTCCCGGTCGGGGATGACCAGCGCCAGCACCTCGAGCTCACCCGGGACCTCGCGTGCCGCTTCAACGCCCGCTACGGGGAGACGTTCGTCGTCCCCGAGGTGGAGATCCCGCCGGTGGGCGCCCGGATCATGGACCTGCAGGCACCCACCGCCAAGATGTCGAAGTCGACGAGCCACCCGCTCGGCCTCGTCTCGATCACCGAGGCGCCCGAGTCGATCGTCCGCAAGGTGCGCCGGGCGGTCACCGACCCCGGCGACGCCGTCCGCCTCGATCGCGAGCGCCAGCCGGGGGTGACGAACCTGCTCGAGATCCTCGCCGCGGCGACCGGCACGGACCCGGAGGACCTCGCCGGCGGCTTCTCCTCGTACGCTGCGCTCAAGTCCGCCGTCGCCGACGCCCTCGTCGAGGTGCTCGCGCCGATCCGCCGCCGCTACGAGCAGCTCCGGGCCGACCCGGGGGCGCTCGTCGAGGCGCTCGCGGCGGGCGCCGAAAAGGCGGCTGCCGCGGCGGCGCCGACGCTCGACAAGGCACGCGCCGCCATCGGCCTCACGGAGCGGTCGGGCAGCCACCGCACGGCGCGGCTCAGATCCTGATCACGTCCCGCCAGAAGATCTCGAGCCCGTTGTTGAACAGGGAGTTCAGCACGTTCGGCAGCGCGAGGACGAGCACGAGGACGAGGACGAGCGAGGCCGACCGCAGTCGGTAGTAGCCGGGGAGGAGCGCGGTCGGCAGCAGCCGCTCCACGACGGCCGAACCGTCGAGCGGCGGGATCGGGATGAGGTTGAAGACGGCGATGATGACGTTCACCTCCGCGGCGACGAACAGGAGCTCGTCGCCGATCGGCCACTGGTCCGGCGTCCCGTAGATCGTCGTCGCGCCGTGCGTCAGGACGCGAAAGGCGAACCCGGCGCCGAGCGCGAGGACCACGTTCACGAAGGGTCCCGCGAGGCCGACGAGCACGGCCTGGTTGCGGGGGTGGCGAAGGCGGCCGACGTTGACCGGGACCGGCTTCGCCCAGCCGAAGGCGCTGCCGGTCGTCGCGATGAGCAGGATCGGCAGCAGGACGGAGCCGATCGGGTCGATGTGGCGCAGCGGGTTGAGCGACAGCCGGCCGGCCCGCTTCGCCGTGTCGTCGCCGCACAGGTTCGCCACCACGCCATGGCTCACCTCGTGGAGGATGATGGTGACGATGAGGACGGCGAAGAAGAGCGCCTCCTCACGCGTCACGATGTGCCGCCGGACCGCCTCGACGGCGATCGCGCCGAGCAGGGCGAGGGCAGCGACGACCCATGGGCCGTGCCGGTGGAAGCTCGAGAGGTCGCCCCCCCTCGCGCCGTCAGCCACCGCGAACGAGCTTCAGCGGTGGGCCGAGGCGCACTCGATGCAGGTCCGGACCGTCGGCATCGCCTCGAGGCGAGCCGGGTCGATCGGCTTGCCGCAGCGCTCGCAGATGCCGTAGGTCCCGTTCTCGATGCGCGCGAGCGCGGCGTCGACGTCCTCGAGCGCGCCGCGCAGCTCAGCCGCGAGCGCCTCCGCCTCGCCGCGCTCGGCGGTCACCTGGCTCGAGTCCGCGAAGTTGGGGTCGTAGGTGAGCCCGGGCCCGCTGTCCCCGAACCCCAGCTCGTGGAGCTGCTCGAGGAGCGACCTCCGCTCCTCTTCGAGGAGCGCCCGGTAGTCGACCGCTGCCGCCTCGTTCGTCACGCACGAGAGCCTACTTCCTCGTCCAGCCCGTCCGGGCACGGCGGGCCACCGATCGAGGAGGCGGTCCCCTGCGCAGCGCGCGCGGGTGCGCGGCGAGGTAGGAGCGGCGGAGGTGCTCCTGGGACACCTTCGTGTACACCTGCGTCGTCGTGATCGAGGCGTGCCCGAGCAGCTCCTGGACGACCCGGATGTCCGCCCCGTGGTCGAGCAGGTGCGTGGCGAAGCTGTGGCGCAGGACGTGCGGCGTGACCCGGTCGGCGAGCCCCGCCGCACGAGCGTGGCGCCGCACGACCGCCCAGATCGCCTGGCGCGTCATGCGGCGCCCTCTCGCCGAGACGAAGAGCGCCTCCTCGTCGCGCCGGGCGCCCCGCCTGCCCTCGAGGAGGGCCGGCCGGCCGCCGACGAGCCACGCCCGTGTCGCCGCGATCGCCGGGCGCCCGAGGGGCACGACCCGCTCCTTCGAGCCCTTCCCGAGCGCGCAGACGAGGGCCCCGGCGAGGTCGACGTCGCGCAGGTCGAGCCTGGCGAGCTCCGAGATGCGCAGACCGGTCGCGTAGAGCACCTCGAGGATGGCGCGGTCGCGAAGCGCCCGCGGGTCCTCGCCGCGCACGGCAGCGAGCAGCCGCTCCACCTCGGCCTCGCTCAACGCCTTCGGCACGCCCCGCGGCACGCGAGGGGTGGCGACCTCCCGTGTGGGGTCGCTGCCCGCGCCCCGCTCGTCCTGGCAGAAGCCGTGGAGCCCCCGAATGGCAGCGAGGGCTCGCGCCCGGGAGGAGGGCGCGAGCCCCGCCGCGGCGAGGTAGTCGAGGTAGTCCTCGATGACGGCGGGCACGACGTCGCCGAGCGCGAGCCGGCGCCCGGCGAGGAAGGACTCGTAGCTCGCGAGGTCTCGCCGGTACGCCGCGATCGACGTCGGCGCGCGCCCCTTCTCGACCGCGAGGTACGAGAGGAACTCCTCGGCGTCGCGCGAGAGCCCCGGACCGCCCGCCACCAGCGCTGCTCAGTGCTCGCCGGCGCGCCCGGCGAGCGCCCGGCGGGCGAGGACGAGCGCGATGATGGACTTCGCGTCGACGAGCTCGCCGGCGTCGACGAGCTCGAAGAGCGCGTCGAGCGGGACCGCCTCCACGGTCATGTGCCGCTCCTCGACACCCTGGTGGTCGCGCGCCACCGGTCGCAGGTCCTCGGCGAGGAAGCACGCCGTGCGCTCGTCGGTGAACCCGGGCGAGTTGTAGAACGAGACGAGGTGCGTCATCGCGCCCGCCTCGCGGCCCACCTCCTCGACGAGCTCCCGGCGCGCGCAGCGCTCGGGCGCCTCGCCGGCGACGTCGAGCTTCCCGGCGGGCAGCTCGAGGACGAAGGCGTCGAGGGGTGCTCGGTACTGGCGCACCATGAGCACCGAGCCGTCGCGCTCGAGCGGGACGACGCACACCGCGCCGGGGTGGCGCACGACGTCTCGCTCGAAGGTGAAGCCGTCCGGCGCGACGAACGTCCCCTGCACGAGGGTGATGAACGACCCGACGTAGCGGACGCGCTCCCCGATCCAGCGGAACCCTGCGGTTTCAGCCGGCATCGAGGTCGAGCGCGAACAGGTGCGGGTCTCGCGCCCGCGCCCGCTCGAGCGCCGCGGCGAGCAGGCCGCGGAACAACGGGTGCGGCCGGTCCGGCCGGCTCTTGAACTCGGGGTGGGCCTGCGTGCCGATCCAGAAGGGATGGCCGGGGAGCTCGATGAACTCGACGAGGCGGCCGTCGGGCGAGGTCCCCGAGCAGACGAGACCGTGCGCCTCGAGCCGCGCCCGGTAGCGAGGGTTGACCTCGTAGCGGTGGCGGTGGCGCTCGGTCACCGTCGTCTCCCCGTAGAGCTGCGCGACCTGCGAGTCCGGCGCCAGGCGCGCGACGTAGGCCCCGAGCCGCATCGTCCCGCCGAGGTCGGCGACGTCGGCCTGCTCGTCCATGAGGTCGATCACCGCGTCCGGCGTCGACGGGTCGAACTCCCGGGAGTTGGCGCGCTCCAGCCCGAGCACGGCGCGGGCGAACTCGACCACCATGAGCTGGAGTCCGAGGCACAGCCCGAGGCAGGGCACCTCGTGGCGGCGGGCGTAGCCGGCCGCCACGACCTTGCCCTCGATGCCGCGCTCGCCGAAGCCACCGGGGATGACCATCCCGTCGAGCCGCGCGAGGTCGGACGCGTTCGCCGGCGTGACCTCCTCGGCCTCGATCCACTCGATCGCGACGCGCGCCCCGAGGTGGTAGCCCGCGTGGCGCAGCGCCTCGACGACGGACAGGTAGGCGTCGGGCAGCGTGACGTACTTGCCGATCACGCCGATGCGGACGGTCTCGGTCGCGAGCGCCACCCGCTCGAGGAACTGCTCCCAGGAGGTCAGGTCGATCGGTCGGTCGGGCCCATCCAGGCGGAGGATCGAGCACACCGTCGCGTCCAGCCCCTCCTCGTGCAGGAGGAGGGGGATCTCGTAGATCGTCTCGGCGTCGACCGCCGAGACGACCGCCTCGATGGGGACGTCGCAGAGCAGGGAGATCTTCTGCTTCAAGGCGTCGGAGATGGGCTGCGCGCTGCGGCACACGATGACGTCGGGCTGGATGCCCCGGCTGCGCAGCTCCGTCACCGAGTGCTGCGTCGGCTTCGTCTTCTGCTCGCCGGAGGGCGCGAGGTACGGGACGAGGGTCAGGTGGACGTAGCAGACGTTCTCACGGCCCACCTCGCGGCGGAACTGGCGGATCGCCTCGAGGAACGGCACGATCTCGATGTCTCCGACCGTCCCGCCGACCTCGGTGATCACGACGTCGACGTCGTCGGTCGCGAGGCGGCGGATCCGCTCCTTGATCTCGTCGGTGATGTGCGGGATGACCTGGACCGTCCGGCCGAGGTAGTCGCCGCGCCGCTCCTTCTGGATCACCGCCGAGTAGATCTGCCCGGTGGTCGCGTTCGAGTAGCGGTGCAGGCTCTCGTCGATGAAGCGCTCGTAGTGGCCGAGGTCGAGGTCGGTCTCGCCCCCGTCGTCGGTGACGAACACCTCGCCGTGCTCGAAGGGGTTCATCGTCCCCGGGTCGAAGTTGATGTAGGGGTCGAGCTTGCACATCGTCACCCGCAACCCGCGGGCCTTGAGGAGCCGGCCGATCGACGAGGCGGTGAGTCCCTTGCCGAGGGAGCTCGACACCCCGCCCGTCACGAAAATGAACTTCGACACCTCTCCTCCGTGGCCGACCCGTGCCACGCTACAGGGCGCGACCGCCGGGGAGGCGGAACCGGCCCCGATCAGCGCTCGCGCCGCAGCGACGCGAGCAGCTCGCTCGCGTGCTCCCGCGCGGCGCGCGAGCCCGGGTGGCCCGAGAGCATGCGCGACAGCTCACGGACACGATCCTCCCCCTCGACCTGCCGCACGGACGCGGTCGTGCGCCCGGCCTCTTCGACCTTCTCGACCACGAGGTGCACGTCGGCGCGGGCCGCCACCTGGGCGAGGTGGGTCACGAGGAGCACCTGGTGGCTCGCCGCGAGCTCGGCGAGCGCGCCGCCGAGCGCGAGCGCCGCCGCCCCGCCGATGCCCGCGTCGACCTCGTCGAACACGAGCGTCTCGGGACCCTCGCTCAGCACAAGGCGCAGCGCCAGCATCGCCCGGGCCAGCTCGCCGCCGGACGCGACCCTCGCGAGGGGCTGGAGCGGCTCGCCCGGGTTCGCGCCGAGCAGGAACTCGACGGCATCCCCGATCCCCTCGCCGACCTCGACCGCGAAGCGCGCCTCGGCGAGCCCCAGCGCGTGCAGGCGGGACTGCACCTGCGAGGCGAGTGGCGCCGCGGCGCGCCGACGCTGGTCGCCGACGGCCCGCTCGGCGTTCGCGAGCGCCTCGGCGAGCTCGGCGGCGCGCGCCTCGAGGGCGGCGCGCCGAGCCTCGCTCGCGGCGAGCTCCCCGAGCCGTTCCCGGTGCGCGGCCGCGGCGGCGAGCACGCCAGCGAGGGTCCCGCCGTGCTTGCGCGCGAGGCGAGCGAGGAGCTGCCGCCGTGCGCGGACCTCCCCTAGGCGCACCGGGTCCTCCTCGAGCGCCTCTGCTGCGCGCCGCAGGTCGCGCGCCGCGTCCTCGAGCTCGGCGAGCAGCGCAGCCAGCCGCGCCGCGTGCGCCTCCAGCGGGGCGTGGCCCTCGACGAGCGAGACGCTCGCCGCGAGCAGGTCGCGCGCGTTCGCCCGGGCGTCGTCGGCGAGGCAGGCCATCGCCGCCGTCGCGGCCTCCCGTAGGGCCGCGGCGCTCGCCAGGGCCTCCTCCTCGAGCGCGAGGTGGTCGTCCTCCGCCTCGGAGGCGATCGCCGCCTGCTCGATCTCGGCGAGCTCGAAGCGCAGGAGGTCGAGCTCTCGCTCGCGGCTCGCTCCGTCCCCCCCCAGCGCGGCCAGCAGGGCCGCGTTGGCCCGCGCCTCCTCGCGCAGCCGGCGCACCGGGCCGAGGTCCACCGCGGCGAAGCGATCGAGCGCGGCGCGCTGCGCGGCGGGGCGCAGCAGCGCCTGGTGGAGGTGCTGCCCGTAGAGCTCGACGAGGCTGGCGCCGAGCTCCGCGACGACCGCCGTCGGCACCATGCGCCCGTCCAGGTAGGCGCGGGCGCGCCCCTGGCGAGCCAGCGCACGGGCGAGCACCACCTCACCCCCGTCGTGGCCGAGGAAGCGCCCCTCGACGAGGGCCTCCTCGCAGCCGGACCGCAGCATCGCCGCGTCCACCCGTCCGCCGAGGAGGAGCGCGAGCGCTTCGACGACGAGCGTCTTGCCTGCCCCGGTCTCGCCGGTGATCACGGTGAGCCCGGGCCCGAGGACGAGGTCGAGGTCGGCGATGACCCCGAGCTGGCGGACGCGCAGCTCAGCGAGCACGGTGGCTAGCGGTCCACGAGGTTGAACTTGGCACGCAAGATGGCGTGGAAGTCGCGCTCGCCGAAGCGGACGATGCGCGCGCCGCGTGCGCCGGCGCGCAGCGCCACGGTCGCGCCCGAGACGAGCTGGGCGGCGGCGGACCCGTCGACGACGAGCACGCCGGCGCGCCCGTCGATGAGCTCCAGGCTCACGGTCTCCTCCGGATCGAGGACAAGGGCACGGTCGAAGAGCATGTGGGGAGCGATCGGCGTCAGCACGAGGGCCCGCACCTTCGGGGAGACGATCGGCCCGCGCAGCGAGAGGTTGTAGGCCGTCGAGCCGGTCGGCGTGGCGACGAGCAACCCGTCCGCCACGTAGGTGAGGAACGGTCGCTCGTCGATCACCACCCGCACCCTGATCGTGTGCCCCGGCGCCGTCTTCTCGAGCACCGCCTCGTTCAGCGCGACGAGCCGCCGGCGAGCGCTGCCGTCCCTCGGGTCCAGCACGACCTCGAGCGTCATGCGCTCTTCGATCGCGAAGTCGCCCACGACCAGGCGGGAGAAGGCGCCTTCCATGTCGGCCGGCTCGATCTGGGTCAGGTAGCCCAGCCGACCGAGGTTGACGCCGAGGACCGGCACCGACCGATCGACGACGAGCTGGATCGTGCGCAGCATCGTGCCGTCGCCACCGAGGCTGATCGCGAACCGGAAGTCCCCGGCGGCCAGGAGCGGGTCCTCGACCCGCTCCTCGGCGGCCACGGGACCAGCCACCTCGAACCCCGCGCCCTCCCACCAGGCGCGCGCGGTCTCGGCCAGATCCTTGGCATCGGGACGGCGAGGGTGGACGACGAGCGCGACGCGCCGCGGGCCTCGAGGTGCCGAGCACATGGTGCCATCCTCGCTCCCGGCCGGGCCCAGGGCAACGACCTCCGGCCGGGCGGCTGGCTACGACCGGCCTAGGCCCCGGCAGCCGGCTCGTCCGGCCCCGCCGAGCGCGCGGGCGCCTTCCTGGCGGAGACCTTCCTGGCCGCCGCCTTCGTCGCGGGCGCCTTGCGTGCGGGGGCCTTCCCGCCAGCCGCCTTCGTCGCGGGTGCCCTGCGCGCGGGGGCCTTCTTTGCGGCGGGCTCGGTCGCCGCCGACTCGCTCGCCGAGGGCGTCGTCGGCCGGCCGACGCCGAGGTACTCCCCCACGAGGGCCACGGCTCGCTCCAGGAAGTCCGCCAGCTCCTGCCGGCGTCGGGCGGCCCGGGCCTCGAACTCGCGGCGCACCTCGGCGCGGATCACCTCGCCGAGCTGCTCGATGCCCCGGCGCGATCGGGCGCGCAGGTCCTCGAGGACGTCCTCCACCCGCTCGCGGCCTGCCGCGCTGCTGCGCAGCGCCTCGCGCACCATGTCCTCCAGCTCGGCGCGACTCGCCTTGGACAGCGAGGCGCCCGCGTCGAGGTAGCGCTTCAGCAGCTCCCGGAGCCCCTCGCGCCCGTCCGTGCTCACGAGAGCGACGATACACCGCACGAGCTGGCGCGACGGCGCGAGGCGGGCGCCGGTCCGCCGGCACGGTGAGGCTGCGGCCGTCTCGTCACGCGCCAGCGGCGACGAGGCCGGCGAGGTCACGGGCGTCGAGGTCGGGCGCCGGTGCACCGGGGGGCGCGCCGGCAGGGGTGACGCCGGAGCGCACGAGGGCGAAGCGCGCGCCGAGGGCGCGCGCGAGCTCGCCGTCGGTGGCCGGCCGATCGCCGACGACGACGTCCACCCGATGGAGTCGGCGCCGCACGAGCTCGACGGCGGGCGGGTGCGGCTTGCCGGCGACGAGCGGCACGGCACCGGTCATCGCGACCAGCGCCGAGAGGATCGCACCCGCGCCCGGCCGCAGGCCTTCGGGCGTCGGGAACGTCGGGTCGTCGTTCGTCGCGATGAGGCGCGCGCCGTCGAGGACGGCCCGGCCTGCCAGCGCGAGGCGCTCGTAGCTCAGCCGCAGGTCGATGCCGACGACGACGGCGTCGACCGGTCCGTCGCTCGCCCCGCTCGCGTCGACCGCGTCGACGGCGCGCGCCGCGAGGGCCTCGAGGATGCCCGGGCCGCCGAGCACGAGCGCGCGCTCGCCCGGCTCGAGCAGGCCTGCCGCCGCCGCGCTGGAGGTGAGCACGTCCTCGCGCCGGGCCGGCACGCCGCACCGCTCGAGCTTGGCGACGAGCTCGTCGAGGCGGAGGTGGGAGTTGTTCGTGAAGAACGCGACCTGCCTGCCCGAGGCGCTGAGGCGCGCGAGGGCGTCGGCGGCGCCGGGGATCGGACGGTCCGCGAGCCAGACCACGCCGTCCAGGTCGCACAGCCAGCGCTCGTCGCGATCGTCGTTCACGGTGTGCCTCTCCGACGGCGGCGGATCGATGTGCTACGCAGGATAGGTGCCTGCCTTCCAGCCCTTCGCCGGCCTGCGCTACGACCCCGTCGCCTGCTCCCTCGCGGAGGTCATCGCCCCGCCCTACGACGTCGTGGGCGAGCGCGAGCGGGCCTGTCTGGCCGCCCGCAGCCCGTACAACGCCGTCCACGTCGAGCTGCCGTCGCCGGACGAGGCGCACGGCCAGGACCGCTACGCGCACGCCGCGTCCCTCCTCGAGCGCTGGGAGCGCGACGGCGTGCTGCGCCGGGACGACGCCGAGGCGCTCTACCTCTACCGGATGCGCTTCGTCGACGAGGACGGGGCCGCACGCTCGACGACGGGCGCGATCGGCGCCCTCGGCGTCGGTCCGCTCGGCAGCGACGTGCTCCCCCACGAGCAGACGATGCCGAAGCCCACCGGCGACCGCCTCGACCTGCTGCGCGCCTGTCGCGCGAACCTCTCCCCGATCTGGGGGCTCTCGCTCGCGACCGGTCTCGGCAAGGCGTGCGCCGACGTCGCCGCCTCGTCCCCGTCGCCGCTCGCCGCGACCGACGACGAGGGCGTCGTCCACGAGCTGTGGCCGGTCACCGACGCTGCCTCGATCGAGCGGATCACGGGGCTCGTCGAGAGCGCGCCGGTCATCATCGCCGACGGCCACCATCGCTTCGAGACGGCCCGTCAGTACCAGGCCGAGCGCCGCGCGGCGAACGGCGGCGCGCCCGGCGCCTACGACCTCGTCATGGCGCTCGTCGTCGAGCTCAGCCCCGACGAGCTGGTCGTCGGCGCCATCCACCGCCTCGTGGCCGGCCTCCCGCCGCGCTTCTCGCTCCTCGAGCACCTCGAGGCCCACTTCGAGCCGCTCCCCATCCCCGGGGACAGCGACTCACTGGTGGAGGCGATGCGCGAGCGCGGCGGTCTCGGCCTGGTCACCGAGGACGGGAGCCACCTCCTCCTGCCACGGCCGGCCCTCGAGGCGGCCGCGGCCGCGCCGCTCGACTCGAGCCGCCTCGACGTCGCGCTCGCCAACCTGCCCCCCCACCGCCTCGTCTACCAGCACAGCTGGTCCCTCGCCGCCGACGCCGTGCACCGCGGCGAGGCGCAGGCCGCCTTCCTGCTGCGCCCGGCCACGATCGAGCAGATCGCGCAGACCGCGCACGGCGACCGTCGCATGCCCCCGAAGACGACCTTCTTCCATCCCAAGCCCCGGACCGGGATGGTCTACCGACCCGTCCCCGGCTGAGCCGTCGAGGCGCCCGGTCCCGACCCTCGCTGGCGCGCCCGGAAGTACGCCTGCGCGGCGCTCGCGAGCAGCGAGGCGACCTCGCCGAGCGGGAGGGAGCAGCTGTCCACCACGAGGTGGTAGAGGCGCCAGTCGCGCCAGTCCCGACCGTAGAGGCGCCGCACGTAGAGCGAACGGATCCGATCGGTCTCCTCGCCCCGTCGTCGTGCGCTCGCGAGGTCGATGCCCTCGATCGCCGCAGCCTGCGCGAGGCGCGCCTCGAGCGGGCCGTCGAGGCGCACGTGGAACGCCTCGGCGAGGAAGACGGACGCCCCCCAGCCGAGGACGACGCCGCCGTCGTTGGCGGCGACGAACTCCCGGACGCGCGACTCCGCCTCGATGCGCAGCGCCTCGTCGGAGGGGGCGACGGCGCCGGGCGGTGCGCCCGGTCCGTAGGCGTCGGGCATCGTGGCGAAGCTCGCCGCGAGGCGCCCGAAGAACCCGCTCGTGCGCTCCTCCTCGACGGCGGCCTCGCCACGCGGGCGCGCCGCCGCCTCGACGTCCGTGCCGACGACGGCGCGGTCGAGGAAGGCGAGGTCGAGCAGCTGCGCGACCGCCGGGCCGACGACGCTGCCACCGGCGCCGTAGCTCCCGGAGATCGTGACGACACGGCGCATCGCTCGAGGCGCGCCCGAATGCGGGCGCCGACCCTACGCCACGGTCCAGACGGTGCCCGAGCGCAGGAGGGCAGCGAGGTCGCCGGTCCCCTTGCGCGCCTGGACGTCGGCGATCTGGGCAGCGACGAGCGATCCGTAGTCGGGGCGCTCCACCGCCCGGAACACCCCGATCGGCGTCGGCTCGTGCGGGCCGCTCGACAGGCGCGAGAGCAGGAAGGCGAGCCCTGGGTCGCTCCTCGTCTCGTCGTGCACGAGGAGCGAGTCCTCGCCGACGTCGGCGACCGAGACGATCTCGAGCCGCCCGTCGGGGGTGAGGCGCACCCCCTTCTCCCGCTCCTTGCCGAAGCGGATCGGCTGGCCGTGCTCGAGCGGGATGAGCATCTCCGCTCGCCGGTCCCGGCCCGTGATGTCCTCGTAGGCGCCGTCGTTGAAGACGTTGCAGTTCTGGTAGATCTCGACGAAGGCAGCGCCCCGGTGGTCGTGCGCCCGCCGGAAGGTCTCCATCATGTGCTTGCGGTCCATGTCGTGGGTGCGCGCCACGAACGTCGCCTCCGCGCCGAGCGCGACCGAGAGTGGGTTGAACGGCACGTCGAGGGAGCCGAAGGGGGTCGACTTCGTCACCTTGCCCGTCTCGGACGTCGGCGAGAACTGGCCCTTCGTCAGGCCGTAGATCTGGTTGTTGAAGAGCAGGATCGTGAGGTTGACGTTCCGCCGGAGCGCGTGGATGAGGTGGTTCCCGCCGATCGACAGGGCGTCGCCGTCGCCGGTGATCACCCAGACGTCGAGGTCGGGGCGGGTGACGGCGAGACCCGTCGCGATGGCGGGCGCCCGACCGTGGATCGAGTGCATCCCGTAGGTGTTCATGTAGTACGGGAACCGGGCGGCGCACCCGATCCCCGAGATGAACACCGTGTTCTCCCGTCGGACGCCGAGCTCGGGCAGCAGCAGCTGGACGGCGGCGAGGATCGAGTAATCCCCGCACCCCGGGCACCAGCGGACCTCCTGGTCGCTCGCCCAGTCCTTGCGGCTCGTCGCCGGTGCGAGATCGGTCATCGTGCCTCCTCCACGGGCGCCTCGTCGAGCTCGATGAGGTCCACGATGGCGCGCTCGATCTCTCCGATCCGGAACGGCGCAGCCTGCACCTTCGTCAGGCTCACGGCGTCGACGAGGTAGCGGGCCCGCACGAGCAGGGCCAGCTGGCCCAGGTTGACCTCGGGGATGAGCACGTGGGCGTAGCGAGCGAGCACCTCGCCGAGATCGGGCGGGAAGGGGTTGAGGTGGACGAGGTGCGCGTGCCCGACGCGCATCCCCCGCTCGCGGACGCGCCGGACGGCAGCGGTGATGGCGCCGTAGGTCGACCCCCAGCCGAGCACGAGGACCCGGGCACCGTCCTGCGCGTCGTGCTCGACCGGCGGGATGTCGAGCGCGATGCCCGCGACCTTCGCGGCGCGGGCGCGGACCATGGCCTCGTGGTTCGGTCCGTCGTAGGAGACGGCGCCCGTGACGTCGGCCTTCTCGAGGCCGCCGATGCGGTGCTCGAGCCCCGGCGTCCCGGGGATCGCCCACGGCCGCGCACCCGTGGCCGGGTCTCGGCGGTAGGGGTGGAAGACCGGCGAGCCGTCCGGTCCCACCCCGTTCGGCTCGCGCGCGAAGCCGGGATCGATCGGGCGCAGCTCGTCGAGGTCCGGGAGCCGCCACGGCTCGGAGCCGTTCGCCAGGTAGGCGTCGGAGAGCAGGTAGACCGGGGTGCGGTAGGTGATCGCGAGGCGCGCCGCCTCGAGGGCCGCCTCGAAGCAGTGCGAGGGCGTCTTGGCGGCGACGATCGGCACCGGCGCCTCGCCGTGGCGGCCGAACATGGCGTGGAGCAGGTCCGACTGCTCCGTCTTCGTCGGGAGCCCGGTCGACGGACCGCCGCGCTGGATGTCGACGACGACGAGGGGCAGCTCGAGGGAGACGGCGAGGCCGACCGTCTCCGCCTTGAGGTCGAGGCCCGGCCCGCTCGTCGTCGTCACGCCGAGGGCGCCCCCGAACGAGGCGCCGAGCGCGGCACCGATGCCCGCGATCTCGTCCTCGGCCTGGAACGTCACGACGTTGAAGTGCTTCTGCTTGGCGAGCTCGTGCAGCAGGTCGGACGCCGGCGTGATCGGGTAGGAGCCGAGGAAGACCGGCAGCGACGCCAGCTTGCCGGCGGCGACCAGCCCGAAGGCGAGGGCCGAGTTGCCCGTGACCGTCGTGTAGGTCCCCGGGGGCAGGTGGAAGGGGTGCACCTCGTAGGACGACTCGAAGAGCTCCGCGGTCTCGCCGAAGTGGTAGCCGGCGCGGAACGCGAGGCTGTTCGCCTCCACGACGAGCGGGGACCGCCCGTAGCGCTCGGCGATCCAGGCGAGCGTCGGCTCCATCGGCCGGTGGTAGAGCCACGAGACGAGACCGAGCGCGAAGAAGTTCTTCGAGCGCTCGGCGTCGCGTGGCTTCGCCCCGGTCGGCTTCGTCGCCTCGAGGGTGAGCGTCGTCATCGGGACCTCGTAGACCTTGAAGGCCGACAGGCTCCCGTCCTCGAGCGGGTTCGAGTCGTAGCCGGCCTTCTCCAGCGCTCGGTCGTCGAAGGCGTCCACGTTGACGATGATCGTCGCCCCCGTCGCGAGGTCGCCCACGTTGGCACGCAGCGCTGCCGGGTTCATGGCGACGAGCACCGTCGGCGCGTCGCCGGGCGTCATGATGTCGTGGTCCGCGATCTGGACCTGGAAGGCAGAGACCCCGGCGAGGGTGCCGGCAGGCGCCCGGATCTCGGCCGGGAAGTTCGGGAGCGTAGCGAGATCGTTCCCGAAGAGCGCGCTGCCCTGCGTGAAGCGGTCGCCCGTCACCTGCATGCCATCGCCCGAGTCGCCAGCGAACCTCACGACGATGTTCGCAAGCGACTGCACCTTCATCGCTCTGTCTTCCTGCTCGGTCGTACTCACCGTCCTCGCCCCGCTTCCTCCGCCTGCCAGCTCGCTCCGATCCCGCCGCTCGTCACGCCACCGTGATCGACGGATCGAGGTACACGTCCTGCACCGCGCGGATGATCTCGACGCCCTCGTCGCGCGGGCGCTGGAAGGCCTTGCGCCCGAGGATGAGACCCATCCCGCCAGCCCGTTTGTTGATGACCGCCGTGCGGACCGCCTGCGCGAGGTCGTCGCCGCCCTTCGACTCCCCCCCCGAGTTGATGAGGCCGATGCGGCCCATGTAGCAGTTGACGACCTGCCAGCGGGTCAGGTCGATCGGGTGGTCGCTCGTCAGCGTCGAGTACACGAGCGGATCGGTCCGTCCGAAGCTGAGCGCCTCGAAGCCGCGGTTGTTCTCGGGCTGCTTCTGCTTGATGAGGTCCGCCTCGATCGTCACCCCGAGGTGGTTCGCCTGCCCCGTGAGGTCCGCCGCGAGGTGGTAGTCGGCCGCCGGGGTCTTGAACGCGCTGTTGCGCAGGTAGCACCACAGGACCGTGAACAGGCCGCGACGGTGCGCCTCGGCGAACATCGCCGACACCTCCTGGAGCTGGCGCGTCGCCTCGGGGGAGCCGAAGTAGATCGTCGCCCCGACGCCCACGGCGCCGAGGTCGACCGCCTGGCGGACGGTGCCGAAGGGGACCTGGTCGGCCTTCGCCGGGTAGGTGAGCAGCTCGTTGTGGTTGAGCTTCACGATGAAGGGGATCTTGTGGGCGTAGCGGCGAGCAACGATGCCGAGGCCGCCGAGCGTCGTCGCGACCGCGTTGCACTGCGCCTCGAGCGCCAGCTCGACGACCTCCGCGGGGTCGAAGTAGGACGGCTCCTTGGCGAAGCTCGCCGCCGCGGAGTGCTCGATCCCCTGGTCCACGGGCAGGATCGACACGTAGCCGGTCCCCCCGAGCCGCCCGTGCCGCAGCATCGCCTCGAGGTTGCGCAGCACGGGGATCGGGCGGTCGCTCGCGGCGAGCACCCGGTCGACGTAGTCGGGACCCGGGAGCACGAGGCGGTCGCGCGCGATCCCCTTCGCCTCGTGCTTGAGCAGTGCGTCGGCCTCCGCGCCGAGCGCCTCACGCACGTCGACAGCCACCGTGTCCTCCTTGCCACGAGGAACGCGCGTCCTCGCGCGCCGACCAAGCCTACCGCTGGGCGGAAGCCAGGGGATCGTGCCCGTCCACGTCGAGGCGGCGCCGCTCAGCTCAGGGCGGCGAGGCGCGCCGTCGCGTCGGCGAGGTCCGGATCGGCCTCGACGACCTTGCGGAATAGCTCCCGGGCCCGGGGCGCGTCGCCCGCCCGCTCGTAGAGGTCGGCGAGCACGTACCACTGGCGGAGGTGGCGTTGCTGCGGCCTGCGCACCACGCGGGTCGCTGCGGGCTCGACGAGCGCGATGGCCTCCGCGATCCTCCCCCGGTCGGCGAGCGAGCCCGCCATGACGAGACGCCCCTCGGCGAGGACGTCGCTCGTCGCGCCCGCCCGGCGGAGCTCCTGCCAGAGCCTCCCGACCTCGTCGTGGTGGCCGAGCGCTCGCTGGGCGTCCGCGAGCGCCGGGTGCTGGTCGAAGGACCCCGTGAGCTCGTGGAAGCGCAGGAGCTCGCGCGAGGCCTCCCGCCACCTCCCCAGTCGATACAGCGTCAGCCCGTACAGCTCGCGCGCCGCGGCGACCCCCGGCGCGATCCGGACCAGCTCCTGCAGGATCTTGAGGGCCTCGCCGTAGCGATCGCGGGCGTACGCGGCGCTGGCGAGGGCGAGCTGCCGCTCGTAGCGAGCGACCCGCCGCGCCGGGAGCGCCTCGGCGAGCTCGCGAGCGACGCCGTTCGGGAGCGGACGCTGCCGCCTGTGGTCTACCCCCTGCCGACGCGCCGGTGCGGCGCGCTCGCCAGCGGTGCTCGCGCCGGTGCCGGTGATGCGGAAGGCGGGCCGGGCCGGCCGGGCGCCGCTCCCGGCGCTCGCGGTCGGCGTCCGCTCGGCCTGGACGGTTCGGCGAGTCCCGGCTGCCACGTTCAGCACGCCCGCCTGCGCCCCCCGGCGGGCGAGCGCACCCCACCCGCTCCGAGCCAGACGCGCGGCCCCGACCCGCCCGTGGGCCGTCTTGCGCCCGCCCGCGCCGGTCGCACCCGCGCGTCTCGCCGGTGGCGCGAGGCTTCGCCCCCCGGTCCGTGGCGACGGCCCGGCACCCCCAGCCCCCGCCGTTCCTGCCAGTCCGGCGCGCGCACCGCCCGCCGCCCGGCGCCCGGGCAGCCTTCCCCCGTTCCCCCTGCGGCCAGCCACCTCCTGCGCGGACGCGCCGCGCCGCCGGGGCGCATCGGACCCGCCACGCCCGTCGCGCGCCTCGCTCGCCGAGGCGTGCCCGGCGGCTTCGCGACCGCGTCCTGCTCGCGTCCCCTCAACCCCGACGCTCGCCCGGGCCGAGCGCGCCCGAGCACCACCGACGCGCGCCCGCCCCGTCGCGCCCGACCTGGCCGAGACCCGGCCCGAAGCACCCTCGCGCCTGCCGACGCGTCCTGCCACGCCCGCGACGCTAACCGCCGGCTCGCGCGGCGCCAGACGCGCAGGTGCCCCGCCGTGCCGAAGCACGGCGGGGCACCGGTGAGAGAGCTCCGGCGGCGTCCTACTCTCCCAGGGGGTCGCCCCCCAAGTACCATCGGCGCTGGCGGGCTTAACTTCCGTGTTCGGGATGGGAACGGGTGTGTCCCCGCCGCTATGGCCACCGGAAACCTCGGCCGCCCAGGCGACTCGCGCCCGGGCTGGAACGCGGCGCGTTCCTCGAGCCTTCCATAGCGAGCACGAGCGAGAGTCCAAGCCCTCGGCCGATTAGTACCGGTCGGCTGAACACGTTGCCGTGCGTACACCTCCGGCCTATCAACGTGGTGGTCTGACCACGGGCCTTACCAGGTTGACCCTGTGGGAGATCTCATCTTGGAACGAGCTTCGCGCTTAGATGCTTTCAGCGCTTATCCCT
>Ga0070737_10001267_pt1 | contig 37667 bp, 33 predicted proteins | sample Coa_R1_10_FD_66438 | JGI IMG/M metagenome (GOLD analysis project Ga0070737, IMG submission 66438) | Surface soil microbial communities from Centralia Pennsylvania, which are recovering from an underground coalmine fire - Coalmine... | ecosystem: Environmental > Terrestrial > Soil > Unclassified... | reverse complement strand
GGACGCCTCTACGTCTACGCCTATATGCGCCTCTTCGAGAACACCGCCAATAGCACCTATCAGGCGCTCGCCGACCGTGTGAGCACACTCTCCAACGACCTCAACGCCGTCAGCGCCTATATGACACCGGAGATACTGGCGATTCCACAGGAAAAGCTCGACGCCTTCCTGGCAGAAGAATCCGGCCTGGAGGTCTATCGCCATGCGCTCGACGAGATCAACCGCCAGCGCCCGCATGTGCTTTCCACCGAGATGGAGGGATTGCTGGCCCAGGCGGCTGAGATGGGCGCCGCGCCGGAACGCATCTTCGAGATGCTCAACAGCGCTGACATGAAGCTGCCTATCGTGCATGACGAGCAGGGGAATGAGGTGCAACTCACCCAGGGCAACTACGGCCCACGCTTCCTCGAAAGCCAGAACCGCGAGGTACGCCGCGAAGCCTTCCAGGCGATGCTGGGAACCTACCAGAAGTATCGCAATACCTTCGGCGCCACGCTGGCCGCGCAGGTCAAGCGCGACATCTTCTACGCCCGCGCCCGTCACTACGATAGCTCCCTTCAGGCGGCGCTCGACCCTAACAACATCCCCGTCAGCGTCTACGACAACCTGATCACCACGGTGGACGCCAACCTGCCGCTGCTCCATCGCTATCTCACCATCCGCAAGCGCGTGTTGGGGCTGGACGACCTGCATATGTATGACCTCTATGTGCCACTGGCGCGCGAGGTGGAGTACAAAGTCGCCTACGCCGAGGCGCAGGAGCAGGTGGCGCGTGCGCTGGCCCCGCTTGGCGAGGATTACGTCATGCCGCTCCGCGAAGGATTTGGCTCGCGCTGGGTTGATGTGCTGGAAAACGAGGGCAAGCGGTCGGGCGCATTTAGCTGGGGCAGCTACGGCACACAGCCGTTTGTGTTGCTGAACTACCAGGAAAGCATGGACAGCATGTTCACGCTGGCCCACGAGATGGGCCACTCCATGCACTCCTATTTCACCTGGCGCACGCAGCCCTACCCCTACAGCAGCTACACGCTCTTCGTCGCGGAGGTCGCCTCTACGCTCAACGAGGCCCTGCTGACCGACTATCTGCTGAAGACAACCACCGACAAGGCGCTGCGCATGTATATCATCAACCATGCGCTCGAAACCTATCGCGGCACGCTCTATCGCCAGACACTCTTCGCCGAGTTCGAGCGCGAGACGCACAAGCGGGCCGAGGCGGGCGAGGCGCTGACGCCAGAGTTGATGAGCGAGATATTCCGCACGCTGAACGACAAATACTATGGGCCGGTCGTCACGGTGGATGATCTGATTGAAGTGGAATGGGCGCGCATCCCCCACTTCTATTCCAGCTTCTACGTTTACCAATACGCGACGGGTATCTCGGCCTCGGCGGCGCTGGCCAGCCAAATCATCGCCGAGGGCGCGCCTGCTGTCGCCCGCTACAAACGCTTCCTCTCGTCAGGCTCGTCTGACTATAGCATCAACCTGTTGCGCGACGCCGGAGTTGACCTCTCGACGCCGCAGCCAATTCAGGCGGCGCTCGATACGTTTGGGCGCTACCTCGACGAGCTTGAGGCATTGATCTAACCGAGGAGTGTGTTTGCGTATGTCGTTTTGGGTACACGGCGTTCTTGCCGCAGCGGCGCTGCCAGGAAACCTTGTGGACAATTCGCCGTTCGGCGCCATTCAGAGCTATTTCAACTCGCTCACCAATGATCCCCTCCAATTGGGGATACGGGCCGGACTAACGGTTGTCGTGCTGGTTCTCGCGCTGACAGTCAGCCCCTGGCTGGGGCGGCGCGCCGGACGTGAACCGGTGGAGGCGGAACAAAAAGTCGGGCGGTTTGGGCGCGCAGGCAAGATCGTCGAGCGACGTGGGCGCTTTAGCCCGTGGATCGCGTTGCTCACCCGCGTGTGCATCTGGCTGGCGGCGCTGATCGCCATTGGCATCATCTGGCTTTCCGGCCAGGCGACCGCTGTCAACCAACACCAGCTTGCCAATGAATTGATCGACATTGGTGTGCGCCTGGGCCTCTCGCTGATCGCGCTGGCGGCCTCGCTCGTGCTGGCGCGCATCATCCAGCGGACGATTGTCGCCAGCCTCAGCCAGAGCCGCCTCAATCGCAATCTGACGCTGCTCACGGGTCGCCTGATCTACGTGGCGACGCTGGTGGTCGGGCTGATCGTCATCCTGGCGATCTGGGGCACAGGGCTGGTCTTCCCAGTGGCGCTGGTGGGCGTGCTGACGGTGGCGCTCAGCCTCTCGCTGCAAGATATTCTCAAGAATCTGGTTGCTGGCGTCTATCTGCTCATCGAACGCCCGTTTGTGATTGGCGACTACATCACCGTCGCAACGTACAGCGGCGAGGTCGAAGACATCCAACTACGGGTAACGCTGTTGCGCACGCTGGATGGCGAGCGCGTGCTGATCCCCAACGCGCTGATCTTCACCTCGGCGGTGGTCAACCTGAGCGCCTTCCAACGGCGGCGGGTCAGCATCTCAGTGACGCTGCCTAATGATGGCGCCGACGCCGTTGACCACGCCGAGGAAGAGATACGCGCCGCACTGGCAGATGTGCCGACGGTGCTCCAAGAACCGGAGCCGCTTGTTGCGATCAATCGCGTGGGGGCAGATCAGATCGATCTGCGTGTCACCTTCTGGACGCCGATGAAACACCTCAGCATGAACGGCGACGACGCGGTGCTTTCAGACGCCATCGAGCAGGTGCGCGCGCGGCTGCCCAAGGCAAGCGTCTCCACCTCGGACGCTTCCGCGCCCTCACCAGTGTAAGCAAGCGCCAGCGTAGCTCCCCTCCCCACCTATGGGGAGGGGTCGGGGGAGAGGTATGCCCACACGATACGGCGTCTTCGGCGGCACGTTCGATCCGCCGCACATCGGTCACCTGGCGCTTGCCCAGGAGGTTCACGCGCGGCTGGCGCTGGAGCGCGTCTGGTTCGTTCCCACCAACACGCCGCCACACAAGCAGGGGCATGCCATCAGCCCTGCGGCGGATAGGCTGGCGATGGTGGAGCAGGCCATCGCTGGCGACGCCCGCTTTGCCGTCAGCACGGTGGAACTGGAGCGTCCTGGCCCATCCTACACGGTGGACACGCTGCGTCAGTTGCGCGCGGAATGGGGAGCAGATGTGTGGCTGTGCTTCATCGTCGGCTGGGATATGCTGGCCTCGCTGCCCCAATGGCATGACGCGCCCGGCGTAGTGGCTGCGCTGGATCAACTTGCCGCCGTGCATCGCCCCGGCTTCGAGGCCGATCCCGCAGCGCTGGATTCGCTCGAAGCGACGCTGCCTGGCCTGCGCGCGAAGCTGACGCTGCTGCCCGCGCCTCAGCTCGATCTCGCTTCGAGCGAGCTTCGCCAGCGCGTGGCGTCTGGTCTGCCCATTCGCTATCTCGTCCCCGACGCGGTAAACGCTTACATCGCAGAGCGTTCGTTGTATCGCTGAGAGCGCAAGGCGGCGACCGGACTAGGCAAAACTGCTTCAAGCATGGTACGATATATCGGGATTTTGCGGCCCCTGCATCCGTTTGCGTAGTGGGGCGCTACAACAAACTCTACGCCGATCAACGCTGATCTGCGCTGATAAATACGTGCGTTGGACGAGAGAACCAACCCGACTCACTTGCCCAGGAGGATACGAGCCTATGATCTCGACAGGCGATCTCAAAAAAGGGATCTCGATTGAACTAAACGGCCAGCTCTATACCATTGTGGACTGGCAGCATATCAAGATGGGGCGCGGCGGGGCCATCGTGCGGATGAAGCTGCGCAACCTGCGCACGGGCGCCAACATCGAGCACACGGTGGACGCAGGCGAACGTTTCCAGCGAGCGTTTTTGGAGCGCCGCCCCGTGCAGTATTCCTACAATGACGGCGATACCTACTACTTCATGGACAATGAGACATTTGAGACGATCCCGCTGACGCTTGAGCAGCTTGGCGATGCGAAGAACTATCTGCTGGACGGCATGCAGCTTGAGATCGTCAGCTACAACGACGAGCCACTGAGCGTTGAGTTGCCTGTCACCGTTGACCTGGAAGTCACCTATACCGAGCCTGGCTTCAAGGGCGACACCGCCACTGGCGGCACAAAACCCGCCACGCTGGAGACGGGGCTGGTAGTGCAGGTGCCGCTATTTGTGAAGACAGGCGAGAAGATTCGCGTGAAGACCGACACCGGAACCTATGTCGAGCGTGTCAGCTAGCGTGCGTCAGCCGTTATAACCGGTAAGATGTTGAAGCAATATTCCAATTGCTGTTGACCAGGAGGCCCCCCTATGGCCCGTGAGCGCGTGGATCGCGATTCTCTGCTCGCTGTCACTCCGTTGAGCGTGGCCGAGCTACGCCAGCTTATCACGCTGATGAACACCAGCGACATTGGCGAGTTGACCATTGAAGAGGAGGCGTCGGGGCTGAAACTGACGTTGCGCAAGCCCGCCGTCCCTATGGGCTACTTCTCTGAGGACGCCGATGGAAGCTACGACGAAGACGAAGGCTCCGACGATGAAGAACAAGCCGCTCAGGATCAGAAGCTGATCACCGTACGGGCGCCGTTTGTCGGCTACTTCCGCGCCAGCCTGAAACAAGGGGGCGCGCCGCTGGTCGCCCAGGGCGATGTGATAAAGGCCGAGAAGCCACTCGGCGCTATCGAATCACTCAACGTGCTCAACGAGATTATGGCGCCAGCCGACGGGCGGCTCAAACAATTGCTAGTGAGCGATGGCGAGCCGGTGGAGTATGGCAAGCCACTGATGGTGATCGAGCCAAAGGCGCCTGCCAGGTAACAGCATCTACGGCTGTTCATCCCTTTTATCCTCGGCGCTCTCGGCGTTCTCATCGAAAAGGCCGGGGATGGGGTCAACCACCATCACACCATCGGCCAGGCTGATTGACGTGATGAACTGCTTGACGGCAGGGAGCAACACGTCCTCGTCGCCATGACCATCCGCGTGTGGGCGCCGCACCACATAGAGGTCGCTGGCGCCAGTGGTGATCACATCTACCAGCACACCAAGCGGCTGGCCGTTCACGTGTCGCACGCGCAAGCCAATCAGTTCGTGCAGGTAATACTGATCGGGCGCGAGCGGCGTCAGTTCTGCGCTGGGGATGTAGAGATGCTGGCCCCGCAGACGTTCGGCTTCGGTCGCTGTCGTAATTCCACGCAGCCGCAGCAGGATGAAGTCGCTCTTTTGCTGTTTGTGCAGGCGCGCGCCGATCACCTCATAGGGCATTGGCGCGGCGCTGAGCGGCTGCTGTTTGCTTAAATACAGCGTTTTCAGGCGCAGAAAGTGATTGGGGAAGTCGGTTTCGGGGCGTGCTTTGATCTCGCCTTGCACGCCAAATGCGCCCACGATCAGCCCAACCTCTGCCCAGGCGTCGGCCTCATTATGAGCGCCAGGCGTATCCTCATGGGAGCCGCTGGGATGCAGAGTAGGTGTTGGTGATGAGTGCGACGGTTGGCTATTCGGGGTTTTGGCGCGCTGGCGGCGGCGTTCCTCGGTCATCAATCTCAAGCCCTATGTGGTGTTTGCCTCCAACTGTGGCGGAGGCGCGCATGAGCGAACGGATGGCCTTGGCGACACGCCCCTGGCGGCCAATCACCTTGCCCAGGTCATCCGGCCCCACGCGCAAGCCAATGACCGTGGCGTAGCGGTCGTTGCGCAGTTCGCGCGTCTCCACTGCGTCGGGATCATCTACCAGATTGCGTGCGATAAACTCAACCAAACCACGCATGATGGCGCCTCGCTTTGCCAGCCTATGATGCTCTGATACTGTGGCTCTCTGGCAGACGGCTGATTACTTCTTTGCCGATTTGGCGGCCTTGGGCGCTTTGCCGGATGTGGCGGGTTGCGCAGGCGCTTTGTGGCGCTCGATGATGCCAGCGCGAATCAGCAGGGAGCGCGCGGAATCGCTTGGCTGCGCGCCAACACCCAGCCAGTGTTTGGCGCGCTCGGCGTTGATGTTGATGGTGGATGGCTCGGTGAGCGGATTATACCACCCAATGTTTTCGATGATACGTCCGTCGCGGGGCGAACGCGCATCCGCTACCACCACACGATAGCTGGGCGCGCCCTTCATGCCCATCCGCATAAGGCGAATTTTGACCATGTACGCTCTTGATCCTCACCCGAACTGGGATTCGGGAGTTTCCTCTATGCACACTATGCAAGACAAATTGCGTAAGCCTAAAAAGCATAGCATGGGATGGCCTTTGCTGTCAATAGCCACAGCACAGTTTGGCTCCCCGGCGCCAGGCGTTTCTGCCACTTGCGGCCTTCCGCTCAGCGAGCTATTATGCGGAAAGAGAGCAAGGGGAAGCAAACAGCAGCGAAGGAGACCGTCTGTGGAGAAGCCAAACACAACACAACCTACCATACCTACCATGCCACCCCCCATTCGCGAGTTGCCGCGCTCGCTCGTCGAACGGATCGCTGCGGGCGAGGTCATCGAGCGCCCGGCTTCAGTTGTACGCGAACTCATTGACAATGCGCTCGACGCAGGCGCGACAGAGATACGCATCGAACTCCGCGATGGAGGCATGCGCCTGATTCGTGTCAGCGATGACGGGTGGGGTATTCGCTCCGACGAACTGGCGCTGGCGTGCCAGCCACACACCACCAGCAAAATCGCCCAGATGGATGATCTCGCCTGTCTGGCGACGCTTGGCTTCCGGGGCGAGGCGCTTGCCAGCATCGGCGCCGTCGCAGAACTGACCTTGACCAGCGCATGTGATAAGAGCGGGATGGCGCGTGAGATCACGTTGCGCCCAGGCGCGCCCGATGAGGTGATTACTGAGGCAAACGTCGCGCGGGGACGTGGAACGACAGTCACCGTGCGCCATCTTTTTCAGACGATGCCAGCGCGGCGGGCGTTGCTGCGCGGGCCAGCGGCGGAGGCGACACGTGCGCTTGCTGTTGTTCGCGCCTACGCGGTGGCCCGGCCTGCCGTGCGCTTTACCCTGACACATGACGGCGACCTGTTGCTCCAAACGCCCGGCGCCGATCTGCCATCCACCATCGAGGCGCTCTATGGAGCGGATGTCGCCAACTCGCTCAGCGCGCTGGAGCCGGTACATCTGACCAACGCGACCATCTCAGGCTATGTCGCGGGGCGTAGCTTCCACTTTCCCACGCGCGAACATATCTTCCTGAGCGTGAACGGCCGCCCACTCGCCACTCGTGCGCTGTTGGCGGCGGCTGAGGCTGGCTATCGCCCGCTGTTGCGCAAGGGCCGTCACCCGCTGCTGAACGCGCGTATCACGGTTGATCCTGACCGCATAGATGTGAACATTCATCCGGCGAAGGCTGAAGCGTTGCTGCGCGATGAAGCCTCACTGGCGGCAGCCCTGCGGCAGGCGATTCACCAGGTGTTGGGGGCGGCGCCACTGAGTTTTGCTGTGGCTGCGTCGCCAGGAACACGAGCAGGCGCCATGCTTTCTCAGGCGCGCCAGTTGCGCCTGCCCATGCCTCGCCGTCGTCGCCTTGCGCGTTTGCCATCCTTTTCCGAAGCTGGCGCGCGTCAACTTGCCTGGGCCACAACAGAGGAAACACCCCTTCATGAACTGCCGGAGCTTGAACCGCTAGCCCAATTCGCCAACACGCTGATTCTGGCGCAATCGCCCGAAGGCCACCTGTTCCTGGTGGATCAACACCGCGCGCATGAGCGGGTTCTCTATGAGCGTATCAAGCAGACGCCACAAGAGTCGCAGCCGGGCGATCAGGATGAGGTCTCAGCGGCAGGCGCAGGCCAGCTCTTGCTCGAACCGCTAATGATCGAGTTGACGCCGATGCAGGCCGAGATTCTCACGGCGCGGCTCGACGAACTGGCTTCGCTAGGATTGGAGTGCCAGCCGTTTGGGGGCAGCGTCTTCCTGGTGCGGGCGCTTCCCCATGTGCCGGGCGCGGCGCATGATGTGGCGGCCTTTGTGCGCGAACTGGCGCAAGACGCGGCAATTGAGAGTGACGACTGGCGCGACCACGTCACCATCGCGCTGGCCTGTCGGGGAGCGATCAGGCGAGGACAGCCGCTGAGCCTGCCTGAGCAGCGCGCGCTGCTGGCAGACCTGCGCTCGGCTGGCGTCGCTTCGGTCTGTCCTCATGGCAGCCCACTCGCCATCTACTATAGCCAAGAGGTCTTCATACGCCTGTTTGGCTGGTGATCGCATGTGGGCGTCTCCCAGCCGAACAGGTTCGTCCTTTGGGTGTCCTTTCCCTGCATAGGGGCATCCTCTCCCCTTCTACGCATTCCTGCGCCTCTTCGGCGCGCTTAACGTGTGAGCCTGCCTGCGTTTGAGGCGCACGGAGGCTCGCTATTCTGTCGGCTTACCGCTGTTAATATGGCTCATACGGCTGCTCAGGCCACGGGCTGTACTCAATGATCTTGAGCCAGCGGGATGTCTGGGCTGACGCATCGGGGCCTGTATGTGGCGTCGGAGTTCTCCTGAGATCACGCCAGAGGTGTTGGCTGGCTGCGGTGGCAAACTCTGGCAGCGAATGCGCATGCAGGCGCTCGATATGTGCGGCGTCATCCGCCGCAAGCCCATACTCTCCCAGGGTCTCAGCAGGGTCAGTGAGCAGACGCGCACGAAACGAGGACTCAGCCGCCGCCCGCGCCAGCGCCCGCTCGAAATGGCTTCGCAACACGTCCGCGCCATCCTTCCATTTTCCATCACCCTGTGGATGCGCTTGTCCCAGCGCGTCTGAATCGTTCTCGATGCCTGAGTGGGCCTGTGGGGCAGCCTTGCGACTATTCCTTGCCCTGCATCTCCCGCCGGCTGCCCCACAACTTACGCCAATCAGGGCATGCCGGGGCCGCCAACGATGCTGGGTTGAGTCCCATCAGCCACCAGGTGCGTCGTCGCCGGAGCGGCATGGCTTGTCAGCAAAGCGCCCTGGGCAGTTGTGAGGGCGCCAAGCGCCACGCTACCGCCCAAACTTGCCGTCAATAGTCCCGTCGCCACCAGCCGTGCTAGCCAGCTTCCACGCACTTTCACGCCGCTTCTCAACAACTTCGTCATGGCACTCCCCCTTTGACTCATCGCCGTCAGGTACTTCAGCTCTCTCAGCTCCAGGCTATGTGACAATGGTGAGACTCCTTGTGTTATGGTGTCTCACGTCTTCTGAGCAACACTATACGGATTGGTGGTTCCTTCACGGTTCCTCCAAAGCGGCCCAAGTGCAAAAAAAGTCGCTCCACCTTGAAATAGTCAGGCGAAGCGACTGTAAAGACAGGGTATGGCTAGCGTCTCGTTGGCTTATACACGCGCGGGCAGGCGCGGTTGGCTATGGCGCGGGGCAGCCTGGGAGGGTAGCCGCGCTGTATCCGGTGGCCGACCAACGCTTCTCTCTGCTCTCTGTTGAATAGATCGCCAGAACTGCTGCGTTTTGGGATCGGGCGCAACGCCGAGCGTCTCACGCAACGTAGCGACGCATTGCTGATAAGCGCGCGCGGCGGCGCTATACTCGCCATTCAGCGTATAGGCCGCCATCAGCCCGCGATAGGCGTTCTCGTTGATGGGATCGGTTTCCAGGATGCGATAACAGTATTGCGCGGCGCTATCCCAGCGTCCAAGAGCCAGCTCCACCTCGGCGGCGCGTTCGAGACAACGCAGAGCGATGCGTTGCAGCGCGTCTTTGCGTAGAATTGCCCACTCTTCATAGTGATCCGGCAGGTAGGGGCCGTTCCACAACGAGAGCGCCTGCCGGAAGATGCGTGTCGCCTCAGTCAGTGAGCCGCTCTGCGCAAGCTCCTCGCCCTGGCTGACCAGCGCCGTAAACGCATGGGAATCGAGCCAGACATCGCCAGCCACCGACAACGAACTGCCTGTCTGGAGGAGTGGCTCACAACCAAGCGACTCACGCAAATGCAGGCGCGCTTTCTTCAGCGCGCGCTCGAACTGTTCGGGGTCACGTTCAGGCCAAAGCGCCTCGTGAATGACATCCTTCGAGACAGGCTTCCGCTGCTCAGCCAGAAAGAACAGCAGATCACGCGCCTGCGGATGCTTCCACAACGCAACCACCTCTGACCCCAGCAGAACACGCGGCTCGCCAAGCGTATAGAGGCGCAGTTGCATATCTTTGTTTGCGAGCGATGGAAAACGATCCGTCCGTGGGCGTGTGCCTGCCTGTTTCTCTCCCTCAGCAGTCCTGCCGGTCTCCGCCTCCAAAGCTTCCAACAACGCAATGGCTTGGCGTGCCACAGGATGCTGTACACACGCAAGCGCATCGCGCAAGGGCTGATGAAATCTGGCGTCCAGCCAGACCAGCGCCGCGCGTTCTTTCTGCTGCCCCGTCAGTGTCAGCGCAGTGTCGCAGGCCTGTTCGAGGAGACGTTCAGCGCGCTGTTGATCGTCCTGAGCGCCATTATCGAGCAACACCCTGGCATAGTACATCTGCACTGTGGCATAATCGTCCGCCGAATTGCCTCGTAGGGCAAGGCGCCCGGCTACGGCAAACCACTTTTCTGCCGCTCTCCGCCGATTTTGCTTCCAGGCAGTAATAGCGCTTGCCAGTATCATCTGAGTCTCATCAGAAGTCCGTTCTGATGAACGGTGGCGTATTCGCCTGAGGAAGCGCAATTGCCCTTCCGCGTGATCCACACTACCGTTGAACGCCAGGGCAATGCCTTGAAGCGCATAAGTATAGAGGATCAATCGCTGATCGCTCTGTGTATTCATCACCCGAATCGTTTGCTCAAAACGCTCAATAGCCTGGGCATACTCGCCAACTCGCAAAGCAATATCACCAAGGTTCAACAGCGCATAGGCCTGGCCTGCCTGATAGTGGGCATCTTCGGACTGACGTAACGCCGTTTCCAGATGCTCCCTGGCTTGCTCAATCTTCCCCAGGTGGTGGTCAGCCGCGCCAAGCTGCAGGCGGGCGCTGATCGCGATAATCTCATCACCGGCCTCCTGGGCGTAGCGTAGCGCATCGAGCGAGTCGCGCTCAATCTGCTGGTAGTCACCACGCAGGAGCGCAATCTGTGACCGGAAGTAGGCGACGCGCGCCAGCAGCCAGAGACCGCCTTGCCGCTGGCAGTAGGCTTCCGCCTCTTTCAAAAGGCGTTCGGCGACCTCCGATTGCCCTGTCTTGTTGTAGCATTGCGCCAGCGCAAAGCGGAGCCGCGCCTGCAATTCGTCTGCGTCGGAAGGGGCAAGCGCCAGCCCCGCCTCGCTGGCTCGCCGCGCTTCGGCGTAATCGCCCTGCACAAAACAGACCTCCGCGCGTACAGCCAATGCGCTTGCAGCCAACTGGGGCTGTTCATGGGCGAGTGGCTGCGTGAGCGCACAGGCGCGCTGCGCCAGCGCCCCGGCTTCCTCGGTACGGCCAAGCTGGCGCGTCAGTTCCGCCTGCAAGATCACCAGATGGGGTTGCTGCGAGCGAACGTCATCCGGCAACAGACGCAGCCAACGCTCAAGTGTGGCGCCGCGTCCGGCGCGCAACAGGGTTCCCCGCACGGACTCGATCACCGTGACGATACGCCCATAGGCGCCTACAGCATGGAACTGCTTGATGGCTTCTTCCAGGTCGCCATCTTGAGCCAGCAGCGTTCCCGCTTTGATGCGCGTCTCATAGGCGCGTTCGCGCCCACCTGTCTCCGACGCGAGCCGCCGCAGCAACGCCGCGCGCAAAAACGGCTGGAACGCATAGCGCGCCTCCTGGGGGCGCAGGCCGAAGCGTGTGACCAGGCCGGTGTGTTGCTCCAATTGAATGAGGCGAGCGCGCGCCTGTGGTTCGTCGAGCAGCCGCTCACACAAGGAAACCGTCATATAGTTCAGCGGCGCGACCGCTAACGCAAAGCCAAGTTCGTCCTCATCAAGCGAGGCTAATACCTCGTGGGCCAGATAAGCGCTGACGGCTGCATGATTGATGCCGTCGTCGCCATCTATCCCCATTCCTACTGTCGGCGCCAGACGTCTTGGTGTCTGTGGCGGCCAGAGAGCATTGGTCGCCAGCAAAACACCTGTAATCCATCCTGCGCAGAGATCGGCGACCGCCTGACGGTACGCAGGGTCATCGGGCGCGTCAATCAGTTCAAGCAGGGCGTCAAGTTCGTCGTCTTCCAGGCGCAGTTCGCGTGCGCCAATACCTGCCACACGGCCCTGCGCCAACGCCTGAGAGATGTTGAGCGCGGGGGCTTCGCGCGTCTCGATGAGTGTTCGCAGGTGATCAACCGGGCGGCCAAGCACGGCGTCGAGCAGCGCCAGACCGCCGCTCTCTTCCGCAAGCTCAGTGACACCAGTCACCGCCAGGGCGGCCGGGCGCATGATATTTGCGCTGATCTCCTCGGCCAGCGCCGCCGCGACCCGATGAATGTTCGCTGGCTCCCAGGCGCTCTGCCCGCCCGGCGTAATAGCCCCCGCACGCCACTGCGCCGAGCGGGGCGCCAGCCGCCGCAACGCCTGAATGAGATCATGCGTGAACGTGACGGGATCGTTGTCGCTGGCGTCAAGATGGAGCCAGGCGGAGGGAAGCCCTGACGCCTGGAACCATTGCGCGATGGTGACGCTTTTGCCATAGCCCGCAGGGGCAGTAATGAGAAAAATCGAGCCTCCGGCGACACTTTTGCCCAAAGAGGCGTCGAGCAGAGCGGTAAGGCGCTGGCGCGGCAGCAGCGCGTGTGTGTGGGCGGTTGTCGAGGCGGGCGCCGCGAACTTCCAGGCGCGTGCAGCGGGCCGCCCAAACACGGCGCTCCTGTCATCATCTGGGGCGCCATCGGTAGAGCCGAAAGAACAACGCTGCAGCGCATGTGGCGTTTTGAGTAACGCATCCCCATCCCATTCGCCTGGCGTTTGCGTCGTCTGAGAACAGACTATAGGGGTTTCAATGCGCTCATCTCGAAGAGCCATACCACGCCTCCGCCATCCATTCTGCGCAGTTCAGCGCAGGTACTCCCCACATTTGCTCTACAGGACAGATATTGAGTAAGACGTTTGAGCGCCCACTTTTGTTTAGTGTTTATCGCCGCGCCAGGGCGTTGGCTGAGCCAGACGCTATATGCAGTCTTGCTGCCCGCGTTCTAAAGATTTCTTTATGATACACCAACATTGTATTATGTCTATAGGCAAATTGACCAGCGCCGCGCCTTTTGGTTGCAGGTAGGGCGACTTGGCTCAGGAGATTTAGGGGAGAAGGCGGCCGTGTGAGCCAATGAGGGCCACCGTCAGGTAGATCAGCCAGAGCAAAACACACGCCCCCAGCGCAACGCCATAGCACCCAAGATTGCTTCGGCGGCGAATCTCCAGCGCCTGCGCAAGCTGAGTATCCATATCGGGTGGATCAAGCTCGATCTCCGGGCGAATATCTTGCAGGCGCTCCAACAACTTGCGGAAGTCGCGCACATTGGTCATGCCTTCGGCGGCGATGACCGTCTCGCCATCCTCCAGATCAAACATGAGGACGAGCTTGCTAGGGGTGGGGTCTCCTGGCGCAAGGATCAGGCGGCGGATGCTCGCCAGCGAGAAACGCAACTCAGCGGCTTCCTCGCGGCTCACCACGGAAATTGCGTCGTCGAAGAGCAGCAACTCTTTGCCCAACCCATAACGCACGCGCACAAGCGGCCGCTCGGCGTCGTCTTCCCCGCTTGCATTGTTCTCGTCGCCAACGCCACGCTCTTCGTCCGGCGCCTCATCGGCCGAAGACACACCACCGTGTTCGCCGCCCCGCTGTTCTTCGTCGGCGTTCGCGTCAGGGTTTTGTTGCTCACTCATTGCTGTATCCGGTTGTCCGCATGCGCTTACAGAGAAGGGCTATACCTTCATACTTCATACATACCCCTGGCATATTGTAGCAAGTTTCGCCGAGTGAGCGCAGGCTTCGTCAGTTGAAGTGTTTCACCTTTGGCCAGGCGTCGCCAATTGTCACTTTGGGCTGTGTGCACACATACACAAAGATACCGTTCTCCTCCCCCTGGCAATACTGACAGGTGATGGTCGCCGCCTGGACGACGCTCTTAAACGATGGCGTCAGATCGGTATTGGCGTAACCCACCGTGATCAGCACAGCGCCCGTGCAGGAGCCAGGCCCCCAGAGGTAGTAGTTGTTGTGTCCGCTGATCACCCGTGGCAAATGATAGTGTGGGCCAAAGAACGTCAGCGCGCTGGCCTCGCCGTAGTTGACCGTAAGGATGCACGCCTGGGCGCGTTCGGTGGCTGGCAGGCCATCATAGACGTGCGCAACAGTGGCCGTCATGCTCTCCCAGCCAAAGCGGTCGGCGAGATACTGCGGGAAGACGCTGGAGTTGCCCTGCCCGGCGGCGCTATTGCCAACAAAGTTCAGATGGCCATACGTGTTCGCATAGGTCGCCGGAGGCAAGATTGGCATGAGCAGCGGCGCGAGCGCAACACCGATTGCCAGCGGCGCAACGATATACGCCGGACGCAGCCATGCCCAGCGTGGGTGAGTCTGTGCGATGCGCTGTGTCATTACCGAGCCGCCCGCGAAAAAGATCGGGTAGATCGGCGCCAGGAAGTACGATTTGGCGTTGATCACTGTCAGCAGTACATAGAGCGCGATATACGCCCAGCCAAACAAGCGATAAGGCTTGCCTGCGGGCGCACGCAGATAGAAATACAGCCCGGTGATGATCAACGGGACGTTGAGCGGATTGGCGACAAGGATTTGATTGGCGAGAAAGCCGATGGGGCCGCCGCCCGTCAGGCCGCCATAATGGCGCCAGAACTCCACGGTGGGCCAGCCATTCACCGCGTTCCAGAGGGCATAGGGGAGTAGGCCAATAAAAGCGATGAGGCCACCCAGCCAGAGCCAGCGGGTGCGGAAGTAGGCTCGCTCAGGCGTCGCAAGCAGCCCGATGACAATGCCCAACCCGAAGAACAGCATGGTAAGCTTGTTCAGCAGGCCAATCCCCGCCACTGCGCCGAAGAGCAGCCATAAGCGCGGCTGATTGCGGTGAATCAGCCGAATGATGATATAGGCGCTGAGCGTCCACCAGAGCACATCAAGGATGTCCATCGAGAAGATCGAGGCGGTCGCCAGGTAGTCGGGCGTCGCAAGCGCGGCAGTGGCGGCTAGCGCCTGGGCAAAGCGTCCGCCGCCCAGTTCGCGCGCCATCAGTCCTGTGATGACGATGACACAGCCACCGGCCAGCGCAGGTATGATGTGGATGGCGAAGAGCGATTGGCCGATGGTGGCGTGGAGCAGCGCCGCCAACCAGCCGATCAGCGGCGGCTGATCTACATACCCCCAGGCCAGGTGATTGCCATCTTCCAGATAGTACAGTTCGTCACGGAAGTAGCCGTAGTTGTTGGCGATCAGCAGGTGGAGGGCGACATCGAAGAGCGCAAGGTAGACCAGGATCGCGTTGGCGCTCGTCAGCGCCTCGCGGGTAAGCAGCCGATTGAACAACGGTTGCGCCTGCTCAGACCGATCAGGCATGGCGCTTCCAGCGTCGGTAGTTGTAGATGAGACTGACGGTTTCATAGCGTGCTCCTCGCTTTTTATCTGTCTACATTAGCGTGCGATGAATAGTCCCGATACACGGGTGATGTGAAAGGCGCCATGCGTGGCGATCTGCTGTTCGACATAGGCGCGGATGGCCTCGCGGCGCTCTTCGGTGAGCAGGTTGGTTGGCGCCACAGCCACCATTGAAGCCATATACGCTACCACCGGCTCGGCCTCCGTCACTTCCAGATCGCCTGGAAAGCGCAGTTCTTCGACCGACGCGAAGCTGGCGCGCAACTGGTCGGCGCCGTTCCCAAGGGTGAAATCTTCGCTGAAATGGCGGTTGGCTCCCGCTGTTTCGGGCAGAAAACGCGCAGCCAGCTCATCCAGTTCGCGTAGATGCGCCTCGCCGTTCGTCGCGGCGATCAGAGGCGCGCCTGCCCGCAGCACACGTCGTATTTCACTGATGGCTTTCATGCGGTCGGGCACATGATAGAGCATATGATTGGCGACTACCGCATCGAACGTTTCATGTGCAAACGGCAGCGATTGCGCGTCGGCGACGGTAAAGGAGAAGGGGATCCTCTGCTCAGGGCCGAACGCCACGCCAATGCTCTGCCGCGCCTCATCCACCATGCCCGCCGAGAGATCGACAAGGGTGATCGCCCAATCTGGAGGGATGCGGTCGGCGTTTTCCACCCAGAGGCGCGCCGGACCACAACCAATCTCCAATACGCGCGTCGTTACACGCCCTTTTCGAGGAGGCGATTCCTGCATAGCTTTGATCAACTGATCGAAGACCCAGCGCTGCCAGGGAGAGGTATTGTGGCCAAACCGCTGGTGCAGGGCGATGCGCGCGTTGAGGTTGCTGGCGTCGCGGTATTGCAGTGTGACGAGATATTCCTGATCGGAGCGCAGCGCATAGGCCGTGTTTGAGGTCGCCTCAGAGTTCTCAGAAATCTCAGAGGCGCCAGGGGATGGAAGGGATGGAGAGGATATATCGGATGCTGGCATGGAACGTCTATGCCTCCGTTCCTGCGAGACCAAGCGCCTCGGCGTCCTCAGTCATCGCGGCAATCACAACGGCGATATGCTCGTTGAGGTCAACACCAAGCTGTTCGGCCCCATTGATGATGTCGTCGCGGTTGACGCCGCGCGCGAAGGCTTTGTCCTTCATCTTCTTGCGCACAGAACTTGCCTCGAGGCCGACGATGCTCTTGTTCGGGCGTACCAGCGCGGCGGCGGTGATCAAGCCGGTCAGTTCGTCGCAGGCATAGAGCGCCTTCGCCAGCAGCGTTTCGCGCGGGAGGTGGAAGTAGTCGTTATGCGCCTCGACGGCCTGGACGACATCCTCAGGGTAACCCAGGTCGGCGAGCCACCCCGCGCCAACCTTCCCATGTTCTTCAATGGTGGGGTGCTCTTCGTAGTCCACATCATGCAGCAGACCGGTGATGCGCCATTTGAGTTCATCCTCGCCATATTTGCGGGCGTAGGCGCGCATGGCGGCGCTGACGGCCATGCCATGTTTCACCAGGCTCTCGCTGGTGTTGTGCGCCCGCAACAGGGCCAGCGCGTCATCGTAGTTCAGTTCCATAACTGCTCCTCAGCGATAGGGTAGACCTGCGTTATTGTCTGAGGGCAGTATACAACGTTTGGAAGGATTATCCCGCGTCGGGCAAACGCACACCCTGCGCCCATTCCGCCGGATCGGCGACGGTCAACTGCGTATAGGGGAGGGTGCGCCGCGCCAGCGCATCGGCCAGCAATTCGGCGGCATGCTCGTTTTCTGCGCGGGTTGGCGCGCGCAGCCCTGCGCCAACGGCGATGCGCGCCGCCAGCACAATCTTGCCTCCGCGCATCCACCCACGCAGCTCGCGCGCCTGGGGAATGGTGTGAACTGCGCGGCTGAAATGCAGAGAGACATCGCGGGCGAAATCGCGCGTATAGTCTTCCATCACCACGCCTCCCGGCAGCATTGGCATGTCAATCTCGATGCAGACCAGCGTTGTCACCTCTTGGCTTTCGCTGGCGGCCAGACCACCCAACCCCGCGCGCCAGCCACCTGTCCAGCCACTGGGTTCCTGGTACGGCGGAAACGCTGAGGCTTCGTCGTGTATCGTCAGCGGCTCTGGGGCCACCACACTCCGCAAGCCGGGCAGTCCTGGAAGTGACCTGGCGCCATCGGGCGGAACCGGACGCATCGGCGCTATGGGAGGCTCCTCCTGTATGCGCGCCTCGCGCCAGGGCGAGCCTGAGGGCTGCATCATACGCAAGCTGGGAGGCGGCGCTGCAGGCGAAGCGCCAGAACGTGGAACGCTGGAGATACCCGCCTGCCCTGGTGGTGTAAGCGGTGTGAACGGGGGCGAGCTATTTGGCGATTGGGCAGGCATTGAGGTATAGCCCGAAGAGGGCGGCGCCAGTTGCGCGTTGATCTGCGAGGCGCGCGCTTGCTCTGCCAAACGGCGTTGCTGAAGCTGGCGCAACGCCTCGGCGCGCGCCTGCTGGATGCGTTGTCCCAGTTCGAGCGCCTGTGTCTGATCCAGCCGCACAGGCGTCCAGGCGCCTGGCCCGGCCGGGTTGGGCGCGGCGGACGCCTCAGTATGAACGGCAAGCTGAATCCAGGCGTCGCGTTCGGCGGCCAACATCGATTGCTCATCCTCCGGCGGACGAAACGCCTCGATGGCATCGCCATCCGGGCTACGCCAGAGCGCATGTGTCAGCGTAAGGGGATTCTCCGGCCAGCGGCGGGCGCTATACAGCGCGCCTCCGCGCATCGCATAGGAGATGAGCGCCTGGGCGATTTTTGTGTCTCGTTCCGCCGGATGTTCACGTTCGCGCGAACCATCTCGATAAGGGCCAGCCATACCATTCTCTCTCCTGACGCCGTTCTGTGGCGTATTCAGGCTCTTCGCTGAGATCTCCCAGCGTCTACGGCAATGCGTTTGCCAAAACTATGCCAGTTAGTGAAGAAACGAACGTGTTCTTGCGTTCAGCTATTTGTTCGCATATCCTTATGATGTGTGGGATTGAAGCATATGGTATTGCTATCTTTCCTTCCGACGAATACTCGCAATGAGTATAGCACGCCATACAGACGTTGCCAACAACACCCGTACTCTCGGCTCATCGGCCACTGGAGTCGGCTGATAGGCGCCGACTCCTGGCATGGCTGAACACGGCTTGAACGAGACTCGGAACGAGACTTGGCTGCGTGGCGAACGGGCTAGACGCTTGACGTGGGTGGCAAGACAAGGCATAATGCCCAAGGATAGTTCAACGTGCCTTTCAGGTGGGGAGTAGGATGGGGCCAACAACACGCACAATGCTCAGCGAGAGCCTTGCCGCCATCGAGGCTGAGATCGCGGCCGGTCAGGCGGAGCAGGCGCTGGCGCACTGTCAGGAGATACAGACCCGTTACCCGCGTGCGCTTGCGGTGCAGCGGGTGTTAGGCGAGGTCTGGTTGGCGTTGCGCAAACCGCGTGAGGCGCTTGGCGCGCTCGACCGCGCGCTTGCGGGCAACCCTGAGGATGTCCGCGCGTGTTGCGCACGCGCCATTATACACCAAATGCACGGCGACGCGACGGCGGCGCTCTCGTGGTATCGGCGGGCATGCGATGTACGCCCAAACGATCAGGAGTTGCGCGCCACTTACCTGGAGATGGCGTCGCAGATTGGCCAACCGGCCTATCGGCCCTCGCGCGTAGGGCTGGCGCGGCTCTATCTGCGCGGCGGCCTGGCCACTCACGCCCTGCGCGAGTGGGAGTTACTGCTCGCCGAACGGCCCGATCTCCTCGATGCGCAGGTGGGCATGATCGAAACACTCTGGCGCACCGGGCGCTTTGCGCAGGCCGAGGAGTGGAGCCGCCGCACGCTGGTCAACACACCCTCATGCGTGAAGGCGCTGCTGATCGGCGCCGTCATCGCGCACGACGCCGGGCGCGCCGAAGACGCCGACCGCCTCATGCAGCGAGTAACCCAGCTCGACCCCGATCAGCGCATTGCGCAGGCGTTGTTCGCTGACCGACTGGCCACGGGCGACCGCGCGTTACGTGTGTTGCTCTGGGGCGCGAACGCTCCTGAGCCGCCACCATTTACGCCTCCTTCTCCCTCAGCGCCCTATACATCGGCTCCATTCGGCCCTACCTTTGCGTCTTCCGCTGCATCTTCGGCGTCTGCTTCTTCCGCAGCGCAATCGCCCGGCGCTGCATCTTCGGCGTCCCGTGGCGCGCCATCATCGCCTTATGTGTCTTCAACATCGCAACCACTTGCCGACCCCAGGCAAAACGAGGGACGCGGCGAGCGCGTGATCCGCCCGCTGGTGGATAGCCACCGGAGCAACCCCTCACTGACCCAATCGCCGACGCCATCATCAGCCATGCTGACCGCCAACACATCAACAGCCGGACGAGGCGCACAGGGGGAGCCGGTGGGGTTTGCTCAGCCTGCCACATCATCAGCGTCCAATCTGGCGCCGTTGCCCCGCCCGACCGCCTTGCCTCCTACCTTTAGAAGCATCTTCAAAGAGACCGAGGGGATGATCTGGAGCGCGGATGACACCGATAGCTTCGAGGCGTCGCGTGCGGCTCCGAAAGCCCCTGGCGCCGAGGCGCCAGCCGCTACGCAGCCAGACACGGCCCCCGGCGATACGTTTGCGCGCTCCACGCAGTTTGTCCCTCCCATGATCGCCGAGCACAGCGCCGAGATGGACGACACCGAGGCGCACCGCGCCATCAATTGGGTACACTGGCTTCAGGCGCAGGGCGCGCGTACCCTTGACCCCAACGCATCATCCGGCGAGACCCCCTCTGCCCAGGCGCCAGCTTCCCCCGGCGGACGTGGCGCGCAGGAAACACCGACGTCTCCATCCTCGCCAACATCGGCCTCGGTTCCCCGCCCGGCGCAGCAGAGCACGCCACAGCAACCAACACAGCAACCAACACAGCAACCAACACAGCCCACGCTTGCGCCAACGCCACAAAAGCCACGCCCACGCAAGACGAGCGCGCCGCGTCCTCTGTGGGAAGCCGATACACCGCCACGGGGAACGCCTGCCCAGCCGCGTGTAACCGCTCGTCCCGCCGCCGGGGCGTTTGCCGCTTCCACCACAACGCCACGTACCCAAACGGTAGGGCCTGCGCCACAGACGCCACAGACGCCACAGCAGCCTGCCGCCTCGGCGTCTTCTACAGCAAATCTTCAGGCGTCGCCCGAAACCTTGCGCCATATGTTTGCCCAGCTTGAGTTGGGCGCTGGCGTCCGCGAGATTGTGGACGCCGATGTCGTGGCTGCGGATAGCGTGAGCGCCTCGTCGGATGGTATGCGCAACGATAGGCGCGGCGACGAAGATGATGGGTTCGCCGCCAGCCAGGCGGAGCGAACCGACTCGGCCCCCTGGCCCGCGCAGTCGGCATGGTCAACTGAGGATGGTGTCGTTGACGCTGTAGCGTCTGCGCCTCCGGGGCCGTCCGCCAGCCGCTCGCGTGAGCCGGTTCCTGTTGTGGCCGGGACGCCATTTGTTGCGTCTTCGGCGCAGATTTCCATAAGCCCAACGCCAACACACTCGCCCGCGCCAGGCGCCATGCCGGAAACGGAGCCGCCATCCGTGCTGACGCTCGAGGCGCTTGAGCGCGGATTCGCCGCATCCGGCTACCAGCAGGTGGCGCTTGCGCCTGGAACCCTGGCGGCGCTGGTGGGCCAGGGTGAATCGGGCAGACAAAGCGACCAACCTGTGGAGACTGCACCGCCAGCGGAAGAGACGCCGCTTTCACTGATCGCCGATCCTTCGGTACATAATGGCGCTTCACGCGCGGAGGCGGCGCAAAACGCAGGTGGCGCAGCGGCAAATGAAGGCGTGGTTCACGCTGAGGCAAGCGCGTCTGCCCCCCCACAGGAGGCGATGCCCGAACCACTGGCTGAACCGGAGGCGACGTTGCTGCCCAAAGGGCCTGATCCCAAAGATTACGCCGCCCGGCTGGAGCTTGCGCGCAGCAAACGTAGCGCAGGCGCGCTGGATGAGGCGTTTGTAGAGTATAATGCGGTGCTACGAAACGCCCCAGATTTGCTGGATGAGGTGATGCGCGATTTGCAATCGCTCGACGAAGACGAGGCGCAGCATCCTGAGGCGCATCGCCTGCTGGGGGACGCGCGCATCCGCCAGGGTGACTATATGAGCGCGCTTGAATCGCTGAATCGCGCGACAGCGCTCTCGCAGGCGCAGGAGGATCAGGCTTGATGGAGGCAATCTTACAACGCCTGATGGCGGTGGATGGCGTGACAGGGGCGCTGCTGGTCGGCAAAGATGGCCTGGTGGTCGCCAGCACGATTGACGGCGAAGACGAAGAGCTGCTTGGCGCGATGGCGGCGGCTGCCTACGATGCGGCTGGCCGCTATATCGAGCAGCTTGGCATGGGCGAGGTGCGCCATGCGCTCTTCGAGACACCTGGTGGTACCGTGCAGGTGACGGATGGCGGTGATCTGCTGATCGTCGTGCGCTGCTCCTTCCACGCAAGCGTTGGGCGCATCCGCATGGAGGCCGGGCAGGCAAGCCTCCAACTTGCCGAGCGCATCAGCGGCTATTGATTGGTTGATTGATACGACAACGGACATTCCGAAAGGCATAGACTGTGGCGACAGAGCGAACGTTGATTATCGTGAAGCCCGAAGGGGTGCAGCGGGGGCTGGTTGGCGAGGTGCTGGCGCGCTTCGAGGCACGCGGCATGAAGCTGGTGGGTCTGAAGATGATGCAGATCACGCCGGAACTGGCTTCCCGTCACTATGCGGAACACCAGGGCAAGCCGTTTTATGAGGGGCTGGTGGCGCACATCACCTCCAGCCCGGTGGTGGTAGGCGTGCTCGAAGGGCCAGGAGCCATCGCCATCACCCGCGCGATGATGGGTTCTACGCGCCCTGCGGAGTCGGCCCCCGGCACGATTCGCGGTGACTACGCGCTCAGTGTCGGCTTGAATATCATCCACGGCTCCGACGGAGGCGACGCCGCCCAGCGTGAGATCGCGCTCTTCTTCTCGCCCGATGAGTTGGTCAACTACACACGCTCTAACGAACGCTGGCTGACGGAGGAGTAGACAGAGGAGGCGGGCGCGTGAACACCCGCCTCAAGGCTTGCAGCCACCAAGGCCGCCTAAAGAGCGGACGGTGCGGCCTAGATATTATCCTGGGCCTGCTTCGTTGATGTTACACAGCCGTCGCGCGCTCGTCTACGCTTTCCACAGGCATAGGAGCCATAGGCGCCGGTTCGCGAATAATCCCTATCACAGGTGGTTGTTTGTGCTGTGCGGATGATGCTTCGGCGCTTGAACGCAAGAGGTGCAGGTGGGCGAGCGCAGCGGTGATCTCATGCGGCGTCGTCTGTATGCCCGCGCGCCACGACGCCACCTCGGCCCCCAGCACAATCAAAAAGCCATAGGCGAAGAAGAACATCAGCGAGACCAGCACGAAGCCCGCGATTGAGCCAAAGTGATCGGGCTGCAAAATGAAGCGCGTGTAGAGTGGGAAGATCAAGAGATAGCCCTGCGCCAAAGTTGCGCTCAGCAGTGCGCCCGGCCAAGCGGCGCGCACAGAGACAAACCCCGGTGTCACGCGCGTATAGAGCGTCAGCAACAGCACAAAGTTCGCCACAAGCCCACCGAGTATGCCCAACGTCGTCCACAGGGGGCTGGCGCGCAGGGCCACCAGGGTTGTGTCATCGCCCGATACGGTAATCCGCGACGCCGAAGCTGAAGAAGCCGAAGCGGTTGGCGAGAAAAACGGGAGGTGTGGTGTCAGCGTTACCGAGAAGACGATGACGGGCAGCAGCAGCAGAAACACGCCAAGCATCGCCAACGCCATACGATTCTGGCGCAGGAAGGTACGCCGCTCGCGCCGAAAGATGACACAGAAGCAGCTTTCCAAAACGACAAAGAAGCGTGTGCTATACCACAGCGCGACGGGCAGACCAAGCAGCAGCAGCGGCTCCGGGGTGGAGCGCAGGCTGTAGGCAAACGACGCGGCGGCTGCGGATGTGACATGGTTTGGCAGCAAGCCAAACAAATACGATAAATCATCCTGTTCGATATGTGAGCCAAAAAAGCGCAGCACAAACGCCAGCATGATGAGTATCAGGCCGAGCACGGCGAAGAGCGCCGAGAGAAACGTATAGGCAAGTAGGCGCGAAAGATTCCAGCCCCAATCGCTGTCGAACTTGCGCCACAGTCCCTTCATCATGCTGCGCTCTCCCCATGTGGCCTGTCGTCGGTTGTGTTGTATTCAGAAGCATAGCGCATGCGCCGTACTACTGACATCACTATTACGCTTTCATTCGCATTTTCTGAGCAAATTCTCACATACGGTGCGCTAATCCGTTGGAAGGGCTAGCGGCTGGCTGCTCACTACCTCAGTTCGTTTGTGATATGGTAAGGTATATCCGTCCGATAGAGCCAAAGGGAAAGCATATGGCGACAGCGCATACAACCCAGCTCTCAGAGCGACATGCGCCACGCCAGTCTCGGCGCAAAACATCAGCGCGTACTGCCAGTGTTGAGCGTGATGTCTCGCCACCACAGGAGGCGCCACTCGATGCGTATGCTGGCGCGTTTCGCTCGGAAGCTATCGGGCGTTTCCGAATTGTGCAGGCCGATTGCTTCGAGTGGCTGGCCGCTCTTCCTGAGAACAGCCTGCATGCCATCATCACCGATCCGCCCTACGGCGTGAAAGAATACGACGTTGGGCAACTTGCGAAGCGCGCCACAGGGAGTGGTGGCGTCTGGCGCATTCCTCCATCGTTTGACGGTCACACGCGAGCGCCGTTGCCGCGCTTCACGGCGTTGAACGAGAAAGAACGCACAACACTCCAGCGGTTTTTTACCGAGTGGGGACGACTGGTCGTGCGCGTGTTGTGTCCGGGCGGCCATGTCTTTCTTGCGAGCAATACCTACCTCTCGCAATTAGTGTTCTCGGCGCTGGTCGAAGGTGGGTTGGAGTTCCGTGGCGAGATGATCCGGTTGGTGCGCACATTACGCGGGGGCGACCGGCCAAAGGGCGCCGAGAACGAGTTTCCTGATGTGTGTTCGTTACCGCGCGGCTGCTATGAACCATGGGGTATTCTACGGAAGCCGTTGCCAGTCAAGATGACGGTTGGCGAGTGCTTGCGTGACTACCAGACAGGCGCGCTACGCCGTAAGCCAGACGGCCAGCCATTTTGCGATGTGATCCTGAGTGAGCGTACCTCGCGCCGCGAACGCGCCATCGCCAATCATCCCAGCCTGAAGCCACAATCGTTTCTCCGCCAAATCGTCTACGCGGCGCTACCTCTTGGCGCAGGTGTGATTGCCGATCCGTTCATGGGATCGGGATCAACGGTTGCGGCGGCTGAGGCGCTGGGGCTGGCGTGCATCGGCGTGGAGCGCCACGCCGACTACTATGAACTGAGCCGGACAGCGATTCCCAGGCTGGCGGCGCTCAGCATCCGGCCTACAACGCAGACTGCCTTGGCCGATTTCGAGACCGATGTCAGCACAAACCTCCAGCAGTTGCCTATGTTTGATTGATTTTCTCACTCATCGTCTTGAGGCGCTACGCCCGCTTGGTTATCTACAACAGCCGAGCGATAGATCCAGTTGGCAAGCATCTTCTCGTAGCCGCTCTTGATGACACTTGCCGTTATCGTGCGGCGGCTGCGTTCACCTCTGCCGGAAAACGACCAATCTGCTTGTGTGAGGCGCGCGCCAACGACACTGAGAAACCTGAATGGCCTGGGAAGCTCGCTCTCATCAGGCGTGTTGCTGGAGTAGACAAACACCATCAGCCAGCAGTCTTCAGGATTGTGTCCCTGCCAACCGCTGGCGCGACGTGACGCTTTAATCTCGATGCCTTCGACTCCATGCTCAACGTCACCTCCTGAATAAATACCGACAGGGAGTAAGTCAGGATGCCCATTATGATGGCGATTGGTGACCACTGTCTTGCAATAGTGAGGCAAGTTCCCCTTCATGTACTCGCTCGCGATGCTGCTGAAGTTGGCTTGCATCATCATCGTTTCAAGGCGCTTCAACCCTTTGGTATGAAGCTGTAGGTTGAAGAACCCCAAAAAGTCCAGGAAATCGCTCATCACGAGGCGCAGATGCTCCGTTGTGAGGCCATAGGGAAGAATACTGGCAGGGTTATATGCCATTGGCTCAATAGTGGCAGGCTGGCACGCTACCATCTCTAAGGCTTCCAGATCAGGCATGGGTGGCTCCTTGAGATGTCAGTAGCCCATACTATCACGTTTGTCCTCCCTTCCACCGTTACAAGTTATGTGTTATGTGTTTCTCATCGCTCGTTCACTTTGTAGGCGCTCTGCTGTGCAGGTGTATAAGCTGATGGAGTGCGTCGCTCTGTAGGCGATTGGGATGCGTTGAGCGCGCAATAGGGGCGTCAATCCAGGAGGGATGTCGGGATGATACGACGAATTGGGCATGCGGCGCGTATGCGTCCCTGGGTGGCAGGGAGTGTTGTTGTCGTTTGTGCGCTGGTGGCAGCCACCCTGGGTGTCCTCTCGCCACTGGCGATAAACGCCTTTGCCCATGCGCTCACGCCACGCCATGCGGCCTCCGGTTCCGGCTGGAGCCAGATTCCCAGCGCGCCTGTTCACTCACAGTACAGCTATCTCTACGGGAGCGTCACCTTCACCTCGACCGACGCCTGGGTCGGAGGAGATTATACGGTTGGCAGCAACCATGCCTACACACTTTTCGAGCACTGGAATGGCGTACACTGGTCATTAGTCGCCGGAGCCAATCCAGGTAGCGCCTCCGACGGCATCCGTGCTATGTCAGGTGATCGCTCGACCGATGTCTGGGCAATTGGCTTTTACTTCGCCTCTTTGCAAGGACAATCTTTGTCGCTGGTGGAGCACTGGAACGGCTCGAAGTGGTACAGCACCTTTAACTCCGTTCCACCCGATGCGTTTTCCACCACGCTCACTGGCGTTACCTCATTGTCCCCGACTGACGCATGGATTACAGGAAATAAGGAAGAATGGGCGTTGCTACGATGACATGCCGTATGCTATGGTGTATTGTGAAAGAGCGGGGCGTCATACCCCCTGGCGATGAGGCTCGCCACTAACCGCGCGTTTGCCCAAGAAGCGTTACGCGCTGATGGCTTCTACCCGACGCTTGGCCCTGGCTTGCTGTTCTGGCCGGGCGCGTCGCCGTAGAAGCCTATTTTGTTGCCTCGCGCCGCCAGCTTGTTTCTTGTTGGAGGCAGCGCGCCAACAGGCCAGAGCGGCGGCCTTATCCCGACACATGCCAGCGCCCCAGGATGTGAGCGTTGGAGACGATTGACAACCTCGAAAAGAAAGGGCTTCTCTCACACCATGCGAAAACTGGCGTATGTCGCCGCAGGTGGCTTCTGCGGCGCACTGGCGCGCTGGCTGCTTGCGGCTCCGCTATTGGCGCTGGCAGGGCGCCTTGCGCTCCCCGGCGCTGGCAGTGGCTTTCCCTATGACGTACTGGCAATCAACCTCACAGGGGCGCTGGCGCTTGGCTTGATCTATGGGCTGGTGGAGCTTGGCGCGCATGTGCCGCATGGCGTGCGGCTACTGATAGGCACGGGCTTCCTGGGCGCGTATACGACGTTTAGCTCCTATGTCTACGGCGGAGAACAATTGCTGGCCAGCAACCGCCCATCCCTCATGCTGATGGGTATGCTCTATCTTGTCGGCAGCCTGGCGCTCGGCGTATTCTGCGCGCAGTGTGGCTACTGGCTGGCCGAAGCCTCTCTTGTAGGGATTATTGCTGCGCGACATCGCTTGCAACGTGCGCTGGCCCAATCAGCCGCCTCGCCAATGCCCCGCACGATCCGCGCAATGGGCGCGCCCATCGCCGATGTATTGAATGCGCTCGACCTGGGCAGGCTCGATCAGCCGCTTGGCGCGGACGAAACATTGGATGATGACGACTACGACGACCGCGACGGCCTCAGGGAAGAGGAGTTGGTGTGATGATGGCGCTGCTGGTAACGGCGCTGGCGGTAGGCATGGCGGGCGCGGTGGGCGCGCTTGCCCGCTATGCGCTGGCGGAATGGGTGGCGCCGCGCTGGAAGCATGCCTTCCCGCTGGCGACGCTGATCATCAATATCGCTGGCGCGTTTGCGCTGGCGTTTCTCTTCGCCGCCAGCGGTCGCCTCTTCGCCGCGCATGCCCAACTGGCGCTGCAAACCCAGACGCGCGCCATCCTGGGGACAGGCTTCCTGGGTGGCTTTACCACCTTCAGCACACTCAGCGCCGAAACGCACACGCTCATCCGACGCAAACACCATGCGCTCGCCTGGCTCAACGTTGGTGGTTCGCTGCTGGTGGGCGTGCTGGCGGTCGTCGCTGGACTGGCGCTGGGCAATGTCCTCTAATGTTTGCCCAGCAGTGAGGAACGCGATAGTCCAGGCGTAGACTGTAGTGCTATACTGACGGCATCAGCGCTAATCATGCTCTATCGTGGAAATCCGGGGAGGAGCGCGCCCGATGGCAGATGAGGATATAGCGAAAACCATCGCTACGTCTTTGCTCATGGAGAGCGAAGGCTACCTGAGGCGACAGCAGTATGCGCAGGCGTTGGCGTGTTGTGAGCAGGTGTTGGCTTCACTTCCGAACCATGCAGGCGCATGGGCGAACAAAGCACGCGCGTTGGCTGCGCTTCATCGGGTGGATGAAGCCCTGGCGGCGGCTGAGCGCGCCTTGACGATTGATTCCACCCTTGCGCCTGCCTGGCACGCCAAAGGGATGGCGTTGGCAAGGATCCACAGCAAGCGTGCCGACGCGCTCGCTGCCTATGAGCGCGCGCTAGCCCGTGACCCAGCTTTCGCGCCTTCGCTCATCAACAAAGCAGGGCTACTTTCAGCGGTGGATCGCCATGATGAGGCGCTTATGGTGATAGATCAAGCGATCACGCTCGATCCTGCGTATGGTCTGGCATGGACGAACAAAGGTGTTATCCTCATCAACCTCAATCGCTATGAAGAGGCGTTGGCAGCGATGAATCATGCGGCCGAACTCGATCCTATGAGCGCGCGCATACTCGCTCATAGGGGAATGGCGCTGAAAAGGCTGAAACGCTATGCTGAGGCGCACCAGGATTATGATCGCGCGCTGGCGCTCGATCCTACATCTCTCCCCGCCTGGATTAATCTGGGCAGTTTGCTCATTGACCAGGGGAAGTTTGTCGAAGCCTTATATGCTACTGACAACGCTCTTGCGCTTGATCCCAATCATCTGAGAGCATGGGCAAACAAGGCGTGGATACTATACCTGCTCAAGAGATTGGACGAATCTAGCGCGGCAGCCGAGCGGGCGCTAGCATTGAACCCAACGGATAGCTCGGCTCTCAATACGAAGGGCCTCATTTTCCATGCGCGCCGCCGCCACAAAGAGGCGCTAACGTGTTTTCAGAAAGCTGTGCAAGCTGACCCGGTATTTCACTATGCCTGGTTCAATCAGGGAAAGACATTCATTGCCCTGAAAAAATACCCACAGGCGCTCGAAGCGCTCAATCGTGGGTTGGCGCTCAAACCCGCTGACGCTTCGATCTGGAAGTTGCGCGCCGAGGTCTTGCGCCAACTTGGCCGCTGTGATGAGGCGCGCGCGAGCGACGCGCAGGCCGAGGCGCTACGCAATGGCAAGCGGCGCGCAGAGGCGCATAAAACGTGATATACTACAGGCGCGTGAAGGGGGCGTGAGGCGCCCAGGCAATCGCGGGCGGCTCGTGTTGGCGTGGCATGGTGACATGCGGCGCTGGCAAGCCGCGCGAGGAAAGTCCGAACTCCACAGAGCGGGATGCTGGCTAACGGCCAGTGGGGGCGACCCCAAGGAGAGCGCCACAGAAACATACCGCCGCGCGCGCTCGTTGAGGCTCCAGCCAACACTGGCTCGCGTTGGTAAGGGTGAAATGGCGAGGTAAGAGCTCACCAGCAACCGGGTGACCGGTTGGCTGCGGCAAGCCCCATCTGGAGCAAGGCCGGACAGGAGGAGCAGTCAGCGCATGCTGCGGGCAACTGTGGTGTGCGCTGGCTCGCGGGTGGCTCGCCCGTTACCCTCCGGGTTGGCCGCTAGAGGCGGCGGGCAACCGTCGTCGTAGAGAGATGATTGCCATCGCTGGCGTCGTAGGGCGCTGGCGGAACAAAATTCGGCTTACGGACGCCTCATCCTCCCTTTGCCATATCTTTTCATATGCTCCGGCTCACTTTCATTATCGGGCGGCTGGTATCATTGGCAGGGGTCATCCCCTGTGGAGGCTACGCAAAGGGGGAGAGACCATGACACGCGATGGGTTTCATAAGGATTTACGCGAGATTGAAGAAGCGGTCATCCAGATGGCCGCGCTTGTTGAGGCGGAAATTGCCCTGGCAATGCAGGCGCTTAGCAAGCGGGATGTGAACCTGGCGCAGGAGGTGGTGACGCGCGACGGCGAAGTCAACGCCCTTCAGCGCGACATCCGCACCCGCTGTACCAGCCTGATCGCTCTGCAAGCGCCTGTCGCCCGTGACCTGCGCGAACTGGTAACGGTGCAACTGGTGATCAGCGAACTTGAGCGCATGGGCGATCATGCCGTTGGCGTCGCCAAGCAATCGCTGCGTCTGCAAGAGTTCGAGCCGCTGCCACTGCTTGTCAACGAACTGGTGGAGATGGCCCGGCTGGCGCGAAACCAGGTGCGCGAAGGCATCCAGGCGTTCGTGGATGTGAATGTACAGCTTGCTCGGGCTATCTGCGCCAAAGATGACGAGATTGACCAGCGCTACCGCATGGTATTTACCAACATCCTCACGGCGATGACAAACGACCCCAGCATCATCAAGCCTGCGGCGTCGCTGCTCTTTGTCGCGCACGACATCGAGCGCATCGCCGACCGCGTGACAAACATCTGTGAAGATGTGATCTATATGGTCTCCGGCGAGGTTGAGGAACTGAACTAACCGACGCCGGAACACATGAGAGCATAGCGGTAAGTGGCCCACAGGCAGGAGCGCAGGCGTGCAACAGCAACACTCGCAACAACCACAGCAACCGGTGGTGATTCTCGTGGTAGAAGACGACGAGGCGCTCCGCGAGACCATCGTCTACAACTTGCGCGCCGATGGCTACGAGACGCTTGCGGCGGCGGATGGCGTAACTGCCCTCGAACTCGCGCGCCAGCGTCCCGTTTCATTGGTACTGCTCGATGTCATGTTGCCGCGTCTGAGCGGCCTTGACGTCTGCCGCCAGTTGCGCGCACGTCCGGCGACGGCGGATGTACCCATTCTGATGCTGACAGCCCGCGCCGAGGAGTCTGACATTGTGGTAGGGCTTGAGCTTGGCGCTGATGATTATGTGACCAAGCCGTTTAGCTGGTCGGAGACACGCGCGCGGGTGCGCGCATTGCTGCGTCGTGGACGCGCCACAGTGGGCGGCGAGTCGCCCCAACCGGAGGAAAGCGAAGTCCTCGAGGCGGGCGACCTGCGGATCGACCTGGCGCGCCACGAGGTGACGAAGCGCGGCCAGCCTATCGAACTCCCCACCCGCCTCTTTGAGTTGCTTGCGTACCTTGTGCGCTACAAGGGAACCGTGCTGACGCGCGGCCGGCTGTTGGAGCGCGTCTGGGGGTATGACTACGCAGGCGACACACGCACGGTGGATGTGCATGTGCGCTGGCTGCGCGAGAAGCTGGAAGACGACCCGGCGAACCCACAGTTGATCCAGACGGTACGCGGGGTGGGCTATCGCTTCAAGGGGTGAGCTGACGAGTGGCTATTGTTAGCCTGCGAAAACACGAGAATAGCCAGCCCTATCACTAGCGCCAGGCCGCCCAGCGGGCGCAATTCCAGCGCGCCCGGCCAGAGCGGTATCCCAAACACGGTGGTATGGTGAGGAAGCGGATCGGTATCCCACCCATAGGGCAAACCCCAGCCCAGCGCCAGCGTCGCCAGCGCGATCAGCGCCAGTACGCCGATCTCTTTGCGGCGTGCGGCTGATGATGACGCAGTGAGCGCACGCCGAATCCCAATGCCAAGCCCAGCAAAGACGCCGGGCAGCAGCCAGACATAGTGATGTACCCAGGCGGTGGGCGAGAGCAAGACCATCGCGCAGAGGGCTATGCCAAATATGAGCGCCTCGATGTCGTCGTGTGCGCGCTGTGCCTGCGCATCTAATTGTGTGTTTTGCAGTAGCCCATGCCACGGCGCACGCCAGATCAGTATACCTACCCCAAGCCCCAGCAGTCCAAGGATAGCGTATTGCCCCAGCGTGAAGGCAATTGAACTGCCTGACAGGCCAAGCGCAACTTTGATGGGCGCCAGCAGCGCCTCGTTGTGGTTGAGCGATTGGTCGCCCGTACCCACCTGCAACGCCTGGGGGATGGCGGCGAAGAAGACGCCCGGCCCGACAATCACTATACAGAGCAGACTCACCGCCGCAAGCGTGATCAGCGCCGCCGCCACTGCTTCCCACCGACGACGCAGCGCCAGATAGACGATCAGAATCGCGGGAGTGAACTTGATCAACGCTGCCAGCGCGATCAGCGCGCCGACCCAACGTTCATGCCCACGGCGGCCCAGCAGCGGGATCGGCGCCAGCAGCGCCAGCACGAGGAAGTTGACCTGCCCCGTGAGCAACGCCTGATAGGCCGGGGTGAACCCCAGGCAGACCAGCGCCGCCAGCGCCAGGGAGACCAGTGGCGTCGGATCATCCAGCAGCCCCGCCAGCCCATTGCTCTGTGCTGAGGGCGTTGTTTGCATGGTCGCTGTCGCGCCGGAGACGTTGGGTGCAATGGCTGCTTGTGGCTGACGACGTAGCGTATCGCCAAGCAGGTAGCGCAACTCACCCGCGAAGAAGAAGGTTAGCGCAATCCAGAGGGTCGCGTTGGCCAGCAGCCACAGTCGCGAGAGTACGCGAAACGAGAGAATGGTGAACGGGCTGAGCAGCAGCGCAAACAGCGGCGGATAGGCATACGGCAGCGGCGGGTTGACCAGCGTATGGCTTCGTGCGCCAGCCTGCTTCAGTGTCGTGGGGTCGTAGATGTTGGCGTGCAGATTATTTCGCAATGCCGCCGCAGCCGCGTAGTATGTTGAGAAGTCGTAGCGGCCCGCCTCAGAACTCAGAAATCCGGCCAGGGTGATCGCCCAATGGCCCAGCATGATCAGCAGCGTCGCCCCAGCCAGCGCCACCAGCGCAGCGCGCCAGCCGGTGGAAAAGGCAGGCGTGGCGCTCTTCTCGGCTGGCGTGGCGTTTTGCTGCGTAGGCTGTGTCTCTGCCATATGCGAGTGTCTCCAATTGTGGTGTATGAAATGAGAAGGAGCGCGCCGCGCCATCCCGCTGTATTCTAACATAGAGACTCCAATTTGGAGACGTCTGTGAAGCTGAAGCGCCAAATGCGTCTTCCTTGCTCTTGAAAAGCAGTGAGTTTGCTGATATACTTGCGACACGTTCTAGCGTTGTATATGCGTCATGTGGCCAGATGCGCTACATGACCAACAGCCTCTTGAGGAGAGACAATGCGCAAAACACTCTTTGTCCTGGCGCCGGTGGCGCTGGTCGCGATCACCCTGGTCGCCGTGTTGGCCCTCTCATTCGGCGGAATCGGTACCGCCAACGCAGCGCGCTCTATGTATAGGGTTCATCATTCTGTTCCCAGCATTTTCCTGAGCCGACATGGGCGCCACTCCACCAGCTCCAACTGGTCGGGCTACGCCACCACCGGCACAACGTACAGCGATGTAAAAGGCTCGTGGGTTGAGCCGAGCGTTACCTGTTCTAGTGGGCAGACAGCCTATTCGTCCTTCTGGGTGGGTATTGATGGCGACACCACCAACACCGTCGAACAGTTGGGAACCGACAGCGATTGCTCCAGTGGTAGCCCGGTCTACTACGGCTGGTGGGAGATGTATCCCAAAGGGTCTCATAACATCTCGACCTCGACGTATCCTGTGCAGCCCGGCGATAGCCTCAGCGCCGCGGTCAGCACGAACGGCTCCGGCTTGTTCACGCTGACGATGACCAACAACACGCGCGGCTGGACGTTCACCACCACGCAAACCTCGCGGAAGGCAAAGCGCGGCTCGGCGGAGTGGATCGCTGAAGCGCCCTCCTCTGGTGGTATTTTACCGCTTGCCGACTTTGGCACGGTCAACTTCTCGAACTGCACGGCGAACGGCGTTGCGATCAGCTCCAATCCTAATCCCGACGCGATCACCATGGCGGCTAACGGCGTGACGAAGGCGGTTCCCTCCAGCCTCGGCTCCGGCGGCGAGTCGTTTAGCGTCACCTGGAAGCACAGCTAAACACACCTAACCCCTTGCCCCCTTCCCATCCGGGGAAGGGGGTGGCGGAATGATCTAACTCCTTGCCCCCTTGCCTATCTGGAAAGGGGGCATCTGTATAGGGTGAATTGCCTATGAATGATAAGATGACTGTTCAAGCGTTGGAAGAACGCATCGGGCAGATGGAAGCGCGTATCAGGCGGCTGGAAGAACAATTGGAAAGCGCCGCGCGAACGGAGACGCAACCTGCCACGCAGCCAATTCAGCTGGTTGCGCCGCTGGAAATACGCGATAGCGAGGGGCGGTTATTGCTCGATCTACACGTTGAGCGGAACGACCGTAGCGTGCGCCTGTTCAACGCAGGTGGTCATGTCGCTGCCGCGCTGGGCGTGGATGGAACGAATGGCGGCTATTTGGCGCTACGCAACTACGAGGGCGAACTCGTTGGCCTATGGGATGTGGAGTCATACGGCGGGCGCTTGCAAGTGTTGGGAAATCAGGGCGGCGGCGTGTTTCTACACGGCGGCGAGGCCGGAAATGACGACGCTGGCGGCCAGATCATCATCACCACGCCGGAGCAAATTGATGGCGTGTACCCCTCCAACGCAGGACATCTCTTTATCTCCACCGATAGCGAAGGCGCCGAGGTTGAGATAGAAGGCAAGCAACTGGTCATTCGCCTCGGTGACGTAACCTTTACATCAGGAGACATTGGCCGCGTAGAAAACGATTGAGGAGAGGTGAGCTATGACGTATCTGGAGCGTTACCTGCACGGCGAATGTGAGCCGGTGTGGGAGGAACTGACGGCGTTGGGAGCGGATGTCTTTACGGAGCTGGTTTATAGTGAGGCTCTTGCTGTTGTGCGCGAAACGATGCGGCGTGTCCGCAATGACATTATGACATTGATCGCCCACCTGACTGAATTAGGCTATAGCTTTGGATACAATCATTTACTGGAAATGAGCCTGAAAAATTCACTGCATAACGCCGAACCGGACACCAGTTGGCGCAATCAAATCTGGTCGGATTACTATGATACGCTTCTCTGGATTCAGAAGCAACCACCGCTCTTTCTACCCGCGCGCCTGGGTGTGGAAGAGGTAGGGCAACGGCGGCTTGCCTGGCCAGGTATGCCCGAGGGCGATGAGTTTGAAAAGCTCATTGCGCTGACCGATGAAGAGCAGGCGGCGATGCCCGATATGGCACAAAACGTCCAGGAACTTGAGCGCATCGTCGGGCGATTGCCGATGGCGTTACGGGTCTGGTATGAGGAGGTGGGTGCGGTCAATATGTATGGCTATTATTCTCCTTGGGTAGACTATAGTGCCTTGCTATATCCTGATTTTTCGCGCTTCTCCCAGGAGCGGTATTTGATGGAGCATTGTGATCCGTTGCAAGTATGCACGCTCGACGCGCGTAAGCTAGAGTACGTTCGGTGGTGGAGTGAACGCGATCAAGGTATTCTGTCTCGATATGATTTTGCTGACGATTGCTGCTTCAAGAACTATACAGGGGGCGGAGGAACATATGGTATTGATCTGACCAAGCCTGGCATAGACGGGAAAGAGTTGGGACTGCTCGAAACATCCTTCGTCGGCTATCTGCGCAAAAGTATTCTGCGCTGGGGTGGTTTTCCTGGAATGGCGAAGTGGCCGAAGACGCCCGATGATGATCTGCGCTACCTCACACAAGATTTGCAGCCATTCTGAGCAAGTGTGTTGCATTCGCATCACCACGTGCGAATAGCCTTCGCATGTGGTACCTTTGGGCGCTTGCCAGCCGGTTTTGCGGGCGCAACGACGCCGGTATGGTATGCTATAGGCAATTCACCCGCTCTTCCATCTAACCACGCAAGGGGCGAACTCGTGATCCCAGATGAGCAGCGCATCGCGGAGATTTCGCGTGCGGCGGAGGCGATGATCGCCGGGCCGCCCGACTTTTTGCGCGCCTTCCCTGGTGACGAAGCGGGCGCACGCCAGCAACGCCGCTCTATCGTGCTAGCCTCGCTACGCGATCAGGAGGCGATGGGCCGTGTGGGCGTCTCTGTGGATGAACTGGCCGCCGACCTCGAGGCCGTCTTGCGCTACCGCCAGCAGTCCGCGCCAGACGATCCCCGCAACGAAGTCGTAGAGATACTGCGCCAGCTTGAAAGCTGGCAGGCGGTGGATGGTGGATTGGCGCCCGACCGCGCCGAACGCGACGGCTTGCGCCGCCGGGTGGAGCGCGACTACGCGCTGGCTCGCACGATGCGTGTCTTCTTGCCACACTGGGACGACGTACAGCGCACGCTACGCCGCCGCTATATCAGCCTCAGCGCCAACTACTTTGCCCAGGCCATCGCCGCGCTCGATACACTGCTCGAAGAACTCAACTACGAAGATACCGATCCCCTGCGCTGCCATACCGCCTGGCAATCGCTGCGCCAGGCGGTGCACGGCATCAACACCGAATCGCGCGACTTCGCCCGTGAATTGCGCTCCTTGCGCGTGGATGGCGCGCATCCCGAACTGCTCGCCGACATCGCCGACCGGCTGGGTATCCTGCATGAGAAGTTTTTCCGCGTGGCGGCTGAGGGAGCGGCCCAGGTGCGCGCACGGCTGGAACTGCTACGCGACGACGCGCACGCCGGAGAAAACGTCGTGCGGCTTCAAGAGGCGTTGCGCATGCGCGAGGAGGAATGGAGCGTGGGTCTGGGCGAGACGCCCGACGAACTGCGCGAACGGCTCGACGCTGTGGCCTTCGATGTGGTGCGTGAACTAACCCTTTTCGAGCGGATTATGAGCGAGGGTGGCCCCGGCTCCTGGCGTGAGGGCGCGAAGGTGATCAGCCTGGCGCTCGTCGAACTGACCGAACGCATCCACGCGGCCATCTCGCTGCGCCTGCAACAGACCCAGGCCATCGCGGCGTTGTTGCGCCGCGCACATGATTTGGCCGAGGGTGGCCCCGACGCCACGCAGCGCGCCCGCCAGTACCTCTGGAACGCTTCGGGCGCCTTCCATGCCGCGCTCTGGGTGCAGGGCGTTCCATCCAGCGACGATCAGGTGCGGCTGGATCGCTGGCTGGAGCAGCGTGGCGGCTCGCCGCTGCCACTGGTGGATGACGACATCTGGCAGAAGTCGTTGCGTCCGCGCCACCGCCCTGCGCCGCCCCCACCGCCATCCGCGCTGCTGCTCGCCGACGATTGGGATCCCGGCGACGACCCGCGCATCCGCGAACTTGAGGCGGCGCGCGCGCGTCTGGTAGAGCGGCTAATAACGGCTGGCTCAGCGGCGGCGCTCGAACACATAGACTCGATAGATGAACTGCGGTTGCTGGCGTCGTTCCTCTGGCTGCCACGCGATAGCGCGCCGTTGCGCCGTTTGGGGTTGCGCATCCAGCAGCCGGGGGCAGGGATGTCGCGGCGGGCGACGCTGGCCGGGCCGGGTTTCGTCGTCGAGATGGATAACTATCGCTTCAGCGCGGTGAACGCCGCGCGCCAGGCCGCAATTGACGCGCAACGCGCCGAGGCCGCCGCCGCGATGGCCAAGCTGAGCGCCTTCGCCACCGCCAGCGATGACGAAGCGCCGCCGCCACGTCCATTGCCTGGAATGCCTGGGATCGCCGCCGCTTCATATCCCTCTGCATCACAGCCCGCCGCGCCTCAGCAGCCTGCCGCTTCATACCCCACAGCCTTACAGCCGCCAATGCCTGCCAACCCCTACGCTCCGGTAGTCCAGGTCATGGCTGCGGCGCCAACCACGCCGCTTGAGGACGAGGTATCCCTCACAGCGATGGAGCCAAGCGGCGTGACGCGGCCTTTGTATGGTATGGAGCAAGCCTCGCCCACAACGCCGCTGGCACCGTCCGGCCTCATCCTCAACGAAGCGCCGCCCACACGTCCGCTGGCAAGCGCCACCGCGCAGGAAGGCGCGACATGGGTGACGCCCGATACGCACGACCAGCAAGAGCAGCCGAAGCCGCGTCGCTTCTGGCCGATTCCCAACCTGCTTGGCCG
>Ga0070737_10001265_pt1 | contig 37693 bp, 32 predicted proteins | sample Coa_R1_10_FD_66438 | JGI IMG/M metagenome (GOLD analysis project Ga0070737, IMG submission 66438) | Surface soil microbial communities from Centralia Pennsylvania, which are recovering from an underground coalmine fire - Coalmine... | ecosystem: Environmental > Terrestrial > Soil > Unclassified... | reverse complement strand
CCGGCATCCCAAATAATGAACAGCAAATCAGTAGCTTACGTGAGCTCATAATGAGCGCCGATTCACGCTGTAAAAAATTGTATCTATAATCGCCGCACAGGGGAGCCTCGGAGACCACAAGGAGTGGGATCCATGGGTTCTCGGGCGGGCCACGTTCTTCTGGTCAACGGCAATGCTGGCCACGATTCGAAGGTCAAGGCAGCCGCGCGTGCCAGTGATTGCCAGTTGACCGTCGTGGCGGATCTTCAGTCGGCCCGCAAACTGCTGGTGAAAAAGCAGTTTGATTTGATCCTGATCAATCCCGCACCGTCGAACGGCGACAGCCTGGACCTCGTCCGGGACCTGGACCTGACACAGCAAGGACGCTTCGTCGTGGCCGGGGACATCGCCCACGTCGACGACGTACGGGAATCGAACCCACGGGGCTTCGAGCATCTCGTTGGGCCGATCTCGATCGAGATGCTGACGCGGCTGATGCAAGACTCCGTGCTGCGCACTCCGTCGCGGGAGATTCCCGCTGACGGCCAGTTCCGCGGCATGTTCGGCAGAACGATGCGCATGCAGGCATTGTTCGAGAACATCCGCCGCGTTGCGCCGCTGGAAGTCGGAGTGCTGGTCCATGGCGAAAGCGGCACCGGCAAGGAACTGGTTGCTCAGGCAGTGCACCTGCTCAGCGGCCGCAGCGGCAATTTCATTGCCGTGAACTGCGGCGCCATTTCGCCCGAGCTGTTGAGCAGCCAGTTGTTCGGTCACGAACGCGGTTCCTTCACGGGCGCGACGCAATTGCACGCCGGCTATTTCGAGCAGGCCCGCGGCGGCACGCTGTTTCTCGATGAAATCACCGAGATGCCGCGAACGCTGCAGGTCTATCTGCTGCGGGTGATCGAGACACACCGCCTGACCCGCGTGGGCGGTTCGCGCGAAATTCCGGTCGACGTGCGGGTGATCGCCGCCTCCAACCGCGATCTGCAACACGCGGTCGCGGCGGGCGATCTGCGTTCCGATCTCTATTTCCGCCTGCTCGAATTTCCGCTGGAGGTGCCGCCGTTGCGGGAGCGTCGTGACGACATACCGCTGCTGGCGCAGCACTTCCTCGATCAACTGAATGAAAGGTACGGCACCAGCAAGCATTTCGCCGCGCACGCCCTCGAAAGACTGAGCGAGCGCCCATGGCCAGGCAACGTGCGCGAACTGCTGCACACGGTCCGGCGCCAATACATCATGACGGGCGATGCCGGCGTACTCGAGATCCAGGACGAAGCCAGGCAGGTGCTGTACCGGCGCGCCTCGGATGAGCGGCAACCCGTGCGCCGCGACGGTGTCGAACCCGAAGCGTTCGGCTTATCGCGCAGAACCAACGACACGATACGTTTCAGGGTTGGCACCACGTTCGAGGAAATCGAACGCGAGGTGCTTTTGCAAACGTTGGCCCATGTCCACTACAACAAACGGGAAGCGGCGCGCGTCTTGGGCGTTTCACTCAAGACGATCTACAACAAGCTGCTACGTTATCGCTCGCAGGGATTGATCGGCGAGGACGTGCTGGGCAATTCCCCGGAAGACCATGGACGGGCGGCCTGAACTTGCGGCCTAGTCCACCTTGTCGTGGACCCGATCGTGCCCATCCGGCGTTTTCGCACAGTAGCCCCAGCAGGTCGCGTTCGCCGTCACGCCGTGCTCTTCCCAGCGCCAGGCTACGGGCACCATCCCGCTCGCGCTCGCGATCTCACCGCGTGCAGTCCAGGAAACCACGCACTGCCTTTCGACTTGCAGCATCCCGGGCGGAAGCACCGCGAAATCCTGCTCTGACAAATGCATGTGCGGTACGCAGACCGCGAGATGGTATTTCGAGAGGCGCCGGATCATGTCCTGGACTTCCGGCAGGGATACGGCCGCAATCGCAGCCTCGATTTCGGGGGCCATGGCACTTCGCGAAACGGCAGTGGTGTCGACAGAGGACATTGGGCTCTCCTTGCATTGTCGGTGGGGCGCCTGACGGCGTGAAACCTAAAATGTCATCGGCAACCGCATGGTCAACGTGACATCGGGTGTATCGCGCGTCACACCCACGCCCAACGCCACATTCAAGGTTCGGCGATCGGTGAGCCTGTAGGAGCCGCCGATCAGAAGGGTGCCGAGGACGGTGCGCGTCGAACCCGGCAGGGTCTGGCCATTCGCCTTGGTCGAACCGACGAAGCTCTGGTCGTAGCCGAAGCTGATCAGCGCCCTGTCGTTCAGTGCCAGTCCCATGCCGACGCTGGCGTCGTAGACATCGCCCACATCGACATTGCCGAGCGGCTGCTTCGCACCGCCCACGAGCGTGAGGCTCACGTTGTCGCGCGGAAAATTGTGCAGGTAGCTCAGGTTGCCGAAGAACACTACGGGATCGGAGGGATACAACCAGGTCAGGCCGGGTTGCAGCGAATAGAAGCCGGAGCCTGTCGGCATCTCCAGCGGCAGGCCGGTGCCGGTGGTGTTTTCGATGCAGCGCTGCACGCAATCGGTGGTGACCTCGAACGGATCCGTGCCAGTGCGCGACTTGAAGCGCAGCCAGCCGACGTAATAGGCCCGGTCCGCGCCGCCATTGTTGATTTGATAGCGCAGCGTGGCTTCCACGTCGCCGAGGCCCTTGCCGTCGGTGGTGAAGACCCGGTCGGTGGCGCTGCCGGTAAAGATTTCGCGGCTGGTGGTATCTGTGTGTCCGTCCACGTAAGGCACACGCACCTCGACTTCCAGCCGGTTGGTGATGCCGTAGCGCATCGTCATTTCGGCAGTCTGGGTGGTGATCCTGACCTGGCGCACGTCGATCAGGCCGATCAACAGCGCCGGGATGATGGTGTAGCCGATCAACGCCACACGGTCGGTCGAGGAATAGCCGAACTGATAGGACGGCTCCAGCACGAATTTGCCGCGCGGCGTGAGTACGCCGGGCTGTTCGAAGATCGGCGCGACGGGAGGCGGCCGGTTGTCGCTGGCTGGCGCCTTGCCGACCGTCTCCTGTGCGACGTCGGCCGCCGTGTAGGGAACCGTGCCATCGGGATTGGGCATCGGTTGCGTCGTCGATCCCGCTGCGACCGCCGCCGTTCCCGCACGCTGCGACGCCAGCGTGCCTGCCTCCACGCTCTTGCGCAACGCGAGGTATTGATTCTGTTGCAGGACCAGTTCGTGCTCAACTTGGGCCAGCCGGCGTCGATCGAGTTCCAGCATCCGCCGCTGCTCGGCGACCTCGCGGCGCAAGGCACGCAATTCCGCGGCTTGCCCCGTCAATTGCTGATGCACGGCAGCGGCAAGCGTCGATGAGGCGCTTGCAGGGACATCCGCGCCGCCGCTTTGCCCTGCCCAGGCCGCGGACAGGCCCGCAATCAACAGCAAGCCCGCGCAGCCGGCTGCGAAGGACTTGCGTGATTCATGTTCGGACGTTTGCACCTTCATCGCCCCTCCCTTTGGCGCCGGACCCATTTGGTGCGGCGCCGTGCCTGCCGCATCACTGGCCTCGTGAGTTGACGAGAGCCGATTGCAGGGTGTTGGCAAGATTCAAAGAGTTGAACTGGCTGAGATTCCTGACGGTCGTGTCGAGCGTGGTCAGCGCCTGGATCTGCTGGCTGTTCAAGCTGTTCTGGATCACGATCGCGCCCGTCGCCCGGTTGAAGGAAGCCGGATCGATGAAATTGGCGGGACCGTTACGTATCAGGGTGGCGCCATTGACCAGCGTTGCCAGTGCGTTGGCCTGGGCGCCGTCGATCCGCGTGAGATCCGGGATGTTGACGCTGACGCTGGCGACAAGATTGCCGTTGATGTAGATCGCGCGGGTGATGCCGAACGACGCCACCAGGCCGCCGCCCAGATCGAAACCGCCGCGGAAATCCGAGAGGCGGGCGTCGCTCACCGGCATCGACGCGAATGGCAGATCGGACATTGTTCGCGCGCTCCCCATTGCGGCAGGCTGTGCCGCGTGCGCCGTTCCGGCCAACAGGGCTGCGGTGCCCAGCGTGAAAAACCATGACCCTCGTCCGGCTTTCATGTCCCGTCCTCGTTCAAAAGCCGTCCGTGCCGCTCTTGGGCATCACGATGTCATAAAGCCCACGGCGGTCGATGCCGGCGGCGAGCATGGCCATCGGTGCGGCGCGCCAGTCGTCGCGGCTGTTGAAGGTCGCGCGATTGCGGTGATTGTGGATCACGAACACCAAATGGTTCTTCCATGACTTTTCGAATTCCGCTTCAGGAATCGATCGCGTGCCCTTGGCCGGGTCGCCGATCAGGACGCGCCCGGCGAGCATGCCCTTGATCACCACGAAGTGGTGGTAGCCGTGTTCGTCGATGAGCACGATGGCCGGCAGGCGGGCTTGTTCCAGCTTTTCCAGCGGCACGATGAAACCGTCGGCTTCGAAACCCAAGGCCGCGAGAAAGCGCTTGATGTCAAGCAGCGAGAATCCCTGTTTGCTGATCCTGGCGCGATCACCGTGCGCGAACATGGCCGCGAACGCGGTCTGTTCGCTCATCGGAAAGCCGTACTGATAGGTGAGCAATGTCGCGACCGCCGCCGAGCCGCAACTGAAGTCGTACTTCTGATGGATGGTGTTGCGGAACCGCTGCTCCTTCAACGTGGTGACGTGCACGCGGTAGTTGGCGCCGGCGACACCCGTCAATTGTGCGTTGCCCGCGGCTGCGCACAGCGGCACCAGTGCCAGCAACCACGCGATGCACGACGCGCGGCGTTTCATGGCTGCATCTGCACGTTCACGACGGTGGCGTTCTGGATCAGCACGCTATTGCCGCTGTTCTGGATCACCATCGACAAGCCGGCCGCGTTGCCGAAGGCACCGCCGCCGATCCAGTTCATCCCGGTACCGACGTTCTCCGTCGAATTGTTGGAGACACTGCCGTTGATGCTGATGCTTTGGGTGACGTTGCTGCCGCCGCTCAGGTTCGCCAGCGCCGCCGGAGCAACGCTCGGCCCAAATCCGGCCAGCGTGCCGCCTGCGCGCGCAGGTTTCGTGGAAGAGGGTACCGCGGCGACCCCGTGCGAAGTCGGCGGCACGGCCCCCGCTACGAACGGACAACCCGCGCCCAACAGCGCGAATGCGCACCCGATGCTGCTAGCCGTGAGCCGCATGATCAGCCTCCTCGACCGCGCGCTGCGCGAAACGAATCCTCGCCTGCCCGCGGCGCGGAGCATCCTTTCCGCGCCGCGGGACTCCTCGCCCTGACTCAATGGCTGACCGTGAGGTTGGCCTGCACCGTGACGCCCTGCTGGACCAGCGATGCCGCGCCGCTGTTCTCCGCCATCGTCGTGATGCCGGCCGCCGAGACTGCGGTGTTGTTCATCTGGTTCGACATGTCGAACGAACCCGCATTGACCGAGTTCGAACCGCCTGCGCCACCCATACCGCCGGTTCCGCCGTAAGCGGTACCGCCCGAACCGGAACCGCCCGCACCGCCGGCGGCACCCGCACCGCCCGTTGCGGACGAACTGCCGCCCGCGCCGCCGGAACCGGAAGTACCGGTAGAACTTGCCATCGAACTGCCACCGGTGCCGCTTCCGCCCGCACCGCTGGCGCCACCTGCACCGCCCGTTCCGCCGGTCGCGGTGCCACCCGCGCCTGCGGTGCCATAGCTTCCGTTGGCATCGCCGCCGCGCGCGTGTGCCGAAGCGCCGCCGCCGCTGCCGCCGGCACCGCTGTATCCGCCCGCAGCGAATCCACCGATCGAATAACTGGAACCGGTGCTGTTGCTGGAATCGCCGCCACGACCGGTACGGGCATGCGCATTGCCGCCCGAACCGCCGTAGCCACCATTTCCACCAATGCCCACCGCGCCGTAGCCGCTGCCGCCGGCCGCACCGCCACCGCCGTTCGCGTTGCCCATGTTGTTGGCGACATTACCGATACCGGACACGCTTATGCCGGATACCGAACCGCTCAACACGCTTTCCGCCACCACGCTGGTGGTGTTGAACGACGACGTATTGGTGGTGTTGTAGGACGACGCGATGGACGACGTTGCGGTGCCGTGATTGTTGGCCGCCGCGCTGCCGTCACCGTTGGCGTAGGCGTCTTGCGCCTGCGCGGACATCGAAAATGCCATCGACAGGCCCACACCCAGGCAGACCGCCGAAGCCAACTGTGTTTTGCGCATTGCCGTTTCTCCTTAGATTTGCCGGTTTGGCGGATCAAAAAGAGAGCACGAGCCATGCCAGCGATGTGCAGGCAAAACCCTGTCGAACGACTTCCAGAATTTCATGAGCTTGCGCGACGCTCTTGAAGCGTCGCGCGCCGATAGCCATGGTATTTCCTGCAAAAACCTTGCAGCTTTTACACGATGATCGGTCGTGTGCGCGCGCCGATGAACCCGTCAACAAGTTCTGATTGCCCGCCAATGAAGCATGTGAATGTCCATTGCCGATGCGGATTTCCGACACGCTTGCACCCGTCCTGGCGGCGTAACAACACGTTCACACGGCGACCGCCCCGCAAGAGACCACTGCGCCAGGCGAACGGCGTATCCATCGCGGCGACTTGATGCGCGCAACATCCAGACGCATATCTTGGGGGCTCTCAAACGTTCAAGGAGACCTTCATGAAGCTCTACAGTTTTCCGGGATCTTGCGCCCTCGCCAGCCACATAGCGCTTGAATGGTCAGGCAAGCCCTATTCGGTGGAATTGATCAAGAAAGACGATCTGGACCAGGTCAAATTCAGGCAACTGAACCCGAGCCATCACGTGCCCATCCTGGAGGGCGACGGTTGGGTGCTCGACCAGAACGCCGCGATCCTTGGCTATATCGCCGCCATCGCGCCCGAAGCCAAATTGCATGGCGACGGTTCGTCACTCGGTCGCGCAGAAGTCGATCGCTGGCTGGGCCTCGTCAATTCGGAAATCCATCCAGCCTACAAGCCGCTGTTCGGCACCACGTCCTACCTCGGTGACGAAACCGTGATCGAGAAGACCAAGGACAATGCACGCCGGCAACTGCGTAAGATGTTCGAACGCTGCAACACGCAACTCGGCAAGCACCCGTGGATTGCCGGCGACACCAGATCGATCGCCGATGCTTACCTGTTCGTGATGCTGATGTGGTCGCACCTCGTCCAGGTGGACCTCACCGGCCTCGACAATCTGAAGAAGTACGAGCAGCGGATGCGCGCCGAGGCGGCCGTCAAGAAGGCGCTGAAGGACGAGCGACTCGACCAGGCGCATGCGGCTTGATCGCACGCCAATCGCGCGCAAAGAAGAAGACGGCACTTCGTGCCGGCGCGCACCTGCAAATCGGCAGCACATCTGTAGGAGCGCGCAATGCGGCGGCCTTTCTCCTTGTCGTCATTCCGGGGCCATCGCCTGCTCCATCGGCGATGGAACCCGACTGCGTTTGCAGGACTGCAAACGCGAACGCCGCAGGCGACCCGCAGGGCGAGCGCCATGGATGGCGCGAGTCAATCCATTTTTGATTTTGCCTATTTTCAGCGAGATCAAGATGGATTCCGGGTTCCATTCGCGAAAGGCCGCGAACGGCCCCGGAATGACAACTGATCTTTTTGCCCGAATCCTGAATTCTCAGCGTTTTTCGATGGGCACATACGCCCGATCTTCCGGCCCGGTGTAATTCGCGCTCGGGCGGATGATCTTGCCGTCCTGGCGCTGTTCGATCACGTGCGCCGACCATCCGGATGTCCGCGCGATCACGAACAGCGGCGTGAACATCACGGTCGGGACACCCAACATGTAGTACACGCTGGCCGAGTACCAGTCGAGGTTCGGGAACATCTTCTTCAGTTCCATCATCACGTTCTCGATGCGCTCGGAGACCTCGAACAGGCGCGGGTTGCCGCCGTCGGTGCAGAGCTTGCGCGAGATTTCCTTGATGATCGGATTGCGCGGATCACCGATCGTGTATACCGGATGTCCGAATCCGATCACGATTTCCTTGTTCGCGACGCGCCTGCGGATGTCCGACTCGGCATCGTCGGCCGTGCGGTAGCGGCTGATGATTTCCATCGCGGCTTCATTGGCGCCGCCGTGCTTGTGACCACGCAGCGCGCCGATCGCGCCCGTGATCGCCGAATACATGTCCGAACCGGTGCCGGCGATCACGCGCGCGGCGAAGGTCGAGGCATTGAATTCGTGTTCGGCGTACAGGATCAGCGACTTGTCCAGCGCGTTCGCGTGCAGGTCGCTCGGCGGCTTGCCGCACAGCAGGTGCAGCAAATGCGCGGCGATGGTCGCATCGTCGGTTTCGACTTCGATGCGCCGCCCGTTATGCGAGTAGTGGAACCAGTACAGCAGCATCGAACCGAAGCTCGCCATCAGGCGGTCGGCGATGTCGCGCGCGCCGGTGACGTTGTGGTCGTGCGCTTCCGGCAATACGGTCCCGAGCACCGAGCACCCGGTGCGCATCACGTCCATCGGGTGCGTCGAGGCAGGCAGCAGTTCCAACGCTGCCTTCACCGGCTGCGGCAGACCCCGCAGGCGCTTCAGTTTGGCGCGGTACGCATTCAGTTCCGCCCAGGTCGGCAGGTGTTCGTGCACCAAAAGGTGCGCGACTTCCTCGAACGTCGCCTTGGTGGCGAGGTCGTGGATGTCGTAACCGCGGTAGTGCAGATCGTTGCCGCTGCGGCCGACCGTGCACAGCGCGGTGTTGCCGGCGGCGACGCCGGAAAGCGCCACGGATTTCTTGGCCTTGGGCAGAACTTGTGCGTTGTCGCTCATCTTCTACTCCTCATGAAACGTTCTTTTTCCGAATTCGACGCGGGACCGACGTCAGTCATGGAATTGCCTGGATTCCGGCAATGCCGGACATTCACCCACCGCATGGCGCTCGGTCATTTTGAAGCGCGTTGTCCAGCATTCCCCCAGCGTCGAGCAGTAGCACACCGTGATGTCCACCTTCGAGCGGGCGAAGCCGTCCATGAAACTGTTGTAATCGGTTTTGTTCATGAACTTTATCCAGTCGACCGTCTCGCCTGCAGACAAGACATTGCCATCCATATACGTCATGACTGCGGTGATGGTGGGAATGCCCATTGCCCGTTCCATCGCTTTCCAATCTGGCACGGGTTTGCCATCGACCACCGCCTCGACACTCTTCACGACCGCAGGACCGACACCCTTGTTGGTCCATGTCCAGTTGTTGGACACATTGCTGTCCGTGCCGATCAGATACGGCCACACTTGCGCCTGTACCTGTTCCATCTGCAAATGCGCGGTGTAGCGCTGGATGTACGCGGTATATCCCGCAACTATCAGCGCCAGCAGGCCAACGAGCGATGCGATGATCGCGGCGACCGCATCCCACTTGATCTCGCGGGGTGTCGGTGGCGGGTCGCGAGGGCTGGCGGGCGATTCGGACATGGCCGTTCGGTCACTCCGTGAACTGCTTCGATTCCGGCAATGCGGGGCATTGCTTCACCGACTGCCGGCTGACGCCACCAAACCCGGTCTGCCAGCAATCGCCCAAAGTCGAGCAATAGCAGACCTTGATTTGAAAACCAGGGCCATGCTCCAAACGCAGAAAGTTGTCGTAATCCGCCTTGTTCTGGAATTGAATCCAGTCGAGGTTTTCACCTGGCGACAGGACGTTGCCACTCAGGAAACTTTGATGGTAATCAGCCGCCGGCAGCCCAATGGAATGCACCACCGTTTTCCAATCGCTCTGCGGCTTGCCGTCAACGGTCACTTCGACGCTGCGCACGATGGCCGGACCTACACCCTTGTTGATCCAGAACAATCCCAGTCGTCCGCCACTGTTCGCGCCGATCAAATACGGCCACACCTGCGCGCGCACCTGCTGGCGTTGGATGTAGGCGGTGTAGCCCGCGACGACCAGGGCCAGCAGGCCGACCAAGGAAGCGATGATCGCGGCCAGTGCATCCCAGCGGATGCCCCGCTTTACGTTTGTGGCTGACAGTCCATCCGGCGGCGGCGATTCGGACATGGACAATCAGTCCTTTCTGCCGTCCGCGAACAACTCGTCAAGCTTGTCTTCGTAGGCGTGATAGCCGAGGAAATCGTAGAGATCCTCTCGCGTCTGCATCCTCGGCACGACCGATTTCTGGGTGCCTTCGCGGCGCACGGTTTCGTAGAAATCCAGTGCCGCCTTGTTCATTGCACGGTACGCGCCGCAACAGTACAGCGCGATGTCCACGTCCGCGGAACGGAGTTCATCGACGGTGAAGAACGGCGTTGATCCGAACTCGGTGAGGTTGGCGAGGATCGGCACCTTCACCGCGGCCTTGAAGCGCCGATAGTCGTCCAGCGTCTTCATCGCCTCGGGAAAAATCATGTCGGCGCCGGCTTCGACGTACGCGACGGCGCGTTCGATCGCCTTGTCGATGCCTTCGACGGCCGCGGCGTCGGTGCGCGCCATCAGCACGAAATCGCGATCGTTCTTCGCATCGACAGCGGCCTTCACGCGATCGACCATTTCCTCTTTCGGCACCACCTCCTTGCCCGGACGATGGCCGCAGCGTTTCTGGCCGACCTGGTCTTCGATGTGCACCGCGGCGACGCCGATGCGCTCGAACGACCGGATCGTGCGCGCGATGTTGAAGGCGCCGCCCCAACCGGTGTCGATGTCGACCAGCAGCGGCAGTTGCGTCGCGTCGACGATGCGGCGCGCGTCGGTCAGCACGTCTTCCATCGTCGAGATGCCGAGGTCGGGCATGCCCAGCGAATTGGCCGCGACGCCGCCGCCGGAAAGATACAGCGCCTTGTAGCCGACGCGTTTTGCCATCAGGCCCGCGTAGGCCGTGATCGCGCCGACCACTTGCAATGGCGTTTCGGCGGCAAGCGCGGCGCGGAAGCGTGCGCCGGCGGAAGGAGATTCGCTCATGCGGCCTCCGGCAAAGCCGCCATTTTAGCCCAACCGCGGATAACCCCGGCGCGCCCCCTATACGCAATGATGACAAATCGTTCCTCCGGCAATGGCATGCTGTAGGCGATTCGCGCCGCGTCTTTTGGCAAGGAGCCACTATTGTTCGGGACGATCTGGAAGGCGGTGAAGGCCGTGTTCGCGAATTTCTTCGCGAACAAGCCATTTCAGCTCGCCGCGGCCTTGAGCTATTACACGCTGCTCTCGATGGCGCCGCTGCTGCTGCTGCTGACGGGACTCGCCGGTCTGCTCTTCGGCGAATCCAATGCGCGCGAACAGGTGCTGGGCTACGTCGAATCGATGATGGGTTCGCAGGAAGCCGACGTTGTCCGCGCGCTGATGACCCAGGCCGGCAATCACCACGAAGGCGTCGTATCGACGGCCATCGGAACGATCGTGCTGGTGATCGGCGCCACCACCGTATTCGCGCATTTGCAGACGGCACTCAACCAGATCTGGGGCGTGGAGGCAGCTCCCGGCAGGAGCGCGGTCTGGCGCCTGCTCGGCTCACGGCTGCTGGCGCTGGCAATCGTGTTCGGCATGGCCTTCATCCTGCTGGTGTCGATGGCGGTCAGCGTCGCGGTCGCAGGTTCAGGACAGTACGTCTCGCATCTGTTTCCCGGTGCCGAGGTGGCGTTGCGCGTTGTCTATGCGCTGGTCTCGTTCGCGATCGTCGTCGGCATCATCGCACTGCTGTTCAAGTACGTGCCCGATGCGCAGATCGGATGGCGCGAAGTCTGGGTCGGCGCATTCATTACCGGCGTGCTGTTCACGCTCGGCAAATACGGCCTCGGCGTGTACCTCGCGCACCTGCGCTACAGCTCCGCGGGCGCGGCCGGCTCGCTGATCCTGATCGTGGTGTGGGTGTACTACAGCGCGATGATCCTGTTCCTGGGCGCGCAGGCGACGCAGGTCTACGCCTGCCGGTTCGGCCAGGAAATCCGGCCCAAGGCGCATGCGCAGCGGGTGCAGCACCGCGCGTGAGCGCACCATGCCAGGCACTATCGGCACACCGTTCGACTCGAGGCAAAGACCCCTCACCCGCCAAACGCTTCGCGCTTGTCCCCTCTCCCCTGTGGGGCGAGGGCGGCCGCAGGCCGGGCGCGCAGCGTGAGCCATGCATCAATGAAACGTTTTGGCCCACGATTCGTGGCCGTACACGATGCGCCAGCCTTGCGGAAGGCGCTGCCAGATGTATGTGACCACGAACGCGCTGGTAAGCGGTTTTCCATCCGCGCCGGTGCCATGTGCAACCAGGGGCCATGTCACGACTTCCGCATCGGGTCCGAGAGCCATGAATCCGGGCGCTCCATTTTCCGAATATTTTGCGTCGCTCTTGCCGTGGTTCCACCACTTCAATTGCTGGGCGTGCAGTGCGTCCCAGCCGCGAATGATCTCGCCGTTGATTGCGAAAATCAGGTCGGGGCGGTGCACCATCGTCGCCATGAAGGCATCGGTGTCGTGCGCGTTCGCGGCCCGGAACATCTTCGCCATCTGCGGACGGATCGCCTGTTCTGCTGCTGACGAACCGGATTGCGCACCAGCGCTACCAGCGAGCAGTCCAACGCAAATCATCGCAACCAACGCAACGATCTTTTTCATGGGTCCTCTCCTCGCTTCGCAATAGGCGTTCGTGGTTCGACACGTGCAGCGTACTCAATACCGAGTCTGTGGAAGCATCACCAAACCGGGATGCGAGATACCGATGCCACGCATCCGGACTTCCACACCAGCAGCCTCCGAACCGCCGGCACAGCGTGCGAGGAAGTCAGTCATGGGCCTGAGGCATCGCGGAACCCATTGGCGCGATATCGGGGGACATCTTCAGCAGCGACTGGAATCCCGGGGCATTGCGCAGCGGATTCCATGTGGGGTCCTGGCGCAGCAGCGATGGCGTGATCGCGGTGGAGTAAAAGGCACTGCGGTACGGGGTTCGCAGCAACTGCTTGAGGTCGGCGACGGCTCGATCGGTTTCACCCGTCTGCGCTTCGATGCGCGCGCGTTGTTCCTGCCACGACGGCCCTTGCGTCGCGTCCGTCGATGCGGGTTGCAATCGCATCGCGCGCTCGCCTTCCGCGAGCGCCTTGTCCTTTTCGCCAAGCCCCGCGTACACCAGGCCGAGGTCCGTGGCGATCGACGGTTCGTCCGGCGAAGCTTTCTGCATCGCCTCCAGCTTGCCGCGTGCTGCCTCCCACGTCGCGCGCGCAGCCGCCGGGTCGCCGGCGAGCTGCTGCGCGAAACCCAGCAGATACCAGTAATCGCCGATCTTGCCGCCCAGCGACGGATCCGGCCCCGCCACCGCATTCTTCAATGCACCGATCGCCGCCGCGTATTGATGGTCATACAGCCACTGCATCACGCGCGTTTCGAACACCGACGGATCGTCCGGCTGGATCGGCAACGACGCGAGCAACGGCTGCGCCTGGTCGAAGTGTCCAAGCGCCTGCGCGATCGAAGCCTTGCAGGCGATCAACGACGCATCATTCGGAGCGATCGCGAGCGCGTGCGCCAGAACTGCCGACGCGTCGGGCCATTCGCGCCGCATCGCGTGGAGGCGCACGTGCTGCAGCAGCAGGCGGGTGTTGCGCGGATCGACGATCGACGTCATGTCGATGTTGTTGATCGCCTGTTCCCACTGGCCCTCGCGCGCCTCGATATCGGAGAACGCGGCCAGCACTTCGCCGCTGTTCGGCAGGCGCATGCGCGCCTTGGTCAGCGCCGCGATCGCTTCCGGGTAGTTCGATTCCACACGCGACAAATAAAGGCCGCGGGCGAGCCAGGCCTCGCCGCTGTCGGGCGCAAGCTTGAGCGCGGTGTCCGCCGCCTGCTTCGCCTCGGCCGCGAGCGACTGGCTGCGATCGAAATGCAGCTGGTAGATGCGGCTGTCGATCTCCGACAGCCGCGCCCACGCCAGCGCGAATCCCGGATCCAGCTTGACCGCGTCCGCATAGAACCCCGCGGTGCGGCGGTAATCCTCCGCGGCGCCGCCCGCGCCCAGGTTGGATGCAAGGCCGCGCAAATACGCGTTCCAGGCATCCACGTTCTGCGTCGGCTTGGCCGCGAGCACCTGCTGCTCGCGCTCGGTGAGTTTGGCGTGCAATGCCTGCGCGATCTGCTGCGCCACCTCGCCTTCCACGCCGAACACGTTGTCGAGCGTGCGCGTGTACGCCTGCGCCCAAAGGTGATCGTCGGTCTTGGCATCGATCAACTGCACGTTGATCAGCACCTGGTTGCCAACCTTCTGCACGCTGCCTTCGAGAATGTTCGCGACCGCGAGTTGCCGCGCGACCTCCCTCAAATTGTCGGGGCGGCTGGCGTATTTTTCGGTGGACGTGCGCGAGATCACCTTGAGGTCGCCGATGTCCGCGAGCTTGGTCAGGATCATGTCCTGCATACCCTCGGCGAAGTAGCGGTTGTCCGGATCAGCGCTCAGGTTCTCGAACGGCAGCACCGCGACGGATTTCGGCTCGACCGGGATCGGGCCCGCCATCGTTTGTGGCAGCGCCAGGCTGTTCGCGACGGGCGTCTGCGGTGCGGCGGTCTTTCCCGAAGCCTTGCCCGAAGCGGCATTGCCGGTGGTCGAAATCCGTGCGGGGGCGGCGGGCGAGCCGCGGTGCCACTGCCAGTAGCCGACGCCGATCCCGACCGCGATCACTGCCCCGACCACCCCGACCGTCCAGGTGCCGCTCGGCCCGCGCCGCAACACGGGCTGTCCTTCCGGTTCGGTGCGCACGATGCCGTGCGGCGTGGCGTCGAATGCCCACGCAAGCACCAGCGCCACCGGAAAGCCGGCCAGCACCAGCAGGACCAGCAGGCGCACCGACCAGTCGGGAATGTGGAAAAACGGAAATACCTGCGTGGCGATCTGGATCAGCAGCCAGCCGACCACCGCGTACGCCGCCGCCACGCGGAATACGTGCCGGCGACGCAACTCGTGCAACCAGGACTTCGCCATATCAGGGCGCCCCTTGCCCGCTCGACAACTTGGCCACCGGCTTCGCGCATCCGGCGCTCACCTCGCAACCTGCGTCCGCACGCGACGCGGCGGCGCCCTCAAACCGATGCCGGCAAATATCCCGGCCTACGCGAGCCGTCTCGATGCCCGCGTACGCGAGCATAGCAATACCGGCCGGCGACAGCGCAAGCTTTTGACATGAACTATGACCCGCCGCTGGAACCCGCCTGCGCTGGGGCGCGGCTGCCCGTGCGGATGCGCGCGAGCAGCGCCTCGAAGGCCGGGTCGCCGTGCAGCGGCCGGTACCACGGATTGATCCAGAGGCTGATCATGTGGGCGGAACGGTCCTGGTCCGCCTGTTCCAGGTCCGCCATCGCGGCGTTCTTGTCGTCCAGCGCGGCCTGGATCGCGGCGATGTAGGTCCGATCGACATAGCGCTGCTTGGCATCCGCTTCCAACTTTTCCAGCTTTGCGCGCGCCTGCGCGGTCTGTCCAACGTGCGCTTCGCAGATCGCAAGCTGCGGGCTGGATAGGCTGACCGGCGCGTGCTGGACCGTGTAGCGATCCACGCACGCCTGCCAGTGACCGAAAGCGCCGTCCACCATCGCGACCGCATCGCCGTTGTAGGCGAAATCCGGATCGATCTTGTCCACGCGCTGGGCCAGCTTCATCGCATCGGCTTCCTTGCCCTGCGCGATCGCGGCATACGCTTCCCAACGCGGGAACCATGGATTCAGCGGGTCCAGGATTTCCGCACGCTGCATTTGCTTGCGCGCCGCCGCAGGGTCCTTGTCGATGCGCAGCAGATACAGGCCCAGCACCGCGTGCGCCTCGGCAAGGCTGGGCCGCAGCTTCACCGCAAGCTCCAGTTCCCGCTTCGCCTTCGGGTAATCGAGGCCGTAGCTCATCGCGACGTAGCCGAGCAGCAGATGGCCCTGCGCGAGTTTCGGGTTCAGCGCGACTGCTTTCTCGGCCGCGCCGCGCATCGCCGGCAACACGTTCAATGGTGCGCGGTAAACGTCGGCAAGATTGATGTAGGCGCGTGCCATGCCGGCCCAGGCAGCGGCGTAATTCGGGTCCATGGCGATCGACTGTTCGAACAACGCCAGCGCCTTGTCGAGACTGGCCTCGTCGGTATGCCACGACAGGCGCGTGCCCTGCAGGTACAGGTCGTGCGCCTGCGGATTGGACGTGCCCTTGAATACCAGGTTCCGCCGATCGATGTCGCCCAGCTTGACCTGCAGCGCGTCGACCACCGCATTGGAAATCGTGTCCTCGAGCGCGAACAGGTTGCCCATCTTCTCGTCGTACTGGCCGGACCAGAGCACCACGCCGTTCAGGGTGTCGTCCAGTTCCACGTCGATGCGCAGGTCGTCGCCGGAACGCTGCAGTTCGCCGGAAAGCAGGTTGCGCACGCCGAGTTCGCGACCGATCGCGCGCGCACCGGGCTGGTTGTCCCTGAAGCGGAACGACGAGGTGCGGCCGATCACTTCGAGGTCGGGCACGCGCGACAGCGCATTCAGCAATTCCTCGCTGATGCCCTGGCCGAGATAATTGTTTTGCGTGCCGCCGCCCAACACGGAAAGTGGCAGCACCGCGATCGACTTCGGATTGACCGGCGCATTGTCTTCCAGGGACGCTTGCGCTGTCTCCGCGTCCACGCCACGCAGCGTGTGCGAGATCGGCCCGAAATACCACCACACCACGCCGCCCAGCACGGCGACCAGCACGCCGACCGCACCCAGCGTGAATCCGATTCGGAGCGATCGCCGCCGCATGCTGGCCGAGGCGCGCGCTTCCCCGCGCGGCGCCTGGAATGCCCAAGCCAGCACCAGCGCGATCGGGAACCCCACCAGCACCAGCACCACGATCGTGCGCGCCAGCCATGCGGGAAACTGCATCAGTGGAAAGATGATCGCGACGACCTGGATGATCAGCCAGCCAACCACGGCATAGGTCGCCGCCATGCGAAACACATGGTGGCGACGCAGTTCCTGGAAGAAACCGGGTTTGGGCATGCCGAGTACCCTCCGCGCGTCCGGGTCGTCCCCGCCCGGCGCGTCCGGCTGCATCTTAGCGCCAGTCGCACAGCGGCTCAGCGCAACGGCTCCTCTACGCGCGGGCTTTTGCTCCAGGCCGCTGCGCGGGTTCAACACACGGTTCGAAACAAAACGGGCGGCGCGTAGCCGCCCTTCGTTGCGAGGCGCGTGGACTTCGGGATCAGCCGAGCAACGATTCGATGCCGTAGCGTTCCTCGCGCAGTTCCTTGTCGGTGGCGTCCATGCGCGCACGCGAGAAGTCGTTGATGTCGAGGTTCTGCACGATCGTGTACTTGCCATTCCTGCAGGTGACGGGATAGCCGTAGATCACGCCGGGCTTGATGCCGTACGAACCATCCGACGGAATGCCCATCGAAACCCAGTCGCCTTCCGGCGTGCCCAGCGCCCACGAACGCATGTGGTCAATCGCGGCGTTCGCTGCGGAGGCGGCCGAGGATGCGCCGCGCGCCTTGATGATCGCGGCGCCGCGCTGCTGCACCGTCGGGATGAATTCCTTCTCGTACCAGGCTTGATCGACCAGCGACAACGCGGGCTCGCCTTTCACCGTCGCGTGATGGATGTCGGGATATTGCGTGGACGAATGGTTGCCCCAGATGATGACCTTCGCGACGTCGCTGTTGTGCGCGCCGGTCCTGGTGGCGAGCTGCGCCTTGGAACGGTTGTGGTCGAGGCGCACCATCGCGGTGAAGCATTTCGGGTCGAGGTCGGGCGCGTTGGCCTGCGCGATCAGCGCGTTGGTGTTGGCCGGATTGCCGACCACCAGCACCTTCACGTCACGCCTGGCGTGCGCATTCAGTGCCTTGCCCTGCGGCCCGAAGATCGCACCGTTGGCGGACAGCAGGTCCTTGCGCTCCATGCCCGGGCCGCGCGGACGTGCGCCGACCAACAGCGCGTAATCGACGTCTTTGAATGCGATATTCGCGTCATCGGTCGCGACCACGCCGGCGAGCAGCGGGAACGCACAATCGTCGAGTTCCATCACCACGCCGTTCAGCGCCGGCAACGCGGGCGTGATCTCCAGCAGGTGCAGGATCACCGGCTGGTCGGGACCGAGCATGTCGCCGGCGGCGATGCGAAACAGCAATGCGTAGCCGATCTGGCCGGCGGCGCCGGTGACGGCAACTCGAACGGGGGGTTTCATGCACACGACTCCATCAATGGGAAATGATCACTCGGCTAAACGCCCAAGGCATTTCTGCTTATCAACCGTTCGCCCTGAGCGTAGCGAAGCGAAGTCGAAGGGTGAACGGAACCTTGGAAGCACCTGGCCCATCCGTCCGCGCTTCGACAAGCTCAGCACGAACGGAATGGGCAAAAGGTTGCTACGCACCCACGGCGCGCGCGCGTTGCACTTCCTCGCCGCTCAATTCGGCGAAGAACTGCTTGATGCGGTCGAGGCCCTTCTGCAACTGCGCGGGCGCACAGGTGTAGGAAATGCGCAGGGATCGCGGCTCGCCGAAGGCCGAGCCCGGCACCGTCGCGACGAACTTGTCTTCCAGCAACGCCTTGCAGAAGTCGATGTCGTTCTCGATCGGCTTGCCGTTGTGCGACTTGCCAAACGCCACGGAGATGTCCGGGAACGCGTAGAACGCGCCCTGCGGACGCGGGCATTTCACGCCCGGAATCGACACCAGCGCGTTCACCACTTCGTCGCGGCGCTTCGAAAGCTCTTCGCACTTGGTGGCGGGGATATCCTGCGGTCCGGTCAATGCTGCGAATGCCGCGGCCTCGGTGATTTCCGGAAGACAGGTGATGTGGTTGGAGTTGAGCGTCACCAGTGCCTTCACGCCCGCTTCCGGACCCGCGACGAAACCGACGCGCCAGCCCGGCATGCCGTAGGTTTTGGAAAGCGAATCCATGATGAAGGTGCGCTCGCGCAGCTCCGGCCTGAACTGCACGACGTTGTGGTAGCCGATCCCGTCGAACACCAACCGGTTGTAGATGTCATCGGTGATGATCCAGGTGTTCGGATGCTTCACCAGGACGTCCGCCAGCGCCTTGACCTCGTCTCGGCTGTACACCATGCCGGTCGGATTGGACGGGTTGTTGAACAGGAACACCTTGGGATTGGATTGCAACGCCTTGTCGAGCTGGGCCGGCGTCAGCTTGTAACGCTGCTCAGGCGGGCACGGCAGGATCGTCACCTTTGCGCCGAGGATCTCGGCGATGTCGACGTACGAAGTCCAGTACGGCGACGGAAACACGATCTCGTCGCCCTCGTCGAGCAGCGCTTCGCACAGGTTGTAGAGCACCTGCTTGGCGCCGATGCCCACCGTGACGTTGGCGCGCGTATAGCCATCCAGGCCGCTGTCCTTGAAATGCGCGACGATGGCGTCCAGCAGCGCGGGCGCGCCGCGATTGCTGCCGTAGCCGCCGCTGTCGCGCGGCATCCACTCGCGCACCGCCGCGTACACGTGGTCACCCGGCAGGAAGTTCGGAACGCCGATCGAGAAATTGACGACGTCCTTGCCTTCCGCCTTCAACTGCCTGGCGGTGTCGGCGATCACCATGATCGCGCTGGGCTTGGCGCGGCCAGTGCGCGCAGCGAGTCTGGGCATGGAATCCTCGCAATGCTGATCCGAAACGACGTGATTTTAGCACGCGCTGCCGTCACGCCACTGGCGCGCGGCAGCGCGCGCCTGGCATGGCTTCAGAGCGCGTCGAGCGCTGCGTTCCACTGCTGGACGCGCGCCGACTGCGCGGCCAGCAGCGGCGCGGTGTCCCCTTCGATCGTGACCTTTTCGATCTTGTCGCCCTGCTTCACGGCGTTGACGACCTTCTGGTCGTCGGCGGACACCACTTCGCCGAAGATCGTGTGCTTGCCGTCCAGCCACGGCGTCGGCACGTGGGTGATGAAGAACTGGCTGCCGTTGGTGCCGGGGCCGGCGTTGGCCATCGAGAGCTTGCCGGGCGCGTCGTGCTTCAGGTCCGAGCGGCATTCGTCCTCGAACTTGTAGCCGGGACCGCCCGTGCCGGTGCCGTGTGGGCAACCGCCCTGGATCATGAAATCCGAAATCACGCGGTGGAAATTCAAACCGTCGTAGAAGCCGCGTTTCGCGAGGTTCACGAAATTGGCGACGGTCAGCGGCGCCTTGTCGGCGAACAGCCGGACATGGATGGGACCCCGCGGGGTCTGGAACGTGGCGGTGAGGTCGTTCATGCTCGAATCCTTGAGGGCAAACCGCTAGCTTAACAGTGCGCAATCAGCGCAGGCACCGGACAAGCGCTGCCGGTATAATTGGCGTCCTGCGCAGCCGGTTTGCGCCCTTTCACGCCTTCCCTTTCCACCGACCGCCCTCGCGCGGTCGTTTCGTGTGCCCATGTCCATCCAGAACCTCCGCAACATCGCGATCGTCGCCCACGTCGACCATGGCAAGACCACGCTGGTCGACCAGTTGCTCAAGCAGTCCGGCACGCTGTCGGAACGCACGGTGGTGCCCGACCGCGTGATGGATTCGAACGAGATCGAGCGTGAGCGCGGCATCACCATCCTGTCCAAGAACACCGCGATCCGCTGGATCGATCCACGCGGCGAGCAGTGGCGCATCAACATCGTGGACACGCCCGGACACGCCGATTTCGGCGGCGAGGTCGAACGCGTCCTGTCGATGGTCGATTCGGTGCTGATCCTGGTCGACGCGATGGACGGCCCCATGCCGCAGACGCGCTTCGTGACCCAGAAGGCGTTCCAGATGGGTTTCAAGCCGATCGTGGTCGTCAACAAGGTGGACCGTCCCGGCGCGCGGCCGGACTGGGTCGTCAACCAGACCTTCGACCTGTTCGATCGGCTCGGCGCCAGCGAGGAGCAGCTCGACTTCCCGGTGGTGTACGCGTCCGCGCTGCACGGCTATGCGGGGCTCGCGCCCAGCGTGCGCTCTGGCGACATGACGCCGCTGTTCGAAGCGATCGTCAAGCACGTGCAGCCGCCGCAGGTCGACCTTGACGGCGCGTTCCAGATGCGCGTTTCCTCGCTCGATTATTCGAGCTACGTCGGCGTGATCGGCGTCGGCCGCATCCAGCGCGGTCGCGTGCATACCAACATGCCGGTCGTGATCGTCGACCACGAAGGCGGACGCCGCAACGGCAAGATCCTGCAGGTGCTGGGTTTCATGGGCCTGGAACGCCGCGAGGTCGACGAAGCGCAGGCCGGCGACATTGTTGCGATCTCCGGCATCGAAGACCTGGGCATTTCCGACACCGTCTGCGATCCCTCCAGCGTCGAGGCGCTGCCCGCGCTGACCGTGGACGAGCCGACGATCTCGATGACGTTCCAGGTCAACAACTCGCCTTTTGCCGGCAACAAGGATCTTTCCGGCGGGAAGTTCCTGACTTCGCGCCAGATCCGCGAACGCCTGACCCGCGAGACGCTGCACAATGTCGCGCTGCGGGTCGAGGACACGGCCGATCCCGACAAGTTCAAGGTGTCCGGGCGCGGCGAGCTGCATCTGTCGATCCTGATCGAGACGATGCGCCGCGAAGGCTACGAACTCGCGGTATCGCGCCCGGAAGTGATCGTGCGCGAAATCGACGGCGTGCTGCAGGAACCCTACGAACAACTCGTCGTCGATCTGGAGGAGCAGTACCAAGGCGGCGTGATGGAGAAGCTCGGTACGCGCCGCGCGCAGCTCAAGAACATGGAACCCGACGGCAAGGGCCGCGTTCGCCTCGAGTACCTGATTCCCGCGCGCGGATTGATCGGTTTCCAGACCGAGTTTCGCACGCTCACCGCCGGCACCGGGCTGATGTTCCACGTGTTCGACCACTACGGTCCGAGGTCGGAAGGCGCGATCGGCAAGCGCGTGAATGGCGTGATGATCTCCAACGGCACCGGCCCCGCCCCGGCTTACGCGCTGTACGGGTTGCAGGATCGCGGCCGGATGCTGATCGACGCGGGCGTGCAGATCTACGAAGGCCAACTGGTCGGCATCCACGCGAAGGACAACGATCTCACCGTCAACGCGCTGCGCGCCAAGCAGCTCACCAACATCCGCGCCGCCGGCAAGGACGACGCGCTGACGCTGACGCCGCCGGTGCGGTTGTCGCTGGAGCAGGCGCTGGAATTCATCGACGACGATGAACTCGTCGAGGTGACGCCAAAACAGATCCGCCTGCGCAAGAAGCACCTCACCGAGAACGATCGGAAGCGCGCGTCGCGGCAGGCGGCGTGACGTCGCCGCAGAATCGATCGGCCGAGGGCGCTACGCGGGTTCCACGCTACGCGGGCGCGCTTTTCTCCCTCTCCCCCGTGGGGAGAGGGCTGGGGTGAGGGGGCCAGATAGGCGGCAGGCGGCGTGAAGCTTCTAAGCTCGTCATATCGGGGCGGTCGCCTGCTTCATCCGCGACGGAACCCGACTGCGACTGCAGGACGCCGGAGCGGACATCGGCGCAGCCGATGGCCCGGAGGGCGAGCCGCATGGATGCGGCAAGTTTATCCAGTGTCTTTCCGCCCAAAAGCAAAGTCGCTGGATAGACTCGCGCCATCCCTGGCGCTCGCGCTACGCGCCGCCTGCGGCGTTCGCGTTTGCAATCCTGCAAACGCAGTCGGGTTCGGCCTGCAATGAAGCCGCAGGCCGCCCCGGAATGACGGCAGCATTCATACCGAAAATCGTCGATACAAGGTAGAAGATGCAGAAACAGGTTCTGCTTGCATGGAGCGGCGGCAAGGATTGCCTCATGGCGCTGGAGCGGCTGCGCGCCGATCCGCATTGGAATCCCGTCGCGCTGCTGACCACGATCACGCGCGAGTTCGATCGCGTTTCCATGCACGGCATCCGGCGCGATGTGCTGCAGGCCCAGGCGAAGTCGCTGGGGTTGCCGCTGATCGAATGCATCATCGATTGGCCGTCCAGCAATGAGGCTTACGAGGCCGCAATGGCACGGGCGCTGCGCGACGCGAGCGGATGCTGGCCGGGGCTGCATCACTGCGCATTCGGCGACCTGTTCCTCGCAGACGTTCGCGCCTATCGCGAGGCGCAGTTGACGCGGGAAGGCTGGACCGGCGTCTTCCCGCTGTGGGGCTCCGATACCGGCGCGCTGTCGCGCGACTTCATCGCGCGCGGACATCGCGCTGTGCTGACGTGCGTCGATACCATCCAGCTCGACGCGCGCTTCAGCGGTCGCGAATACGACCCCGCGTTGCTGGACGAGTTGCCCGCATGCGTCGATCCTTGCGGGGAGCGCGGCGAGTTCCACACGTTGACCTATGCGGGTCCGCTGTTCGCCGAACCGTTGCCGCTTCGGCGTGGCGAATCCGTGTTGCGCGACGCGCGTTTCCAGTACACCGATTTCGCATTGGGCTGATCCATGCGCATCCGCGCCATTCCCATCGTCGCCTTGCTGATCGCGTCCGCGCCGTGTCTCGCACGCGCAGACGATGTCGCGCCGCGCCTGTTCGTCCCGCAACTCCTCGGCGCGCAATACACCTTCGTGGACCAGCACCAATACGCGCTGCGTGCCCCTTATTCCGGTCCGCTGAGTCTGCTGCCGCAAGGCGACACCGAACAGTCGCATACCTTCGGCGCGTATTTCGGTGTGCAATTGCCCGCGCATTTCCAGTTCTATTTCGACGTCGAGATGTTCAAGGGCGAGGGTGTCAGCGGCGCCACGGGGCTCGGCGGACTCACCAACGGCGACGTGATCCGGTCCGGCGTGGCGCAGCTCGGCAAACGGCCGTATGTGGCGCGGCGGTATCTGCAATGGACACTGCCGCTGGGCGGCGACACGCAGAGCGTGTCGCGCGGACAGGACCAGTTGCCCGGCACGCAGTCGGCGCGGCGGGTCGAGGTGAAGTTGGGCAAGATGGCGGTGAGCGACGACTTCGACCATAACCGCTACGCCAATTCCACGCGCACGCAGTTCATGAACTGGACGCTGTGGAACAACCCGGCGTGGGACTTCGCCGCCGATACCCGTGGCTACACCAATGGACTGATGCTGGCGTACGTGTCGCCGCGCTGGACGCTGCGTTACGGCGTGTACCAGATGCCGACCGAAGCCAACGGCCAGACACTCGAATGGCCGCTCGCGCGCGCTCGCGGCGAACAGATGCAGCTCACGCTGCGCGAATCACCGGATAGCTGGGCACTGCGGCTGCTGGTGTACCGCAACATCGCACGCATGGGGATCTATCGCGACGCGCTCGCGATCGCGCAGGCCACCGGCACGAAGCCCGACATCGTCGCCGACGATCGCGATGGGCGGCGCAAGTACGGCTACGCGATCAACGCCGAACTGCCGCTGGCCGACGGCGGCGACACCGGCCTGTTCGCACGCTACGGCTGGAACGACGGGCACACCGAATCGTTCGTGTTCACCGAGGTCGATCGCGACGCCAGCTTCGGCGCGCAGGTTTCCGGCGCGCACTGGCACCGCGCCGACGACCGGCTCGGCATCGCTTTCGACATGGATGCGCTGTCGCACGAACATCGCCATTACCTCGCCGCGGGCGGCTGCGGATTCGTGCTGTGCGATGGCGGCCTGGATTACCGGCACGAGGAAATCGCGGAGGCCTATTACGCCTTCCAGGTGTTGCCGCACTTCACCCTCAGCCCGGATTTCCAGTTCATCCGGAATCCCGGCTACAACCGCGACCGTGGGCCCGTGCGCTTCATCGGCATCCGCGCGCACCTCGAATATTGAGCCGCTCATTCGCGGCAATTCGACGGGAGATACACCGCCTGGATGTCCGGGCTGCTGCAATGCCACTGCAACATCCTGGCGTTGCCCACGGGCGCGATCACCACGTGACCGCCGTTGATGCTGATATCGGCTTGATTCCCGTAGGTCACGACCACCCTGCCGCCCGTCACCCTGACGCTGCTGACATAGCGGGCGTGGATGGCCTCGGGTTTCGGCAGCCCGAGGTCACCGTTGCTTTCCGGAAGCGCGCCGCGCTCGCCGATGTATTCGCCGATCAGCGCGCGCGGACGGCCGGTCAATTGGATACCTTCTGCCACTTCCGCCCGCACCGTGTAGTTCCGATACGCCGGAACCGCGATCGCCGCGAGGATGGCCGTGACCGGCAACACCAGGAACACGCCGACGCCAAGCACGATCAGTGCGATCGCCCAGCCAGGCATCCCTGCTCGAGAGGACAGCGCCGACGGCATCGCCGCGTCGGAACGTGACTCGCGTTCGCCTTGCCAGGCGGCAAGCCCGGCCCGGCGCACCACGCAGCACCCGGCCATCAGGTCGTGCAGGGCCTGCTTGCGCGCGGTCCATGCGGCGAGCAGGAATCCGATGCACAGGATCAGCGCGGACACAAATTTGCCGAAGTAGCGGCCGGTCGCGCGACCGAACCCGATCGGTCGCCCGTAGTCGTCGGCCACAGCCAGATTCAGCGCCATCTTGCCAGGCGTCGCCTGCCATCGCGACGATTCGCAGAGGGCGAAATAAAGCCAACCCACCACGATCCCGAACGGCTGCAGGCCGGTATCGAAGAACCGCGCCATGAGCGCACCGTGGGCGCCGCCCATGAGCGCCCACGGCACCAGCAGCCACGTGCCGAAAAACAGCACGAGGACCCAGTGGATCACCGTCAGGACCGCGGTGTCGATGAACCACGCCACCACGCGCAGCCAGAATCCCGCGTGCAACCCGGGGGCGCGCAGGTGGTCGGGAAGCGGTCGCAGCGGATCGGCGGCAGCGGGGTCCAACGGGGTGCCTCGAGAAGGGCGCCGAGCGATGTTGGCAGAACGATCGTCCGGCGTCATCCATGACACATCAAGGCAAGTCGGAACCGCCGCCAGTCTGCACCGGCATGTTCAATTTGTCCGGCGGCGGTACGGTGATGGCAGACATCCCTCCGGCTTTCAGGTCGGCGTTGAGTTTTGCCAGCTCGTTTTTCTGCAGCGTCTGCCAGTTGTCCTGCGCGCGCTGCAATCGTTGATTGGCGTTCTGCAGGACTTCACGTTGACCCTGATTGGGCGCGACATCGGCGGATTCCATGTCCGATTCCATCGCGGCGAGGGTTCCACCGATCGCGTTGAAATCCGCGACCTGGTCGAGCTTGGCGTTCTGCGGTGGACGCATCTTCACCTGCACCGCGCGCACGTCGGCGAGCAGCACGGCGTGCGCGGAATCCTTCGCGAGTTTTGCTTCGAGTGTGCCGAGTTGTTCGGCGACAGCCTTCTGCTGCGCGGCGCCGACCGCGGTCTGCTCCAGCGATGCATCGACCTGCTGCGAGAACTGGAGCGCCGCCTGCAGGCCGGACATGCTGGTATGCACGCGCGGATCCATCGTCACCGTCAACGGTTGCTTCAGCGTTTTGCCGTCGGCCTTCAATACCACCGTGTAATTCCCCGGCAGCACGAACGGACCTTGCGGCAGGATGGGCGTGTCCTTGCCGAACACCGCCGCGATCGAATAGTCGTAGCTGGGCGAACGCGGCCGCGTGTAGTGCAGATCCCACACGAAACGATGCAAGCCGGGTGCGGCCGAAGGATTCACCGGCGGCTTGGTCCAGCGTTCCTTGTCGAAGTAGCGGAACGCATTCAGCGGCTCGTGCTCTTCGTTACTCGCGTAATGCCGCACGAGCCTGCCGTTCGCATCGAGGATGTCGATCGTCACCGGCCCGTGCGTATCGGGCCCGAGCGAATAATCGATGATCGCGCCGGCCGGCGGGTTCTCGCCCAGTGGCGTGCCGGGCGGCAGCGGCGTGTCCTTGTTGTTGTCGGGATGCACGCGCACCGCGTACGCCGGTTTGAACAGGTACGCCGACGCGCGCGCGATGTTCGCATTCCACTGCCGCAGCGGCGAGAGATCGTCGAGGACCCAGATCGCCCTGCCCTGCGTCGCCACGATCAGGTCGTCGTGGTGCACCAGCAGGTCGCGCACCCATGCGGTCGGCAGGTTCAACTGCAACGATTGCCAGTGGCCGCCGTCGTCGAACGACACGTACGCACCGCGGTCCGTACCGGCGTACAGCAAACCTTTGCGCACAGGATCGGCGCGCACCACGCTGACGTAGTGATCCTTCGGCAGGCCACCGTCGACCTCTGTCCAGGTCTTGCCGCAATCGTGCGTGCGCCATACGTGCGGCGCGAAATCGTCCTGGCGGTGGTTGTCGGCCGCGGCATAGACCGAACACGGGTCCAGCGCCGACACGTCGAGCGACGAAATCTTGGTCATGGTCGGGATGCCGCGCGGCGTCACGTCGTTCCAGTGGGCGCCGTTGTCCCGCGTGTAGTAGATCATTCCCGAATCGCTGCCGGTCCAGATTTCGTCGGGATCGTTCGGCGCGACGGCGATCGAATAGATCACGCCGAAGCCGCAGGCGCGCGCATCGGCGATCGAAGGATTCCCCGCACAGCCTTTGGCGTCCTTCTGTTGGCCCGTCAGGTCGGGGCTGATGACCTGCCAGTGTTCGCCGCGATCGAGCGAGCGGAACAACACCTGCGCGCCGAACAGCAGTTCGGTGCCGCCGCCCTTGTCCTTCACCGCCAGCAGCGGCGTGATCCACGTGTAGCGATATTTCGCGGTGTCGGGTCGCGCGCCGTAGCTCATGATCGGCCAGGGCGAAACATTCGCCACCTGGCCGGTGCGCGCATCGAAGCGCGAGATGCGCCCGCCCAGACCCGTGCCGTAGACGATCATCGGATCGTTGGGATCGGGTACGTCGTAGTCGCGCTCGTCACCGCCGACCGGATGCCAGTCGCGATAACTGATCGCGCCGTAATCGCTGCGGCTGGCGATGCCGATGGTGCCGGAATCCTGCTGACCGGAATACACCCAGTACGGAAACTGGTTGTCGGCGGCGAGGTGATACACCTGGGCGGTCGGCTGGTTGTACCAGCTCGACCACATCTTGCCGCCATCGACGGTCACGGTGGTGCCCTGGTCGACGCCCGCGATCATGTGATCGGGATGCAGCGGATTGATCCAGATGAAGTGGTAATCGTCGCCGCCCGGCGCGCCCTTGAAGACATGCCAGGTCTTGCCGCCGTCGCTGGAACGGCGGATCGATTGTCCCGCCGCGTACACGACATCCGGATCACGCGGATCGACGGTGATCCGGCCGAAGTAATCGTTCTCCAGCCAGCTCTCGCCGCTCGCGCGCGTCCACGTCGCGCCGCCGTCATCGGACGCGTATAAACCACCTTCGTTCTTCGATGCGGCGTGCGGAATGTTGCCGCTGGCCGCGGCTGCGTCGACCACCGCGTACACGCGGCCGTTGCCGGCGACCGCGAGACCGATCCGGCTGAGATCGCCTTGCGGCCAGCCTTTGCCGTCGAGGCGCTTCCATGTCCGTCCGTCATCGACCGATTTGTAGAGGCCGCTGCCCGGTCCGTTGTTCGGCTTGAAGTAGGACAGCCACGGGTAATTGCGCACCTGCCACGCGGCGGCGTAGACCACGTTGGCATGCTGCGGATCGCGCGCCAGATCGACCACGCCGGTGTTGTCATTGATGTACAGCGTCTGCTTCCAGGTCTTGCCGCCGTCGGTCGAGCGGAACACGCCGCGTTCGTGGTTCGGCCCGAAGTAGTGGCCCAGCGCGCCGACCAGCACGGTCTCCGGATTCTTCGGATCGACCAGGATCCGCCCGATGTACTTGGTGTCGGTCAAGCCGACGCGTTGCCAGTGTTCGCCGCCATCGGTGGACCTGTACACGCCGTTGCCGGACTGGATATCCCAGCGCGCGGCGACCTGACCACTGCCGAGATAGATCACCTCCGGATCGGATGGCGCGATCGCCAGCGCGCCCATCGCCGAAGCGGGCAACGTGTCGCCCAGCGATGTCCAGGTGCGGCCGGCATTGTCGGTCTTCCACACGCCACTGCCCGCGCCGACGAAGTAGAACGTGTTCGGTTGGTCCGGAATACCTTCGGCCATCGTGGACCAGCCGGCGCGAAAGGGACCGAGCAGGCGCCAGTGCAGGTCGCCGGAAAACGGCGAGACGGCTGGTTGCGCGAACGCTGTGAAACTCAATGCGACACCGGCCAGCACGGACAACACGCGGAGACGAGACGCGGACATGGCGGCATTCCCGGGCAAGAGTCCACCGAACATACTGCGGAGCAGGCGACTGGAACAAGGGCAACCGGTCATGGCGCAAATTCAGTTTGAAATACGTTCGCCCCCGGATCGAGTCCGGAGCAAGCTCTGAGCGTAGGCCCAGCTTCGATGCAAGCTGGAGCCGAATCGAAGGGCCGCTTGCGTTTCGACTTCGCGCTGCGCTCGCGTAGCCTGTCCTGAGCTTGTCGAAGGGCTCAACGCGAACGGAACAGTCAAACCACAGCACTACCCGGTGACACACCGGCACCGCGCGGTTACTGCGCCCGAGCGTCCTCGTCCGGCCAGATCGCCACATGCGGCTCGCCATCGACACGGATATGGCCACGGTACATGCCGTCGGTGTTGAACGGCATCGCGAACATGCCGTCAGCACCCAGCACGATCGCACCGCCGCTGCCGCCGAGCGCCGGAATCTCGCGGTTGATCACGTCGCGCGCGGCTGCCGTCAGCGGCTGGTGCAACACCGCGACGCGCATGCACACCGCATGCGCCGCGGCGGTACGGATGTAGAACTCGCCCCACCCGGTACCGGACATCGCGCACGCCGCGTTGGCGTAGGTACCGGCGCCGATCACCGGCGCATCGCCGATGCGCCCCCAGCGTTTGTCGGTCATGCCGCCGGTCGAGGTCGCGGCGGCGAGGCGCCCCTGCGCATCGAGCGCCACCGCGCCGACGGTGCCGAAATGGTTGACGGGCTCGCCGCTCGCCACCCGCTGCAAGGCTTCCTGTAATTGCTGCCAGCGCTTGTCGGTGCGGAAATACGCCGGATCGACCAGCGCGATGTCCTGCGTGCGCGCGAACGCCTCGGCCCCTGCGCCCGCGAGCATCACGTGGTCGGAATGCTCCATCACCGCGCGCGCCAGCAACACCGGATTGCGCACGTGGCGCACGCCCGCGATCGCGCCCGCGCGCAGGGTGGCGCCATCCATGATCGCGGCATCGAGTTCGTTGGTGCCATCGTGGGTGAACACCGCGCCTCGCCCCGCATTGAAGTACGGCGCGTCTTCCAGCACCGTCACGGCTGCAGCCACCGCATCCAGCGCGGACCCACCTGCTGCGAGTTCCGCGTGTCCGCGCCGCAAGGCATTCGCCAGCTCATCGCGAACCGCGCGTTCGGTGGCTGCGTCCATGTCACGCCGAATCACGCCGGCACCGCCGTGGACGAGCAGCGTGGGCGATGCGCCGCCCGATTCGATTTCATGTTCGGCCATCTGCGACCTGCTCCGCAGTGGTTGCCGGACCGGGCAGTGCGGCGTCCGGAGGTTGCGCCGCCGGGAAGCGCGCGGTCGCGGTCGTGCCCTTGCCGAGCGTGCTTTCCAGCGTGACCTGCCAGCCATACCGATCGGCGATGCGGCGCACGATCGCGAGGCCGATGCCGTGCCCGCTGCTGCCGGTGCGGCTGCCGCGATAGAACGCCTGGAAGGCGCGTTCCAGGTCCTCCTCGCTCATGCCGCTGCCAGTGTCGATCACGCGCACGCTGTCCGATTCGACCACGACCGTGACGCTGCCCTGTTCGGTGTACAGGCACGCATTGCGGATGAGGTTTCCGACCATGACGGCGAACACGCGCGGCGGCGTGTGCAGCGCAAAACGTCCGGGCTCGGCCAGCCGCAACTCGACCGGCTTGCCAACGAGGAGTTCGCGATAGCGCGCGACTTCCGCGGCGATGACGTCGTTGGCGAGAAAATCTTCTTCGCGCAAGCCGGAGTCGGATTCGCGCGCAAGCACCAGGAAGGTTTCGATCAGCGCTTCCATCTCGCGCACCGAGCGCCGGATCCGCGCCAGCGAACGCTGCGCGAACGGACTCATGTCTTCGTCGGCGAGGACGTCCGCCGCGACCTTCATCACGGTCAGCGGCGTGCGCAATTCATGGCTGGCATCGCGGGTGAAGTTGCGCTCGCGCTCGACGAAAGCATCGAGCCGGTTCGCGAAGTTGTACAGCGCGGCGACCAGCACTTCCACGTCGCTGTCGGTTGCGGCCGGGAGCTTGTCGGGCGCCAAGGCAGCGGGCTCGGGGTGGTCGGGATTCCAGCGCCGCACCACCTGGGCCAACGCGATCACCGGCGACAGCGCCTTGCGCGAGGCGCGATAGGTCAGGTACGTCGCGAAATAGATCAGCAGCACCACCAGCACGACCGGGATCAGGCCGAACATCATCACCACGCTGTTGGGGCGGTCGTTGTTGAACAGCAGGAACAGCCTGCCGCGCGGCGTGTCGGAGACCAGCACGGTGCCCTGCGTTCCATCGGGCTGGTCGATCTGGTGATAACCGGGCGGCAAGCCCGCCAGCCGCGCGGGCACTTCACTGGTGTTGCCGCCGGGCGCGTGCAGATAGCCACGCAGCAGCCACGTATCCGGCAGCGGCGTCGCGGGATTGCGCGCCAGTTGCTGTGTGTAGTACGCGTGTTCGCGGTCCAGTTCCTGCCGCGCGATCGCCTGGCGGCTCGAATTGGCGACGGCGTAGACGCCCAGTGCGATGAGTACGCTGATCCCCGCCACCCACAGCGAAAACATCACCCAGAAGCGGTGGCCGATGCTTGTGTACGTCGCCATGCGCAGAGCCTACCCGCAAGGTGGTGTGCGTGTGGGGGTTGCGGACCGTCCACGCGGTGCGGCGCGCCGATCAACGCGCTGCCGACGAAGCGCTTGCCTCCGCTTCCGCGTCCAGGTCCGCCACGCGGTAGCCCGCGCTGTGGATGGTGTGCACCAGCGGTTTGGAATACGGCTTGTCCACCACCCGGCGCAGGTTGTACAGGTGTGAGCGGAGCGTGTCGGAATCGGGCAACGTGTCGCCCCAGATCTCGCGTTCGATGTCGTGGCGCGATACCACGCGCGGCGATTCGCGCATCAGGATCGCCAGCAACTTGAGGCCGATCGGCGAAACCTGCAACTCTTCGCCGTCACGGGTGAGCCTGAGGGTCGCGGTGTCCAGCACCAGTCCGCCCACCTGGTACACCTCGCTGGAGACCTGCCGCCGTTCGCGCCGGATCAGGGCGCGGATGCGCGCTTCGAGTTCGCGCGGTTCGAAGGGCTTGACCAGATAATCGTCGGCGCCGGCATCGAGGCCGATCAGCTTGTCTTCCAGCGTGTCACGCGCAGTCAGCATCAGCACCGGCGTGGATTTCTTGGCCTCGCCGCGCAGCTTGCGGCAGACGTCGAGGCCGTCCATGCCGGGCAACATCAGGTCCAGCACGATCACGTCGTAGCTGTTGGTCACGGCCAGGTGCAGTCCGCTGACCCCGTCGCCGGCGAAATCGACGGTGTAGCCGCGCCGCTCGAGGAACTCGCCTACCATCTCCGCGATGCCGCTGTTGTCCTCGACCAGCAGTACCAGCCCCGTCTGCTTTTCCCGCTCGGCTTCCGTCATGCTCGCTTCCCCCCGCTGCCCTCGCTTGGCCATTCGGCTGATGGCTGCCAATGTGCCGGCGCTTCGGTGATCGAGACGTGAATGCGGCAGGCGGCGGCCGCTCCGGCGCTTGGCCGGGGCCTCGCCGGCGTCCGGACGATGCGCTCTCCCCGATCGGTGGGACAACGACCGCCCGGCATCACGCGTGACGGCGCGGTTGGCAGAACTCCCGCTGCCTGCTGCGCGATCTGGCGCCCCTCAATCGTCGCTGCGCGGCACGCTGACCTTGCCCTTGACGCCGTGGTGATGCACGTCGCCGCTGCCGACCGAACCGACGCTGAAATCCCCGCCGACGCCGTCGGCCCCGAAGCCGCCCGAGGACAGGTGATCGGCGTGGACGTTGCCGCCCGCGTTGGTGATGCTGACGTCGCCGGACGAAATCGAGCCGACCGTCACGTCGCCCGTGACGTTCCTGATGACGAGACCGCCCGAACTGATGTGGCCGAGCTTCAGGCTTCCGCCGACCCCGGTGATCTTGACGTCGCCCGACCCGATCGTGTCGATCGACATGTCGCGCTTGATGTTGGCGAGCGTGAGGTCGCCCGAACCGATGGAGCCAACCTGGGCGTCACCCTGCACGCCATCCACACCAACGTCGCCCGAACCGAGATCGGTCAGATTGAAGCTCCCGACTTTGCGGGCCTTGACGTCGCCGGATCCCATGTCCAGCCTGAATTCGCCGGCCACGCCATCAAGATCCAGATCGCCGGAACCGAGCGACGCGTCCAGCGCGGCGATGTTGCTTGCGTGGGTGTCGCCCGAACCTTGCTTCAGCTTGATCGCAAGCGACTGCGGCACCCGCAGGTCGAGTTTCAGATAGGCGTAGGAGTTGCCGAACAGGGAAAAAATGTTCTCATGATGGCCGTCCTGCGCGATCACACTGGCAGTGTCCCCATGCCGCGCCGTCTCGACCTGCACGTCCTGCAGCCACTTTTCGTCGGACGCGCAGGCGGTGCCGTGCACCTCGATTTTAGCGAGGCCCGGCTCCCCCTGGATGTTGAGATCATCGGGACCGATCTCGGCCGACAGCAGTTTCAATCCCGCGGCATCGATCTCGGCGTTGCGGGGAGCGCTGTATCGGCACTGCTCGGCAGCGCCCGCGCACAGGGACATCGCCAGCAGGGACACGCCAGCAAGCAAGAGGATTGAGTTGCGCATCGCGGCTCTCCGGCATCACCGCCCTCGCGGCGGACCGCCACAAGAATAGAGGCGGCCGGCGCTCCGTTCATGTGCCCAAAGTCGGCGTGACTTGCGGCCTAGTGAATCCTCAAGTGGCGCTGTTAAATCGGTGTAGCGTGCGCTCCGCGCACGATGTTGACGCTGTGCATGCGTTTTCGACGTGCAGTGCGCACACTACCGTGCTATCAGCCATGAAAAACCATCCGCAAAGGACGCAAAGATCGCCAAGGAAGCACAACAGACGCGAAAGAGCCCGATCACTTTTTGCGTCCTTCGCGCCCTTCGCGGAAAACGCTCTTGGCGCCCAAGCGCGCATCGCTCAGGGGCGTTCCCGTTCCTCGGCCTTGGCGCGATCCCAGAGCGCATCCTGTTCGGCCAGCGATTTGCCGTCGAGGCTTTCACCGGCTTCGTTGACCAGTTCCTCCATGCGCCGGAACCGCCGCTCGAACTTGGCATTGGCGTGACGCAGCGCGGCAGAGAAATCCACCCCGGCGTGGCGTGCCAGGTTGACCAGCACGAATGCCACGTCGCCGATTTCATCCAGAAGGCGGGCGTGATCGGCCCCCGCCGCAAATTCCGTGCGCACCTCGGCAATTTCTTCCTGCAGCTTGTCGAGCACCGGCTCCGGACCCGGCCAGTCGAAGCCGACCGTCGCGGCTCGGTCGCACAATTTCAGCGCGCGCTTCCATTCCGGCAGGCCGCGCGAAATGCCGGCCAGCGCGCTGGTGTCGTCCTCACCCTTCGCGGCGCGCTCGCCACGCTTGATGTCGTCCCAGGCGCGCGACTGTTCCGCGGCGTCGGCGTAATGGGCATCGGCGAACACGTGCGGATGGCGGCGCACCAGCTTCGCGCTGATGGCATCGGTGACATCGCCGAAATCGAACAGCCCCCGTTCCTCGGCCATGCGCGCGTGGAACACCACTTGAAGCAGCAGGTCGCCCAGTTCATCCTTCAGCGCCGCGAAGTCCTTGCGGTCGATCGCATCGGCGACTTCATAGGCTTCCTCGATGGTGTACGGCGCGATCGTGTCGAAATCCTGCGCGACGTCCCACGGACAGCCATGCTGCGGATCGCGCAGTCGCGCCATGATCGCGAGCAGTTCCGAAATATCCGGTGGTTGGTCGGTCATGTGGAGATTGGCGAAAAGCGTTTTTGACAGGGATAAATGCGGATAAATGCGGATAGAGCAAAAGCAACCATGTCCGGCAGCCTCGAAACGAGACTTTCTGTTACCGGGGACACGCCGCGAATTGAAAGGCCGAAACGCATTGAAATACGTTGCTTCTGCTTTATCCGCTTTTATCCGTGTGAATCCGTGTCGAAACGCTCTTTCTTTTCATCGAGGCGATGCTTGCAGCTGCGCCAGCCAATCGATCGAACCGTCGCCCAGCGCGAGGAATTCCGGATTCAACAATGATTCCTTGGTGTTGTAGCGCAGCGGTTCGCCGTCGAGATCCAGTACGGCACCGCCGGCCTGCTCCAGCACGCATTGTGCGGCCGCGGTGTCCCACTCCGAAGTTGCACCCAACCGCAGGTACAGATCCGCATCGCCGCGCGCGACCATGCAGAACTTGATCGACGACCCCACCGGCACCAGCGTGTGGTCTCCGAGGTTGTCGAGCATCGCGACCTGGCGCTCGTTGCCGTGCGAGCGGCTGCCGGCGACCACCGGAATCGGTGCCGCCGCCCGGGTCGCGATGGGCTGCGGCAGCGCGCCGGGCGCGGATTCGAGGAAAGCACCCTCGCCCGCGATCCCGTAATACAACTCGCCGGTCACCGGAATCAGCACGACGCCCAGCACCGGTACGTGATGCTCGATCAGCGCGATATTGACCGTGAATTCGCCATTGCGCTTGACGAATTCGCGGGTGCCGTCCAGCGGATCGACCAGCCAGTAGCGTTCCCAGCCACGCCGCACGTCCCACGCGATGCCTTTCGATTCTTCGGACAGCACCGGAATGTCCGGCGTCAATTCACGCAGGCCGGCCACGATGAGCTTGTGCGAGGCCATGTCTGCGGCCGTGAGTGGCGAGTTGTCGCTCTTGGTTTCGACCGCGAAACTGCCCGCGTAGATCTCCAGGATCGCAGCACCCGCGCGGCGCGCAAGCAAGCGGCTTTCGTGCGCGATGCGCTCCAGCGCGCTCATGGGACCGCGTAGCTCTTTTGAACACGCGGTTTGATCGCCCGGCCCCATGAAACCCCACTCCTCCACAACCCCCGCCGAATCCCAGTCGGGATTCGGCCGCCTCCTTGACTCAAGGGGGCATGAAGCTGCTGCACTTTGCGTCGCCTCAGCATGAACTTTCCTTCGGTCGAAATTTTCCTTCGAGATATTCGCGTGCGATGAACAGCGCCGCGATCGAGCGGCCTTCCGTGACATCGTCACGTGCCAGCAACAAGTGGAGTTCGGAAAGCTTCCAGGGCACGACGTCCAGCGGTTCCGGCTCGTCGCCGGGCCGGCGTTGCGCGTACAAACCTTCCGCGAGCACGACCTGCGCCTTGTGGGTCATGTAGGCCGGCAACAACGACAGCATGGCCAGCGGCGTGAGTTTGCGCGCCGCGAAACCCACCTCTTCCTGCAATTCGCGGTTGGCGGCTTCGAGCGCTGTTTCGCCGGGATCGATGCGCCCCTTGGGCAGGCCCAGTTCGTAGCGATCCAGCCCCGCTCCGTATTCGCGCACCAGCAGCACGGTGTCGCGATCGGCCATCGGCACGATGAACACCGCGCCCATGCCCGACGCGGTAAGGCGTTCGAACGTGCGACGCGCGCCGTTCGAAAACGCGAGGTCGACTTCCTCGACGCGCAGGAAACGGCTGTCGCGCGTGGCGCGTCTCGCGAGAATCTCGGGTGGCGTGGGCATCCGGCCATTGTATGCGATGCCTGATGCGGCCCTCGTCCCCCCGTCACCCCCTCACCCCAACCCTCAACGGAGAGGGAGACAAGCAGGTGGGCTGAACCCGCGCAGCCGCTTCCCCGCTATCCGGCTGAGGGGATCACATCAATCCGGACTCGACGATGCCGGCGCGTGCGCGCTCGACGCGGACGTCGGCACGGTCACCTTCTTGCCGGTGAGCGTTTCTGCTGGCGGCATCGACAGGCGCACGTCGTTGTCGTTCGTCGGCGGCGGTTGCGGCGCATCGCCGCTGCAGCCGGCCGCCATCAGCAAGAGCGGCGCCACGGCACAATGAACCTTGATTCCACCCGGCAAGTGGATGGTCTTTTGTACTGTGGTCTTTTCGACCGCCTTGTCGAAGGCGCGCCCGATCGTCTTCGCGCCCAGACTCTGATTGGTCGGTTCGAAACCCTTTGCAAAGGGTGTCGGCTTGTACGGAACCGGCGACTTGCCGCTGTAGATCTGCGAACCCTTGATCTCGGGCGCACTGAACGCCGGCGCGGGCGCCGACTTCTCCGACGCGTTCGACGGCAAGCGGATCTGGCCATTCGGGTTGTACAGCTCCAGCGGCTTGCCCTTGGCGCTCTCCAGCGTCGCGCTGATCGCGCCTTTTGCGGGGGGCACGTAGTGCAGTCGCCGCGGCGGCGGTGGCGCCGGTTGTGCCTCGAGGGGCGGCGGCGCAAGTTCCGGTGGCGGAGACGGGGCAGCGGTGGGCTCGATGATGCTCACCGCGATCGCACCATGGTCGCCGTGGTAAGGCGGCCGATGCAGATACTGATACACCACCCAGCCGAGGAAAGCGTGCCCGACCAGCACCAGCGCGAGCAGGATCCAGAGATTGCGACGGTCGCGCGGTGGCGGGATGCGTTCGGTGAGGCGCAGGTACGGCAAGTCCGGAATCTCGGCCGCGGCGTCACGAACAATCCCGCGCCCACGGGGTTGCAACGGCACCTCGATTTCCAGTCCTTCGTTGCGGGGCATGCAATCAGCCGGTGTGCGCAATGCGCGCGCATGAAGTTTAGGGGAAGCGCCGCGAGCGTCCACGTACGCTGCAGAGCGGTCGCCACCCGACAGCGACGCCGAATGGAGCTTGAGACAGCCGTGGCGGCCCGGGGGTTCCATGGCCTTGACCCGGACATAGGATTGGCGCAAGGTCACACGACCGCCGCCATCGGAAAAGTGAGGTCAGCATGAGCGCCTACACCACCCGTGACATCCGCAACGTGGCGCTGACGGGCCACGCCGGCGCGGGCAAGACCAGCCTGTTCGAAGCATTGCTGCACGCGGGTGGCGCGCTGCAGACGGCGGGCTCGATCGAGCGCG
>Ga0070737_10001264_pt1 | contig 37700 bp, 31 predicted proteins | sample Coa_R1_10_FD_66438 | JGI IMG/M metagenome (GOLD analysis project Ga0070737, IMG submission 66438) | Surface soil microbial communities from Centralia Pennsylvania, which are recovering from an underground coalmine fire - Coalmine... | ecosystem: Environmental > Terrestrial > Soil > Unclassified... | reverse complement strand
CTGGTATTCGGCCTCCCACGCGACCAGATCCTGCAGCGAGCCGAAAAAGGCAGGAGGCTCGGGCGCCTCGGCAATCAGGGCGGAATAGACCGCGGCCACCCGGTTGGCGAAAAGCACGGTGCCGAATCCATCGGTCACCAGATGGTGGAAGCACAAAAACCAATAGGATTCGTTCGTCCGCGTTTGAAACAGCGCAAATTTGAATAGCGGTCCAGACGGCGGCATTGGAGTGCGCCGGATCGACTCGGTTATCCGACGGAATTCCTGCAGCGGATCCGAAAGGTGCGTGAGATCGTAGAATGGGAGCTCGACCTCGGGGTTGTCAATTGGTTTTTGAAAAACCTGGCCATCCACCTCGAAAAAGCCGGCCCTGATCGGCTCGGCCTCTGCCACCACGCGACGGATTGCTTGTTCAAGCACATTCCGTTCAACGGCACCCTCGATTATGGCATGTGCGACTATATGCCATTCTTCATCAAAGCTGCCCGTCTCCTGAGCAAGCCAGATGTCGAGCTGCCCGCGCGAGAGCGGCAGTGCCTCGTCATCAATTTCCATCGGACTCACCGAACCCGGACGGTCTAGCTATCAGATCCCTGACTCTTCGCTAGCCTTTCGCGTAGGCTTTTCGGCCTGATGTCGGGCCAGTTTTGTTCGATGTATTCCAGGCACGCGGCGCGGTCGGCTTCGCCGTAAACGACCCGCCAACCGGCGGGAACATCGGCGAAGGTCGGCCACAAGCTGTGTTGCTCCTCATCATTGACCAACACAAAAAAGCTTCCATTTTCATCGTCAAAGGGATTGACGCTCACGAGGTCCCCCTGCTGTCTAATCGACACGAGCACAACAGGTCCAAACTCTACTGGAGCCAACAGAGTGGGTCCAGTTTTCGGCAAAGTTCCTCAGATCATCCCAAGGTGCCTGGTGGGCCTCAGTGATTCGCTCCCGGCATGGGGTCGCTGCGATGGTGACTGCTGGCCTTGTGACCAGCAGCGACGGACTTGGCCTCGCAGTTCGCCACTGGGCATCGACGGGCCGCGAGAGCACCATCCGGTCCGCCGGCGCAAAGTGGAGTAGTCGATTACTCGGAAGGGGGCGGATTCTGCGCCCGTAGCGGGCACCCGTACTACCAGCGTGGTGCTGCCGCTGATCCAGCGGCGAACCTCGCGGTTCGTTTTCCTGACGCTCGCGTCGGATCATCGACGAGCTGGATTATTACCATGGCGCGCAAATCTCCAGGGCGCGCGGGCGTCGACTCGGCACACCAATTTGGTCAAAGTCCAATTGCAGAGCCGCCATATTCCGTCGGCACGATCCAGTTATCTTTCTCATGCCTTTACGGCGAAGCGGAACCTGCCTAGTGACATTACCCGCTGTGAAGCTTGCCCAGGCCGGTGATCTCAAGGCTTATCGACTTGCGTTGGCCGGCCGCACCCAGCATGAAAAAGATGTCACCTGCCGGTGCGCCCAACCAGAATCGCCAAAACGGCCGGCCAAAGCAAGTCCATATATAGCGGCCCTCCCCTGCCAACCAATACGATGCGATCCAGAGCAGGTAATACAACGCGCGCTTCCAACGCGCACGGATCATCTCGACATTCATCTCCATGATCTCAAGGCCCCAGGCTCGGTACCGCCATTCCAACTGGTAGCGGTCCTGGAACTCATAGAAAGCACGCATTTCGCCACTGGTGACAAGATACTCATCAAAGACAAGTATGGAGCCTTCGATAAAGCGATCTTTGCAGGTTTCTAATGCGTGGAGGCAACTTTCGTAGGTGTCCAAATCCATGTGGAACAGGCGAATCGACGCGCCGGGTCGGGCAGCCAGGAATGGCGCCAACGTGTCGTAGGTGCTTCCCTTGATGAATTGAACGTTACGACCGAGCGCGGCTGGTATGCCGTCGTGCAAGCTGACGCCGGTTTCTGCCATGGCACGTACTGCTAATGGATCCGACAGTGAAAAGGTGCCGCGTTTTAGGACCTGGTTTTCGAGTTGCCAGTCTTCGACAAGACCGGTAAAAGTATCGAAACCATACACCAAGCGGTCGCAGGCATCAGATATGAGGCGCGTGGACCAGCCAATCCAGACACCTAGATCGAGCAGAAGCTCGTCGGAATTGTTGCCGATTGGTTCCGGCAGGCGAGATGCTTCCCACAATAGTGTGTGGCCTCGAATCCTGCACCGCCGCAGGTCCGAAATCGTGCGCGCGATAAACGCACGGTATGCGTCGTCATAGGCCTTGGTGTCCCGGGCATATAAGTTGGGAATGTAGCGGTCGCGATCCCGGTAGAAAAAGCGTGCGCAGAGGACGACCAGCAGAACCACGCCGATGGCTACGGCGAGGGCCGGTACGAAGTAACATGCGGCGGCCACGATGAGCGCACCACCAACAAGGATGGCTTTCCATACGCGGTGGAGGTTCGTCCGATCCACTGTCCGCCTATCGACTACACCCATCGGTTCGCCTCCGGGTTATGGGCCAGGGAGTACTGGATGCGCATCGCCTGGACCGCGCGGCTGTGGACCATCGATGGAGCGTGCCCTCTTGTTTGGTGGGTGGCGTATCGTTCGCCGCGCGACGCGGCCGACTGCAATTTCCACATTCGCTCTCGCAAGGACACGTCCATACCGAGGCATGCGGCGCAGTCTGCAAAGCTCTTGATAGCGCGGACTTTACACCACGGTCACTGTAACAGTCTCGGGATTCGAGTGTCGTCGCGTGCTTGCTGCACGGTTGCCTGGCAGCTGCTGGTGGTCCGAAAAGCCCCGTCGAGCCACTCGGCCGCCTACGAGTTCGAAATCGTTTGGGCGACTTCATACTTGAAACGCCACGCTCGGTCGTTGTCTTCTCCGGTAACGGTTTGCGCAGTCCACCGTCGCATCGATCATCTTCTGCAGCTTGCCGGGACAGCCCGCCGGAGACCGTCACCAGCGCGGTCCGCAATTTAACGGATTCGAATCCACCCCTTCGGGGCTGCCGAAAATGCAACAATGACGCCATCAGAAGAACACTTCTCCTTACCAAGTTGGTGAACCTTGCGCCTCGATGACACCGTAAGCCCCGTCGAGGGAGTGCGGGCTGGGCGCTCGCCCCAGAAGGATTTTCGCGGAGACATCGAGGGCCTGCGCGCGGTCGCGGTGTTGGCCGTCGTCCTGTTTCACGCCGAGGTGCCTGGCGTCGGTGGTGGGTACATCGGCGTGGACGTTTTCTTCGTTATCTCTGGCTTCCTCATCACCGGGCTGCTCTTCCGCGAGGTGCGCACCGCCGGCACCGTCCGACTGCGCCGGTTTTACGGAGCGCGGGCCCGCCGATTGCTGCCGGCATCGGCGACGGTAGGGGTCGTTACCGCGATCGGCGCGGCTATTCTGTTGCCCCCGTTGCAGGCTCGTACCGTCTTCGGTGACGGCATCGCCAGCGCGTTATATGTCGGCAACTACCGGTTTCTCGCACAAGGCGCCGACTACTTCTTCAGTGAGATGCCGCCGTCGCCGTTTTTACATTACTGGTCTTTGGGCGTAGAAGAGCAGTTCTACCTCGTGTGGCCGCCCTTGATTATCGGTACGGCTTGGTTTATCCGACGCACGCGTCGACGTAGCGCGACGCACGGCACGTCGTCAGAAACTCCGTATCTGACAATCCTGGCGGTGGTCGGGGCGGTGTCGTTCGCGTTGTCGCTCGCGAGCACTCACTGGATGCCGTTTGTGGCGTTTTATTCGCTTCCCACCAGGGCCTGGCAGTTGGGTGCTGGCGGGCTGGTGGCGCTGACGGCCGGCCACTGGCGCCGATTACCGGCACTAGCCGCCGCCATCGCGGGTTGGGCAGGGCTGGGCCTGATTCTGCTGGCCTGCACCGTGTTGAGCACGAGCACGCTCTACCCGGGCACCGCCGCGCTGTTACCCGTTGTGGGCACCGCGCTGGTGATTGGCGCCGGCTGTGCCTCAGCCTCCCGTGGGTGCGGGCGCGTCCTGTCGTTGTCGCCGATGCGGGCGATCGGCCGAGTGTCGTACTCGTGGTATCTGTGGCACTGGCCCGTGCTCCTACTCGCACCGCCATTGCTGGGCCACCCGCTCGGACTGGCCGGCAGGCTGGCAGCTGCACTCATCTCCTGCGGGTTGGCTGTTCTCACACTGCATCTGATCGAGAATCCGTTGCGATTCGCCGCTCCTGTACGCCGCTCTCCTGCACGCAGCCTGGCAGTTGGTGGTGTCGCCACCGCGATGGCGGTCTGCGTCGGCGTGGCATTGCTGGTGGTCGTACCCGCCCCCGTCGGCCGTGGCGCGCCGGCCCCGACGGTGGCCGTCACTGCGGCGCCCGCGCCGGGGGGCCCCAACATGAGCCCCTACGACGCGGCGGTACAGCAGGCGTTCGCGCAGGTGCAGGCCGCGGTCGCGGCATCTATCGACCTGAAAGCCGTACCGTCCAACCTGAATCCGCCGCTTGCCGACGTGGCGGCGACAAAAATGGCCACGTTCATCAAAAGCTGTATGCGTCAGTTCTACCAAGTCGCCCAGCCGGATTGCGCGACGGGCGACACCGCCTCGCCGACCACGGTGGCTTTGGTCGGTGACTCGAATGCCGCGATGTGGAGCCCGGCGTTCCAGCAACTCGCCACGCAGCGGCACTGGCGGCTAGAGACGCTGAGCAAGGGCGGCTGTCCATTGATGGACGTGCCCCTCATCAACCCATTGCTTCACCGGGAGTACACCGAGTGCGGGCAGTGGCGCACTCAGGTCATCGACCGGCTACGTGCCGAGCACCCACGTCTGGTTGTGCTCAGCTTGTGGCGACGCTACGGTGCCGCCCATGGCTTTCCGTCGGGATTGACGTCATATGACCCAGCCTGGATCGACGGCCTGGCCCGGCTGGTGCAGCAACTGCGCGACACCGGTGCAAGGGTGCTGGTGCTCGGACCGATCCCTGATCCCCAGTCGACAGTGCCGCTTTGCCTGTCGGCGCATCTCGACAACGTAACGGCCTGCTCGCCGCCACGGTCGACGGCGGTCAACGCAACCGGCATCACGGCTGAGTCTGCTGCCACCACAGCCGGCGGCGGACACTACGCCGACCTGACCGGGCTGTTCTGCACCACCGAGCGCTGCCCGGTAATCGTCGGCAACACCCTGGTGTACTTCGACAGGAATCATGTGGCGGCCGACTACTGCCGGCTGGTGGCGCCGGTAATCGGTGCACTGGCCGACGGCGCGCTCGCGCGCGGTTGAGAGATTGCGCACCGGCGGCAAGCCGATACAGGGGCCCGACTGTGGTCGTGTAGAACGAAAAGTGCAGTGCCAGAATGAAGTTCGACTCTCTCAGCTCGCGCGCGCAGAGTTTTTCCCGCGGTTGGCGCAGGTGAGCATAATTGCCGAGAGGTCGAGGATATGATCGGCCAGGACTGCGCTCTCGACAACGCGTGCCGGTCACAAGACCACTCCGCAGACGAACCGGAGGCTTCCCCTCTTGTCAACGTCCGTGCTCGTCACTGGTGGGGCAGGATTCATAGGATCCGCGCTCTCACGCCGTCTCGTCAAAGCCGGCTACGACGTCGCCGTGATGGACGTCTTGCATCCGCAAGTGCACGCCGGACGCGACGCGATCGACCTGCCACGATCGGTGCAGTTGTTCACCGGCGATGTCACCCATGCGCCCGACTGGGATGCGGTGCTTCGGCTATTTCGTCCGGCGCAGGTCGTGCATTTGGCGGCCGAGACCGGAACCGCGCAGTCGCTTACCGAGGCGACACGTCATGCCTCGGTGAACGTCGTAGGAACGGCCCAGCTGCTTGATGCCCTGAGCCGCGCCGGGCACGTGCCCGACCAGTTCGTGCTGGCGTCGTCACGGGCGGTGTACGGCGAGGGCGCTTGGCAATCCGGTGACGAAGTGTTCTATCCGCCGCCTCGCAGTCACGCCCAGCTGCTCGCCGGCATCTGGGATCCGCAAGGGCCCACCGGCGAAGCGGCAGTGCCGCTTCCGAGTTGCGCATGCCGAACCGAGCCGCGACCTACCAACATCTACGCCGCGACCAAACTCGCACAGGAACACATGTTGACGGCGTGGACGACAGCACACGACGCCAGCCTGAGTGTGCTGCGGCTGCAGAATGTTTACGGGCCGGGCCAGTCGTTGACCAATTCGTACACCGGGATCGTGGCTCTCTTCGCACGGTTGGCGCGTGAGCAACGCCCTTTGGAGGTTTACGAAGACGGTCGCATCGTGCGCGATTTCGTGTTTATCGATGATGTCGTCGACGCGTTGTTCTCGACGCTGCAAAGGCCTGCAGTTGAGTCGCGCTGTCTTGACATCGGGTCAGGCAGCGCGACCACCATCCACGAGCTGGCCCGCGAGATAGCCGCGATGTGCGACGCTCCCGAGCCCGTCGTCGTACCGAAATTTCGCGACGGTGACGTACGTGCCGCGAGCTGCATCGTCGAGCCGGCCCAGAACGAACTCGACTACCGCCCGAAATGGGCACTCGAGGAGGGCCTGCGCACGCTGCTCGAATGGATCGGCAGGCAACCCGAATTGCCCTCCGTTCCAAGCGATCATGCAACCTAAGTCGGCGCATCTGGCCGCCGCGCGCGGGGATCTTCGTTAAGTCTGACGGCAGCCGACGCGCCCCTGCCGGGCGAAGTTTTCGACGAGATCGGTCGCGGCAACCACGCTTTCGGCGGGTTTGGCTATCCGGCTCGCGATCTCGCGGGCCAGCGTGGCGCATTGCGGAGCAAGGATGGTACGCAGATCCGCAATCAGCGATTCCTGTGTGGTTGTCGAAAAGCGCCGGGCAGTACCCACCTTCAATCTTTTGACCGCCGTTCCCCGCAGCGACTGGTCGGGCCACGTCCAGAGGATCAACGTGGGTATTCCGGCGCCCAGGCCGACGGCCGTGGTGGCGGCGCCACCATGGTGTACCACCGCGCGGCAGGCTGGAAATACCGCCACGTAGTTCACCGCGCCCACCATCTTGATGTGGTCGAACTCCGCGACGTCGCTGAAGTCACTCCAGCCGGCACACACCAATGCCCGCTCGCCAAGCTCCGCGCAAGCCGCACTGATCATTGCGAGAGTCTCAGCGGGCGAACCGACCGGAATACTGCCGAAGCCGAAGAGAATTGGCGGGTTTCCCTCCGCGATCCATGAGGCGACCTCGTCGTCCGCCTCGGTCGGCGTCTCCATCGTCAGCGCGCCGACAAACGGCCGCTGGTCACCGAATTCCGCCCATTCGGCTGCCAGCCCGGGAAAGCAAACCTCGTCGTACGCCTGGATTTCCAGCGATTCACGTTCGGCGATCCGTCGCGGCGAGGGCCGTGTTGCCTTCGATAGGCCAAGTTCATGACGCTGCGCGTTCTCAACCTTTCTAGTCATGCGCCAATGCACCCATTCGAGCGCCGTCATCGCGGAGCGGCCCAGCCGCGACGGCAACATCGGAATGAACTGGCCGTGCGCCCGCATCGGGAACGTGTGCAGGGTGGCCAACGGAATGTTGTAGTACTCGGCGACGTTTGCCGCGCCCTCCTGAAAACTGATGCCGGTGAGTAGCAGGTCGGCCCCGTCCGCCAGCGATGTAAGCGCCGCGCTCATCTCCTGCCAGGACTGGATACCCGGCTCCCAAATCTCACGCCACAGCCGGATCACTTCCGGGATCTTCCAGAAGTTGCGGAAAAGACTCGTCCAAAAGTCGCGGTGCATGTCGATCACGGCCTGCGAATCCATCCCATAGGCGACCGCCGAAAGCCCAGCCGCCTCGACGTCGCCAACCAGGTTGGGCGCGACTGCCACGCGCACTTCGTGCCCTCTGCGCAGCAGCTCCCGGCCGACAACGATGAACGGCTCGACATCGCCACGAGTCCCATAGGCCGCCAGCACAAATTTCATCGCAGCTCCAAGCCCTTCACTTCCCGCGCGCAAGATTTTCCACGAGATCGGCCGCCGCCGCCACGCTTTCAGCGGGTTTGGTCATCCGAGTTGCGATCTCACGGGCTCGGGCGACGCACTCCTGAGCAAGGATAGTGCGCAGGTCATCACGTAGCGTTTGCTGGTTAGTGGTCGAAAAGCGCCGGGCGGTACCAACCTTCAATCGTTTGACCCGAGCTCCCCACAGCGTCTGATCGAGGTCCGTCGAGAGAATCAACGTTGGGACTCCGGCGCGCAGCCCGGCGGCCGTGGTGCCGGCGCCACCGTGATGCACCACCGCGCGGCAGGCCGGGAAAACACCCGCATAATTGACCGCGTCCACCACCTTGACATGATCCGAATGGGGGACGCCGCTGAAATCAGTTCCGCCGGAGCACACTAGCGCCCGTTCACCCAACTGCGCGCAGGCCTCGCTGATCATGCCGAGTGTGGCGGCCGGAGATTCGACCGCGATGCTGCCAAAGCCGAAGAGTACCGGCGGTGTTCCCCCGGCAATCCACGACGCGGCCTCGTCGTCGGCATCCGTCGGCAACTCCATCGTCAGCGCGCCGACAAAGGGCCGCTGGTCACCCAATTTCGCCCATTCGGCTGCCAGCCCGGGAAAGCAAACCTCATCGTAGGCCTGGATTTCCAGCGATCCACGTTCGCTGATTCGCCGCGGCGACGGGCCCGTTACCTTCGGCAGGCCAAGTTCGCGTCGCTGCGCATCCTCGACCTTCTTCGTGCCGCGCCACGACAGCCACCAAAATGCCCTCATTGCGGAGCGGCCTAGCGGCGCCGGCAGGAATGACAGCAGTTCGCCGTTGGGTCGCAGCGGGAAGTAATGCAGCGTGGCTAGTGGGATGTCGTAATACTCCGCGACGTTGGCGGCCGCGTCCTCGAAATTCAGGCCGGTGAAGAGCAGGTCCACCCCGTCCGCCAGCGACCTCAGCGTGGTGGCCATCTCTTCCCAGCACTGGATGATGGGCTCCCCGACGTCGCGCCGGAAAGCGATCAGATCCCGCACCCTCCATGGGGTGCGAAATAGACATGTCCAGAACTTGCGGTGCGCCTCGAGAACGGCCCGCATATCAGGTCCGCACGCAACCGCGGAAAGCCCAGCCGACTCGGCGAATCCGACCAGGTCAGGCGGCACCACCATGCGCGCCTCGTGCCCTCTCCGCAGCAACTCACGGCCGACTGCGACGCAAGGCTCGACATCGCCACGAGATCCGTAGCATGCCAGCACAAATTTCATTGCGGAGATCCTAGCCCCTCGCTTGTCGTGCGGGTTCAGCGAAACGAATCGCCGGGCCTGCCATCCCCGCTGAGCCGCCGCCAGCAGCTACGACGCGACAAATTCGCCGAGGTAAGCGGGTGGCTTCAGGTTGAGCAAGCGCTCGCGGTCGGCGGCGAGGTCCTCGTAATCCAACGCCTCGACCTGTGCCGCCGTATAGGGCAGTTGCGACTCCGGCGGCCCCTTCCGCACCAGGCCTATCCCACTATCGCAGTCCAGGACTGCAACGAGCAGGTCGGGCCGGGTGCTGCGCAGGTGGACGATCGCCTTCCAGACATCACCGCTCCAGGGCGGCGTCGTGATGAGCATGTGCCAGAGCAGGTTTCGCCAGCGGTGATGCGCACGATAGTCGGCGTATGACGCGGCAGGGTAGCCGATCGCAGCGTTTGCGGGGTTGCAGTCGTGCAGGACGATGACACCGTCGTCTCGCAGATAGCGCAGGGTGTTCTCCACGTCGCGCAGTGCCTGCTGATAGGTGTGAAGCCCGTCGATCAGGGCGACGTCGACGCCGTGTTGCTCCAGGAAGGCCGTCTCGCTCGCGAAAAAGGCGTCGCTGGTCGCCTCGAAGTAGTGGGTGGCGCGCGCTTTCGCCTCGGCGAGCCTGCGGGAGCGCGCCGAGAGCTTCAACGTCGGATCGACCGCGATCTTCTCGTCGGCGGCAATGCGCCGAAACGCCATCCCGTACGAAACGCCGATCTCGAGGTAAACGGGCTTCACCCGCCCGTCGAGCGCCTCCTGCACGGCCTTGATCCGGTTCACACAACCACCCTCCATCGGAGCTACCTGGCAGGGGGTACGCCCCGCACGCCAAACCCCTTCGTGTTTCCGTTCCGCCTACTGCTTGCGCAACGCGCATAGATCCTTCGGCGGTGCGGCAACGCCTACCCTAGGTCCGCGCCGGCAAAACCGGTCAGCCAACACGGCCCACGCGGGCGAACTTTTCCACGAGATCGGCTGTGGTCAGAACGCTTTCGGCCGGTTTGGTCATCCGGGAGCCAATGTCGCGCGCGCGGGCGGCGTACTGCGGGGCCAGGATGGTCCGCAGATCGTCGATCAGCGTTTCCAGCGTGGCAGTCGAAAAGTGCCGAGCGGTGCCCACCTCTAATCGTTTGATCGCAGCCCCCCACAGCGTCTGATCGAGGTCGGTCGGAAGGCTTAAGGTGGGGAGGCCGGCGCGCAGCCCCGCGGCCGTCGTACCCGGGGCGCCGTGATGCACGACAGCGCGGCATGCCGGAAAGACGGACGCGTAATTCACTGTGTCCACCACCTTGACGTGCTCGAAATGGGGGACGCGGCTGAAGTCGCTCGAACCGGCGCACACCAGTGCCCGCTCGCCCAACTGTGCACACGCCGCGCTGATCATGGCCACCTTCTCGGCCGGAGACACCACCGGGATGCTGCCGAAGCCAAAGAAGATCGGTGGAGTTCCCGCCTTGATCCACGACGCAACCTCATCGTCGACATCTGTTGGCAACTCAATCGTCAGCGCACCGACGAATGGCCGTTGGCCATTCCATCTCGCCCATTCGGCCGCCAGCCCAGGAAAGCAAACCTCGTCGTAAGCCTGAATTTCCAGCGATCCGCGCTCGGTGATCCGCCTAGGCGCCGACCCCTTTGTCTTCGGCAGGCCCAATTTGCTGCGCTGCGCGTCCTCGAGTTTCTTCGTCCCGAGCCACGACATCCACCAGAACACTGTTATTGCGCAGCGGCCCAGCGGCGCTGGCAGGAATGGGAGGAGTTGGCCGTTCGCCCGCAAGGGGAAGAAATGCAGTGTGGCCAGTGGAATGTCGTGGTACTCGGCGACGTTGGCAGCGGCGTTCTCGAAATTCAGCCCGCTGAATAGCAGGTCGGCGCCGTCTGCCAGCGATGTCAGCGTGGCGCTCATCTCCTCCCAGCGCGCCGCAACTGGCTCCCAAACTGCGCTCCGCAGCCTGTTCAACTCCCCGATCTTCCAAAAGTTCCGGAAGAAACACGTCCAGTAGTCGCGGTGCGCGTCCGCGATGCCACGCAAATCCGGTCCATATCCGACCGCCGCAATACCAGCCGCCTCGACGAAACCAACCAAATCCGGCGGGACAGCCATACGCACTTCGTGTCCGCGTCGCAGCAGTTCACGACCGACAGCGGCGAAGGGCTCGACATCGCCGCGACTTCCCCAGCTTGCCAGCACAAACTTCATTGCGCGGTCCTGACCTTTCACTTCGCTTGGGCGTGGTCGGCGTCAGGCCGTCGGTAATTATTCCGAATTCTTGGATTGTCGGCTGGGTTTTTCTCCGATTTTTGGGTGCGAAGACTGTGCGACTGCGGTGGGACTATCTAACTGGTGCTCGGCGGGTTGGGCTGAACGGCAAAGCATCCCGCGCGAACGCTCAGAGATGCGTGCCGGTAAGCGAGAAGTCTTTCAAGACGCTCGCAAGGTCATGCCGCAAGGCATCATTCGAGTTGAGGCGGCCCGGCTGATAAGCAAGGGCTGAGACAAAGACCTGTTCATGCGCCCTCCCCGCCCCCATAATCTGCAGTCCACCGAATCGGTGCACCATCGCCTCGGTCACGGCTGGGTAATGCATCCGCATGCCGAGATAATCGGCGTCCGTGCCATCCGGCCGCGTGGCCGCCGGGTTGATCGCACCGAGGTTGGTTGAGACGACGCCGATCCCGTTCCCGCTGATCTTCCTGATGAGCCGCTTGGGCACCAGAGGAACGGCAGAGAACATTGCCCGCTCGTCGTCGGGGACCTGCCTGTGGCGCATCAGCGCTTCGCGGATTGCGGCGCGCATCGGGCGCAGGTCGGTCGCCGCGGGAGACGGGTCGACCATGATGTCGACATTGCTGACCGCGTTGGCGCGGGTGTCGTCGACCGTGCGCTCGTTGAACGGGATCCTCAAGTCGACCAGGCCGTCGGCGGTTACTCGTCCCCGTCGTTCGGCGAGACGTGCCGCCAATCCGGCAAGCAGCGTCGCGCTGCTGCCGCCGAGTGATTGTGCGCGGCCCTCCCACTCGTCGGCGCCGACGAACATCGTCGCAATTGGGACCGTGATGGATCGGTCGGCCGCGCCGGCGGGGAGCGCAGGAAGCGGGGCGGCAGGTCCAGCTTTGCTGCGGCCGCGGCGGGCAACGCGCACTGCGGCGGCGACTCCGCGGCCGATGGCGCGTGCATCGCGCGCGGTTTGGCGAGCATCTTCGCGCACGGCCTGCCACCGCGTGCGCGATGCGGAAACCGGCCAACTGATCGGGTCATCACGACCAAGCGCGGCATCGGCCAGTGCCTCGAACAGCCCCAGACCGTCGGTGATGGAGTGCGGGACGAGAAGGCTGACCCCGGCGCCGCCATCGGTGAACGGCAGCACCGCGAGGTGCCATCCCGGCCCCCGCTCGCAATCCAGTGGGACCCTGGCCTGCTCGTTGAGCCAATTGTCGAATTCTTCGCGCGGTCGCGCGGATGCAACGATCTCGAGCTTGGGTGAGCCGTTGGGCGCTACCCAGCGATGGCGGCCGAACGGCAAGGGTGAGCGTTCGATACGGCGGGACAACCGGCCCCGCTGAAGATGGTCATGGAACTTCCGCAGACCCTCGATGTCGATGGCACGGTTGTAGACCCAGACGGCTTGGATGACGACGGTAACTCCCGTCGCTCGCCCGAACTCAAACATGGCTTGGTCGAGCGGGTCGAGCAGGTTGTCCATTTGCGTACCGTACTTTCTCACTATCGGCCGTAGATGCAGTTTCACCTTCAGTAACGAGCAAACTACCCCGCGTCGCTTGGGATGCGTTGGCTCCAACTGGGGGCGGCGTCCAACAAACGACCGGGACCAGATTGGGCCCCAGCAGACCGATCTGATCAACCTGGCGTCAGCAGCATGTCTTCAGCAGCCGTGCGGAATTCACGGCTGGCCCTTTCCCGGTCACTAGGGACGGAGCAATCCTGCGGCCCGAGGACGGTCGACTGGTCATTGGCGAACGCCGTGTCCCACTTACCTTTTGGACCGTTGCCATCACCTGATGTCTCGTTGGGCGTCTGCGCCATGCACCGGGAGCCACGCGAATCGCTCTCTGGCCGCCTGCGAGACGTCTTTACACCGCACGGCAGTCCGTCACTTGGCTACACCATGTGCGCCAGCGACCTACAACGCAGGGAGCTTTAGAAGAACCAACGGAGTACAGCTACCAAGGTAGTGTTCCGGCCATGTGGAGCTCACTGGTGCTGGTGGGGTTGAGTTCCGGGCTTCTGACGGGGTTCGATCCGATGCGTCTGGGCCTCGCCCTTCTCGTGATCTCCCGGCCCCGGCCTGTACAGAACCTGCTCGCCTACGGGGTCGGAAACCTGATCGCATGCGTTTTCACCGTGGTGTTTCCGCTGACGATGCTGCACAACACACCAATGCTCAAATCCTTTGCGGACAATTTGGCGACAAGTCCGACGGTCAAACACATTCAACTCGCAATGGGCGTGGTGGCGCTGTCGATTGGTGCGCTGCTTTTGGTGCACTCGCTGGCTCGCTGGCGTCAGCGCGCGCACTCGACGGCAGCAAGCGGCCCTGCGTCGACCCAGGTGCTGGAGTCGCAAAAACCAAGTGCAATCTCGCGACTGTTGGGCCGCCCGCAGGATGTGCCGCCGGAGGGCGCATCTGGATTTCGCGGGTTACTCAACCGGGCCCACAATGCGTGGGAAAACGGATCCTTGTGGGTCGCGGGTGCACTCGGCCTCGGAACGGGGCCACCACTCGACGGAGTTCTGTTCCTACTGGCGTTCATCGTCGCATCGGGAGCTGCCACCGGTACACAGGCCGTCGCCGCCGTCGCGTTCGTCATCGGGATGCTTGCCGTTATCGAGTTCACGCTCGCCAGCTATCTGGCCGCGCCAGCGAAAACCCAGGCGATAGTGCAACGGCTGCACGATTGGGCGCGGACTCACCGTCGGAAAATCCTCATCGCTATGTGCGCAGTCGGCGGGCTCGCCCTAATCGGCACCGGCATGGGCGGCGCAGCTGGTAGCTGAGGTCCGGGCCGCGTGCGACACCGTGTGATCAGTGCGTCGAGGAGCTCGATCTGGCCTCGCGTGCGGCCCTGGTCCTGATCAGCTGCTGACGCATTGCCAGCGGCGCCTGCCGCCAGGCGTCTTTCCGCCTCAACAGCGCCAACTGCCGGCGGCAGGTCTCCAAGGCTGACCACCAGAAGAACACCGGCAGCCGCTTTCTGAACTCCTTGTCCGCGCCCTTGCTCGCACAGACCCCGGTCATGTCGTTGTAGTGAGCAATCACGATGTCCATGTACCTGGTGACGAGCGCCGGGTTGGAGAAGCAGCGGATGTTGAAGTCCCAGTCGGCCCAGACGGGGTAGCGCAGGTTGTAGGGCCCGATGCCGTCGAAAAGGTTGCGGCGGTAGAAGATCGACTGATGGCAGATGTTCGTCTCGAATAGCAGACGGTCGAGGTCGAATGCGCCACCCCAGCGGGACCAAGTTGAGCGAATGATCACGTCGCCGTAGACCAGGTCGCTGGGCTGGTGTTCATCGATGAAGCCGGCCACGCGCGCGAGCGTGTCCGCCTCGTGCAGGGCGTCGTCGGCGCCCAGGAAGAGCAACCATGCCCCGGTGGCCATGCCGACCCCGCGGTTCATGGCGTCGTAGACACCCTGGTCCGGGCCGGAATGGATGACCAGGCGGGTACCGAGATGGGTGGCGAAGCCGTTCGCGATGTCGATGGTTTCGTCGGTCGAGCCACCGTCGACCAGGACGAGTTCGAAGTCGCTGCAGGTTTGGCATATGACGCTGTCGAGGCAGGTATGCAGGGTTGCCGACGCGTTCAATGTGGGCACGATGATCGAAAACATTGGTGCGGTCATACCGCTACTCACGTTAGCAGCGGTCGCTACGGCGTACCGCTTCGTCTACAAAAATTTTCGGCTTAAGGACGCGGTCTAGAGTCGAGTGCTCCGTCTGCCGTTTGCTTTTGGAATGGGCCCCCGCATTTCCGGTCAATCGTCCTCACGGAAGAAGATCCCATCGGCCTGCAACATGCGACCATTGCGGAAATCGGTAAAACAGGGCAGTAATCCGGTGAGCGTGAAGCCCAAGGAGTGCACGAGTTCGAGCGCCTCACGAGCGAGCATGCCGCCTTCGTACAAAGGCAGAAACGACAGTTCGAGTTGCAGGCCGACACAGCGGTCGCCCACCGTTGATTTGCCTCCGGCGAGCACCTGCTTTTCAAATCCTTGAACGTCAACCTTGAGAAAGGTTGCATCGTCGGGCCGGAGAATTTCTGGCACAACGGAATCAAGTCGATGTATTGGAACATCTTCGACCCCGATATAATTTGCTGGCGGATAGACATCTTGGTGGCTTTTCAGCATCGGCAGGGCGGAACTGCTTTGACCGGCGTTGCCTGCAACATTTATCGGGATTGTTCCATCAAAGTCGCCCAGCGCGTAGCGTCGGCAGTCCCAAAGCGAATCTGCCGATGCCCTCCTGTTCAAAATCGAAAACGGGCCTGAAAGAGGTTCGAACGAAATGATACGGCCTTTGTACGCCGCCTTGCGGAGATCGGCGGCGTATTGTCCCGAATTGGCGCCTACATCCAAAACGACATCTACTTGGTGCGATTCCAATTGCTTCACAAACTGATGCTTCCAGTTCCGCTCAGAATAGCGCCGCGATACTTCGAAGGCAGCGCTGCGGCCGATCAATCGGGCACGGTCCAACAAACGCATCGCGTCACACTAACATTTGAATACCGCGCCTGCGAGATAGTTCCGGCCCCCGGAATCGGATCCTGGCCCCAAGTGCTCTCGCGCCGCACGGTGTCCGGCTGACCGTGGAACTCGAGTCGCCCTAAATTTCCCTGCTTTCTCCAGGAATCTCGACGACGATCGAGTCCAGGCCGGCCCGGATCACTGCGGTGGGGAATGCCGAGCGCGCGGCTGCCGTGATCGCGTCGAGCTGGGGGAAGCCGGCGAGCCCAGAGCCAAAAAGTCGTAGGTCATCAATCACGATGGTGGTGCCTGCCGGCGTTACGTCGGCGAGCCGCCGCAGCGTCGACTCCGCTGGCTCCATCTCCTGACCTTCGGCCGTCCCAGGACCGGAGAAGTGCCCGTCTAGGTACACCAGCGGCGGGGTCGAGCAATTCGCGACGATCTTCGGGATCTCGGCGAGTGAATCACCGTGGACGACGGTGACATTGGGGTAATCGGCGAACCGCTGTCGGGCCGCGGCGTAGAGCCCGTCATGTAGTTCGACCGAAAACACGTGATCCGTATGCGGTATGAAAAATGCGGTGGTTTCACCTTTGTAGGTGCCGGCCTCGACGAAGATCCGGTGCCCTCGCGCCCTCAGCGTGTTGAGCAGGTGACGTCGCTTAGCGATTGCGGGCGGTGAAACCAGGTGCATGCCGCGGAACCAGCCATGTGCAGCGGCGAGGCGGTTGGGTTCTAGTGAGTTCCTACTGCGGACCAACTTCAGTGCGATACCGATGAGTTTTTGCCTCATCCTCGACATAACGGTTGATGGTAGGGCAGACGATCGAGGACACGCGCCTATCGGTACGAGCCGCAAGGTTATTGCCTCGCCGCACCGATGTTCGCGCGATACCACGCCACCGTAGCCTCGATGCCGGCGCGCAGCGGGATTCTGGGTTGCCATCCCGCTTCCCGCAACACTGAAACGTCCAGCAGTTTGCGTGGAGTACCGTCCGGTTTGGTTGGATCCCATCGGGTTTCGCCGCTGTAGCCGACCGCGTTGGCCACCATATCGGCGATCTCGCTGATGGTGTGGTCGATGCCGGTACCGACATTGACTGGGGTCGGTCCATCGAAGTGTTCGAGAAGATGCAGACAGGCACTGGCCAGATCGTCGACGTGCAGCAGCTCTCGCCGCGGGGTCCCAGTGCCCCAGTTGGTCACCTCAGGCGCGCCGCTGGCTTTGGCTTCTTCATACCTGCGAATAAACGCCGGTAAGAGATGCGACGTGGATGCGGAAAAGTTGTCGCCAGGTCCATACAGGTTGGTTGGCATCGCCGAGATCCACGCAAGCCCGTATTGCCGTCTGACCGCCTGTACCTGGAGTACTCCGGCAATCTTGGCAATCGCATATGCGTCGTTCGTCGCTTCCAGCGGCCCGGTAAGCAGCGCGGTCTCCTTGATCGGCTGCGGAGCGAACTTCGGGTAGATGCAAGAGGATCCGAGGAAAAGTAGCCTCGGTACGCGCGCGGCTACGGCAGCATCGAGCAGGTTGAGCTGGATCTGCAGGTTTTCGGACAGGAAATCGACTGGGTAGGTGTTGTTGGCCAGGATGCCGCCGACCTTGGCCGCAGCATCGATGATGACCTGGGGCCTTGACTGGAGGACAAAGTCAAACGTCGCGTGGCGATCCGTCAGATCGAGCTCACGATGTGACCGCACAACCAGATTGGTGAAGCCCTCGGCCTGAAACAGCCGTACGAGCGCTGACCCGACCAGCCCGCGGTGTCCGGCGATATACACGGGAGATGCCCGGTCGAGGAAGCCGAATGCCCTGTTCATCTCGCATTAGCTCCAACCCGGAAGCGACGGCTCGTCAATCCGTGGCTTGCGGTCCGACTTCAGTGCCGCGATGTCCGCATCCACCATGATCCGCGCCAGTTCGGCGGTGTGCACACTCGCCTTCCACCCGAGCGATTGGGCCGCCTTGGTGGCGTCACCGATCAAAGAGTGGACTTCCGCGGGCCGTAGATAGCGCTCGTCGAACTTCACATGCTCGTGCCAGTCCAGCCCAGCATGCTCAAATGCGGCCTGGGCGAACTCGCGCACGCTGTAGCCACGTCCCGTAGCGAGCACGAAGTCGTCCGGCTCGGGGGCTTGCAGCATCCGCCACATCCCTTCCACGTATTCAGGTGCGTACCCCCAGTCGCGAACGGCATCGAGATTGCCCAGGTAGACGTGCGACTCGACGCCGGCTTTGATACGAGCCACAGCTCGCGTGATCTTGCGCGTCACGAATGTCTCGCCGCGGCGGGGTGACTCGTGATTGAACAAGATGCCGTTCACGGCGAACAATCCGTACGCCTCTCGATAGTTGCGTGTTGCCCAGTACGAGTAGACCTTTGCGGCGCCATACGGTGATCGCGGGTAGAAGGGAGTCTGCTCGCTTTGTGGTGGTGGAGATGCGCCGAACATCTCAGACGACGAGGCCTGATAAAACCGGCATTGCACCTTGGACAGGCGCACGGCTTCCAGCAGTCGCATAGATCCTATGCCGGTAGTGTCGCCGGTTTGTACGGGTTCATCAAAACTAACGCGCACATGCGACTGCGCCGCAAGGTTATACACCTCGTCGGGCTCGATCGTGCTGAGCAACGTCACCAAGCGGGTGCCGTCGCTGAGGTCTCCGTAATGCAGGAACAGTCGTGCGCCCGGCTCGTGCGGATCGACGTAGAGATGGTCGATCCGCGAGGTGTTGAATGTCGAAGCTCGCCGGATGAGTCCGTGGACTTCATATCCTTTGGTTAGCAGCAACTCGGCAAGGTAGGAGCCGTCCTGCCCGGTGATCCCAGTTATGAGCGCTCGCTTCATCGGATTCCTATTTGTTCAAGCTGCGTGCTCGCCGCGGGTTTTCCGGTACCCAAAATACTGCTGGCTTACTCCCCTGTTCTAGCGTTTACGGCGAGGCAATCTCGCCGCCGTCGGTTGCCCGCGCTGAGCCGGCAGGCCTTCGCTGATCCAAAGCCCGTGTGGTAGCGAGCTTCGCCAAAACATTTTCGCGGCCGCGGCGCACCGGTTGGCCGGTTAACAGCTTCGCGATCAGCCGATACGCCGCAAGCGGGCGAAGTTTTCCAGATGATCGGCGGCGGCGACCGCGCTGTCAGTCGATTTGGTCATCCGTCTGGCGAATTCGCGGGACCGGGCAACGTAGTCCGGGCCGAGGATGGTTCGCAGGTCAGCAACCAACGATTCGCGAGTAGCGCTTGAAAAGCGGCGCGCCGCGCCCACTTTAAGCCGTTTGACCATTGCGCCTGTGAGCGTCTGGTTGAGATCCGTCGATAGGACCAACGTGGGCACCCCAGCACGCAGGCCCGCATCGGTGATGCCCGAGCTACCGCGGTGGACGACGGCGCGGCAGGCCGGAAAGATCGCTGCGTAATTCAGCTCGCCCACCACCTTGACATGCTCCCAACGAGGGACGTCGCTGAAGTCACTCCAGCCGGCGCCAACCAATGCCCGCTCGCCCAATTCCTCGCAAGCCCCGCTGATCATGGCCAGCGTCTCGGCAGCAGACGCAACCGGTATGCTGCCGAACCCAAAGAAAATCGGCGGCCTTCCCGCCGCTATCCACGACAAGGCCTCGTCATCGGCATCCGTGGGCGACTCCAGCGTCAATGTGCCGACAAAGGGCCGCTGGCCGTCGAATTTCGCCCATTCGGCGGCCAGCCCCGGAAAGCAAACCTCGTCGTAGGCTTGGATTTCCAGTACTTTACGTTCGATCATCCGTCGCGGCGCAGGGGTTGTCGCCTTTGGCAAACCGAGTTCACGGCGCTGCGCGTCCTCGAGCTTCCTGGTGGTCATGCGCCACGTCAGCCACTCGTAGATCCTCATCGCGGAGCGGCCCAACCCTTTCGGTAGGAATGGTAAGAGCTGGCCATTGGGTCGCAGGGGAAACCAGTGCAGGGTGGCCAACGGAATGTCGTGGTACTCCGCGACATTGGTCGCGGCATCCTCGAAAGACAAAGTGGTGAACAGGAGGTCGGCCCCGTCCGCTAGCGACGTCAGAGTCCTGCTCATCTCCTCCCAGCACCGCTTCCCGGGTTCCACAACTTCGTGTCCCAACCTGATGAGATCCCGAATATTCCAGAAGTTGTGAAACAACCTCGTCCAGAAGTCGCGGTATGCGTCAAGCACCGCCTGCACCTCAAGCCCGTACGGCACCGCCACAATCCCGGCCACCTCGGCGATGCCGGCCAGGTCAGGCGGGACCGCCATGCACACGTCATGGCCTCTTCGCAGCAGCTCACGACCGACAGCGGCGCAGGGCTCGATTTCGCCGCGACTTCCCCAGGCTGCCAGTACAAATTTCATCGCGGCTCTGAGCCCTCTACTTCCTGGGCGCTTAGACAAGCCCCGGGGTATCGGTCATTGCTTCTGCTACTTCGGTCGCTTCGCACAGACGGGTGGACGAGCTGCGAGCTTCGCTGTACTGCGGCAACGACGCGTGCGACGTCTTCGGAAGGCATGTAGTGGTGAACCGGCAGCGAGACGATCCGTGAGCAGACGTCGGCTGTGACGGTGAGATCTGCTGATCTCACCATCTGGGGGTTGGCCATGAAGTATGGCTGCAGGTGTTGCGGTGGGTTGTAGTAGTCGTGGGCCCGGATCGCGTAGCGCCGCAGTTCGGCGAGCACCGCGGTCTTGTGGTCCGCGGACTCGCAGCACGCGCTGGCGAAGCAGACGGAGGAGGCAATCGCGTTGGGCTGGAACCGTAGACCCACAGGACTGAGTTCGGCGCGATAGCGGTCGAAGACTTTGCGGCGGCTGGCCAGGCGATCGTCGAGCGCGTCGAGTTGGCGCAGGCCGATGGCTGCGCTGAGCTCCGGCAGCTTCCCGTTCAGTCCGAGCTGCGTGGTTTGCCGGCCGGTGAAGCCGAAGTCTGCGAACATGCGCGCTTGCTCAACTAGCCCGGGGTCACGAGAGACCAGCGCGCCGCCCTCGCCAATCGCGAACGGCTTCGTGGCATGGAAGGAGAAGATCTCGCAGGCGCCACGCGCGCCGAGGCGCTGCCCGTCGGTGTAGGCGGAGCCGAAGCCAGCGGCCGAGTCGAGCACGATCGGCAGGTCCCACTCGGCGGCGAAAGCCTCCCAGACATCAACGTCGGGGTTGCCAACGCCGAATACGTTGGGGAGCACGATGCCGGCGATCAGATCGCGGGAGCACTCCAGGACGGCCCGCGCCGAAGGGGCACTCGGCTGCCAGGTGTCGGCGTCGATGTCGATGAACCACGGCCGGTATCCGGCCCATAGAGCGGCTTGCGCCACGGCGACGAAAGTGAAGGACGGCATCAGCAGGTAGCGGTCACGTGTTCCCGGGCCGACGGTGGCATGAAGCGCTGCGATGAGCGCCAGAGTGCCGTTTGCGAAGGTGGCGACGTGCAGGTCGGGCCCGAGATACTCACCGAGCGCCAAGGCGAACCGTCGTTCCTTCGGGCCGAAGTTTGTGTACCAGTTGGCGTTGACAATTTCGTCGAACTCTTCGGCGAGTTCGGCCGGCTTAGGGAAGCTTGGACGGATAAAGGGGATCTCAGCGGGCATCGAGCCACCGGTCCCAAATTTCGCCGAGCGACGCGGTGATACTCGCGCAGACCCTGCTATAAGGTGTCGATTTGCCGACTCCGCGATCGCCCCTCAGCGTCCTACGGTCGAGGACCGTGTGATCATCGCAAGCCGTCGACGCGGGCCGAAACTCGTCAACGCTGGCCATCAGCCGCTCCAACCCGCGCCCCCCTTTGCGATGGAACTCGAAGCCCCCGGGCGGGGGCTTTCCGCAGAAGGTACGCCACGTTGGTCGAAGATTCGCGCATGATGACCAAACTTCAGCAAATTTTTTTCTCGATAGCTCTTATTGAACTCGGTGCAATAAAGACGCAGCTCGTCGAGCCTTTTATACACGCGGCGAATATGCAGACTAGCGGCGCTGGCGAAGCTTAACCCCGACGGGCCTCCAGCCTGGTCCTCAGCATCCGTCCAACGACGTCACCGGCTGCGAACCGCGCGCCACAGCCCCGCTGTAGATCACGGTGCCGCTGCGCGATCCCGCTGTCTGTATCGCAGGGTGGCATCATTAACCGCGCACGTCGGCCGCGGATCTGTCGTCACGTGGGCAGCGATCGGTTAGTTTGCGGACCTCGCCGTTGCGCCTGTTCTCTCGAGGCACGGTTGCCTCTTGCACGCGTGCAATCATTGCCACTGAACTGCGGTGAGGTCAGCAGTCACACGATCGGTGAACCTTGTTTTTTTCTGCAAGATAATTTGGTCGTACGCAGCTAGAACCTTGTATTCGCCGGCATGGTATGTCAAAAACTGATCGATTGCCCACCAGGGGTTAGCCCGCGCCCGGGGGTAGCACGGCCACAAAAAGTCGTCAAAGATCATTACTCCGCCCTGCTTCAACAGGCGCCATGCGGTGATCCCATCCATTAAGACATCGTCTGCAAAGTGGGATCCGTCTACATATATCAGATCAAATTCTTGCTGTTCATCCAGCAGTTGCGGCAACACGTGTAGCGACGACCCCTTGCGCTTTATAAGGCGGGTGGCGCATGGGGCAAGATTGCCATCGAATCGAGCTTCGAGGTCCCGTCCGTCCGGGGTTGCGTTGTATAAGTAATAGTCGATACCGGCCCACGTGTCTACCGCGGTTAAGCGGCCTCGGGTAAAGTAGGTCAAAAGAAACAGGCTTGAGCGGCCTTCCCAGGACCCGATTTCAAGGATGCTCACGGGGGCTGCGCGATCAAAGATTCCGGAAAAAACAGCACACCATTGAATGACAATAACGTCACTCATATCAAACCATCGTTCCTTGAATTGTCCCTGCGCCGCATGCTCCTCGAATGCAGCACGCACCTCCGCAACGTGTCTTGCCGCACTGGGGAGAACGCCAAGTTTAACTAGAATATAGCGCAAGTTGCAGGCGAGGAAATGCCACAGAACAGAAGGGTGTCTGGTCCCGATACGCAATAGAAAAGCGACGTATCGGATGGACCAACGAATCTTGGTCGTGGTTGTCAGTCCTGTCATGTTCCTCGCGCTTTTCTCTGATTGTTGATGGTTGTCTCTCAGTTAAATTTGTGCATCTCAACCCATGCAATTGAAGTCACTCACCTGGGCGATTCGTCGGCCTTGGCCAGACAGTACATCCAATACGAGTCTCGTCCGCTCCGGATGTTCCGATAAATTGCCGATCCGTGCACCGGCAGCATGTCGCGCACCCAACGCCGCAAGAAGCGCGGTGCCACGTTTTCCATCGACGCCTGCATTCGCTCCGAATTCAGCGTCATCCCTCGCAGCACCTCGGCGTCGATGTTTCGCGACAACACCACGTGCAGGCCGGGCGCACTATTCAGGTCCGCCTCCCATTGGGCGCACACAAGTCGCTGACGTAGATCGGTGTAAAGAAACGTCCCGCCGGGGCGCAACACGCGGGAAACCTCGGCGAGGAATCGGTCGAAATGCGGGTAGCAGTGCGATGATTCGACATTGATGACCGCGTCAAACGATTCGGCGGGAAAGGGAAGGTCTTCCGCGTCGCCGTGCACGAAATCGAGTCCGGGCACCTGGTGGCGGCGCCGGCAGAACTCGATACCGGCGGCGTTGACATCCATCGCGACATAGGATGCCGGCGCCAGTGCGCGCGTCAGATAGGAGGCGCCACCGCCATGGCCGCAGCCCACCTCCAGCACCCGCTGGCCGACGAGTCCCCCGGCTTGGGTGGCAGTGGCGTGATACAGCTGGATCGGGTAGCGCTCGGGTTCGTCGGCCGCATCCAGCGGCAGGCCCATCGGCGGGTCTTGCTCGTAGCCGTAGTTGAGGAACACCGCATCGTCAGCAACCCGGCGAGTCAGGTAGCGGTATAACCGTCTCTGCGCGGAATAGATGACTGCCCTCGTGGCGGGCTCAAGCACGCCGTCACGTAACGCGCGTGCGATGGTGGTGGCCATCAACGCTCCCCCTTGCCTCTAACGACGCCATGCGTCAACTACCCGTCAACCGGAATGTAGACCCCTGCCGGGGTGCCGGACTCGATTATCTAAAGCCCTCGCGAGGGCTGGCCGACGGCGATCGACGCTCGCCATGCCGGTACAGCGAATCAGATACTCTCAGCTCATGAATCGGTTGGACCCCAGAAAGGGCCACGCCGTCTCGCGCAGAGTCGCCCTTCGTTACGTCTGCATCTCACACGGCGCCATGTGCCAATCCCGTGTACTCGGAGGCTGATCAGTGCCGATCCGATTACGTCCTGCCCGTGAGTTGCTTCACAGCGTGGTATCCAATGACACTGCGCGACCGGACAATCGGCTTGCGTTGGTGGACCAAGCCTTGTTTGCGGGGCACAGTGCAGCCGGCCAAAGGGTAGTCATCGAAGTCGTCTGGGTTTATGAGCACGGCATCGACCTCGACGGGCTAAGGCGTTTTCACCACAATCTCGGTTACGGGTTGTTGGGACGGCGCATCGAGCGTTCGCCGCTCCCGTTCGGCCGCCATCGGTGGGTTATAGATCGGGGGCCGTCTGACATCGATGTCGCTCAGCGCGCCCGGCCGCGGGCGGAACTCAGCGACTGGGCTGATGAACGCTCGCAGCTACCGGTTGATCCAGAGCGAGGCCCTGGTTGGCATCTCGCCGTGCTTCCACTTGCGGACGGTTCGACCGCCGTCAGCCTGGTGCTCGCCCATTACTTGATCGACGGTCTTGGGCTTGCCAACGTGCTTGCCGATGCGATCTTGGGTAACACCCACGACCTCGGCTACCCGCCGCCGCATTCGCGCAGTCGACTGCGCGCGGTCGTCCAGGACGCTCGCCAAACAGCGCAGGACATTCCTGAGGTTGTCCGCGCGGTTGCCACCGCGGCGAAACTGGCCCGCCGGGGCCGGCTTGAGGTTGCGCGATCGCCGGCGCCGCGACCCGCCGCACTCCATGGAAGCGACGGCGACGACGTGGTCGTCGTGCCCACCATCACCATCTACATCGACCTGGATGACTGGGATTCGCGCGCGAAAGCGCTTGGTGGGACGAGTAATACGCTGGCCGCGGGATTGGCCGCGAAGCTCGGAGAGCGCGTGGGGCGTCGACGTGCCAGCGACGGCGCTATTACGTTGCAACTGCCCATAAGCGAGCGCGTCGAGGGCGACACGCGCGCGTTTGCATTGTCGTATGCGCGCGTCAGCGTCGACCCTACCCACCTAACAACTGATTTGGGTGACGCCCGTGCCGCCATCAAACAGGCGCTGGGATCTGTGCGGGAGACAACAGATGAGTCGTCGCAAGTGCTTTGGCTGACACCCTTCACACCAAACCGGGCAATGAAACGGATGGTCGATGCCGGGTTCACTGACCCCGATCGCCCGGTCTTTTGTTCTACTCTCGGTGATCTCGGCTCGGTGCTGTCACGCCTCGATGGCACCGACGCCGAATACGCCGCCGCGCGCGTGACCGGGCAACGCATAACGCGACAGTGGCTTGAGCGAATAGGCGGTCAATTGACCGTGTTGTCCGGGCGCCTCAGTGGCAAGGTCTTCATCACCGTCGTCGCTTATCAACCGGGCGCTGAGAACACAAAGTCCGCTCTGCGTGAGCTGGCTGCGCGGACGCTGGCCGAGTTCGGGCTCACCGGCGAGATCGACTAGCGAGGGGTCCGCTTCTTGCCGGTCAGCGAACTTGCTTGAGGCGGACGAAGTTTTCCACGAGATCGGCGGCGGTCGCGACGCTTTCGGCAGGTTTGCTCAGCTGGCCGGCGATCTCCCGCGCCCGAGCGCTGTACTGGGGGGCGAGGATCCGGCGGAGGTCTGCGATCAGCGATCGCCGGGTAGTACTGGAAAACCGCCGGGCCCTCCCCACTTTCAATCGTTTGACCGCAGCGGCCCAGTACGGCTGATCCGCTGCCATCCAGCGGATCAACTGGGGGACTCCGGCGCGCAGGGCCGCGGCCGTAGTCCCTGCGCCACCGTGGTGCACGATCGCGCGGCAGGCCGGAAAGACTGCGGCGTAATTCACCGCGTCCACCACCTTGACATGCTCCGTGCGCGGGACGTCGCCCAAGTCGGCCCCGGCCGCACACACCAAGGCTCGCTCGCCCAACTCCTCGCAGACCGCGCTGATCATCACGATCATGTCCGCCGGATATTCAAACGGTATGCTGCCGAACCCGAAGAAAATCGGCGGTGTTCCCGCGGCAATCCACGACAAAACCTCCTCATCGGCATCCGTCGGCAACTCCACCGTCAGCGCACCCACAAACGGCCGTCGGCCATTCCAACCCGCCCATTCGGCTGCCAGCCCGGGAAAGCAAAGCTCATCGTAGGCCTGGATTTCCAGCGATCGGCGTTGGCTAATCCGTCGCGCGGCTGGACCTGTTGCTTTCGGCAGGTCCAATTCCCGGCGTTGCGCGTCTTCAAGCCTTTTGCTGGCGCGCCAAATCAGCCACTCGCTCGCCCTCGCCACCGCGCGGTTCAGTGGTGCCGGCAAAAACGGAAGGAGCTGACCGTTGACCCGCTTCGGGTAGTAATGCAACGTGGCCAACGGCATGTCGTAGTACTCCGCGACATTGGCAGCGGGTTGCTCGAAAACCAGGCCGGTGAAGAGCAGGTCGGCTCCGTCGGCCAGCGCTGTCAGCGTGATGCTCGCCTCCTCCCAGCACCGGGTCGCGAGCTCCCTCGCTTTGCGCCACAGCCTGATCAGATCTGGGATCCTCCACGGCTTTCGGAAAAAACCTGTCCAAAAGTCCCGGTACACGCCCAGCGGCGCCTGAGTGTCCACCCCGTAGCTGACCGCCGCAAGTCCCGCCGACTCGGCGAAGCCCACCAGGTCGGGCGGAACAGCCATGCGCACGTCATGGCCCCTGCGGAGCAGTTCACGGCCAAGAGCAACGCTGGGCTCGATATCGCCGCGCGTTCCATAACTTGCCAGCACAAGTTTCATTCGCGGAAATCCTGGCCTTTCACTTCCCGTGCCCATGCTGCGAAATGAAGGTGGAATGTTGTGTCGCCCGGTTCAGCCGCCCGGCAGCATAGCCCGATATCCGCGCTATTGTCGTGAAACCCAGAAGTTTTCGGGTAAGCGCCCGTACGGCACTGCCTTGACCGGTGATTTGGCTGACATTACCCAATTGGAGACATATCGCAAGCTTCGCGCCGTAGCTGGCGCCGCTTGCGCGCGTCGCATGAGCAACGGGTAGGCGTCGTAGCGATATCCCCCAACCGAAGGAGCCCGCCGCCCCCGAATCACTGATCGGTCGGGATCGTTCTCCTCACCGTTCACGGTGGGCCTAGCGGCGACGGCACCTACAACCCCCGCACACGCCGAGGATGGGATGCCATCGCCTGGCCTCCAGGCGCTGGTCGAACACTAGAAACGTGCTGCGGGCCAAGTCCAGATACGGACGCGTAGCACCGTACCGCCCCGTTACGCACGCGCCATGCATTACGATCCCATATCGCGTGGGAAACAAGCCGTTATGGAGGCCGCCGGCATGGTTTACTCGTCAAGATCTGGTCGCGCTCCCGTGGGGGCCGCTCGTTTGAAGTGATCGCCGCACGGCTAGCCGGCGACGCTCACCCCACTCGAGATGCCGTCTGGCGTGTCGTGGCCGATGTGTAGTTGCATGGCTGGCCGGGTGACATGACGTCGGGTACGGAAACGGGTGGAGAGGATTCGCGATTTTCAGCGTTTTGAGACGGGTGTGGATTCCGCTGGTCATACTGGTGGTCATCGCCGGCGGAGGATTCACCGTGACACGACTCCACAATATATTCGGCAATGAGAAGCGCCCATCGTATGCCGACACCAAAGTCAACGACACCAAACCGTTCAACCCCAAGCACCTGAAGTACGAAATTTTCGGGCCGCCGGGAACCACGGCCGACATCAGCTATTTCGACGTCAATGCCGACCCGCAGCGTATCGAGGGAGCGCACTTGCCGTGGTCGCTGGACATGGCGACAACTGAGGCCACAGCCGTGGGAAGTATTGTGGCGCAGGGAGACAGCAACAGCATCGGCTGCCGCATCATGGTGGACGGTGAAGTCAAGGCCGAACGAATATCGCACGAAGTCAACGCCTTTACCTTCTGCCTATTGAAGGCCGCATGAGCGACATACACGTGGGTAACCAGCACACTGCGCCGCCATTCGCGGCGCGGACGATCCATCGATTTTCGGTGCCGATCATCCTGGGGTGGGTGCTGCTGATCCTCCTCTTGGGCGCCACCGTTCCCTCATTGGAGCAAGTCGAAAAAGAACACACAGTATCGCTCAGCCCTCCGGACGCACCGGCGTTCAAGGCCGCGAACCGCGTCGTGGAGGACTTCAAGGAAGCTACTTCCGGCAGTGTGGCAATGATCGTCCTGGAGAGTCAGCAGCCCCTGGGCGACGATGCGCACCGCTATTACGAACATTTGATTCGTCAGCTGAAAGAAGACCCCCAGCATGTGCAGCACATTCAAGATTTCTGGGGAGACCCACTCACGGCCGGCGCCGCGGAAAGCGCCGACGGCAAGGCCGTATATGTCCAATTGGACCTGGCCGGCGAGCTTGGCCAGACCTTAGGCAACGAATCCACCGAAGCCGTCCGAAACATCGTGGCGCGCACGCCGCCGCCGGCCGGACTCAAGGTGTATGTCACCGGTCCGGCGGCGATCGCCGCGGATATGGGCCACAGCGGGGACCGGACCGTCCTCACAATCACCGTGGTGAGCCTCGCGGTGATTTTCACTACGTTGCTCCTGGTCTACCGGTCGGTTGTCACCGTCATTGTTCTGTTGGTGATGGTCGGGATAGAACTGCAGGTAGCCCGGGGCGCGGTGGCATTCCTCGGCCATCATCAGGTAATCGGTGGCCTTACTACTTACGTCGTCAACCTGCTGACATCCCTTGCGATCGCGGCTGGAACCGATTACGGGATATTCTTCTTCGGGCGCTATCAAGAGGCGCGCCAGGCCGGCGAAGACCGGATAACTGCGTTCTACACCACATACCATGGGGTCGCCCGCGTTGTCCTGGCCTCCGGATTGACAATCGCCGGAGCCCTTTTCTGTCTGAGCTTTACGCGCCTGTCCGCTTTCCAAGCGATTGGCGTTCCCTGCGCCGTCGGTATGGTCGTTGCGGTCGCGGTTGCGCTCACCCTGGTTCCCGCAGTTATCGCTTTAGGCAGCCGGTTCCGGCTGTTCGAACCCAAACGCACCGTCAGGGGCCATGGATGGCGACGAATAGGCACGGCGATCGTCCGCTGGCCCGCACCCATTTTCGCTGCGACAATGGCAGTCGCGCTTGTCGGGCTGCTGGCGCTGCCGGGATACAAACCCAACTACGATGACCAGCAGTACATCCCGAAAGACATCCCCGGCAATTTGGGATACGCGGCCGCCCAACGGCATTTCCCTCAGGCGCGGATGATGGCGCCCGAGATCCTGCTGATCGAGGCTGACCACGATATGCGCACTCCGGCGGATATGCTGGTGCTGAATAAACTGGCTAAAAACGTCTTCGCCGTGCCGGGCATTTCCAGTGTGCAGGCCATAACTCGGCCCACTGGTGAACCGATCCAGCACACGTCGATACCGTTCATGATGAGCATGGGGCAGGCGAGCCAGCTGCAGAACATGCAGTTCCAGAAAGCCCGCATGAATGACATGCTCAAACAGGCCGATGATCTGGCGACAACAATCAGCCTGATGCAGCGCATGTATGCGTTGATGCAGCAACTCACCGCGACCACTCATCACATGGTCGGCGAAACACACGAAATGGTCGCCATCACGGAAGAACTGCGGGATCACATTGCGGATTTCGAGGACTTCTGGCGGCCCATCCGAAGCTACTTCTACTGGGAAAAGCACTGCTACGACATCCCCATCTGCTGGTCGTTCAGATCCATCTTCGATTCCATCGACGGGGTTGACGAGGTGAGCGACAAGCTCGAGGACCTTGTCAAAGACCTCGATCAGCTGGATCTGCTCATGCCACAGCTGCTCACCCAGTTCCCGCCGATGATCGCGACCATGCAGAGCACACGGACCATGATGCTGACCATGCACAGCACCATGTCCGGGATCTTCAACCAAATGGAGGACTCCAGCGACAACGCGACAGCAATGGGGAAGGCTTTCGACGCCGCCAAAAACGACGACTCCTTCTACTTGCCGCCGGAAGTCTTGAAAAACAAAGACGTCCAACGAATCTTGAAAGTCTTCGTGTCGCCGGACGGGAAGGCGACCCGTATGCTCATTTCCCAACGCGGCGACCCGGCGACGGTTGAGGGCGTTTCGCGGGTTGATGCAATAAAAACCGCGGCCGAAGAGGCACTCAAGGGAACCCCGCTGGAAGACGCCAAGATTTACCTCACCGGCACAGCAGCGATGGTGAAAGACATCATCGACGGCTCCAAATACGATCTGTTGATCGCGGCAGTCGCAGCGCTCTGCCTGATTTTCATCATCATGCTGATCATGACGCGAAGTTTCATTGCCGCCCTGGTGATCGTCGGTACCGTAGCGCTCTCGCTTGGAGCATCATTCGGGCTGTCGGTGCTCGTCTGGCAATATCTTCTCGGCATTCAAATACACTGGGTCGTGCTGGCGATGTCGGTGATCGTCCTTTTGGCGGTGGGTTCTGACTACAACCTGCTGCTGGTGTCCCGCATGAAAGAGGAAATAGCGGCCGGGATAAATACGGGCATCATCCGGGCCATGGCCGGTACCGGCAAGGTCGTGACGAACGCGGGCCTGGTGTTCGCGTTCACGATGATGTCCATGGTGGTCAGTGACCTCCGCATCGTCGGTCAACTCGGTACCACCATCGGCCTCGGTCTGCTTTTCGACACGCTGGTTGTGCGCGCGTTCATGACGCCATCGATTGCCGCGCTGTTGGGGCGCTGGTTCTGGTGGCCGCAACAAGTGCGCCCCCGCCCCGCCAGCGCGCTACTTCGGCCAGCCGGACCCCGTCCATTGGTCCGTTCCCTGCTGCTGAAGGACTAAGCGGGTGCTTGGTGAACACCGCATGAGCACCGAACACGCCCGGCCACCCGTGATAGCCCGGACAATCCACCGGTTTTCGGTGTTGGTCATCCTGGGTTGGGTAGCACTGACACTGCTTGTGACTTTTGCGGTTCCGTCGCTCGAGCGGGTCGGGCAACAGCATTCCGTCTCGATGAGTCCGCCGGACGCGCCGTCCGTGCAGGCCATGGTGCGCATGGGTAAGGACTTCCAGGAGTCCGATTCGGACAGTTTCGCGATGATCGTCCTGGAGGGGCAGCAGCCGCTCGGCGAAGACGCTCACAAGTATTACGCCGAGTTGGTTCGCAAGTTACGCGACGACACGAAGCATGTTCAGCATGTACAGGATTTGTGGGGAGATCGTCTCACGGAGGCTGGCGCCCAGAGTCCAGATGGCAAGGCCGCCTATGTGCAATTGAACCTGGCCGGAAACCAGGGCACGCCCCTGGGAGAAGAATCCGTCGCGGCCGTACGGGATCTGGTCCGACACACCCCGCCGCCTCCCGAGGTGAAAGCCTATGTCACCGGCGCTGCGCCGCTAATTACCGATATGCAGCACAGCGGCAACAAATCCATCCTGAAGATTACCGCGGTAACCGTCGCGATGATCTTCACAATGCTGCTCCTGGTCTACCGTTCGGTCATCACCGTGGTCCTGCTATTGGTCACCGTCGGGATCGAATTAGGTGCGGCCCGGGGAATCGTGGCGTTTCTCGGCCATAACAATATTCTCGTCCTGTCGACGTTCGCGATTAACCTGCTGGTGTCCCTCGGCATCGCGGCCGGAACCGATTACGCGATCTTCTTCTTCGGTCGATATCAAGAGGCGCGGCAGGCTGGCGAGGATCCGGAAACCGCCTACTACACCACATATCGCAGTGTCGCCAAGGTGGTCTTGGCCTCCGGGCTGACCATCGCGGGGGCACTGTTCTGTCTGAGCTTTACCCGGATGCCCTACTTCCAGACCATGGGCGTCCCCTGCGCTATCGGGATGTTCGTTGCCGTCGCGGTTGCGCTCACACTGGTTCCGGCAGTCATCGGCCTCGGCAGCCAGTTTGGTTTGTTCGACCCCAAGCGCATGATCGGGGTCCGTCGCTGGCGCCGGGTGGGCACGGCGATCGTCCGCTGGCCTGTGCCCATTCTGACGGCCACTTGCGCGATTGCGCTGGTTGGTCTGGTGACTCTGCCGGGCTACAAGACGAGCTACAACGACCGGCTCTATATCCCTCAAGACCTCCCGGCCAATATGGGATACGCGGCGGCTGACCGTCATTTCTCTCAATCGCGAATGATGCCGGATATTCTGATGATCGAGTCCGATCACGATATGCGTAACCCGGCAGACTTTCTGGTACTGAACAAACTGGCCAAGGGCGTATTTCGGGTGCCAGGAATCTCCCGGGTGCAGGGCATAACGCGGCCCGAGGGAACACCGATTGGCCACACGTCGATACCGTTTCTGATCAGCCTGCAAAATGCGACGCAACTAGAGGTTATGCAATATGTGAAGGCGCGCACAGGCGACATGCTCAAGCAGGCAGACGACATGGCGAAAATGATCGGCATCATGCAGCACATGTACGGCCTGATGCAAAATATGTATAGCATCACGCATTCCACAATTACCCAAACAAAAGAAATGAAGCTCATCACCGATGAGTTGCGGGATCACGTCGCGGATTTCGAAGATTTCTACCGGCCGATCCGCAGCTACTTCTATTGGGAAAAGCATTGCTATGACATCCCGATCTGCTGGTCGCTGAGATCCATTTTCGACGGAATCGACGGCGTTGACGAGCTGACCGATAAAATGGGTGACCTCATCAAAGACCTCGATCAAATCGATGTGCTGATGCCTCAGATGATCGAGAATTTCCCGGCCATGATCGCAACCATGCAGAGCATGCGGACCATGATGCTGACGATGCATAGCACCATGTCCGGGATCTTCAATGAGATGGACGAAATGAGCGATAACGCCATGGCATTGGGCCAGGCGTTCGACGCCGCCAAGAACGACGATTCCTTCTACCTACCCCCGGAAGTTTTCGAAAACAAGGACTTCAAGCGGGCGATGAGTTCCTTCCTGTCCCCGGACGGTAGGGCTGCGCGGTTCATAATTTCGCAGCGTGGCGATCCCGCGTCGGTCGAGGGCACCGCGCGTATCAACAAAGTAAAGACGGCCGCCGAGGAGGCGCTCAAAGGGACGCCTTTGTCCAACGCCAAGATCTACCTTGCCGGCACGGCGGCGACCTACAAGGACTGGGGCGACGGCTCCAAATATGATCTCTTGATCGCGGGAGTTGGCTCGCTCTGCCTTATTTTCATCATCATGCTCATCATCACGCGGAGCTTTATCGCCGCGCTCGCCATTGTGGGCACGGTGGCACTTTCGTTGGGCGCGTCGTTCGGGCTCTCGGTGCTGATTTGGCAGTACATCCTCGGTATGAAATTGCACTGGATGGTGCTCCCGATGTCGGTGATCATCCTGTTGGCGGTGGGGTCTGACTACAACCTGCTGCTGGTATCACGGATGAAAGAGGAAATCGCCGCTGGGATAAACACGGGCATCATCCGCGCAATGGGCGGTACGGGGAAGGTCGTGACGAACGCCGGCCTGGTGTTCGCGTTCACGATGATGTCCATGGCGGTCAGTGACCTGACCATTATCGCTCAAGTGGGTACGACCATCGGTCTGGGTCTGTTGTTCGACACGTTGGTCGTGCGCTCGTTCATGACGCCGTCCATTGCCGCGCTGCTCGGGCGTTGGTTCTGGTGGCCGCAGATAGTGCGCCCACGGCCGGCCAGTGCCCTGCTCCGGCCGTACGGGCCGCGTCCGTTGGTTCGATCCTTGCTGCTGACGGATGAGGACGATGACGCGATCACAGCCCCAATCCCGAGACCGGTCCCCCGGGGTTGAAGCTAGCCATGGATCGGCGCGGCTGACCTATTCGAAACAGTTTGCAAACACTTTGCGCCAGCTGGTTTAACGCCACTCCGTCGTGTCAAAGTGATTGGCAGATGGCCGGTTACGAAAATCCCGGGCAAGGTTGGCGTCGAGCGGTTAGAGTCGGTGCCATCAGTGGGAGGAGTCTATCCATGATGAAACTGTCGTTGACCAGACTGGCGATTGCGATTGCCGGTTTGGGATTGTCGTTGACCGCCGGAGCCGGAATCGCGTCCGCAGACCCCGCTCTGGACCCGATCGTCAACACAACCTGCACGTACCCGCAGGCGGTGGCGGCGTTGAACGCGGAGAACCCGGAAGCTGCAGCGCAATTCAACGCATCGCCGCCGGCGCAGTCCGCGTTGCGTCAGTTCCTCGCCGCGCCGCCGAGTCGGCGTGCGGTGATGGCCCAGCAGATTCAGGGCTCGCCGTACTTTGGCGTTATCCAGCAGATTGCTGCCACCTGCAACAACTACTGAGTCACCGCCACATATCTTGAGGAAGCAGTAGGCGCCGTCGCGCTACATTTCGCCGGCGTCGATCGCTTTCTTGACTTCCTGCGCGTGGGCAATTTGCTGCGCGGTATAGCCGATGAGCAGCGCCACCCCGCTGACGAGGACGGCCGCGCCGGCCAACCACAGCAGCCCATAGGTGAAGCCGTGGTCCAGGGCATTCAACTGGGCGGTGTTCATGTCTTTCACCGGCCGGTTGATGCCGCCGAGGTGCAGTGTGCGCAATGTGATGGCGGCCTGGACGACGGCCAGCACCACCGGTCCGCCGAGGGACCGCAGCGTCAGCGAGATCGCGGACGTGGGCCCGATCCGGTCGACGCCGACGCTGGCAATCACCGACAACGCAAGGGGGACATCGATCATCCCGATGCCGAAGGCGCCGACGGCGAGGGGCACCACCAGGTTCGGGAAGTACGGGACGCCGCGGTTGAGCGTCGAGCCGTACAACATGGCGACAAGCACCACGATGCTGCCGGCTATCACCACCATCCGGGGCGGGAACCACGACACCAGCCGCGACGACATGCCCGCTCCGGCGCTCACCGCAACGGCGAATGGGATGAATGCGAACCCCGCGCGCAGCGCGCTGTAGCCCATGATCTCTTGCACGTACACCGCAACCAGCACGGTCACGGTGAACAGCACCCCGCCGGCCAGGAAGATGGCTGCGAACGTGGCTAGCCGGTTGCGATCGAAGAACAGGCTGAACGGGACGATCGGGTTCTCGGCCGTGCGCTCCACTACGACGAATGCCGTGAATGCGCCCAGCGCCACCACACCGGAACCGATCGTCATTGGCGACAGCCATCCCTTCTCCGGCCCTACCGAAAAGCCGAAAACCGCAGCGCCACAGACCAACGTGGCCAGTACCGCCCCACTGACGTCGAGCTTCATCCGTGTGCTCTGGGTTTCCTCCAGCGTTGCGCGGGCGCGGTAGATTACCAGCAGCCCTATCGGCAGGTTCATCAAAAACGCCAGCCGCCAGGACAACTCGGTGAGCGCTCCACCCACCACCAAACCTCCCACCAAACCGAAACCGGCCGTCGCGCCGAATACCGCCGTAGCGGCGTTGCGCACCGGGCCCTTCGGGAACATGGTGGCGACCAGCGCCAAACAAATAGGCGCGCAGATCCCCGCGGCCACACCTTGCAGCAACCGGGCCAAGACGAGGCTGGCCTCGTCCCACGCGATGCCGCACAGCGCCGAGGCGACCGTGAACACGGCGACGCCGACGATGAAGGTGCGCTTGCGTCCGATGGTGTCGCCGAGGCGACCGCCGAGCAGCATCAGGCCGCCGAAGGTCAGCACATAGGCGGTAATCACCCAGCTCCGCCCGGCATCGGACAGACCGAGCTCGTGCTGGATTTTAGGAAGCGCGATAACCGCAATCGAGCCGTCCATGGTCACCATCAGCTGCATGCCGCCGATGGCGATGACCACGTCGACGAATCGTCGCGACAGCAGCCGAGTCGGCGCTTCGATCTGCATCGGGGTTTCTCGTTCCGTGCATTCCGTCGCGCCGTGAGGTGCTACTTGCTCTGCGTCGTCGCGAGCCGCCATAGCCGGCTACCCTACTCGAACCTCGTCATAGGTGCGGACGAAATACGAACGGGTCGCGGCCCATTCGTCTACCAGAACTTCTGCCGGATCACCGATCCGACTCCTGCAGGCTGTGTAACGTCAACGTGTATGGGACTGGCCAGCCAGCTGATTAGCCAGATGGCGGCGGTGATCTATCGCCCTACCGACGAGGTGGCTGCGGAGTATCACAAGTGGTACTACGGGACTGCGGTGCACTTGAAAACGAAATGGATGGGCGTCGCTTGCCTGAAGTCGGTCAGCGACATGTGGAACTACCAGGAGATCCTGTCCGATCTAAAGCCTTCGGTGGTTGTCGAATTCGGTACCGCTTTCGGCGGTTCGGCGCTGTTTTTCGCCAGCGTCATGAGGCAAATCGGTCAACCGTTCAAGGTGCTCACGGTGGATGTCACCGATAAGCATGTCGATCCCGCGGCTCGGCGCGATCCCGACGTCGTATTCGTCAAATCACCATCGACGGCACCGACGGTTGCCGAGCAGATCCAGTGCCTCAAAGCCGAATTGCCCGGCAAGACCTTCGCGATCCTGGACAGCGACCATTCCATGAAGAACGTGCTGTCGGAGATGAAACTACTTCGTCCGCTGCTTGGCACCGGCGACTACTTGGTCGTCGAGGACTCCAACATCAACGGTCACCCGGTCCTCCCCGGATGGGGACAAGGGCCATACGAAGCCATCGAGGCGTACGAGCGTGAGTTTCCACAGGACTACGCGCACGACGCGGCGCGAGAAGACAAATTCGGCTGGACGTTCGCACCGCGAGGATTTCTGATCCGTAACTAACGGCGTCCGCGACGATGCCCGCGACGGCCGACGCCTGCCGGGCCGTCGTCAGCTGCGGTAATCTCATTCTCGAAGCGCCTTTGTTGCGCGGCAGAATAGGAGAGCGCGATGGCCGGCACGGACGACGAAGTCGAAGTAACGCGCGGCGAGCGCTTCATCAAGACCGCGGTGGAGATCCTCGGCGAAACCGGGCGCACCGATTTCACCGTCCAAGAAGTGGTGGCCCGCTCCAAGACGTCACTGCGGGCGTTCTACCAGCATTTCGCCAGCAAGGACGAACTGCTGCTCGCCCTGTTCGACCGGACCATGGCCCACTCGGCGCAGTCCTGGCGCGCCGAAACCACCGGGCTTGATAGCACCGCGGCCATGAAACTGGTGATCGACCGGATCAGCGCCCAGCCGGAATCAAGCAAGCAAGACAGCCTCAACCGGGCGCTGAGCCTGTACAACCAGCATCTAGCCGAAACCCGCCCCCGTGACTACGCCCGGGTGCTCTCGCCGTTGCACCAGCTGATCCGCGACATTGTGCAGCGCGGCATCACCGAAGGGATTTTCCGGCCGGGCATCGATGTCGGTGCCGCGGCCGCGATCGTGATGCAGACCGTGTTGGGCGCCCAGCGATTGCACTGGCTGGGCGCGGAATTGAGTGGCGCGCCGATCGACGCGGCACAGTTGTACGAGTTCTGCATCCGGGCGCTCGGCGCCGACGACGAGCGCGAGGTGGCGGCACCGACGCTCGGCGAATTGTTCGACCAGATCGGGTTGCGGGATGCCGCCGCCGACGACGGCTACGCGATGGAATTGCCGGTCAGCCCGCAGGTGGTCAACACCTCCGGTGCCGTGCAGGGCGGCCTGCTGGCCACCCTCGCCGACGTCGCCGGCGGACAGCTTGGGCTGAATTACCTGCCCGCCGGCGCGGGGCTGACCACCGCCGACCTGTTCATCCGCTACCTGCGGCC
>Ga0070737_10001260_pt1 | contig 37826 bp, 31 predicted proteins | sample Coa_R1_10_FD_66438 | JGI IMG/M metagenome (GOLD analysis project Ga0070737, IMG submission 66438) | Surface soil microbial communities from Centralia Pennsylvania, which are recovering from an underground coalmine fire - Coalmine... | ecosystem: Environmental > Terrestrial > Soil > Unclassified... | reverse complement strand
TGCGAGCGCGCATCGCGACGGCTTGTGCGGATTTCGGGCGTCGAACCAGCATGGCAAGTTTTTCCTTTTCCTCGGGCGTCACGTTCAGTGGTTTCGTGGGGCGTCCAATGGCCATGCTTCAGTATGGACCGGATCAGCCTGTTTTTTAACGAATTTCTGACTCAGGACACTAGAAATCCATATAAAAGAGCTACGCTGTAGCCAAAGTTTTCCGGTAAGCGGGCGGCTGCCCGCGAATGATACTGATATAAAGGTGTCTCTGACCCATTCCGTAAAGCAAAATGAATGAATATGCAATGACGAGCAGCCCTCCTTCACCGATGAGCCGAGGCAAAGGCAGAAGGCCGTGCAGAAAACGTAATGGCAGGGCGAAACCAACTGCGAGGATGCCAGCGGTGAGCGGCCGGATTACGGACGCCAGAATGTCCCATGGAGAGATCACGGTGCCATGTAGTGACCACACCGTAACCGGGACGACCCATAGAAGCATGACCACTGAGTAGACGAGCGCAACCCCACGAGGACCATAGGGCAGCGCGATAAAATAACTGCCGATCATGATGGGGGCGATGACGACAGACATGTGTAAACTTCTCCGGACCAGGCCGATGGAGCTAAGAAGCCAGCCCAGGGGATTGGCTACGGCAAACACCAGAAGCGTTGGCGCCAGGAGGCGAAAGATGGGCGCAGCTTCTTTCCACTTAGGGCCGAGCAGGACAGCAATCAGGTCATCCGCGAAAAGACCGCATGCCAATGTAACCGGTAGCGTCAACGCCACGACCAGAGAGTAACCCTTAAGAAAATAGCTTTTAAGTCTGGCAGGATCGTGCTGTAAGCGGGATAATGCGGAGAATGCCACTTCTCCAATAGCGGAATTGAGATTATCGATGGGAATCCGAACCAGTTGATAGGCACGGCCGTAAATGCCAATGGCTTCCGCACCCCAGAAACGGCCGAGCAAAATTTTTTCGAAGTTCGAAGCGAGATAGACGACTATGCCATTGACTGTGAGAGCGCCGCCAAATCGCAGCATCTCTCGGATATCGGTGTTTCTGCGCGGCAGTTTGGGGATCCACCTGGCGGTGATCCACACACTAATGGTTCCGGTAAGGGGTAACGAAATGGTCATAACGACAATTGACCAGTATCCAGAACCCCGGCGCGCCATAAGGACCGCGAGGAAAATGCTGGCAAACCAGGAAACCACCTCGATAATGGACAATGCGGTAAACCGCATCTGGCGCTGAAGCAGGGCAGAGTGCTGGATGCCAGCTGCATTGAAGAGAAAGCCGGCCGCGAGTACGACCGTAATCCAGCAAATCCGGGGCTCGTGATAGAAGGCCGCAACCAACGGAGCGCAGGCGGCCGTAAAGATAGTGAGAGCAGCACCTACGAGAAGATTTAACCAAAACAAAGTCGACTTTTGTTCCAAAGTGACTGTGCTGCGCTGGACGCTAGCCGCAGAAAGTCCAAAGTCGCGAAAAAGATATAAGACACCCGTAAAGGCAGAAACCATACCGACTAGGCCGAAGTCCTTCGGGTCGAGAAGCCGAGCCAAAACTGTGAGCGATCCAACTCGAAGCAGAAGACCCACGACTTGGGCGCAGATCCTGGCCAAAGCCCCACGAATAGCATTCTGCCGGAGGTCATCGACTGGTTGAGCCGGCGTGGCGGCGGCGTCAGCGGAGGTATCGGCGGTGCGAGTTATGTGAGTCACAGAGCGATTTTTCGACAGTGGAAAGCCTCTGCATAGCCACTGGCCGAGTTGCATTCCATGCCACGAATTCGCATCAAGGCACGGAAGGTGTCGGGCGCGAACCATCGCTTTACCCGCTGCGATGGAAACGCATCCATGAGGTAACTAACCTTGGTTTCGTACTGGCTTGGGGTTAAGGGGACAAACACGGAAGGCTGTCCTAGGTCGCCATCGTATTTGGGGATCTCGTATTCGAAGATCAGATGATCACGGAAAGTGTTCCAAGTCAACTGATTGATGAGACGGTGGTCCTGGTGGGCATCGTCCCGCGTATGTGTAAAGATCAAATCGGGCGAGATCGGCTTCAGCTCTTCGAACACGTCTTTGATCTCGGCCCCCAGAAACGGCATAAAGCCGTCTCGAAATGTTTTGAGTACAGGACCTGCCGGGAGGGCTTCTCCAGCGAATAGTGTGGCGGCGTGTCTAGCTTCGCATCCACGCTCGCCAGCCGCGCTAAAGACAACCCAATGGAAGCAACAGTTCGGATACTCATCCTGCAATCTGAGGATCGTGCCGCCGCAGCCGATCTCAATGTCGTCGGAGTGAGCTCCCAGACACAGAATTCGCGGCGCAGAAGTTGCGAAATTCAGGCGTATCATGCCCCTGTCGACATAATCTGCAAGTTTTTTGGCGCTGCGGAAGCAGCGGATAGCCAGACTTTCCAGGGAGCGGCGCCCTGATTCAGTTCTTCGAGTATCTGCTTATCTTTGAAAGTATCCATGCACTGCCAGAATCCCGTGCACTTATACGTTATTAGAGCCTGCCTTTCAATGAGCCGCTGGAACGGCGCCCGAACCAACTCATCCCCGGGTTGAATATAACGAAAGATCTCGTTGCGCATGACAAAGAATCCGCCGTTGATCCAGATATCCGACTGGGTAATCGGGCGGATGTTCGCAACGGCACCTTTCGATCCGACCTGCACAATATCGAAGCTGGCAGTGGGCTGCACCAGCAGCAAGGATGCGACGGCATCGCTGCGGCAGAAAGAGTCAATCATCGAAGGCAGGTCAAGATCGCTCAAACCATCGCCGTAGTTTGCTAGAAACATCTCTTCGCCGCGTAAGTACGGCTCGACGGCCTTCAACCGTTCACCGACATTCGCATTAGCGCCCGTGTCGACAAAAGTGATCGTCCAATCGTCGATATCGCGATTGACGAACTGCAGCTTACGCCCGCCCTGAGACCACACGAAATCATTCGAAGCGGCTTCATCGTAGTGCAGAAAGTAGTCTTTAATCGTGTTGCCCTTATATCCGAGGCAAAGTATGAAGTCATGATGCCCGAAATGAGCATAGTATTTCATCAGGTGCCAGAGGATCGGCCGCGTTCCGATTTGGACCATGGGTTTCGGAACATCGTCGGCATAGCCTCTGAGGCGCATTCCGGCGCCCCCGCAAAAAAGCACTACTTTCACAAGCAATCTTCCTCATGCGTAGACATTCAACGATTCCTCCAACCATAATTCGTTCCGGAAGACCCGATATTGTTCCGCCCGGAGCCGATCGCTCAAACGTCCGGGCGGCAGCTTCACATCATCGTATGTGATGACCGAATCTTTAGCTATGTCGTGTGCGAGTAGGCAGCCCTCGACGATGCCTTCGGGAAGATAGCGCCCGCGACACATTTCATCGGCATTGACTGCCTCGCCGTAAGTCATGTACATGCCGTAATCGTCGAGAACCTCACCCGCTTTTAGATCGCGCTTGGCAACGGCGCAGACTTCGACCACAGGACCGCCCAGCGGTTTGGCGACGTGATCGCGGAACAGAACGACTCGGGCGATGGCATTCGGCACTTCAAAGTGAGGCAGGTGATAAGGGACGAAGAAGGAATAGAGCGGCCCTTCGCCCATTTTGTAGAGATTGAGGTAATGCCGCTGTTTGGGGTCAGGGTGTTCGGCGAGAACATAAACTTTAGTGAGAGGAGTTCCCACAACATAGTCGACAACGCCGCCGGCAAGGCGCAATTCATCGATATCGTACAATTCGCCAATTTTCATCACGTCACCGCGATATTCCAGCCCACGGGACATTCCCCGGGATTTGACACCGAACCCGGTAGCGTTGGCTACAACAGCCTGCTCGAAGCTGATTTTGGAACCATCGGCGAAGCTGGTCACCATGGCGGCATTCTGTGCCCAGCGCTCGGCAAAGGCGCGCTGCGTGGTGGGGGTGCGATAGGGGTCCTGGAGGCCTTTGACGTTGCCGATGACACGCGGTACTAGGCCGAGACCTTTTACCCAGCGATACAGATTCAACTGGATTCCAGGCTCGTCGCCCTCGCAGGCCGATAGAATTGCACCATGCTTTTCCGCGTAAATCTGCAAAATGGGGCCAAGAGTCGCATCGACTTCGGCGTTCATCAGGACAACATCTTTCCCGTGGCGGAAGGCATCCATGAGGACGCTGGCGCCGAACTCAACCGATCCGGTGACGTCAACCAACACGTCGATCTGACTGGAGCGGGTAAGGAGAAAGGGATCTTCGGTAACGACCGGCTTACCGGTCCGGATTGCATCCTCAACGTCGTTCAGAGTGTGGGCCGGGATGGCATCGGTTCGACCGGCGTAGGCGAACATGTCAATGGCCCTTTGGCCCCGCCGATTAAAGGCGGCCACCATGCGCATTCCGGGAATACTGTTCACGATCTGATTGGTAAGCCCTTGGGCCATGAAGCCGGCGCCAATACTGGCCACGCGAATTGGCCGGCCTTCTGTTTCGCGCGCTTTGAGTGCGGTATCTATGATGATCATGTAGCTGCCCCGTTAAGCCACAGACTGTAAACTCATGCGTTCTTCTATTCCGGATTTTTGAATCTCGAGGAGCGGCCAGACCGCATCTTTGGACGAAATCACGGTCACAGGCAGCGGCCAACTGAGGCCGAGCGCAGGATCGTTATAGAGAAGTCCGCCCTCCGCACCCGGGGCATAGAACTCTCCCACATGGTAGCTGGTTTCGGTCTTGTCCTCGAGCACCTGGTAGCCATGTGCGAAGCGCTCGGGAACATAGAGTGCGCGGTGGTTATCAGCGGTCAACTCGACCGCGACGTGTTGGAGATAAGTTGGACTTTCCGGGCGGAGATCCACGATGATGTCTAGGATTGCGCCCCGTGTACAGCGCACCAGCTTCGTTTCAGCCATGGGCGGAAACTGAAAGTGCATTCCGCGGAGCGTACCTTTGCGGTCGTTGAAGGCCACATTGGCCTGGACAATGATCGGTTTGAGCCCATGAGCGGCCAACTCCTTCTGACAAAAAGTTCGCGCGAAGAAGCCGCGAGAGTCGCTGTGGGGCTCGATGTCGATGATGTATGCGCCTTTGAGGACAGTTTCGGTAAATCTCATGAAATTTAGAACTCAATTCGTGGCTGCCAGCGCGACTGTCGGTTCCGGCTTGGTAATCCACCGAAGGGAGGAATCGAGCTTGCTGGCTTTGAAAAGCCGCTGAATATGCCTGATGCGGAGGTAACGGCCGTTCTCCAGATCTCCTTGTGTCAGGCCGATTGTCCGATAGGCATCGTATAATTCCTGGGCGCCTTTCCGGGCGTTCCACTCGGGCTGGAAGTTCGGCAGTGTGCGGCGGATCTTGTCACAATTGACGCGATAGCACCGCTTATCGGGCTCACCATCCGGTGCGTACTCGATGCGGGAGCCGGGAACAGTGGCGGCCGCAATTTCAGCCAATTCACTGACCCGGTAATTTTCTTCAGTTTGACCGACGTTGAAGACCGCGTTATGAATCGCATTCTGAGGCGCTTCGAGAACTGCAAGCACGGCCGCGATGATGTCGCGGATATGAACGATCGGCCGCCAAGGGGTACCGTCACTTTTAAGATAGACCCGGCCGGTCACATAAGCAGAAGCAACGAAATCATTGAGAACGATATCGAGTCGCAGGCGAGGGGACACGCCGTAAGCGGTCGCATTTCTTAGAAAGGTGGGACTAAAGCAGTCGCTCGCGAGTGAAGCCACATCGCGCTCCACCGAAACCTTGGACTCACCATAAGCGGTGACCGGATTTAGTTCGGCAGTTTCGTCAAGGAAGTCGTCGCCTGCGGCGCCATAGGTGCTGCAGGACGAAGAGAATACAAAACGCCGGGCCCCGGCCTGTTTTGCCAGTTCGGCCAGCCGTACCGAGGCCAAATGGTTGATGTCCCGAGTTAAGCTGGCATCTAGATTCCCGACGGGGTCGTTCGATAAAGCCGCTAGATGCACCACGGCATCGAAGCCACTCAAATCCAGGGGATTCAGATCACGAAGGTCTTTGCGGATTTCTGGGAAATTTACCGGCGAACCGTCAAAATCACAGCCGCCATAAAGATCGGTGTCCAGCCCAGTGACCTCGTGGCCCGCCTTCACCAGGATAGGGGCCGCTACAGCGCCGATATAACCTCTGTGACCAGTGAGCAGAATTCTCATATTTTCGGTTCGCGATTACGAAATTGGCACTTCAAAAGCCAATTCCTCTAGAGTCGGCAAATATTTGATTGTGCAATGTGTATCTCTGTTTCCAAACAGGCCAGAAATAACCAATTTTGGGATTTACGCCGCGCCGTTTAGGTTTTTGTCCGATTTTAGAGAAAAAACTGGTCGCCGTTCAAAAGACGGGCGATGTCTTAGCCAGCATGACGATAACAGAAGTCCCCTAGAACCCTGAGGCCCGTTGCGGGCAGGTATGCAAACGCTCGGGTAGTAATCCGTGTGGGCAACTTGGTGGCAAGTGGCGAGGGCGCACTGGCTGGCGTTCGCCAATACGATAACGGAAAGCGGCTAGTATTCCAGCGATCCTTAAAGGTGGCAAGCGAAGCGTTGGCGTAATCCGTACGGCCCATGTCCAATTCGTCAAGGCCACTTTCAATTGCGTCCTGAATCGCCATCCAAAGCAAATAAGGCATCGCGCCGATTCTATGGAAATGCGCATCGGATGCACCATATTTATAATAGAGAGTCTTCCGAAATCGCAGCGCAAGAATCGCCGCAATTGGTCGGCCTTCTTTGTAGGCACAGTAGATCTCGGAATTGTGAGCCAGATGATTCAGGATGGCGGCAAACCACGCGTTGGGCTGAGGTAACAGGCCTTGCCTGCGACGGGTTTTGATCACCAAGCCGTAGAAGTCGTTCAGTATGTCCGAACTCCGGCCCCGCCTGATTTCAATGGATTCCTTAATCGCACGGCTGATCCTGCGCCGAACGCAACCTTTATGAAAACTGAGGTATAAGCCGGAGGGATTCTGTTTCCCGAGGTTCAACCGGTGCAGGTAAAATGCCTGACTGATTTGCCACGCCGGCCGTGCGCCAATGACAACATCCGCTGGACGCAGTTCTACATACTTGTAATGGCCCTCCCTTGCCCGCGCCTCCAGGAAACTCACGATTTCTGTAAGGTGGCCCTCATCATGAACAAGCGGTTCGCAGTGATCCGAAAACGGCAACGACACCAAGCGCCTTCCAGTCAGCCAACTATTTATGCGGCACAACGCCACTCCGTTATCGAGCGGCGCACCCGGACGGCTGGTTGTTAGTACTATTGGTGAGTATGCGAAGGTTTCCTCGATGGCTCTGAGCCAACCGACCGTATGGAATATCGATACCTTTGGATGACTCCGAACGAGTTCCTGCCAACGTGCATCGGTCAGCGGGTCGAGCTGGTAAATCAAGTTCGAGATTCCTGTCCGGCATACCGAGAATCTTGCTCTAGGGTATACTCCAATCTGCCATCCCGCAAGGCTGCATAGGCGAGTGTGGCCTGACCGCTCCCGTCTCCTTCGATCCTCGGGGCGCCCCCTTCAAACACGATCCGAAGCTTTCTCCTCAAGCGCCACCACGAAGCCACCTCGTACGGCAACGGTGTCCATACGGAACCTTCGGAGCGCAAATCCGAAAGATGCTTAAGCAGTTCCATGTACATTCGGCGCGCATTGGCGGTGGCCAGATAATCTGGGTGAATGATGAAGCTCATCAGCCCATGCTTCTGCCGAATAAGGGAGATCTGCCGGCGCCAGATCTCAATCGACTTTTGGGTAAGAATATGAAAAAGGGTATAGTCCTGAGTTGTTGTTACAGGGAGTTCGACAATATCGCCGATAAAAAAAGGAAATACAGTACAGCAGCCGCCCCGCTGCGGCTCGAGATGCGCGACGTTCGGGATAGACATATCATAGAGGAACTCCAATGAGTCATACCAATCCGCATTTCGGTACAACCCTCCCGCACGAAACCCTGATGCGCCAAATCGCCGCCCGTATTCATTGATCCGCTGCACGCGCTTCCGAAAAGTGGAGTGGCTGCTGAATAGTAAGCCATCGTGGTTAAGGTCATGAACGTTAACCTCAAAACCGCGCTCCCATATGCGGGAAACGTCGGCTCGCGAACTGGCGTACCGCTCCTCCGGGACCAACTGAAAAGAAGCCTTGAAACCGAACGAGCGGTCCAAATCCATCAGCCGGCCACAATTTTTGAACCCACTTGCCGTTTCGACGTCGTGGGTGATGATTGCACAACTCAAATACTCCTTTGGCCAGAACCAAATGAAGGGAAGGGATTCGCAATGATAAGCCTTCATTACCAACACCAGCAAATGTTCGAAAATACTGTCCACGGTGGTGTCCACTGGCCAACTTGGGAATGGCAGCTTCTCCCATCCGCGTAAATACAACCGCTGCAAGTGCTTCCTAAGGCGAGGGCCAAGAAAGGGGCGTAAAAGCCAATAATATATAAGAAGCTGCGTCCGACGCAGATCGGACACAATGCCTACCTTCAGGCTGCTTGCCTGGTAGCGCTCAAAACGCAAATCATCAACGAGCTGAGATAAATCTGAATTCTGGAGACGACCCAAACCTTCCCAACAAGTCAGCCGATCGCCCGCCGATTCAGGCCAATTTCCATTCGCCGGAAAACTCGAAGCTGCAGGATCGGCAATAACTCGCTTCCGAGAGCTTCCGTTAACCCCGTTGGGGTGATTCTTAAGAGCTGTGCTCCTGCTCGGCTCAGCGGCAATGCAATAACGTTCCTTCAATAACCGCGCAAGATCCGGCCTAAATGAAGCCAGCCACGATCCCAGATCATTCGTTTTGGTATCCACAATTCTACGGCGCTTCTGCCACCACGTAGTTGGCCTTAGGCTCTCTGACACCAAAAAACGCACGCTCCACCGCTTCCAGCGAAATGGCGTCTCCTGGAGCTTCCGTGTCTTCCCGGCTATAAAAGTAACGCTCGAGCAAAGGGCTAATGACTTTCACCATTCTTCCGTAGCCGAAAATTTCCCAAGGACTGGTGCATGTGAATAGGCATACCACACTTTTTCGAAGAGCAGTAGCAAGGTGCATGGCCAGGGTGTCACCGCAAATAACGGAGCCGCATTCATTAATGTCGTCGGCATACTCGACAATAGTTTGTCGCTGTCGAAAAACTTTCACTTGATAGTTGTATTGCCGCAGGCGATCCGCGAGGGCACGGTAACGAGTCCAGCGCTTCGCGGGCCAGACAGCGCCGGCTCTCTCTTCGATACCGACTAGGAATGGCGCGGTTCTGTTGCGAAGCGGCAAGTTTAAACTCGGCTCCTCTCCTGCAAATTTCATTCCGAGAGCGGCGAAAATCATTTCTTGGTAGGTCTTACGGTTCGCCAACTTCAGTTGGTCGGCTGTCTCTTTTCCATAACGCGAGCTCAAGCTCATGTCGTACCATTCGCCACGGGACTGGTCATAGGTGATTTTGCCGTCCCTTATATAAGGTCCTATCACGTCTCCGCCGGCGGCTGAAGACGCCATCTGCGCCGAAGCGAGGTCATCTTCAAGGTTGATCACCAAGTCATATCTTCCATCGACACGAAAGCCTCCGTCCTCTACGGCAAGCAGCCGCCGAATCAACGGATTGCCGGACAGCAGCGGAAGAGCTGGCCGTGACGTCACCCAGGTAATGTTGCCTTCCAGCCGCCGCAGCACCGGTGTCGTGCGAATAACATCGCCTAAGGCGCCGAGTTTAATAATCAGAATTCGGCGGGACACAGATCACACTTCTTTTCGGAATTAGAGACGAAACCTTTAGCGGTCTGCGGGATGAATATCGTGGCATGCATCCGATGAGCGCCCCAGCATGTGCTCATATACTGCGATTGTCATCCGGCTAACGACGTTCCAGGAGTAGCGCTTGGCGGCGTATTCGCGTATATCGTGGCGCAACCAGTCCAAGCCTGCGTATAGCTCGCTATCGAAATAACGGTCAATTGCGCCTGCTAGCTCGGCATCGCCTTGCGCGGGTACAAGGTAACCCGTCTTACCGTCGATGATTTCCTCGAGTAACCCCCCTACCCCAGAGGCAACGACGGGAAGACCGAAGCTATAAGCCAGCACGAGAACACCGCTCTGGTAAATGTTCCGGTAGGGCAGCACACACACATCGGCGGCTTTGAAATAAAGTTCTGTTTCTTGGTCGGGAATAAATTCCGACCGGACCAGCACGCGCCCGCTGCGGACTTCCTCAGAAATGTCCTCTCGAATCGTTTTCCAATAACGGTCACACCGATCCGGGCGGCCTGCGATGATCAACCGGCAGTCCGCCCGCTTAGCTTGAACCCGGCGAAAGGCCGCTATAAGTGTGTCTAGACCTTTGTAGGGTGCTATCCTACCAAAAAACAGAATCGTTTTCGCGTCCACAGGGATTCCCAAGCGGTGCCTTGCATCGCGAGGTGTTAAATCCGTGTTCGGAACGGAATTATTGATCCCGAACGGTATAACGGTAACCCGGCTCGTCCGGACTCCGTACTCTTCGATCAGTTCCCGCTTCATGTCCTCCGTATGGACGAATATATGATTTGCCAGCCGATACTGAACGCGGAGCGTCAAGCGGTTTAGGGGTGTATCTCGGGAGTCACGTTTTTCGGTATTGACGTTATGCACAGTCAGTACAATCTTTTTCTTTAGGGCGCGATAATAGACCATCAGGACGGTGCGGTCAAGAGTCTCAAACTTGTTGTTCCAAAGGATGTGAAAAATTTTCGGTTTGGCTACGGCGGCGTAACGGACCAACCTAGCGTAGCATCTCGAGATTCGTGACGCCTTCTCCTGAAAGCTGACTTCGGATCGCTGGCTGCCGCGGAAATTAAAAAAGGTAACTCCGGGCCTCGCGGATAGTTCGGGACACGCCAGTTCATCGCTGCCGATTAAATCGAGCGTGGCCCCCGCCGCAACCAGGGCCGGCACTAAACCGACCACGTATGGCTTATCGCTGCCCCCCGTCAACAAGGCAACGGCGAGTTGGCTTCGCTCGGGTGAAACGCAAGCCGCCGCTTGCCATGGCTGTTGAGTCCCAACTTCCATGTCTGTTGGCTACTCCACGCTCCAGATGCGGCCCTCGTGCCCTGCGGCCATTTGCAATCTGCACAGCGCTCTATCGTAGCAGCGCAAACAGGAACCCTTCCACTGCGGAAGCGCGTCTTGCGCCCACTTCGCTGTGCGCCAGCCGAAGAGTGGTTGCATCCATGCGTACTTCCATCGTAAGCGAGGCGGCTGTAACTGCCCGCCTAGATCTGCAGCGAGAGCCTGCAATTGGTGAACCAGGTCGGCTCTTTCAGGGTAGAAATTATGGAACCAGTTCTGCAGGTAGACCAGACAAGCCTTTCGAACGCGCGCGCTCTCCTCGAGCGAGCGGAGGTAAGCAATGTGCAATTTAATGGAAATCACCATCGCATCCTTTTTCTGATTCGAGTTTCCGATAGAACTCAGCCGGCTGGAGCCAGTAATCCGGTAAAAGATGCCGGTTCCGGAAACAAACCGTGTCCCTTTGGACGCCAAAAGTACTCGGCAAAAGTACTCGCCGTCGTCATCGGAAAGCAGGCGAGTATCCCAAGGTCCGGCCGCTTCCGCAAGCGCTCTGCTGGTCAGCCAAGTAGCGGTCTGCATATGAAGATTCGCGCCGACCTTTCTCAAAAGCCATTCTACAGGAGGGAGGTTCTGGCACAATGAGTTGTGAACGAAGCGGACGCCGGTGGTGCGGTAATAGAACGGAGCCCACGGTGAGGAAAGCAGAACTTTGCTGCCGGGGCCGGCATCCGAACCCAATGCGCTCAGTTGCGTGGCGATTTTGTCCGGCTGGAGGAGATCATCCGCATCGAGCCACTGGATATAGTCACCCTGGCAAAGGCGCAGACCATGATTGCGAGCCGCCGCGGCGCCCTGGTTGGGTATCGACACCACGCGGACGATTTTCGAGGCCAACTGCTTTGCCACCTTCGCCGTCTGGTCTTTCGAACCATCATCCACGACAATGATTTCTTTACGCGGCCAAGTCTGGGCAGTCGCCGACTGAACCGCATATCGAATCCACTTTTCCGCATTAAATGCCGGGATAATTATGGAAACCAAAGGTTTCATTGAGCCTTACTCTTTCGTTCATCACCGACGACTCCCTTGCTGGTCGGTGCACCCAAGCCGAAAAGTTGCATTATCGGCGCGCTCGGCGGTAGCAACCCCAATCTCCCGCTCGCAGTCTACGTGCAAGCGACCTTATCGCCTGATCCGATGTATGTTTGCTGGCTGACATTTTACACGGGTCACCAGTGCCCATCGAAGGTTATAAAAAACGTTACCTTTGGCAAATAAGTTAACTATTTGGGTGCTACCGCAGCAATATGAGATCGTGATACCTTATTTCTTCGTGGCAAGAACGACTCCCCATGAGGACGACTATGAGAATTCTTCAATTTTCCATTCTCTTATGCGCATTTTTCGGCGCACGCTTACATGCCCAAACGATTAATGCGGCTTCCTGTAACTCTGGTGATGTTCAATCGGCGTTGAATTCGGTTGCTTCTGATGGAACCATTGTGAACATCCCAGCAGGCAACTGCACGTGGAAGACGCAAGTGATCTTTAATCAGGTCTACTCTACTGTAATCCAAGGACGTAGCACAACATCTGGCACATGCGCTCCCGGCGGGACCTGTACGGCAACAGATAGCACCATTATCAACGACGAAGTTGCTGGGACGGGTTGGACTTTTAATACGGCCGCTGGTAAATCGCTTCGCATTACTGGGATTACATTCAACCCGTCCGGTGCTACACCGGCTTACGGGGCAATCACCATCGGCGGTTCCTCTACGTCTATTCGGGTAGACCACTCGCATTTCGTCGATACCGTATCTGGAGAGCACACCTTCCAAATCGATCAAGTTAACGGAGTGTTCGACCATAACGTATTTGATTCGACCAATAGTGCGAATCTTTTCTTTTTTCAATTCACGGACAATGGCGCATCCAATTACGGCCACGAGAGTTGGGCGCAACCAGAAAATTTTGGCACTTCCAAGTTTATCTATATCGAGAACAACTTGTTCCAGAACGGCGCCTTTATGTTCGATTGCTTTTCGGGCGGCCGGGCCGTGTTGCGCTTCAATATCGTCGGTTATAATACCCGCATTCAGACTCATGGTTTGACTGGAGATACACACCGCGGTTGCCGAACCGAGGAGGTTTACGGAAATAGCTTTACATTTAGCAATAATCCTTCCTCCAATAGCTTCGCCTTTTTGGTTGATTACGAAGGCGGCAATGGTATGTGGTGGGGAAATACCATCACCGGCTTTGTGACCTTCCTTCGTGAAGACGTTGTGCGCACCAACAGCGACACGTATTCTGAAGTAGCGCCCCCGGCTGGTTGGGGATATTGTTCTGGAGCCAGTCCGTGGGATGGAAACGTCCCTGGACAAAACGGTTGGCCATGTCTTGATGGTATTGGACGCGGAGCCGGTCAACTATTATCCGGCTGTTTGGCCAGCAGCGGCGGTGCGTGTTCTGGTGTTGTGAATACTGCAACCGGCACTATCGCATGGCCAAACGAGGCAGCGGTCCCGGTCTACGCGTGGGCTAATACATTCAATACGTCGAATTTTGCGCCACCACACTATTGGTCTAATTACGATTCGGTTTCCGTGGAGAACAGGGACTATTACCTCGAATTGCCGAACTATGACGAGCCGCAATCTTTTAACGGAACGGCCGGAATCGGCCAAGGTAAGCTGGCTTCTAAACCAGCGACATGCACGCCTGGCGTCGGCTGGTGGGCTACTGACCAGGGAACGTGGAATCAAAGCAGTAATGGATTCGGTCAGGGCGAGCTGTACGTATGTACGGCCACGAACACGTGGACGCCGTTTTATATCCCTTATACATATCCACATCCGCTCACTCAGCAGGGTGGAACGTCTCCGATTTCCCCGCCAACGAATTTGTCTGCGACTGTGCAGTAAGGAAACATATCCCCCGACGCTAGGGAACGCGTTGAACACGTGTTCGAACGCTCGTTCTCCAAAACACCTCAATGCTCCGCTCGCTGCAGGAACCGACTACATCCACGAATCGTGACGCTCGATGCCACTGATTTCCTACGAAACCAAGTCGGCAATCCGGTGTGTAACTGAACTCGCCGTCTGCAGCCAACGATTCGAGCACCCGGACGCATTCGACCCCCTCCTCTCTAAATTCCGGTAAATTTACTTCGAATGATAAATAAGGAACGGGTTGTCTCATCCCACGCAAAACACTGAGTTCGTGGCCCTCCACGTCAATCTTGATGAAGAAGGGCAATCCATGCAAATTGATCAACCGCTCCAAGGTAACAGTCTCGATGCTTCTCCTTTGCTCGAATCCGAGCTTCTGCCCGAACCTTCCGCTATCCTGCCTTAGCGCTTCGGCCCACTTCTCGCTAAGTGTATTCTTTGCCGACCCTGGGGTGTCAATCCACATGGTGGTGGTTGTGTTCTTGTCACTAACGGCTTCGGTGGCAATAGTAAGCGGCTTGCTTCTTACCCTATGCGCCAAAAATTTCTCTTTTAATATTCGTTGACAAAACATATCTGGTTCGACTGCGACAACCTTCGCTCCTAGTCTTAAGAAGATATCGGTTTTATAGCCATGGTTAGCCCCCACATCGAAAACCAGATCGCCATCACGAAACCCTTCAAGAAGGTTACGATAGAAATTGATCTCACTGCGTCGGTCCGCTATGATTCGCCGATCCGCCATGGTCCAATACGCATCGTAGATCCACGATGCCTTCACACGCTCATAGATTCCGAGGCGTGCAAGTGAGTTCTGAAGATAGGTTTTCACTACCAAAAGCGTTGTGTATCGCGGCTGTTCGGATCGCTGGTTCAATGGACCGCGGCTACTGGAATCTTATCTTGAAGCGAGGGCGAGTACATAGTGTTCGCTCCTCCTCCATCCACGAAAATGCGGTGCAGAAGTTCTAGACTGAGGGCCTTGTGAATCGGTGTGGTGTAATTCCGGTCGCCCCTGACATGGTCCCAAACTATACGTTCCAGCTTTTTGCCATCGATATATGGACGAGTAAGACTTTGCCGGTCGAGCAATATCTCTCGGATGTACGCAGCCAAAGTGTCTCGGTACCAGACGCGAAAGTGCAAAATCTTGTGTCTTCCAAGAAACATACGATCGAGGTGTAAAGGCGAGGTGGCACGGTCCACCCTAGCCATCCAGTGGGGCATCCCAATATCGTATCGGTACTCCATTTTAAAAAAAAATTCGTGTAAGCCTCGCGAAAAGGTGCTTAGGAGACGGCCTCTCTCCCCAGCCACACCCCGATCCGTCTCGATCCGCAGCTGATCCGCATTTCCATCGGCAATTAACTGCAGCGAGACATCTTCGCTCATCAAGGTAGACCTCGGTGCTCTAAATACGGTTCGGACGAAGTCATTGTCGAGGTAGGGAGACCGCATCGTAAGTTGTGTTTGCTCCAGCATCAACGGGCCATAGTGGTGCCATGGTCCTTGTTTGAAGACGGCGAAAGAAACCGGATGTTCCTGAATGAGGTAGGAGTAGGTTTTGCTTGCCTGCTGGATCGCCCTCATCACCTCTGAATCTAGCAACCCAGGAAGGAATCCCTCCGGTTTGAAAGCTCGGACCCGGCGGAGCACCTCCCCGCCGTAATTTCCAGTCATCCGGACCGGAGCAAATTCACGCGCTTTAGTACTCAGGTAAAGATCAGAAGCGCGGCTTACATCCACACAGCCGTCCGCGAGATACACGGTCCGCTCAGCGTAATGCGCGAACCCAGATAGGAACTCCTCCCCCACCCGAATGATCTCATGCGGTTGACCACATAACTGCGCAACCTGACGCGCCACAGTGACGTCCCGACACTCGCGGTACATCCCGCCAAAGGTGTAACAGGGCAAACAGCCTGGCGCCGCCCTTTGCCAGGCCATGATGATGCGTGTGTCCAGCCCACCAGTTAGCGATACGCCGATCCGTTGTCGACCACCTAAGTATCGAGGAAGGTTTTCTGCCAAGACTTGCCGTAGGCTGGCGTAATACGAATCCGCATCGAGCGCCTCCTGCTGTTCCCACTCTTTGGGCCGAAAATACGTACGTTTCTGCGCTACTGAACCATGCCGAAGGAGCCACGCTGAAGCGGGTGGCAACGCATGAATGCCCTTAAAGAGCGTGCGATCCTCTAGCACACAGCCACAGCTAATGAACTCCCCGATTCCAGTAGGATCCAATTCTCTCAATTCTCGGCGCACAGCAAGAATCGCTTTCGCTTCCGCAGCGAAATAGATTCCATCCCTACATTCGTGAAAGTACACCCGGTGCATACCGTACCGGTCGTTGAAAAGCAGAGCGCTCCCCCGCCGCCGATCGAACAGTAGCCCGTGAAACCTGCCATTCAATCGTGCCGGAAATTCCGGATCATCTTCATATAGATGAACCAGATAAGACGGCCCCGCAGACTCAAACTCGTGGCCACGACTCCTCAGACTAACGGGCGTTGCTGGCTCTGGAAATTCCTCTCCAGCAAATATGAGAACGACGTCTCCCCGCTCGTTTCTCAGAGGCATCCGATCACAAAATGAACCTTGGTGCGCCGTCCACCCGACGTAAACGCCGGATTCCTCGTCGATCCACGTGCCTGTCGTGTAGAAATCTTCGTGACGAAGACTTTCCACCATTTTGGACAACTGCTCCATTGCCTTCTCACGCGGCATCTGCGTGACGAGTGCGGCGATGCCCGGCATTCCCTAAATGCTCCCTTCCTGGTCCTTAAGCATATGCGTGGCCCACATGCTGCGAATTTTCAAAAGATGGGTAACCAGAAATTTTGGGATACGCTCCACCAGGCGGCGGTGAAAACCCATTCTCAATGCAACTGTCCCCTTGAGCGTCAACGGGACGTAGTAACGCGGCACCAACACTTTCTCGAAGCCGTTTCGTCTTTTGAATTCTGTGAGGGAACTCTTTGGGTCATTGTAAACGTAGTTGCAGTAGATCAGATGCGAAATTCCTTGCTGTTCACACACCTCAACTGCCTTAGCGATTAGGGCGTTGGCTGGCCGTTTGTCGAAATGCTTCTTCTTGCAGAGAATCTGAATAACATTCGCAGTCTTATCTACATAGGTCAATCTAATAAAACCAATCAACTCGCTCTGGAAATACGCACCCAGAAACGTGTTTCTATCCTTATACGTCGAGTTTTCCCGCTTAACAGCGTCGAAACTTTTCTGAAAATGCCAAAACGCCTTGCCCTGTCTGATCGGAGTCTCGTTGTTAATATCTACTATACCTTTGACGAAATCGTCATCGAATTCCACAACCGTCGCAATCACGCCGCTCTTCGCTGCTTTTCTCACTGCTCTCCGAACACTCGATTCAGCGCGGTTCTCCCACCAGTCCGCAGCACTTCTCACTGGAATGACCGCCAGATTATCCCACTCCATGTGGTAGGAATATCTCGGCGTAATGTCTGGAATTTTTTGGGCGAAAGTAAAAATGTCTACATTCAGGCCTGTACGTCTTAGACACTCAACAAACGAAACCGGATCCTGCACCGTCTCACCTTCGATCAATTCTTCGTCTTGGACAACGCCGATCCGGAGCCACCGGCCGAATCGGATCACGTTCTTTCCATCCAATTGGACCGATAGGACAGACACAGGCTTACCCTTTACGTAAACCTGAGTTAACCCGACGGGCGCCTGTGATCCACGAGTCAGCAAACTGCCCTCAGATGACGATTTAGTGAACGCCTCTACTGAATCCACGATAAGTCCACCGATCTGTCCGTTCCACCAATAGGATTCACACCTTGTTCGAGAAGATCTTCAACCCAAGATAAAGTGCTCTGCTGCGCATGCGGCTCCCGGAAGCCGGAAACCGACACGCCTGACAGGAGAAATAGAACCCACATTAAAGCACTTCGGAACGCTGCTTCAGTCATACTGTAAAACAGTGTTATTAGCCAGATTGCCAAGGTGAGCGACCCGAAAACGGAAAAGGGCTTAAGCCGCTTGCAAATCGTCCGATAGCTAGCAATCAGAAATCCACAAAGAAGCCCAACACCGATGAGGCCTAAGTTTAGGTACACCTCCAGAAACCCATTATGTGCTTCATTGATGTGGCCGATGCCAGCATTTTCCCAAAACGATTGCAGCCGCGGTCCCATCCAAAAACTTTCATACCCAGTGCCGAGCAGCGGATTTGTGTGCATACCGAGAACGAACGCCCAGACCTTGGTTCGATCCGTAAGCGTCGGGTCCTTGCCGATCGCCTCGGCCATCTGCCCATTTAACCCGAAACCGAACGCTAGAACTGAGTACAAGCAGATCGCCGTGGGCGCCACCATCATTAGCAAATGAGAGCGTCGTTGAAACAGTTTACTATGAGCCACAGCGATCATACCGGAGCCGAGCACCGTACAGACGCGTGCAGTGGCGCTATCGGCAATGCTTACTACCCACACAGCCATTGCAATGAAGGCGAAATTCACGAGAAGCACACGCTTTGTGGGGCTTCGCTTCCGCTCAGGCCATCGCACAATGGTGTCCCACAAGAAAAACAGTAGACATATAAACCCAACAACGCCCAGTAGGTTTTTCCCAGTTGTGGGACCCATAACTTGAAACGTGCCAGTCCACGCTTCATACCCCCTGCTAATACCTTGGTAGTACTTTACGACCAAAACGGTAAGGGATATTAATAAATAACCCAGGCGGCGAAGGACCGTGCGAACAGCTTCCAAAGGATCGGGATCCGAGAGTATAACTAAAATGATAAAGTAATTGCCCAGGTCGCGAAACCAGCGCTTGAAGGCGACGAATGGATAATCCGACCACAAAACGCTCAGGAGGGCGAAGCCGAGAAACATCGTTAGCCAGAGATTCCGGGATAAGAAGGCACCCCAATTGAAGGAGCGCGAGGCTACGACACCGGCGGCAGAAAAAATAAGAACGAAATCGACGATCCGATCGATCGGATTTCCCTCTTCCAGTGCACCCGCTGAGGATGCCGTTTCTCCTCCGAGCCATTGCGAAGGGAGACGAGTTGCCAGAAAGAACATCCAGATGAGCGGAATCCAGAGTGCCGCTGACCTTTTTCGGCTCTTGGCCGGATCGCAATAGAGTAGTCCCACGAGGAGAATCGCCCATAAAAACAGCGCTAGCGAAGGAGGCACTGGGTGATACTCCTGCGTCAGGAGATGATATGGCGCATGAGCCAGTTCGCGCCGTGATAAGCGAACTCACTTCGCGCTAAATAGTTGTCCCGAAACTCCGAGAGGTACCGTTTCGCCGCTACTCTGGCCCGAGTTCTTGGATTATCGGCATTCGCGATGGATTTGCTACCGTCGCGGCGATACACTATACGGATAACAGCTAACTGACCGCTGATGGAAGCGTGCCGGAATCGAAGCAATCCGTCCTCGACGCGGAAATCTACAGGAGTGTCGTTGACGTGAACAGCCACTACGGACTCTGGATCGGTCTCCTCTTTCTGAAGAATCGTCCCGTCAGGTATCGGTTCGGGGCTGGTGAATACAGAGGCGCCTGCGAAGATCTGCAATACGCTGGCTCCATTGGCCCGTCGGCGAATTCTGGCAGTACGGCGAACCACTTCGGCCAAAGGCCGCCATACGATATTCCAGGGTAATCCGTTCAAACGCGAAATGAAATCGGATAGATTACGCCCGTGGTCTTTGAAAATGTCATGATGCGATGCGATAAGGCACGGTTTTCCGAGAAGGCCATCAAAAGCAAAATTCTCGATGCCATGATGGAGATAGCGACGCGTAAAGATTGGAAAGCTTCCATACCGCATAATTGCCATGCTCCAGAGATCCGCAACCCGCGTAAGATTAGCCCACCCGGGGGCGGGTGCAACTTCGGTGTTCACGGCAGCGATAAAACCATTTAGCTTCAAGGCCCGGCCGGCTTCCGGCGAGAAGACGCCTTGCGGAAACACCATCACATCGTCGGCGCGGATTAAGGTAGTCCGTTCGAAGGCCTCCATTCTTCGCAGCGCTTTGCGAATCTTCCAATCCAGCAATTCCGGGGAGCGCTCCCCAAATTCGCTTCCGGTGTGGTCGCATCCATGAATCACGAGTGAAAACCGGTCGGGACGTCGGTGAAACAAACTCAACGTGTCGGAGTTCGTTCTACGCCAGTTCCATGGGATAAATGCAATGGCTGTCGTAAAGTTGTGGCGGTCCATCAAACCTAACGCCTCTTGGAAATCCAAGTGGCCGTAGCGGCGTTTTAGAGACGGGTCGTCTACAATCAAACAGGCATTTATCTCTGTTCCAGTATGGCTGACGCGAAATAGCCATCGCAGATAGAAAACTAGAGGCACTGATTCAAAAAAAAGGCGCCTTACATCAAAGTACGAAGCTGCAAGGGCACTGAGATCAACTGTGGCGCCCCACAGGTTCAGGCAGAAGCGTACTCCGTTACAGGTTGCGGCCAAAAACACAGCGCCTTCTTTGGCCTGCAATATGGTCTGACATGTCTCCGATTCAATTCCATCAGTACACACAAAGCCCGGCACACGCAACAGGGCTGGGACTTGCATCCCAGACATGGGCCCACACATCTCCGGAAATTTTGCAGTGATGGTGACCCTTGTTTCAGTGACATTGATCGGCCTGATTGCTGCCTGCTGATTTCCCGTCAAAAACCGCAGCAGCTTGGCCGACTGGTCGTCGTCCTGAAAACCATAAACGTAAACCGCCGCGGAGTTCCGAACCACCGGGGCCATCTCGTGGTATTGCCCGTCTGGACACAGGCTATGCATGCAGGCAGCCGAAATCAAAATTACATACTCGCCCCTTGCTGGATCCGAGTATCCAGCGTCGGGTTCCATCATCTCCCACGGAATGTCGAAAAAGGCGAGTAAGCGGGCGATATTAGCCTCTTCTTGGCCCGGATTATTCGCCAATAGCAACGCACTTAATCCGGAAAGGCTAGAAAAGAAATGCATTACGGAATCACCCATCTGCCACTTCTTGTTTGTTGGATCTTAAACTTAGGCGGGTTTTCGGGCAATCACCAAGGACCGCATTGCTTGGTTTCGAGCCAACACATTCAGCACGGGTGTCAGGGCATTCATTATACCGGTTAATGCGGAACCGGCGGAATGCGGTATCCAACAGAAGTTTGTCTTTTTCAATATCTCGAATCCTGTCGAAGAAAACGGCTCTGCATACTCATCGAGAGTAGGCAGGTATGTCGCTTCGGCATCTTTGCGTCGCCAGTCACGCAAACGGCTTCGAAAAGCGGGAAACTCCGCATTCATGTCAATAACGATACAAGTCCCGCCGGGCCGCAGGAGGCCACGGATATCCTGCACACACCGGTCGACGTTCCTCAACCGGTGACCATAACGTATCGTATTAACTCCGAATATCAGGTCGAAAGAACCGATTAATGACTCCTTACTTACACCGATTCCGACGGCTGCTTCCGCAATCAGATTTTCATTTCTGGCTACCACGAAACGGACCCGGCGGGCACAGTTCTCCTTGAATTGGCGATTTGCCTCCGCGCCGGCGGCTGCGATGAGGCTCGCCGAGAAATCGGTCCCGCACGCGAAATCGAAGTTGATCCCGCGCCCTTCCAACAGACCCAACAAATGCAGAAGGTTCATCCCCGCGCCGCAGCCGAACTCTAAGACGCGGATGCCGGCTGCGAGCCGTGCTTGCGGAACATAGGTCTGAATCGTATCGAGATAAATTTGTCCGTATTCGTGATTAAGTAAATAAGCAATACCATGTCCCGCGGAATCCCGGCTGTATTTGCGAAGGCTGTCCTGCGAGTTGTACTCTTCCAGAAAAGCCGTGGTTAATTTTAGGAGCTTCGCCTCATCTATCGCGCTAATCATTTCTTTTTCCTATCCAAACTCGTGTTAATTAACTAGCATTGGCTGGCCTCGCAGCAGACCGGTTCGCCGATCGGTTCATCGAAAAACGGCCGCGCGACCTCGGCTGAGGATCCGGCGCTTACGGGCCCGTGAGTCCGCATGCGCAACAGTGGAGTGGCACCTGCTGCAATCCCTCCAGCGAAGCGTGCAATTTCGGCGCCAGCGCGATCTCTTCCGAACTCCACAAAACGTCGTTTTTCGAACCAGGATACGGCATTGCTAGCCGTCGCGAACCAGGCGCCGCGAACTTTCATTTCGCGAATCAATTCACTATATGTATCGCCCCACAATCGCTCGGGAGCGACACTCCGGTCGTGCCAGTTTATAGTACAGCACCCTCCGAACTGGACTGCGGTATCGAGCATTTTCATCACGGCTATTTTAGCCCGCTCGGGAGACAGGCCAAGGTATGCCTTATAAAACAATGCTGTATCCATGGCATGCAATGGCAGCTCGAGCAGCCTGGTCGCGCCCTGAGACCTATAAACCTGTCCCGTGCCAGCACGATACCCAACAGTTTCGTTATAGCCGATCGTTGAGTCGTATTTCACTCCGGCTTGCTCAAGCATGAGCGGAGATTGAGGGCCGAAGTAAAGCCAATGCATCCGTGTGCCGATCGGAAATTTACCGCACAAGCGGCGAATCTCGTTGACCTCCTCGCTCGCCTTCTGCTGATCCAGCCACGCGTCAATACCATGGAGGCCGATCTCGCATCCCGACGCCAGCAGTTTCTGGATGGTGTTTACAATTTGCCAGGCGCCATATTTCGCTGCGCGGAACGTCGGCGCCGCGCCATTAGTGTTGCGGCCCTGACGATCGCGAAACGGGATCACAAAAAATGTCGAGGGGAGACCGCCTTCCAACTCAAGATAACGATCAGCAAATTCCATCCAGAAATCCTTTGCAAGCCCCAGGTAGACAAAAGGAAGTTTGCAAGCAGCGACCAGATTCCTAAGCAGAGCACTACTCGAAATACATCCCCGAACAAAGTTTCGAAGAGAACCGAAGATGGCGCGCGACACGAAACCCCACGCAGTGTGGTCCCACCTGTGAAATCGTATCGCGGGGTGATCTACATCGTGAGTCAGGCAGGCGATAAAGTTATAGCCATCCGGGACAGGCGGGATCTCGATCAGGCGGACGCCACAGTCTATGATCAATTCACGAAGTAGGGCAATGTGATGCTCCAACGTGGGAATGGCAGCGTTCGCAACCGGTTGCCCCGTGGTTAACAGATGCCGAACCTCGTAGAAAAGATCGTATCCAATCCGGCATTGTGTGCCATCTTGGATCGGCTCCGCATACCCGGCGCACTTGCCGGATGTCTCGACCAAGAACCCAGATTTACCAAAAAACGTTGTCGTGGGCCCATAAATCGGAATCGGGCGGCCACGATATCGGAGCACACGATCCTGCGCTGGTGGGTGAACCTGGGCTCGGCTTTCACCATCTGTGCCCCAGGTACCGGAATAAATCAGTACAAGTTTAGCGTTCGCAAAGAGACCCCGACCCTTCGTGTAGAGAAGCACCTCGTATTGCCGACCCTCACGGTACAATTCCCACGGCGTCTTGAACAGTTCAAAAAATTCGCGGACAATCTCGTGATCCGCTGCATCAGCGATTACGCCTATCATGCTGGTCCTTTAGCTCCGTGCTCCTACAGGAGCCTCTTGGGAGCGGAGCCACTGTTCAAAGAGGACCAGGCTGAAGAGGATCTTGTGATTATCCTGTCGACCGGCGGCGTGCTGGTCGAATAATCTTCGGACGGCGAGTGGGCGAAGATATTGGTACATTTTCGAGCTCGTGTCTAGTAAAGTCTCCGCTACCTTGCCGGAAAGCGAGCTCCGGAACCACTCGTCAACGACATTGACGGCAAACCCGCGCTTCGGCCGGTTCATGACTGCGGCCGGAAGATAATTGCGACACACCTGCCGATGCAGCCACTTTCTCGAACCGTTTCTCACCTTCAAATTCGCCGGCAACCTCTCGACGAATTCCACAATTTCCTTATCTAAGTACGGAACGCGCAATTCCAACCCGTGACACATGGACAGCTTGTCAGCATACATCAGCAGTTCATCGGGAAGGGTGGATCGTACTTCCAGGAACTGAAGGCCACCCAGTTCGTCCGTACCTGACATCAGGCTTCTAAGACTGGACCAGCACTCTAAAATCACATCACCCGAACCAGCATTCAGCAGACCATGCTGAAAAAGACCGTCCACTTGATCACCAGGCAGAAGCGAAAGAACGTACTGATATCGCCGCATGCGGTCGGGATTTCCAAGGGAATAGACCCCCCGCTTTAACGTCTCATTTCTGGGCAAAGCACCGACTGTCCAGGACATGGGAGCCCGCATCCAAGCTGGCAGATGTGCCCAGAGTGCCCCATAGCGCACCCCGAAATGACGATTATAACCGCCGAATAATTCGTCGGGACCTTGTCCCACCAGAGCCACCGTCACGTCCTCGCGGGCTCGCTCGCAGACGAAATACATCGGCACGATTGACGAAGAAGCGATCGGCTCTTCCAAGCAGCTCACGATCTTCGGAAGAGCTTGCTCAAAGACGGATCGCGTAATCGTCACCGAACTATGGCTCGACCTAAAAATACGCGCGGTCGCCGCCGCGTCGGCTAATTCGTCGTCCGCATAAGTGGATCCATATCCGATCGTATATGTAGGCCAGGAGCTGCCAGTGGCATTCATTAACGCCAGCAGTAAACTCGAATCTATGCCGCCGCTCAAAAGTAATCCAACGGGTACATCACTAATCAGTTGCCGCTTGACAGCTCGCTTATAGATCGCCGACAGTTCTTCTTTGGCTTCGGCAGCTGATTTCGCAGGGGCAAAAGGAGTCGGGCTAAAGGTGTACCATCGAGTCACCGCATAGCGGCCTTTTTCAACAGTCAGCTTTTCCCCCGGAGCGAGTTTATTTATTCCGCGCACGATCGTGAAGGGGGATGGAGTGTAGCGATATCTCAGGAACAGGTTGAGCGAGGTCGGATCTACTTCGGACCGCTCTGCCATCCGTGTGCGAATCGGGCGCATCTCCGAACCAAAAAACAGAGTGCTCCCTTCAACTCTGTAGTAAATAAGCTTGACCCCAAAAGGATCCCTTGCCAGTACGAGCCGCTTTTTTCGGCTATCCCAAATCGCTAACCCGAACATCCCATTGAGGCGGTTTAGTACCTCGTCGCCCCACTGCTTGTATCCGTGGACAATTACTTCGGTATCTGACTCGGTGCGGAACACATGACCGTAGTCTTCTAGTTCTGCACGAAGCTCTGGAAAATTGTAGATTTCACCGTTGAAGACCACCCAAACCGTTTCCTCGCGGTCCGACATAGGCTGATGGCCACCGCCCAAATCGATAATTGACAATCGGCGGAAACCGAACCCCAACGGGCCATCAATGTGGTAGCCCTGGTCATCGGGCCCGCGATGAATCATAGTGCGGGTCATTTCTTCGATGTCCCGCAATCTTACCGGCTTTGGTTCGCCAAAATTATACTGCCCGCAGATGCCGCACATAATGACTTCTACTCGCCCATGCTGAGCTCTGATGTTTGTGCTTCAGTATCGGCGAAGAAATTCGCGCGGCCACACAATTCGCGGCACAGCAGGAAGCTCAGGCTCCGGAACATTTGGGATTGCGCCCAGCGATGCATCGGAACATTGTCCCAGCCTGCCAGAAGCTCTCGGGTACGAAACGCGCCATCCCGCTTTTGCCATCGCTTTAGAAGGTCGGTGACAACTTTCGAGAGCACTACAGTCAACTCCGGAAAATCAGCGTCTAACAAGAGCGCCAGATTGATGCATTCCGCGTAGTCGTATAGCTCCCGGCGATAAACCGTTATTCGTGGCGGCTTCGCAAAAGGGATCGGCAGGTGCTGGCCGTCAAGCAAATTGTTGACGTAATATCGGACTCCCCGTTCGATAGCGCTGTAGTACTGAGGACTTCCTGTTAGTGCCTGAATCTTGGCGAGCGCTTTTAGGACGAAGCAAGTATGAAAATGATCGACAAAATCCCTGGCTCCATCCGTCGAATAGAACCAGGAACCATCTTCGTTTTGGGCCGCAATCACGTAATTGAGGTTGCGGCGGGCGGCTTCCAGATATTTCGGTTCCGAAAGCTCGATCCCAGCTTTGGTCAGCAGAAACGCCCGGTAGGCGCTTGCGTTCACAACGCAGGCCGGGTCGTCCGGCGCGGGCGTATAACCGCAGCTGGCTGCGCCCGGCCCAACCTCTATATCCCGGTACGCCCGGAACGCATGCTCGGCAATGGACGCCATGACGCAGAGCCACTTTGGATCGTGATCCATTGCATACACCTGTGAGAATGCTTCGTAGATATAAGGCAGTGTCGTGATGAGCGGGGTGTCTGCGTCGATCGTTCCTGTTCGGGTTTGCCAAGCGAAAGGATATCCCCAACAATACTCATCGTATTCCGGGCAGCGGGTCTGCTGAAGAATGTTAAGAAAGTGGACTGCTCGGCGGTAATAGTCCCCGCTTCCGTCGAGTGTCGCCAGAAATGCAAAGCCCATTGCGTAATGCGCATCCGCGATCGGAAATCGTTGCGGCTTCCAGAAGAGCGTTCGCGCGGCCGGCAGGAAAGCCTCGCAAAAGATCATCGGAGCGACTGCCGCTGTCCCCAACAGGGGTCTCCGGTAATATAGAGCCTTGGCCCCCCGCCCTATGGGACCAGCGAAAAAGCTCTGATGGTCGTATGATGTTTCTCCGTAGCCATCCAGCCACGTACAGAAGCGGCGTACGGCATGCAGCGTATCAATTACCAAAGCTCGGTTCATGGGCTAAGAAATCGAGTTACTCTTCTACGTTAAAACTGTCAACCCGTTTAAACCGAAGAACAGTCTTTAGGATCGCGGCCAGCTTAGCCATTTGCTCTTTGCGGTGGAAGGCCATCAATTCGCTAGAAACCGGGCGAGTGGTCTGCCTGAGAAAGGCCCAACAATAACCCAGGCCTAACGCCAAGCCGTCAACGATGTACGGCTGCTTCGTAGCACGGTATGCGACTCGAAATACCTCCCAAAGGGGATGACCGCCCAGGTAGTAATCCTTTTCGCCATAGGCGAATGAAGACGCGAAAAGGCTACGCTCCGCAGTCCCAAGATGCCTGTGGTGCTGGAACCACTTTTCGCGAAACGACTCGGTCTTCCAACCCTTCATTCGCGCGGTTGTGACTGCCATCCAGTCGATTCCACCTGCCCGGTGAGGAATATAACCGCCGATATCGTCCCAGCATTTCTTCCGGAACAGCTGGCATTGCCCCGAAACGTGTTTGCGCCCCTCAAAGCTGTCCGTTTCCGAGTTGTAACCCGCCTCGCGGAACACCGTTCCGGCAACGCCTAGAATTGGATCACCCGCGAATTTAGAAAGTAAAAACTCAAAGTGATCGCGGTCAAATGAGATATCGGCGTCCAGATTACCGATCACTTCAAAATCGAGATCTTTCAGCCTTTCGTAGCCGGCATTGAAGGCCTGCACCTTGCCGGCAAAGCTGCGATCTAGCCGTACCGGTCTTTGAACAAGCTCGATCCAGGGATTCCCAGCGAGGTAACGCCTTACGACAGCAGCGGTTTCATCAGTGGATCCGTCGTCCACGATCACCCACCGTAACGGCAAAACCGTCTGCTCCACCATGGACTGGATGGTTTTTTCGATGAAAGCCGCTTCGTTGCGGGCAGGCGTGACCAGGACGTATGCCAGATGGGCCACGCGTTTACCTTCGCTCCGGCGTGCTAAGGTCAGTGGAGTCATGCTATCGTGTCTCCGCAGTCGTTCGTGGAACTCCGGTTCCCATCGCTCCTGCAGAGCAACCCCGCAACTAAGCCGAGTAACCTCTTGCGCTCTCTCTCCCAGCAATGCTCGCGGTACACTTCGTGCCCTCGCGCTGCAATCTCCCCGACTTCCGAGGGATGCCAATATGCGAATTTCATTTTTTCTGCAAGGTCGGAGGTGTCCCCTGGATTGAAAAAGAGCAGTGAATTCTGGTCGAAGTAATCCGTAATTCCTGAGGTCCTCGGAGCGATTACCGGCTTGCCCAGCGAGAGATACTCGAAAATGCGTGTCGGAGTGTTGATCTTCGCAAAATCGCTCTCATGATTCGGAATGACGCCTAAATCGCAGGCCTGGATTTCGGGAACCAGTTTCTCCAAACTCCGGAAACCAAGATACTGCACCTGGTCTTGCAGTCGCTTGTCGCGGGCCTGGTTCATCACAGTTTCCAGGAAGGGCGTCCGGCGGCCATAGACTCGTAGCTGCGCGCCAGGTATCGACGTCCTAACCTGCGCGAGCGCATCAATCGCAAGATCGAGGCCGTTTCTTTCCACGACGGACCCGTGATACATGATTACATATGTGCCAGTATCCTCAGCCCTCGCCGTGGGTAAGAACCGCTCTCCCGGAGAGCCAAAAATCTTTTCGTCAGGCGCGTTCATCACGATGCCAATCTTCTCCGAACGGCAGCTTCGATTTTCAAAAATTCGTTTACAGGCCATATTCACCGTAAGGACAAGATCCGCGCAGCCAATGCTCCACTTTTCGAGGTATTGCATTGCACGAACTGCGAAGCTGTCTTTACGAAGCTTGAAAATTGTTGTCATCAGTTCGGGCATGGGGTCGTGCTGGTCTAAAATGACTTTCGCCCCCAAGGCCTTAGGAACCACCGCGCTGAAAACGAGAACGTCCGGCATGTTGTGGACATAAACAAGGTCATAGTGGCGGCGCAATGTGCCTATCGCACACAGTACTGTGGACGCCAGGATGAAAGCCGAATATTGGTATGCGTACGAGAGTGGGCCGCCGCGCCGATGTTTGATGGCAACACGGCGAATATTTAGCCGCCCGGTGCTTTCGCGCCGCGGGAAACCTTCATCCGCCAGACAAACGAAATCCACACTCATTCCCGCGTCGAGCAGGGCCTCCGCGGCACGTCTCGGCCTCGGGTCGCTCGGAAACGCCGAGAACGAAACCATTGCCACTCGCTTGCCTTCGAGGCCGTAATCTAGCGCCGTTGTTGGCAATCTAACAGGGCCGCCTCGGCTGGTGGTTTCTTCAGCTTGGCTTAGCGGCACAGCCTGCATAGCTGGTTTCAGTGAGTTGCGACTGCAAGTGCCGCGCCGCGCGCCTGCCGGCTCGCCTCGCGTTCCCTCTTCATTTGATTCGAGGCTGCAATGGCCTCAAGGAGGGTCGAACGCGTATAGCTTGACAAAATCTTAATGTTCGGCATGACGCAGTGGCCGCCAATTATTCCGGGGAAGTACTTCACTGGCGGAAAGAACTTGATCTCATCATAAAAGGAGATGACTTCGTCATAATTCTGGTCGGATTGATCGCAATATCGCTCCACTTCCTGCGCCCAGGCGATCATCAAGCCGAAATACGTTGTTTCGGTGAGTTTGGCCAGTTCTGTGGTCTCGGGAGATGACAGAAGTCTGGTCTTCAGTCCCGCGGCTTGGAAGTGTCTGGCAGCGTGCTCTCCATCCGCGGGATTACTGGCTCCCACAAACTTTGTATATAGCTTCAACTCCTCAAGCATGCGTGCGTGCTTCCCTCGCACGGGACTGTTTACAACTGCTGCCCCGGTCCTTTCCGCAATCGCTCGGGTAGTCCCGACTGCGACGGTGCTATTCACGACCGTAAGCGCGGGCGAGAATAGCCGGATGTATCGTGCGGCTTCGCCGACGAAATTTGCGATCTGAAATGGAAAGCAGATATGTAGGACATCAGCCGGTTCGATCCGCTCCGGCGGCGTGATATCGACCCCGATAACGTCATATTTCGCAGAGAGAATGTCGAACAGGGGCTTGCCGACTTCGCCAAGCCCCGCGACCACAACCGTTTCGGCTTTTTCCAAAAGCCACCTCCTCTTTTTGCACAGAATCGCAAAACTACTCAGATTCCAGCTATGCACCGGCGCTCATCACGAGTGCCGGCTTCTGCGTCTCGGCAAATTCGCCGATGGCTGCCACTACCCGCTCCTGCTGCTCGGGTTTTAGTTGCGCGTACATAGGAAGGGACAAGATCTGATGCGATGCGCTTTCGGTCGCCGGAAAATCGCCTAGTCGGTATCCCAGGCCACGGTAGGCTTTTTGCAAGTGCAGTGGAATCGGATAGTGAATACCAGTCCCGATTCCCCGCGCGCTCAGATGAGATTGCAGCCCTTCTCGGTCGGAGTGTTGAATCACATAGAGGTGGTATACCGCTTTTGACCAGTAAGGCTCTGTGGGAATCACAATACTCTCTGCCAACGGCGAAAGCAGGCGGTCGTAGAGGGCCGCGTGCTCTCGCCGCTGTTCATTCCAGCGGGCCAAATATGTCAGCTTCACCCGCAAGAGCCCGGCCTGAAGGGCATCCAGTCGCCCATTGTAGCCTTCGATATCGTGGTGGTACTTCTTGGCCTGGCCGTGATCTCGAATCATTTTAATCGTGCGTGCGGTCTCTTCATTATTTGTGGTCACCGCCCCGCCTTCACCGCACGCTCCAAGATTCTTGCCCGGATAAAAGCTGAATGCCGCGGCCGCGCCCATGGAACCAGCCCTTTTCCAGGCATTTTGTTTTCTGGAGAAGTATTGGGCTCCGTGCGCCTGGCAGGCATCTTCCACAACCACCAGATTGAATTCCTCCGCGATTTCCAGCAGGGCATCCATATCGGCCATCTGCCCATAGAGGTGGACCGGGACGACTGCGGATACGTGTCGTCCGCTTCGGCGTGAAATACGCAAGCCCGTCTGGCGATCACCGTCACATTCTGTTTCGAGGTACCGCCGCAGTCCTGCCGCGCTCAGGTTGTACGTGTTCGGATCGATGTCCACGAATTCAGGCAGGGCGCCGACTTGGCTGATCGCCTCCGTAGTTGCGATGAATGTGTTCGGCACAGTAACGACCGCATTTCCTTCTCGGATTCCCGCGGCCATCAGAGCAAAACGAAGGGCGTCCGTTCCACTACCTACGCCGATCGCGAAGCGTGCATCGCAGAAATTCGCAAATTCGCGTTCGAACTGCTCTACTGCCGGTCCGCCAATAAACATGCCGGTCCGCAGCACTTGTTGAAAGACGGCTGTGAACTCGGCTTCGAGCTCCACGTGAGGTGTCACCAAGTCAAGAAACGAGATACCGTTAGAAACGTGCATATTTGCTCCGAACTGTAATTAGATGCTCCTCAGGACTCGGGCGGGATTCCCCGCCACAATACTGTTTGCGGGGACGTTTTTCGTTACCACGCTGCCAGCACCCACCAATGCGTTTTCGCCGATGGTCACATTAGCCAAAATGGTGCAGCCCGAACCGATTGATGCACCTTTCTTCACCAGGGTCTTCTCCACCTTCCAATCCGCTTCCGTCTGCAATTGACCTTCTCCGGTGGTAGCTCGCGGATAGGAGTCATTAATGAATGCTACATTATGGCCGATGAACACCTGGTCTTCGATCGTTACACCTTCGCAGACGAATGTATGGCTGGAAATCTTGCAGTTCTTGCCAATCTTGGCGTTCTTTTGCACCTCCACGAATGCGCCGATCTTGGTGTTATCCCCGATTTCGCAGCCATATAGATTGATAAACTGTGCCAGTTTTACGTTCTGTCCCAGTTTCACATCCGGGCTGATGGATAGATTTGTGTTCATATCCTCACCGCGCTTCCCCGCGTTTTCAACGACCGCTCAGCGGCTTCCAGTAGCCTGACAACTCGCAATCCAGAAGCCCCATCGTTGAACGGTGCCTGTTGGTGTTCAATGCAATCGACAAAGTAGCGCGCCTCGAGGCTTAACGCCTCAGTCTGTTCGATTTTCGGCGACCACATGTCACCCGAGCGGTAGCTGATGAGTAAATTGTAGACATTTTCACCATTAGCGATACTGACACCTTTGTCATACACTTTCACTTTCTCATCAGCTTCCAGGTCATTCCACACCAGCATTTTCTTTTCGCCGCCCAACAAAGTTGTTCGCACCTTAACCGGCGACAACCAGTTGACATTGATATGTGCTATGACCGAATTGTCGAAATAGACGGTCATATATGCGACGTCTTCATGGCCATTCAGGTGTTTTTGACCAGTTGCGATTACTACATCCGGCTTCGCGCGGATTAGGTAGTCCATGATAGACAGATCATGCGGTGCAAGGTCCCATATGACATTGACATCGTGCTGGAACAAGCCCAGATTTACCCGGGTGGAATCGTAGTAATACAGTTCCCCAAGAGTGCCTTGATCGATAAGCTCTCGGATTTTTTTAACTGCTCCTGTGAAGAGGAAGGTGTGGTCCACCATTATGAACAGCCGCTTGGCCAGCGCCGATTCAATCAGCTCCTCCGCTTGGGCAACCGTGGAAGTGAATGGCTTTTCTACGAAGACATACTTGCCGTTTTCGAGCGCGGCTTTTGCCAGTTCATAATGTGTCCAGACTGGCGTAATCACCGCCACGGCGTCGATATCAGGTGACGTCAGAACCTCTGTAGCGTCGTCGGTCACCAAAACTCCAGGGTGGGCCTGCTGAGCCCGGCGAAGAGATTGCTGAGATTTGTCGCATATCACCGACAATTCGCAACCACTCATACCCTGGAAGTTTCGCGCTATGCGCGGACCCCAATAACCGTATCCGATGATGCCTACACGAATCATACAAGTTCTCTGCGCCTCAAGAAGGCAGGATATGTCGTTTGCTTAGTGTGCGCCTGTGCCGAGCACGACTGCCCGGGGCGTTTGCAATAAGATTTTGAAATCCAGCCAAAGCGACCAGGTTCTGGCGTAACGAATGTCAAGGCGAACCATCTCGTCGAACTTGACTCTGCTACGGCCATGTACCTGCCATAAACCGGTAATTCCGGGCTTGACCGCCAGGAGCCGGCCTCTGTGCCACAAGTCATATCGCTCGAATTCGTAGATGATGGGCGGCCTTGGCCCAACCAGTGACATTTCGCCGCGCAACACATTGACCAATTGCGGCAGTTCGTCGAGGCTCGTCTTGCGGATCAGGCGGCCGACCCGAGTCACTCTGGAATCTGCCGTGAGCTTGTAGAGCTTTCGGCCTTTGGCCGCGAGCTGCTCCGTTCCCGGAATTCCCTTGATAAACCTGTGAATGTATTTCTCATGAACAGAGGGGTCATTATTCACGTACATGGAACGGAATTTCAGAAAAGTGAACCTTCTTCCGTATTGACCTATTCGCACCTGCCGAAACAACACCGGTCCCTTCGATGTCAACTTGATGGCGATAGCAACCAAAATCATCAACGGCAGTAGCAGGACTATACCGGCGATGCTACCGGCTACATCAACCAGCCGCTTTGCGGTGAGCGAGATAACGTGGCGGGGCTTTTCTCGCGTCAAGTCCGGATATAACGTGGAGTCTATAGGTTCCTCTGGTCCTCCACTCCCCCGGTCTTCGGGATATGCGTGAAAGGTCAGGTGAATTTGACCGATCTGACGGTCGTTCAACCTGTCCCGGAGCGCAGAAGCGATTTTGCCCGAAATTGTCTGGACGAACGCTTCCGCATGGACGGCTTGAATTTCGGTGAAAATAACCCCTATCGCGGACCCGTGGCGATACCAACCCATGAGATCGGTGTCCCTTGTTGAGGAGGTGATTGCCGCGGTAAGCTGGGTGAACACCGGGCCCAAGCCATGCTGCAGGAGGGCGCCGGTATGTACTAACATCAGAACAAAGCGCCGCCCAGAACGCTCCGTACGCTTTCGTTCTAGACAGAGGAACTTTCTGAATAGGCTCTCGGGAAGTATTTCGAGGTTCGGAGATTCCTCCTGTGGAGAAACGATCTTGTCCACTCTTAACAAGGTTTGCAGTCTGCGCAGCACAAATCCACTCTCGCCGTCTGATCGCGTATCTACCGATTGGCAACACGAGGTGTGGGCATCTACAACTCGATCACGCCGCTCGGGAGGGGTTCGTCCGATCGCGATTCACAGATGGACTTACTGTAGGCATAGCCATATCCGTACTTGCTGTATACCATGTCCGACTCATCGACGGCATTGAGAATAACGCCCAGGATATGCTGTTTGCCAAGAAGAGCTACGGATTCCTCCACCGCGTCCTGTGCAGTCCGATGCGCTCTTACAACCAACAAAGCCCCGTCCGAATTGTCCTTCAAAATGAGCACTTCACTGAGAGGGATCACCGGCGGAGAATTGATCACGATCCAGTCAAAGTGAGGTGTCAGTCGATCGAGGATGGAAGGGAGCATTTGACCTTGCAATAATTCCGTCGGATTAAAAACCGGTTTGCCGGCGGCGAGCAAGTGCCAATTCAAGGGAGTCAGGCGGCAGACTGCCTTAAGAGGATCCATACTGCCGGCGAGGCATTCCGCCAAGCCCCGTCGTTTTGACAGCCCCAACTCTACCGTCAATGGTGAATGGTGAAGATCTGCGTCGACGACTAGAACCCGGCGCGCCCCCCCTTCGGAAAGAGCCGTGGCAAGGTTCAACGAAACCGTGGATTTGCCGTCTCCCGGCAAAGGGCTCGTGATCAGCAGCTTCTTTAACTTTCCCGTCATCCGAAGGGCATGCAGCCGGATTCGCATCAGGCGGAAGCGGTCTGCGGCCGCGCCGTGCGGATCGGTGTGATATACCAGACGCGCATCCGGCCGAATGGCCACGTGTTCCTCCGCTATATCGCAAAGGTCCATGGCCGTCACGCTCGGGGCGTGATCGTGATTGGAATTTGCTTCCGGAGGAGCAGGCTTCTCAGCCAGCCAGTGCGCCTGTAGCAGATTTCGTACGCGACTCATGGAACAAGTAGAGACGTACTCTCCCTGTCTAACCCTTCTTGTATACCAGCGCTTCAACTAGGCAAACAGCCAGGGCTGTGATCGACCCCGCCACCATTTCTAGCGCGAATATCCTGGATCGCATGCGCTTCTCATGCGGAGTTGGGATGAGTGGTATGCTAATCACGAAGGGGGCGCCTAAACGGCGGATGGCTTCTTCTTCAGTATGGAACGAGCGGTCTTTTAGTTCGAAAAAGATGGCCAATCCTAAGCCGAGGCCGAAACTCGCGGCCACGCAGCCCCCACTAAGTTTCACGCGTTTCGGACTAGACGGCACCACCGGAAGGCTGGGCGCATCGGCCAGCCGAAATTGCTGCCCACCTTCATTCTTCTCGAGATTGGTCGCCAACTGCGACTCCTGCTCCTTTTTGCCCAGGTCCGCGTATTCGGCACGCAGTTGCTCGGTATCGCGCGTGATTTCCTGAAGCTGTTGTTCCCGGGCCGGGGTTTCGTTCAACCGCCGCTGGTATTCCGCAATTTCCTTGTTGAGAGAAGTCTCTTGCTTGGTCAGATTCGCCACCTCTAGCGCGTTTGCGTCCAGTTGGCTTCTGATCTGAGCGGCAGCGGTGGTCTTTTCGGCTCCGCCCGCCGCGGCGTCGTCGCTCACGCCCGGAATCACCTTGGTATCGGATTGCAAAAGCCCCTGCACATCGTTTTCAGCCTTGGCAATTTCGGCATCCATCTGGATGACCGCCGGATACTGCGGGGTGTACGACTCTAATAGCTTCGCTTTCTTGGCGCGGAGCTGATTGAGTTGAGACGTAGCGTCCGCCACGTAGCCGTTGAGCAGGGACTGCAAGTAGGCTCGCTGTTCCTGCGCGTGGCTGAGCGCCGCTCCCACAGTCTGAAGCTGCGACTGAAGCGATCCTAGGATTGCCAGGTTGCCCTGTTGTTGCTCCGGTAACTCCCCGACGAACTGCATTTTCAGGTCGCGCAGCCGCTTATCTTGTGCTTCCAGGGCTTGGCGCTTCTGTTCCAACTGATCATGCAAAAACGTTGTCGTGCTGATCGACTGTTGCTCCCTGGTCTTTATGTTTTCATCAATGAACAGCGATGTCAGCCTGCTGGTCACGCGCTGCGCCAGCACCGGATCGCCTGCCACGAAAGAGATTTTGAATGCGGTGAATCCCCTTTTGTCGGGGCTTTCGTCCATTGGCTCGATATTGATGTCGTGCAGCACTTTCGCGGCAATTTCTTCCGGCGCCAGGCTCTTGCGCTGCTTTTCGTACAGGTTGAAATCCTCCACCAGCTTCAGCATCCGGGTGCGCGAGAGCACTTCCCGCTTCATTGCCCGCAGCGCCGAAATCACATCGGTAGTGCTATTGGGAGCGACATATCGCTCCGGCACCTGCTGTTGTACAACCAGAAGAGTCGCTTCGGAGGTATAGCGGTTCGGCAAAAACAACAATACTGCTGTGCTCAGCAGCGTACCGGGTAACCCGATCCCGAAAATCCAACGGCGCCGTCTCACGACCATCCGGCGGACCCGGTTGATCGTCTCGTTAATGTTGACCTGGGGCTCTTCCGTCATACCATGCTCAAACAGACTGGTGAGTTTTCCTTCAAAGCGCCGCGCCTACCGCGGCCGCCCGGACCCCTTCCGTCCTAGTATCGCGCAGCAGATTCTCCGTCTCTTCATGTAAGATCAGTTCCTCTGCTGTAACCGCGACTGTGCCGTGCCTTTCGACCACAATCCCCGCGGCGATGTTGGCCAGTCGAATGGCTGTTTCGAGCGGAATTTTTGCACCCATGGCAACAGCTAGCGTCGCCACCGCCGTATCCCCGGCCCCGACCACGTCGAACACAGTCCGGGCGACCGTCGGAACCGTAACCGCCGCGTATCCCTCACGAAAGACCGACATGCCTTGGGCGCCTCGCGTGATGACCAGAGTCGTTCCGGGTAAACTTCGGAGAAGGATTCCGGCTGCCGTTTCCAGGTCCTCTTCCGAATCGACCTCAATTCCCGCCGCGACAGAAGTTTCCTTGAGGTTAGGTGTAATCACCGTGCATCCGCGGTATTTATCGAAGTCACGCCCTTTGGGATCCACAATCACCGATTTGCAGCACTGCTGTGCGGTCGCGATGATCTCCTGGCAAAGCCGCGTGGAAAGGATCCCCTTGCCATAATCAGAAAGCACACAGATATCGACCGCGGGCATTAGTCTGGCGGCTTGGGCCAGCACCCGCGTGCATTCGGCACCGCTGAGCGGACTGCGAGTCTCCTCATCGAACCGGACAATCTGTTGCTGCCCCGCCACGATCCGCGTTTTGGTGATCGTCGGGCGGTTTTCCGGGTGAACCAGGCCATCCGTGCCGACACCGGCACTTTCTAGCAATTGAGTCAGTTTATCCCCTGCCAAATCGCGGGCCACCAACGCGATAATTGATGCTCGGGCGCCTAAACCGCTAATGTTGGATGCCACGTTGGCGGCACCGCCAGCGCTATAGCGACGCTCCACCACGTCCACCACCGGAACAGGCGCCTCTGGCGAGATCCGGGTTACGTCTCCAATCACATACTCGTCCAACATCGCGTCACCGATTACGAGAATGTGAGTTTCGGAGAGAAGGCAAGCAATGGAATCAGGATGTGGGCGCATGAAATCTCGTTGTTCTGCCATAATAAACTTCTGGCCGAGGGTGATCTCCCTGAAACATCCGCACATCCAATTCCGGTTAGGACAAGCTACCGCCGTTTTACTCCCATCGGCACACTCATTTGAAGGCCCTGGATAGCTTCTACTAGGCAGTTCTCTTTCCATTTCCCTAGAAACTAGGATCTACTTGCATTATCAACAGGTTAGTAGCGTAGACGCCCTCCTGGAGTAACGCTGTGCCGGCGCCGTTTGGACTTGCTCCGAATTGTTCGGAGAACGCCCGAAGCCGGGTCCAGGGGGCTAAGGATGGTGTCGGTCAGGGGTAACAGGGCAAGATGCCGGCGATTCAACCTAATTCCGGCGATTGGGTGACCCGAGTCGGCGAGTAAGGCTCTGATATGGTGAGTGATGCCCGAAAAACCTACCACGACAACTTCTCACCTTTCGGGTGAGACCTTGGAACGAGCC
>Ga0070737_10001258_pt1 | contig 37910 bp, 34 predicted proteins | sample Coa_R1_10_FD_66438 | JGI IMG/M metagenome (GOLD analysis project Ga0070737, IMG submission 66438) | Surface soil microbial communities from Centralia Pennsylvania, which are recovering from an underground coalmine fire - Coalmine... | ecosystem: Environmental > Terrestrial > Soil > Unclassified... | reverse complement strand
GGGCAACCTCTACGTCGCTGACAGCGGGAACAACCGGGTGCTTGAGTACAGCGCACCGGTAACCTTGAACAACACCAGCGCGGATGCGGTCTTTGGGCAGGCCAACGACTTTAGCACCGCCATCTGCAACTTCGACCAGACCTGCAGGCCGACCGGATGCACCCCGGGGCCCGCCGGGCTATGCCGCCCGCAGGCGGTGGCAGTCAACGCGGCGGGCACTGTGTTTATCGCCGACGGCGCCAACGCGCGGATTCTGGGCTATCTCAACCCCTTGGCCACCGACAAGGTCGCCGACCTGATTTTGGCCAACATCGCGGCGTCGGGCCTTGGTTTCGATGCGCCCGGTAACCTGTACGCTGCGGCCGGAGCCGTGGTCGTTTTCAACGCGCCGCTTTTCAGCGCCGAGCCGTCAATGCTCCTCATCGCGCAGCAGATGCTTTCGACGCAGCCCGAGGCTGCCGGCGTATGCGACGGCACGGGAGCGGCTTTGGATTCGAGCAACAACCTCTACGTGGCGGATTCATGTAACAACCGGGTGCTCGAATTCAATAGACCCTGGCCCACTGCGACGCCGACTGCGACGGCTACCCCTGCGCCGACTCCCACACCATCGGCGGCGCCCACCGCGATGCCGCCGGTCATCACGAGCCTGTCTCCGCCGGTGATCCTGGTCGGCACCAACTTCACAATTTCGGGTGCCAACTTTACAGCCGGTTCCAAGGTCAACTTCTTCGTCGCGACCGCCGAGGGTCCGATCAACGCGGGTCCGTTGATACCTGTGACGCGCAGCCTGCCGACCCGGCTTACGGTTGCGCTGCCGGTCTCCGTGCCGCTGGGGCAGGGCTTCTGCGCAGTGCAGGTGGTCAACACCGACCAGAACTTCGCCACCTCGACACCCGCACCCGCACTGCTGCAGGGTTCCGCGGCCGCAGGACTTCCGAGCCTGACCAGCATCAACGGCGTGCCGCTGGCCGCGACCAGCGCCGACCCCGGCTACGCGGCCAACAACGTGGAAACGGTGGTCAAGCAGGGCACCGAAGTGCAACTGGGCGGCAACGGCTTCGACGTTGCCAACGGCGTGGCGATCGATCTGTTTTGCGACTGCAAGGGCGGCAAGGTGGGCGCCTTCTTCCTTAACCCGGGCAATCCCGGCCTGAGCCCGACGCTGCTCGAATTCCCGCTGCCTTCAAGTGGAAATTTCGCGCCGGCAACCGGGCCGGGGTCGTTCGTGATAAGCAATGCCGGGACGATGAAGACTTACAGCCACAAGAGCAACGCGGTCTCGGTCCCGATCGGAGCGAAGGTATCGGTGACGATGGTGACCCAGGCCGGGAGCACGATCACGGTGGACGGAAACGGGTTCTCCACGCAAAGCGTGATTAACCTTTTCAACATGCAAGGCGGCGCCGTCGTCAACCTGGGCGGCGTTGCCGGCACCGCGAAAATTCCGCTGACGCTGGTCGACGCAACGCGTCTTACGTTCACTGAACCGGCCGGCGCCGTCCCCGGCCCTGCTTATGTCCAGGTCCTCAACCCGCCGTTTCTCCCCTACACGAGCTCGGGCAGCGCGTTCACCCTTCAGTGACTGCGCATTAGGGTAATGATAGATCGCACCTTGTTTCATAGGCGGAAGCTCAATGTGATAAAAAGCAAGTTGCGTCTTTAGCATCTATTGCATTTATTAGTTAAATATCCGCCCGCCGCGCCCGCATCCGGGGCTGCATTCCGCAATGCAGGCGCGAGTTTTGATGCATAATGGTGCGGGCGACGGTCGCATGAAATCCACGCCCGCCAAAGCAAAAAAAACCACCCGCCGGGCCCCGGAGCCGCGTCCGGATCTATGGCAGCGCATCCGCATCAGCGATTCCCTGTCAATCGCCGCGGTCGCCGTCCTGACCGCCCTGATCTACCTGCGATGCCTGGGCAACGGCTACGTGTTCGACGACCACGAGATGATCATCGTCAATCGCTATATCGGCCAGTGGTCGTTTCTGTGGAAGGCGCTGACTAATGACAGTTGGTGGTTCCGCGACCCGGCCCATCTGCCGCAAAGCCACTATTACCGCCCGCTGCAGGACATCTGGCTGGGGCTCAACTACCAGGTCTTCGGACTCAATCCGGTGGGTCCGCACGCGCTGATGGTCGGACTGCACGTGGCGGCGGTGCTGTTCGTTTACGGGATTGCCGTTCGGCTGGCCGCGGACCGCACCGCCGGCCTGCTGACGGCGTTGCTCTTCGGTCTGCTGCCGGTGCACGCCGAAGCGGTGATTTGGGCCACCGCGATTCCCGAGTCGCTGGCCGGCACGCTGCAGTTGGGCGCCTTTTACTTCTATCTGCGCTGTCGCGACGAGGGGTGGCATAAAGGCTCCGCTTGGTCGCTGGCGATGTTTGGCGGCGCGCTGCTCAGCCATGAAAGCGCAATCGCGTTTCCGCTGCTGATCGCCGCGCACACCTTTTTGTTTGAAAAGCGTCAACGTCTCGACCTCCTGCCAAATCAGGCGCCGCGGCCGGTGGGGCTGTGGGAGCGCAGCCGAAGCGCGTTGGCCGCGGCCGTCCCCTTTGTCGCGCTGGCGATACTTTATCTTGGCGCGCGGCTGGCCGTGCTGGGATTCATCAGCAAGCGCGACGTCAACAATCAGGCGACGCTGGCGCAGATCATCCTGACCGTGCCTTCAGTCGTGGTCCACAACCTCGCCGACATCGTCATCCCCTGGCAGGCCGGTCCCTCTCATCGCATCACCTGGGTGAACAGCGCCGCCTCGCCTGATTTCTGGATGCCGGCGGCGGGCCTCAGCCTGATCGCCATCGCCGGCTGGCTCGGGCTGGCCGCGAGTCCCAAGCGCAAGCTTTATCTGTTTGCGGCGGCGTGGGTGTTCATCGCGATGGGGCCGGTGCTTAACCTCGGTATCCTCTATCCCAACGCGCTGGTCGCCGATCGCTACCTGTACTTGAGTTCGTTTGGATACTGTCTGGCGGCGGGAACGGCGTTGGGCGCGATCGGGCGCGCCTATCCCGCTCTGCGGCGACCTTTGGGGGCGGCGGTGGGCTTGTTAGCGATGCTCTATGGTCTGACGTTGTGGCAGGTGCAGCATTTCTGGCACGACGAGATCACGCTGTTCGGACGATGCATCGAGCGCTTCCCGGATTCCGGCTTCTGTCACAACCGGCTGGGGATGGCGTTGCAGGGGGTGGGCGATCTGGCCGGGGCCGAGCGCGAATTGAGCACGGCGCTGAAGCTCGACGCGGGCGATTACGCCGCCGAATATGACCTGGCGATGGTCCACGCGCAGCAGGGGCGTTACGTGCAGGCTGCGCGCGAGGCCGACCACGCGCTTAAGCATCTGCCCCATCCGCCCGCCAGCGCTTACATCGAACTGGCCCAGCTCTACGACGCGGCCGACGACCACCTCGCCAGCGAAGCCGCCTTCGCACAGGCCCAGGCGCTGCCCGGCTCCGCCTTCGAAGTGGCGTTGGCACGCGCGCGCATCAAGCTCGCGCATAAGGACGGGGCGGGCGCCGAACGCCAGCTCAAGGAGCTGCTGGCATCCGCACCCGACGATCCCCGGGCGCTGCTGATGCTGGGCTCGGCGATGGCGCTGCAGCGCCGCTACCAGGACGCTCTGGAAGTCTATGAACAAGCGCAAAGAGTGGTACCCGGCAACACCACCGTGCGCTTCCTGATCGCGCTGACGCTGCACAACCTCGGCCGCAATCGCGAGGCGCTGGAGCAATGTCAACTGGTGCTGCGCGCGGCGCCCGACAATCCCAACGCGCGCGCGCTGCTTGCAGCGATCGAGCGCGACCTGCAGCCGCAGGCGGTCAACGCGCCCGACTGAACCTGGCTGGGCCGTTTGGTCAGTCCTGCTCCTCGCACAACCAATCGGCTATGCGTTCGCCGATCATGATGCAGGTCAGGTTGGTCGGCGCGCTGACAATATTGGGCATGATCGAGGCGTCGGCGGCGCGCAATTGGGATATGCCGCGCACGCGGCCGTGCTGATCGACCACCGCACCCCGCTCACACTCCGGTCCCATCCGGCACGTGCCCACCGGATGGTAGCCGGTATAGCAGTTGGCGCGGATGTAATCCGCAAGCCGCTCCCGTGAGCTGAAGGTTGGCGCGTCGGGCGCCGCGATTCGATCGACGTAGCCGGCCAGTTCCGGCCGCAGCAGGAGTGAACGCGCGATATGCATCCCCTCCGCCACCAGGCGCAGGTCGTCGGGATGGCTGAACATGTTGAGATCGATTTTTGGCGCCAAGCGCGGATCGGCGCTGGTCAGCGTAAGCGTGCCGCGCGAGCGCGGCTGTTGCAGGGCGGGACACAGCGCGATCACCGGGTAGCCGGGCGCGGCGAAATAATCGCGCAGGATTTTTTCGCCATAGGCACTGAGCAGCGGGAACATCATCTCGTGCGGGCGGGCCGAACCCCCCGCATTGCCGCGTAAAGTGACCTCCCAGAACACGTCGGGATCGTGCTCGACGCCGGTCTTCGCCCGCGCCACCACCATGATCACGGGATGATCGATCAGGTTGGCTCCGACTCCCGGCAGGTCAACCGCCACCCCTATTCCCAGACGCTCCAGTTCAGCATGTGCGCCGATTCCCGAGCGCATCAGGATCGCCGGCGAGCCGATTGCACCCGCACAAAGCGTTATCCGCCGGCCGAAAAACTTTTCGCCGCCCGCGCCTGCGTCCGCCTCCACCCCGACGGCCTTGTTGCGTTCGATCAAGATCCGGTTGACCAGGCATCGGCTGCGCACTGTGAGGTTGGGACGCGAGCGCGCCGCAAGCAGGTAAGCCAGCGCCGTCGACTGCCGGATGCCGTCGCGAACATTGTGCGGCACCGCGCCCGCGCCAATCGCCGTGGGGGCGTTGAGGTCATCGACCTCGGCACATCCGATCGCAACGGCCGCGTCGATGAAGGCGCGGCTCAGCGGCTGCACACGGTGCGGCCGCTCGATCCAGATCGGGCCGCCTTTGCCGTGGAAATCGCCGTCGCGGTCGGCGTCGTGCTCGAGCTTGCGATACCAGGGTAAAACCTGCTCGAAGCTCCATTCGGTGTTGCCCAGCTCAACCCATCGCGCGAAGTCCGGCGGCAGGCCGCGCGTCGCGGCGGCATTGTTGACCGCCGATGAGCCGCCGGTGACCTTGCCGCGCGGATAGGGAAACTGGCGTCCGGGCGTAGCCGTGGCCGCAAATCCCCAATCATGCGCGACCAGCGAAATCCACGGGTCGCGCAAATCTCCGGGCAGCTCTTCGACGCTGGGATAGTCCGGCCCCGCCTCCAGCAGCAACACCTGGCGCTCGGGTGCCTGGCTCAGCCGCGCGGCGACCACCGCGCCTGCCGAACCCGCACCCACGATAATCTCGTCGTACTGTTTCACCCGTCCTCGGTAAATCAGGCCATTTTGAATTGTGCCATTGACGCACAGTCTTGCATGACGGCCGGTATCCGTCACGCGCACCAATGATTACCCGTTGTACCGGGTTTCCGCACTGCCTGTCGACGAAGCGCGAGCGTTTGTCGCTAGCGCCACCATCAACGGTGAGCCTCGACGAGTCGGCGTAGGTAAGAGCCGGGCGGACCTGAGCTGACCAGATATGGTTTGAACCGCCGAAACCATGCGCTCTCGCTTAGTGTGCGGGGGACGCGGTCTGCGGGGCGGAAGCGGTCGGCGCCGGCGAGGGAGCGGACTGGGCCGCGGGCTGCGGGATGTATTGCGGCGGATAATTGATACGCCGCCAGCTCAACATCAGCAGCGCCAATGCACGTGCTTGCTCGGGCGGCAGGTTGAAGTCTGGCATCGCGGTGCCGGGCGCTATCTTGCCGGCCGAGATGAAGTGCTCGACATGCCAGTTGAATACCGTCTTAGGTCCGGTGACGTGCGAGAAGTCAAACAGCTCGGGATTCTTATCGCCCTCGTAGGTCAGGTCAGGCGCCGTGTGTCCGCCCTGTCCTTCGATGGTATGGCAGATGAGGCACTTCTTCTTTTTGATTAGTTTTTTAGCCAAGTTGATGGAGTCCATGCCGTCGGTCGATACGTCGCGGCGATGACAGTAGTTGCAGCGCATCTGGATCAGCTCGCCCTCGCTGAGGCCGCAGCTTTCGGCAAGCTGCTTCGACAGCATCGGCTCCTCCCATCCCTCTCCGCCTTCGTGCGCCCCGTACGCCGTTGTGGCCCATCCCTGACCTGCGTGACAGGTGGTGCAGCCAAAGCGTTCGAAGGGATGGTGTGCCATGAAGGCGGGCGCCGGATGGGGAGTCAGCGGCTGCGGCAGGGTGGCCGGCAGAATGCCGCCCCATTCAAAGCCCAGATGGCACGACACGCAGCGATCGACCAGGCCTAACTCAGGATTCCAGATCTGGCGAATTCCAAGATGAAACTTGCGCGCGTCATCGAAGCGCCCGGCATGCGCCAGCGTCAGCTTGAACTGGCGCTGCCAGGGACGCCACGGCGTCGCATACTCGCGCCATAGCGCAATCGCCACCAGCGCGAAAAACACCAGCGACATCACGACCAGCCAGGCGAAGTCCTCGCGTTCGAAAGATTGCTCCGGGCGGCCGGGCATCGTGTACCACCCTCACAGCACCCGGGGCAGCACTGGACGCGGACTCCATGGCCAATACAGACGCCAATAGGGGCCGCGCAGGTACATGCCGACTATGATGAGGATGATGATGGCGACGGTTATGACCGCGAATACCACGTTCTGGCGCGTACGCTCACGCGCAAACCATACGCCCTCGGCGCTGACCGTAGAACGATCGAAAAACGGCCACAGGATCAAAGCTGCGAGCAGCACGCCCGGAACCAGGATCCCGCCGACCAGGCCGCCGCTGATAGTGACCTTGCCCAAGTGCACGGTGGTCGAAGCAACCAGTTCCTGCAGCCACACAAAATACCATGGCGCCTTGGCCGGATTGGGCGTGACCGAAGGATTGGCCGGACCTTCCAGGGGAGCGTTTACCAGCAGCGACAGCAGCAGGGTGATGTTGAACACGACCAGGAAGACCAGGATCATCCGCCGCGTCAGGTTGGGCGAGGACGCCACCTGATCGCGCTCCTCCAGCCCCATCGAACTCATAACCGCCACCGACGTGCCGGGCGTCAGCCCGAACAGCGAGTAGCTCTTGGAGCGCGGCATCTCCTTGGGCTCGGCGCGGCGCATCGCGCGTAGCGGCTCGATCGCGGCCAGCCCGCCGTCCTTGCGCACGCGCCACATATGATAGGCGAACAGGATCCAGACCACCGCGGGCAGAAAGAAGACGTGCAGGACGTAGAAGCGCAGCAGCGTCTGTTGGCCCACGAAGTGGCCGCCGAGCAACAGATATTTGAAGGTGGGGCCCAGAACCGGCGCTTCGCTGGCGATATTGGTTCCGACCGTGATCGCCCAGTAGGCGAGTTGATCCCAGGGCAGCAGATAGCCGGTGAAGGACAACATCAGGGTGAGCAGCAGCAGAGCGACGCCAACCAGCCAGTTCAGCACGCGTGCGCCGCGATAGGCGCCGGTGAAGAACACCCGCGCCATGTGGATAAACACCAACGCCACCATGCCTTCGGCCGCCCATCGATGCTGATTGCGCAAAATGCGCCCGAAGCTGACCGCGTACTGAAGGTCCTTGATACTGCCGTAGGCGCGCTCGGTGGAGGGCACGTAAAAGAACATCAGCATCACGCCGGTGACGGTCAGGATGACGAACAGGGAGGCCGCGACAGTGCCCAACCACAAGCTGTAGCTCCATGACATGCTGCGGCCCGACACCTTGGCCGGAAACCAATGCAGCCACAGATTGCGCACGATGGCTTCGGAGGCTTCGCGCTCGCTTAAGGGCGACCACGGCCACACCAGCTTGTGCCACCATCGCTGCACGCTTGTAGCCACGCCTCACGCCTTCTCCGTCGGTGTGGTAAAGGCGGAACCTTGCGGCACGGTTTCGGCGCTATCGACTTCCAGCAGGCCGTCGGGCGACAATGACACCTCAAACCAAGGCAGCGGACGCGGCGCAGGTCCGGCGATCACATTGCCGTTGGCGTCAAAGCGGCTGCCGTGGCAGGGGCAATCGAATTCCGTGCCACGCCATTGAACGGTGCATCCCAGATGAGTGCAGATCGCGGAAATGACGTGAAATTTGTTCGCCGCGCGCACCACGAACAGCCGATGCTCGGAATTGAAGCTATAGCCCTGCGGATAGTCCTCGGGTCGCTCCAGCTTGAACGTGCTGGGCGGTTCGTAGAGCACGTTGGGAAAAAACGCGCGCGCCGCGGCGCCTATCTGCGCGATGAATGCGGCGAACACCGACCCCTTGCCCAGCCATCGCAGAATCGTGCGCCGGTCGGTCTCCATCACTCCTGCCGCTCCTCAAAGCGAAAGCGTTCCATCGTAATCGCCGCAGTCGGGCATCGAATCGCGCACAGCCCGCAGCGGATGCAGATCTCCTCGTCATAAAGAAAGACACTGGAGGTTTGTCCCGCCGCGCTCCTGCCTTCAAGCACCGCCGCGTCGTTCAAGTCGCCCTCCAGCACGAAATGCAGACAGTGCTCGGGGCAGATGTCGACGCATCGATTGCACAGGATGCACTTGGTGCCGTCATAGATCGGATGAATGTGACAGTACAGGCATCGCTGGCCCTGCGCGCGAGCCTCCGCCTCGGGATAGCGCAATTCGATTTCGGTGATACCGCTGCGGCGATCCAGCGGCACCACCGGGATGTCGCGCGCAATCTGCTCGTACCGCGGTGCCATCGTGTACGTGTCGGTGGGGAGCTCCTCGACTTGCACGTGCATGCGCGGCTCGCCCAAGGGCTTGCCGCGCAGGTAGGCATGAATCGATCGCGCCGCGAGCTTGCCCTGCCCGGCGGCGGTAATGAGCAGCCCCGGAGGAAAGGCAGCATCGCCGCCCGCGAAGACGCCCGGCCTTGAAGTGGCAAGCGTCAACGGATCGATGCGCAACGTACCCGCTGGCGTGACCTCCAGGCCATCGGCCGGCGTTAGAAACGACAGGTCGGGCGCTTGTCCGACGGCGAGGATGATGGTTTCGGCTTCCACGGTTTTGCGCTGGTTGTCGTCGAACTGGGGGCGGAAGCGGCCCGCTTCGTCATAAGTGCGCACGCATCGCACCAGCTCAAGCCCGCTGACGCGGCCGTTTTCGACCCGCACCCGGCGCGGACCCCATCCGGGCATCAGGCTGACGCCCTCTTCGCGCGCGGCCTCCAACTCTTCGCGCCCTTGCGCCGAGCGCATCGCGGGCATCTCGCGCTCGGATTCAAGGCTGACCACCACCACTTCCAGGGCGCCGCGGCGCGCCGCCTCGCGCGCGGCGTCCAGCGCCACGCGCATCGTGCCGGCCTCCACGGCGGCTTCCTCGTCGGGCGGGATTGCCGCCAGTCCGGGCAGCATCGCACGCATCGCGGTGCGCGCCGCATCGATCGCGACCAGGCCGCCGCCGACCACCACCACCCGCCGCCCGATTCCCAGGCGGTAGCCGCGGTTGATGTTGAACAGGTAGTCGATCGCGTTGATCACGCCGTCGGCATCGCCGCCTTCCAGTTGCAGCTGACGCCCGCGCGAAGCTCCCACCGCGATGAACACGGCCTGGTGGCCCAGGCGCAATATCTCTTCGATGCCGAAACCCGGGCGCAGCGGCGTCTGATAACGGAATTCCACGCCCAGCGCTTCGATTTCCTCGACCTGCTTGTCGATCACCTCGCGCGGCAGACGATAGGTGGGAATGCCGTATCGGAGCATGCCGCCGGGATGCGGCTGCGCTTCGAAGACCGTCACCTTGTAGCCCAGCAATCCCAGGTCGTGCGCGCAGGCCAATCCCGCCGGTCCGGCACCGATGACGGCGACGGCCTGATCGCGCCGAGCGCCGTGGAGAAATTCGCCGTGTCCGGGCGTGGTGCTGCCGCCGCCCATATCGCCGGCCAGCACCGCGCTGAGCGTGGTGTGGGACAGCGACTCGGGACCGAACTGCTCGTTGACGAAACGCTTGAGGGCGCGGATCGTAACCGGAGCGTCGAGCTTGCCGCGCCGGCAGGCGTCTTCGCAGGGCGCACCGCAGGCATGACCGCAAATCGAAGCGATTGGATTGGGCGAGCGCGCGACGCGATAGGCTTCGGCAAAGCGCCCCTCGGCGATCAGTTGCACGTAGCGGCCGGCGTCGGTCTTGACCGGACAGGCTTCAAGACAAGGGACGTTGCGGCGAAACCACCACAGGTCGCGTGCTTGAGCGTCGACCTTTGCACCCGATGCCACGCCGCCTCGCTCTACTTTTTGCAGAAGGTGCGCACGTAGGCGACCAGGCCGCGGATCTCGTCGTCGTCAAAGCCCTTGGACCACGACGGCATTTCAGGACTCAGACCGACCGACGCTCCGCCGTCCTTGATGGCCTTGAACAGGGTGTCGTCGGGGATCTTCGCCATCAGCGCACAATCGGTATAGTTGCGCGGCTTGGTATGCAGGGTCGCGGCCGCCGGGCCGTTGCCCTGTCCGGTCGCGCCGTGGCACTTGACGCAAAACGTCATATAGTTGTCCTTGGCTTCGGCCAGGTCAGGGCCCGCGGCGCGTGCAACGCTGCCTGCGGCAAACAGAATCAGTACCGGCAACGCCAGCCCAAAAATCTTCACAGCTTGTTTCCTCTCTTTCGGGTTCGCCAGGTTCCAGTCACCTCAAGCGCACGCGGCGGCTCAGCGGCTGGCCTTGAGATATTCCAGCACTGCCCGCGCGTCTTTGGCCGGCAGATTGGCCTGTGTCCGCATATGCATCATGATAGCGTTCCACTGGTACGGTGCGAACTCCGAACCGGGGCGCGCGTTATGGCATTGCGCGCAATAAACGGGCCACAGCCTGGCGCCCTCGCGAAACAGCCGACGCTGCTCGGCCGTAGTGCTCTCTTCGGACCGGCACGGATGGCCTATCGCTGCCAGGGTAAGCGTGGCCAGCGCCAATGCCATCAGCATTCGTCTCATTGGTGCGCGCCTCCCCGCTCAGAATCCGATCGCCAGTTGGCTCAGGAAGGCGACGTCGTTGGGAGTTGCGCCGCGCGCGGTAATGGTCGGCACAGGGTTACCGGCGAACGTGGCGATTGAACCGCCCGCTTCGGGCAATTCCAGGTCGACTTCGTTCTGCCACACGATCGACGGCGCCATCCAGTAATCCAGGCCCAGCGCCACCTCGCGCGGATGGGGCACCCAGATCGAGGGCGAACCGCTGAACCCGGTTTCCGGCACGGTCTCGATTTCGTCGGATACGATCGCGCGCTGGTTGAGTCCGGAATAGCGAACCAGCGGCTCCAGGCGATGGATAAAGTTCTGCACCACTTCGGGTGCGCCGGAAAGCGGCACCTGGTTGAGAAAATAGCCGATCTGCACGAACCATCCCTGACGGTTGTCGGCATTGCTGTTGGGCATCTGGCGATACATCTCCAGATACTCGCCGCGTGCCTGCAGCGCGCCACGCAGATAGTTGAAGTCGATGCCCCAGGAATTATACCAATTGCCGTTCTGCCACTTGCCGTTGAGCGTCGACGCCCCGACCTCCAGGCGGCCCAGTTCGGAATCCAGCGGGAAGGGATAGAAACGCACCCGCGCCCCATAGCCCAGACCGTTGGTGTTGATCTTAATCGTGTTGACGCCGTTGATCGCCTGACCCGCGACCGGCACCGGCCCTTCCGAAGCGAAACTGGGTCCGTTGCTGAACCACGCCGTGTAGTCGACATCCTGCCCGAGGTCGCCCCATTGCGCACCGCCACGCAACTGAACGCCCAAATCGGTAGGCGGGACCAGCGCTTCGACGCCGTAGGGCAAGGGCGCAGTGACGAAGCGATTGACCCAGAACGGACTTTGCTCCTCATACCAATCGCCAAAGGGCTGATCGAAGATGCCCGCCTGTATCTCCAGGTAGTCGTTCAAAAAGATCTGGGCGGTCGCGACCGGCAGCGAGAACTCGGCTGCGCCGCCAGCGGGAAGATTGGCCTCGATGGTACCTTCGAACAGCAGCCAATCGGTGACGCGATAGAGCAGGATCGGTTCGAAATCGAGCGCAAAGGTGTTGGTCGCGGTCTGCCGATCATAAATGAAATCGCCGGCTACCGCCCCGGCCAGCGTGAACTGATGGGTGCCCAGGTAGTCCGCGAACGAGCGCGCGAACTGCCCCGGCGAAGGAGTAGTGCTCATCTGCTCCTGAAGCTGATGGAATTGCTCGGTGGTCTGTGTTTCCAGCTTTGCGCTGGACTGCTGGAGTTGGCGATTCTGACTTTCGAGCTGGTCGACCTTTTTCTCCAGCTCCTCGATCAGCCGCTCCGAGCGTTCGCGCTCGCGCCGCTCCTCGTCCTTGATTCTCTGGATTTCGCGTTTGATTTGCTGAAGCTCAACGCCGTCAGCCGCATCCGCCGCCCGGTTGCCAAACACCGCACATAAGATCAGGATGCTCAGGATCAAGTACCGCATAATCCCCCCGTCCAGGTGGTTAAGGTTAGCCTGTAAGTGCCAGAAATATCATCCCGAAACTTCCCAATGCAACTCAAGCGGCGCAATCCACGAGAAGCATTCTCCATTGTTCAGATCGCTGGTTTCAGCGACCTCGCAGACCATCCGAGCGGTTTCTTACCGTATGTCTGTATCAAAAAGATACAGTAGCGTCTCGCGCCATCGTTTCATGACGTATAATGTTTTGAGTACGTCGGATGCGCAGTTGGATGCTGCACAAATTAACTGAGGTAGCGGGTCTATTTAATGATTTGGAAACCAACACTGCTGATTTCCCTCGCAACTGCGGTTGTAATCGCTGCCCTGCCAGCCTTCGCCGGAGAGACGGCTAATTCCGCCACTGCTCCGGCCTGCTGCACAAGCCATCGGGCGGGCGAAGCCCAAGCCGTCGCGAACCTGCGCCGGACGCTGGATCCCAAGCAATTTACCGGGCAGGTGCGGCAGGCCTACCAGGTCGCGCAGGACAATCCCGACCTGCTCGCCCAGCTCCATTGTTACTGCGGTTGCGATCGCACCAACGGACACAAAAACCTGCTCGATTGCTATCGCGACCATCATGGCGCGTCATGTGCGATCTGCACCGGCGAAGCGCTGGAAGCAAAAAAGCTGTTCGAGCAGGGGGCCAGCATCGAGACAATTCGCGCCGCGCTGCGCGCCCGCTTCGCCGGTCAGAACTGAAAAGTATCAGGCCCAGGCCTCAGATCGAGCCGCCGCCGTCAACCGGAATCTCGACTCCGGTGATGTTGCCGGCCAAATCCGAACTCAAAAAGACCTCCATCCAGGCGATGTCCTCGGGCTGCACGAAGCGCTTCATCGGGATCGGCGCTTCGAATTGCTTGCGGAACTCCTCATATGGCTTGCCCTGCTCGCCCGCCAGCCGCTTCATGTAGTTGACCAGCAACTCTCCCTCAACCGCACCGGGTGTGACCGTGTTGACGGTGATATTGTAGGGCGCCAGTTCCAGTGCCAGCGTCCGGCACAGCCCCACCAAACCGGTCTTGGCTGCCACGTAATGGGTCTTGCGCACGATCGGATTGTGGATCGCGGTCGACGACAGGATGATGATGCGCCCGCTGCGCTTTTGCTTGAGGACCGGTACCACGCTATGACAACAGTTGAAGGTGCCGAAGAGGTCGACACGGATCGCCTGCTGCCACTGCTCGAGCGGCGCGTCTTCGATATAGGCGTCCTTGCCCGGGATGGCGGCGTTGTTGATGAGAATGTCGACCGTACCGTAGCGGCTGAGCGTCGCGCGCACCATCGCCTCGACACTTTGCGGGTCGGCGATATCGGTGGTGACGGCAATTGCCTCGCCGCCCCTGTCATTGATGGCGGCGGCAACCTTCTCCACCTCCGCTGTAGTGCGCGCGGCCAACGTCAGGCGCGCTCCCGCGCGGGAGAAGATCTCCGCACTGACTGCACCGATGCCGCGTCCTGCGCCGGTGATAATCGCCACCTTACCTTCAAGCACGCGCCCAAGACCAGTTGCCGATTCGCTTGCCATGCCTGTTCCTCCCTTTAACGGGTGACGGGGTGAGCGGATTAGCCTCATGGGCGAAACTAGCAGGGGCGGGTCCGCAGCGCCATCCAAAGCACGCTAATCCGCGCCGACGCGGCCATGGCATGGAAATCGCGTTTGCTGGGCTGAGGCGATGGAACGCTTGCTGCTGAAGGGGTACGGCAGCAGTCGTGTTGGTGCGTTGATTGAGCGGCGCCAACGGTTAATTCTGGAATACAGCCGCTGCTGAAGCGGGCGGCTCGTGAAGGGTTTGTGTATGGATCTTTCTTCAGCAGAAGACTCCAAAATCGTCAGGATGATGTGCGGCCTGGCTGCGGCGGTCATCTGCCTGACCATCGGCTTCCGCTTCGTTCTCAATCGTGCTCTGTCCAAGGTGACCAATTCCGTAACCGGCGGGTTGATCGTGGTGGAGAACGTCGATTCGATCGTCGATAACCTCGACCGGCTTAACATCAATCAGCGCGCGTTCCTGTCCACCGGCGACGACCGCTATTCCGAAGAGGTCGCCGAGAGCGTGATTGCAATCAGCACCAGCCTGGAGGCGCTCAAGCGCATCTGCATCAAGGGCGAGCCCTTGCAGCGCCGGGTGGCACGATTGTCGCGCCAGATCGACTGGGCGCTGGAGTCGGTGGAAAAGACTTACGAACTGAAGCAAAGCATCAGTCCCGCCGCGGCCATCGCCCTGCTCGACGACGACGACGCGCTGACCGAGGCCAAGATGCAGGCGCAATCGCTCAAGAAGGCCGCCACCGACGGCATGTTCGACCGCGTCGAAACCCAGGGCCGGCTGCGGGCTATCCTGCAGGTGCTGTTCTAGAAAAAGCAGGAAGAATCGAGCGCATGAATAGCGGGGGAGTGAGAGCGCTGCGCTCTCACTCCCTCTGGCCTGGCTTCACTTAAGCGCGCGCGCTCGTGCGTTGGCTTCGCGGCCCAGGCACCGATCCAGCCATCCCTTGGCGGCAGGAACGGCGGCGAAGTCCACCTTGGCAATCATCGCGAAGCTCAACACGCTGGACACGTTGAGGTCGGCGATGGTGAAATCGCTGCCCAGCAGGTAGGGCTGCGTCTTGACCGTGTCGTCGAGCACCTTAAGCGGCGCTTTGAGCGCCTCCAACGCCTGGGTGGCAGCTTTCTCGTCGCGCTGATCGGGCGGCAGAAAGAGCCGGTTGATGAGCACCGTCATCAGCCGCGGCTCGACCTCCGTCATCCCCCAGAAGCTCCATTGATAGACCTTGGCACGCTGATCCACGGCGGAGGGCCATAGCGGAGCCTGGCCGTATTTTTCGGCCAGATGGAGGTTGATCGCCATCGACTCCCACAGCGTCAGTCCGTCCTCTTCGAGCACCGGGATATGGCCGTTGGGATTGCGCTTTAGATTTTCGGGCGACTTGGCCTGCGCGACCTCGACCGGGATATGCTCGTATTTGACTCCCAATTCTTCCAGCGCCCACAGGCAGCGCGCCGAGCGCGACTTGGACGTGCCGTACAGTTTCAGCATTTGGGTTGCCTCCTCAGTCCTCGGGATTGGTGATTTATTTAGCGCCAAGACAGGCCCTGCCGCCATCGCCGCGCGGGCGGCGTCGGCCCACCGGCGTCTTACTTGACCTGAACGCTTAACTCCCGGTAGGGAGCAGCGCCGACGTTGATCACTTCGCGGCTGACGCCGCCGCGCTGCCAGAGGGCGGCGTGGTCGGCGCGGTCATCCTCGAAGGAGCGGCTGCCCTGATCGTCCTGCTCCACCACCTTGACTTTGCTGCCGCTGAGCACGAACACCGCAGCATCATCGGCCTGACGCCCCATCCCGGTGCTCTGGCCCGGCGCGAGCAGGGTTTCGATGATCCGCACCCGCGAGTTCTCCAGCAGATGAACCACGCCGGGCAGCGGGTCGCGTCCCGCCAGCGCGTTGGAGGTGGCAAAATCGACCCGCTCCTGATCGGGCCGGCGCGGACGTTTGACTTCGATCAGCACCTCGGTGAAGCGCGTTTTTCCCACATTGCTGTAACTCTCGGTGCCCCCCGCGGGGATGAAGATCGCAGCGTGGGGCGGAACCACCACGGTGGAGGGTGGACGGCCGTAGTCGCGCAACTCCAGCACCGCCGGGTCGCCGGTGGTGAAAAGCACGTAATCGTAGGCGTGATGATGCAGCGGGAAATCCTCGCCCGGACCTACGTCGGCTTGCCAGATTTTGACCTGGTCGTTTTCCAACAGCAGCTTGCTCGCAACCGGACCCAATGCCTGCTCAGCCACGCGTCGACCTCCTATTGCGCCTGGCTCTCGGCCGACGGCCCCGAGCCGTCGCCCGCCGCCGGCCCCTGCTCGGCGGCCTTTTTGAGGTAGTATTCGCCGGGGCCCCATCCTTTTTCATACGGCACGTTGAAGGCGAAGGTGAAGCTGAGTTTTTTGAACTTCCAGCCCTCAGGGGTGCGCACGAATTCATCATTGTAAATGCCGCCGATCCAGACCGCTTTGCCGTTGGGATGGGTCAGTGCGACCAGTACGTGCCAATTGCCGGTCGCGCGGTCGCCGTCAACCTCGATGATCGGATTGGTGATGCGATGGAAGGCCAGCGGGATGTCCTGCGCCTTGCGGAAATACTCGCGGATGCCTTCGCGGGTCTCGGCGCGGATGGTGGGGATGGCCTCCCACACGCCGTCCTCAGTGAAAATTGACGCCACGCCGTCGTAATCGTGGGTCGGGCGGTCCCATCCGCCGTCGACATAATTGCAGTAGCGCGCCTTGAGCTTGCTGATGGCCTCGATATCTTCGAGCACGCGGATGCGCCGCTCCAATTCGCTGCCCGCCCTGGCAACCTGTTTGGCCAGCTTTTTGGAAACCTTCTTGATGGCCTTGGTGGGTTTGCGCGTCTGCTTTTTCATAACCGGGAAGGTTCATCCCAAAGCCCCGCAATGTCAAGCGTGGGTTCGGCCGATGCGGGGGCGAAGAAGCAGGCGCACAAGCCCGCGCCCGATGCGTGCGCAGCGTGGCGCGCGAACGGGTTCTTCAGCCCAGCCCGTACTTGTCAATCGTCGCGTAAAGTTTCTTGCGCGAGATGCGCAGCAGCTTGGCCGCCTTGACCTTGTTGCCTTCGGCGCTGGCCAGCGCGCGCGCCACCAAATCGCGCTCGACATCGGCAAAAGTGGGGATCGGCGCCTTGGCCGCTTCGGCGCCAAGGCCGGCAGCGGGGGGAGTAATCGTGGCTGCCGCCGCCTCACCCGAAATGGCCGGGGGCAGGTCGGTCAGCCTGATGATGGAATTGCGCGAAAAAGTAAACGCTCCTTCGATGGCGTTGGACAGCTCGCGCACATTGCCCGGCCAGTCGTAGCGGCGCATCGCGGCCAGCGCGTCGTCCGCAATTCCGCTGATCGGCTTGGGGCGCTTGAGCTGCTCGTTGAACAGGTTGATGAAATGCTCGACCAGCAGCGGGATGTCGTCGCGTCGCTCGCGCAGCGGCGGCAGATGAATGATGTTGGCTTGTAGGCGGTAGTACAGGTCCTGGCGCAACTGGCCGCTGCGCACCGCTTCCTCGGGCTCGCGATTGGTGCTGGCGATAAGCTTGACGTCGACCGGCACTTCGACGCTGGAACCCACTGGGCGCACGCTGCGCTCCTGCAAGGCGCGCAGCAGCTTGGTCTGCGTAAGCGGACTCATCTCGGTGATTTCATCCAGGAAGATGGTGCCGCCCTCGGCGGAGCGGAACAGGCCCAGATGCTCCGCGATGGCGCCGCTGAACGCGCCGCGCTTGTAGCCGAACAATTCGCTTTCAATCAGATCGCGCGGAATCGCCGCGCAATTGAGCGCCACGAACGGTGCGTGCGAGGCCGCCGAGCATTCGTGAATCGCCCGCGCCACCAGCTCCTTGCCGGTGCCGCTTTCGCCGACGATCAAGATCGTGCCGCGCGTCGCGGCGGCCGCTTCGATGCGTTCGTAAAGCGCGCGCATCGCCGCATTGGCGCCCACCAGGCCGTGAAAGCGCGTGCGCTCGGAGCCCGGCAGCCGGGCGGCTTCCTGTTCCAGATCGCGGATGCGCGCGTTGGCGATCGCCTGCGTGGAGCGGAAGTACGCGTCGGCCAGCAGGATCATCCGGCAGTGGCTGAGCTTGTCGAAGGCCAGGTAGGTCTGCCCGGTAGCGGGCGGCAGCGCCGGAAACACGCTGGTGGCGCTTTCCTCGAACAGATGCATCGAGACGATGATTTCGGAAAAAGGAACGCGCCGCTCGGCCAGCGTCTCGCCGATGCGGCGCACGTCGACCGTGAACTTGTCAATGTCCTTGGCGCGCAGGTCGCCAATGGTCGCGCCCAGGTCGGCCGAGAAGATTTCCATGAACTCCCGCTCCGACAGCGAGCGCCGGTCGCCGAAGTGCAGTACGTAAAGTTGATGCCAATGATCGAGCACCTCGGCCCGGCGCCGGATTACCGCGTCCAGAACCGGGGCGAGGCGGTCAAGTTCGTACTCCCATAACAGGTGAAAGTAAGTCGGCGGACCGTAGCCGGCCCGTTCCAGATTGGCTGCCTGCTTCATGTCCGGGTTTTCACAGCCTCACTTCGCGCTAGAAGACCGGCCATCTAGGCCGGACCGCACCCAAATCGCCAAGAATTAAGCAAAAATCGAGCCGGATTTCTGCTAAAGCGCGGCGAAAAGCGCCGCTCTTGGTCAAACTCGGACGCGACGCCCCTTCAGCGCGGCTCTGCCATCTGGCGCGGTTCGCGCTGCATCCGGCTGCGTTTGAAGGCGACATAGCCAACCCCCAGCCCCATTATCAGCAGCGGAGTCAGGCTTAGCACGGCGGTGCTCAAATAGTAGCCCAGCCGCGTCCCGCTGCCTGAGGCGGCAAAGCACGCCGGACAGGCCCATCCCGGTGCGGCCGCCAAGCTGACCGTCCATGCCGCCATCGCAGCGGAGATTCGGCTGACCGGACGCATACGCTGACTGATTAGTGGCGCAGTGCGATGTCGGGAATCAGGGTAAGCGCCAGGCCGATGAACAGCAGGATGGGGATGAGCGCGATGGCATGGATGATCAGGGTTTCGGCCTTCAGATGCATGTAGTCACGCATCACCATCGCGGCCTTGACCACCGCGATGCCGAAAATCAGCACCAGCGCGGCGATCTTGGAGATCGGCAGCAGGCTGACCCCCAGGGCCGCGATCGCCAGCACCACCAGCCATCGCCAGATGGCGATGTAATGTGCGCGGGTTGCCGCGCTTTCCAGCAGGGTTTCCATAGTTCCAACCTTCAGGTCAGGTAGAGCAGCGGAAAAAGAAAGATCCACACCACGTCGACGAAGTGCCAGTAAAGCCCACCGAGCTCGACCCGGTCGCCGCAGGCCCAGATGGTGCCGCGCAGCGCCATAACCAGGAGCGAGAGGTTGATGATGATGCCCACCAGCAGGTGCAGCCCGTGCAGCCCGGTCATCAGGAAGTAAAACGACCAGAACAGGCCCGACAGCGGGGTGAAGCCCTCGGCGAATTCGGCGTGATATTCAAAGCCCTTGATGACCAGGAAGGTCAGCCCCAGCGCGATGGTCAGGCCCAGAAAGGTTTTGACCCCCTGCTTGTCTCCGACTTTGACCGCGTGATGGGCCAGAATCATGGTCAAGCTGCTGGTCAGCAGCACTACCGTGTTAACCGCGCCCAGCTTCCAGTTGACGTGGCGCGCCGCGTCTTCCCATCCGCCGTGCGCGTAGCGGAACAGCACGTAGCAGGTGATGAAGCCGCCGAAGACCATGATCTCGGAGGCCAGAAACCACCACACCGCGATGCGGCCGCGGGCGATGTCCTTGAAGGCGTCGTCATTGACCGCCGCAACGGCGGTAGGTGCGTGTGCGCTTGCGCCCATTAGCGTGTCCCTGTGCGTCTGATCTGGCCGCCGCCGAGCGGTGCGGGTGCGGCGGGCGGTTCGTTCTGTGCCATCCAATCCTTGGGCGCGTCGGGATTGCCGTACTCGTACGGATCGCGATACACGACCATCGGCTGGCTGAAATTGCCGTGCGGCGGCGGCGAGTCCGTGCACCATTCCAGAGTGTTGGCATGCCACGGGTTGCGCTCTGCCTTGCGGCCGCGAACCAGGCTCATGAAGAAGTTGATGATAAAGGGGATCTGCCCGGCCAATAGCCCCAGCGTCGCGATCGTCGCGATGACGTGCAGCGGCTGCGCGGGCTTCAGAAAATCATAGGAAGACATCTCGTAGATGCGCCGCGGATTGCCCGCCACGCCGGCCAGAAACAGGGGAATAAAGACGCAGTTGAAGCAGATGAAGGTGGCCAGGAAGTGAATCCTGCCCAGCGTCTCATTCATCATGCGGCCGAACATCTTGGGGAACCAGAAGTACAACCCGGCAAAGCCGCCGAAGATCGCCAACGGCATCAGCGTGTAATGGAAGTGGGCGACCACGAAATAGGTGCCGTGCAGATAGACGTCGAGGCCGGCCGAGCCCAGAAAAATTCCCGTCACCCCGCCGATAATGAAGGTGGCCAGGCCACCCACCGCAAACAGCATCGCGCTGGTCAGCTCGATCTTCCCGCCCCACAGCGTTACCAGCAGCGAAAACACGATTATCGCAAACGGCACCGAGATCAGAATGGTGGTGATGCTGAACGGGGTCGCCAGGCGCGGGTCTATGCCGCTGACGAACATGTGATGCGCCCAAACCACAAAGCTCAGAACCCCGGCGGCGATCATGCCCCACACGATGGTCTTGTAGCCGTACAGCGGCTTGCGCGAGAAGACCGGGATGATTTCCATCATGATGCCGAAGCCGGGCAGGCCGACCACGTAGACCTCGGGATGGCCGAAGAACCAGAACAGATGCTGCCACAACAGCGGGTCGCCGCCCTTGTCAGGCACGAAGAAGGAAGTGCCCGCGATGCGGTCGAGCAGCAGCATAAAGGCGCCCGCGATCAGCGGTCCCACCGACAACATGAACAGCACCGCGGCGATTAGTTCCGTCCACACCAGCATCGGCAGCCGCCACAGCGTCATCCCGGGCACGCGCATGTTGAGCGCGGTGGTCAGGAAGTTGATGCCGCCCATCAAAAAGGACGCAAACTCGATCGCCACCGCGATCAGCCACAGGTTCTGGCCCCAGGTCACACCGGTATAGATGGGCCGCGCGGACAGCGGCGCATAGGCGGTCCATCCGCCCGCGGCCGGACCGGCGGGCACGAAGAAGGAAGCAATCAGCACCGCGGAGCCAACAAACAGGGTCCAGAACGACATCATGTTCAGGCGCGGAAAGGCCATGTCGTCCGCGCCCACCATCAGCGGGATCAGGAAATTGCCGAAGGCACCCAGCACGAACGGCATCGCCACGAAAAAGATCATGATCGTACCGTGCATGGTGATAATAGCGTTGTATTGCTGGGGTTCGACGTAGCCCCATCCGGGGACGTAGGTCTCAGGCCAGGCGAGCTGCCAACGGATCAGATAGGCCGCTGCCCCGCCCAGCAGCGCCATGAACAGGCTCAAGCCCAGATACTGCTTGGCGATGACCTTGTGATCGACCGAGAAGACATAGCTGCGCAAAAAGCCGAGGTGCGGCTCATGATGCGCGCCGACCCTGATTTCCGACGGTGTTGCGGTTGCCACTTTAGCTGTCCTTCTCCGCGCTCCTATTTGGCCGCCGCCTTGGCAGCTCCCCACGTGCTCTGCACCCAGCGCTGATAGTCGGCCGCCGTATGCACGGTGAGCACGCCATGCATGCCGTAATGCCCAAAGCCGCACAGTTCGGCGCAGGCGATTTCGTAGGTCCCCGGTTGCGTCGCCTCAAACCAGCCCTTGATCGTGCGCCCCGGCATCGCGTCCTGCTTGAGCCGCAGCGCCGGAACAAAGAAGCTGTGAATCACGTCCTTGGAGCTCAATTCGAAGCGCACCACCGTGCCCACCGGCACGTGCAGTTCGTTTTCGATGGTCTGGTCGTCGGCGGTGCCGAATTTGCCGTCCGGGCCGGGGTAGGTAAACTCCCAGTTGAACTGCTTGCCGGTGACGTGGACCTGGTCGCCGGCTGGGGGCAGCTCCAACTTGATGCGATGCCAGACGTCACCGCCGATTTTGTCGATGCCCAGGTCGAGCATCAGCACCACCAGCACCGGCACCAGCACCCAGGCCGCCTGCGAGGAACTCTCGCCCCGCGCATAGAGGGGCTGGGCCTGGCGGCTCTTGTGGAAGCGCACCAGGCAGTAGAACAGGAACAGTTCGGCCGCTACGAACCAAACCCCGGTGATGTAGTAAATGATGTGAAACAGATGGTCGACGTCGCCGCCGAAAGTCGAGACATTTTGCGGAAGCCAGGTCAGCATAAAGCCCTTTGCCCTGATCCGTCTGCTGGGGGCATTAGCCCAGTTTTACCGTGAACCAGAGTCAAAAAAATTCTCCTAATATTTTCAGATGAAGCAAGAGCATCGCCTATGCCATCTTACCGGTTGCCTCAATTGGTAGTTGCGGGCGCGAACAATGCCCCCGAAGGATACAGGTTAGGGCTTAGAACCTTGACGAATTTGCGCGCTGCGTACCGCGACCGCCCTTGTCGTGGTTCCCAAAAGGGAACACTGCTGCCCCCTTTGGAAACACCGGGCACGGAAATTTGACGACCCGGGTTTCGATTTTTGACCGCACGACATCGAAGTATCGGCACAGGCTTTGCTTCCTGGCGCCTCGCCTCGTGCCAGCCAAGGCGTAAGTCCGCCGTTTGCTGCCCGCCTACCAAGCCGTCCTCGGATGTGCCAACCGCCGCCGTAAATGTAAGCCAGTCCGCGCTGCTGGCCTGCACTCTTATTGTTTTGGATTAATTAGCGATTATCATTCAATATTATCTTCTAGGATGCTTAAAAGTAATGAGCCCTCTGTTACAACCCTTGTTTCGCGTCATCGAATGTGGCCGCAAGCGCCCGTGCAGGATCGGATGAACGGTTTGAACCGTGCATCTTTTTCATACAGAACCGGAGGTTTTGTTCAATAAAATCCGCCTTTTTTCCGGGCATACGGCTTGCTGTTGAGGGCGGGCCGGCTTGGCCGCCGGCGAGGTTATCGATGTGGCGATGAACGGGACCCGCGTGTATGCACCGCAGCCCCTGATGATGGTTACGTTGAGTGGACGCGCGCCGCGCGCCGGCTGGACGGTGTTACGATGGCTGTTGCGGGCGGCGATCGGGTGTGCGCTGGCGCCCCTGCTCAGCGCCTGCACCAATGCGATGCTTTCTTCGGCCCGCGCCAGTATTGCTGCCGGCGATTATGCGCAGGCGCATCAGCAACTGCAGGCCGCGCTGCGCGATCCTTCGCTCAGCCCCAGCGAGCGCCGCGAGGCGCGCGACGAACTGTGCGCGCTTGAGGTGCAGGCCGGCGCTCCCCCCTATTCCCTGCTTCGTCAGCATCAGACCTGCGCTGAGGCCGCGCGCGAACCCGCCAGCGTCAGCGGCGCGCGCTTGGCGGGCGTCGACGCCAAACTCGGCGCTCAGTATCAAGCCCAGTTCGAGCGTGCGCTGAAGGAGGACAGCATCGCTGGCGCGGCCGCCGCGGTGCGCGATTACGAGCGCATCGCGCCTCACGACGCGCCGACCATCGCGCGCCTTGACCGCCGTCTGTGGGCGGCGATCGAGCGGCGCGACCGGGGACTGGCCCGGGCCAACAAGCGCCATATCCATCGTGCCCTGGCGGCGCTCAGCGGCGATTATCCGGGCCTGCATCTGATGAACCAGCACGCCTTCAAGCGCTGGGTGGGAAAAGACACTTCCCCGGCCGGGGTGCCGATGCTGTCGGAGATCGCCATCAGCGGCCATACGCTGGAGCTGAAGGTTCCCGACGGCAATCTCAGGCAATCGGCGCTGGGACCGGAAAAGTTCGCTCGCATCAATGATGCCTTCAGCGTCTGGTGTCAGTGCGACGGGGCTACGCACGTGGCTTCGGATTCGACCGGATTGCCGGTCTACCTGGCGCGGCTTAATCCGGTCATGGCGCGTTCGGAGGTGCTGGTCCTGCCGTGGCGGTGAACGTCCCGATGAACTGACCGCTTGGAGGAAGAAGTAACCATTAGTTATACCCGGGGGCCGGCGGCGATTGTGCCCTCTCGAGGGATTGATCGGGGCGCTCGATTGTGCCGCCGTAGACCGTCATCTTGCCGCATCGGTGCACAAGCACAAGGAGCCTGCTCGCGGCTGCGAACGTTGCCTGTTGCGCATTGCTTTGCCTGCTGGTGTGTCTTACCACAGCCTGCCGCAACCCGGGGGCGCCGCCGAGCGCGGACCCCGCTGCGTCGTCTTCCGCCACCGTTGGCGAAAACCATTGGCCGCCTGATTCCGGCATTTATGGTGCGATGGTGGCGGCGTGGGGAAACGCCCCGGCCCATCCGCGCAGCTATCCGTGCGTACGAATCTTCGATGCCGCCGGGCGGCGGTTGATTGCCACCGGCGTTTGTTCGGGCACCTTCGCGCAGTTCCGCATTCCGCTTCCGCCGGGCCGCTATCTGGTCGATCGCAGCTTGCTCGCCGGGCCCGGGCCGCAACCGGGCAGCTTTACGGTGGAAGTAGCTCCGAGGCAGTGGGTCAATCTGGCGCCCAGCCCGCTGCCGGGACCGGTGCCCTGAGATGGCGGCGGCGTTTATTGGGCGGCGGCAGACGCTCTGGCGGTAATAACACGCTTACTTGACGAAATACCGCCACATCCTTGATTCCATAGACGATTGATTGCTCTGCAGGGCTGATCTATTGTTGTATTTACAGAGCGAACGAATAGGTTGCGCCGAGCTTTCACTTGCCTCGATTATTCCGATCCGGGCTGTCACAGGCGGTTACGGTCGGGATGATAATTTGAAGGCGCCAAAACGGCTCCAGCCGTCAGCGGAGGTCCAGGCATTGCGAAAATTAACTTCGGTGGCACAGACTTCCAAAAAGGCCCCAAAAGACGTCCACAATCCAGAATTCTACACGGTTGCTCAACTCGCGCGGTTGCTCCAGCTCACCGAGATGACCATCTACCGGATGGTGCATCGTGGTGAACTGCCCTGCTATTCGATTGGCCGTGTAAAGCGCTTCCGCCAGGGCGACGTCGAGGCTTTCCTGCGCCGTTGCCGAGTGCCCGCGGCCAAGGGCTAGCCGCCGAAGCGCACCGCAAACCCGGGCACTTGGGGCCGCCCGGCGGGGCGGCCCCAGCGCGCGGGGTGAGTTGGCGGCTTAGGTTCGAGGCGGGCTTTTTGCCTCGAACTTCGCCGTTGTTTTCTCGAAATCAGATGATCCCCTGTCGGCGTAGCCGCTCGCGCTCCTGCGCCGACAGCCGCAGCAGCTCACCATAAACATAGTCGTTGTCCTGCCCGTAGCAGGGCGCGGCACGCTCCAGCGGTCCGCCCTGGCCGACGACGGCATTGGCGAAATGGAAGGGTACATTCTTCACCGGCCAGGTGCCTATTTCCGGATGGGGCAGCGGAATCAGCCAATTCAGGTGACGCAATTGCGGGTCGCGCTCGACCCGATCCTCAGCAGTCTGACAAACTCCGGCCGCCACCCCCGCCGCCTGCAAGCGCTCTTGCAACGCAAAGGGCTCCTGCTGGGCGGTCCAGGCGCCGAGCAGGCGATCGAGTTCGTCCTGATTGGCGACCCGCGCCGCCATCGTGGCGAAGCGCGGCTCGGCCGTCCACTGCGGAGTGCCCATCTGCGCCGCCAGCGCGCGCCATTCCTCTTCGTTGGTCACTGCAATCGCGATCCATCGATCCTCCCCCGCGCAGCGATACACTCCATGGGGCGCCATCGGCCGGGCGATTGCGCGATTGCCGCGCCGTTGCCAATGCCGCCCGTTGGCCGAATAATCGAGCACCGCCGTGCCGGTCAGGTAGATTGAAGGTTCCAGCTGCGAGCCGTCGATATACTGGCCCTTGCCGGTGCGCCGTTTGTAATACACCGCCAGCAGCATCATGATCGCGCAGTAATAAGCGCCGCTCCAATCCATGTACGAGTAGCCCCATCCGGCGGGCGGGTAGGGCTCGGGCAACCCCGACTGCTCGGTGAGTCCGGAGATCGCCTGCGCCACCGGCCCATAGGAACCAAACCCGGAATAGACCCCCTTGTAGCCCCAGCCGGACTGCTGCAGGTAGATGATGTCGGGCTTGATCGACTTCAGCACCTCGTAGCCCAGGCCCCAGTTGCGCATCGTCTCGGAGGTGAATGAATCGACCACCACGTCGCTGATGGCGACCAGGCGCTTGAAGATCTCCCGTCCTTCGGGGCGCGTCATGTTGAGGCTGATCGCGCGCTTGCCGGCGTTGATGTCGTTGAAGATGCCCGAGCGATTGACGTTGGCGGGGGGATCGGTGGGGCGGCGCGGCCGGCTCTGGTCCGGTTCAGGCCCGACAAAAGGCCCGGCCAGACGCAGACTGTCCAGCCGCTCGCGCCATTCGATGCGAATCGCTTCGGCGCCCAGCGCATCGAGCAGGCGCGGTCCGCCGCCCCCGGCCAGCACCCAGGTCAGGTCCAGTACGCGTACTCCCTCAAGCGGCCTCATGCGGTTTGCCTCCCGGATTTTCTAGATGACACCCTGGCGGCGCAGGTCCTCGACCTGCTCCGCGTCCAGCCCCAGTTGGCCCCCATAGATTTCCTGGTTGTGTTCGCCCGGCAGCGGCGCGCGCGGACCCGTGCGCCACGGACATTGCTCGGCCAGCGTCGGCGCACCGACGTAATTGAAGCTCGCGCCCAGTTCGGGATGCTCGACCCGGGCAAAGGTCTGGCGCATCCGCCAATGCTCGTCGCCAAGGTTCTCCTCGGGCAGGCGTACCGCGGCCCAGGAGATACGCTTGCGCTGGGCCTCGCGCCAGATCTCCTCGACACCGTAAGCGCCCATGCATCGGGTCAGTGCGCCGGTCAGGCAGGCGTTGAATTCCGGGCCACGACGGCTTGTAGGGTCTTTAAACTTTTCGTTCAGCTCAGCTCCGAATCCCTTTTCGGTCAGGAACTCGATCAGTGCGGCGCTTTCGCGCGGCGTGATTCCCAGCAACAGCATCGAATAGCGGCCATCGGCGGTCTTGAACTGCGCCTGCGGGGTAACGCGCTGCACGGCGTGCCGCCCGGTCTGCCGCAGCACCGGCTTTTGGCTGTAAATCCAGATCGGCACATCCACTTCGGTCGAGACCGCGACGGCCTGATGAATGGGCAGGTCGATCATCTCGCCGGCGCCCGACATTTCGCGCCCGATCAGCGCCCCGACGGCCGCGATGAAGGCCTGGTTGCACGCGATGTGGTAGGCGTGCCACATCTGCGGCGCGATTGGCGGCGTGTCGTAGGTGCCGTCGGGTTTGGGGTCGTATCCGCAGCACATCATCGGACCGCCCAGCGCCAGATGGATCAGATCGGTAGCCTTGTAATCGCGCCATGGGCCGCTGCGCCCAAAGGGCGTGATCACCAGGTAAATGAGGCGCGGGTTGAGCTTTCGCAGCGCAGGCCAGTCCAGGCCCAGGCGGCTCAGCGTGTCCAGCGGCAGGCTGTCGATCAGCACGTCGCTGCGTGCGATCAGCTTCTCCAGCATCGCTTTGGCCCGCGGCGCGTGGATATCCAGCGTCACACCGCGTTTGCCGACGTTGTAATGCCAGAAGTAGAGGCTGCGGGTGGGGTCGGGCTGATCCTGGTAGAAGGGACCGTTAAGGCGCGAGGGGCCGCCGCCCGGCGGTTCGACCTTGATTACCTCAGCGCCCGCGCCGGCGAACAGTTTGCCGCAGAACTCGCCCTTTTCATCGCCCAGTTCCAACACCTTGACGTCGAACAGAAATCCATCGGCCATCACACAATACCCTTTCGGATCGGCAAGCCTTGGCGCCTGACTACCGCGGACCGCGGTATCGAACGCACCCTACCACAGATTTGGGTCGCGGGTAATTTTTTGGCCCGATTGACTGGCCGCCGGGCCTCGTGGAGATTCGTTGCGCACATGGAAGGCGACGGCACCGGGTGGTACGAACTGGAGGCGGAACCGCTGGCGGGCCTTGCGGGCAGCGCGCTGCTGGCCGCAGCGGCGCTCGCAGCCATCTACGTAGCACTGGTCGCCGCCGTGGCCGGCGCCACCGGCGCCTCCTACATCATGTTTCCCGAACTGGGAGCGCTGGCCTACGACGTGTTCGGGCGGCCGCGCGGACGATGGAGCAATGCACCGGTCCATCTGGCCACCACCCCGGTTATCACCGGCGCGCTCGGCATCGCGATCACGCGCGTCCTCCCTTACGGCTTCCTGTCCGTGCTGCTCAGCGTGAGCGGCGCGATGGCTGTGATCATGGCGCTGGGCTCGCCGATTGCGCCCGCGATTTCCGCCGGCCTGTTGCCGCTGGTGCTGGGCGTCAGGAGTTGGGGCTATCCCCCCGGGATAATGTTCGGCACTGTGCTGCTGGCCGCGGCGTCGGTCCCGTGGCGGGCAGTGATGGTGCAGCCGGGTGATGCTGTAGTCCACAGCGCTCCGGCAACGCCGCCCGGGCTGTTGTGGGCGGCGGCCTACTTCGCCTTTGTGGTCGCGGCGGTCGCGATGGTAAAGCTCACGGGCTTGCGCTTCATCCTGTTCCCGCCTCTGGCGGTGATCGGATTTGAGATGTTCGGCCATCTCGAATCATGCGCCTGGGCAGGCTATCCGTTGCGGTTGCCGCTCGTATGCTTTCTAACTGCGGCGGGCGGGCTTGCTTTGCATCATCTTCTGGGTGTGACCTGGATGACGGCCGCGCTGAGCATGGCGTGGGGAATGGCGGTGTTGCAGGTCTTTCGCGTGCATGTCCCGCCGGCGCTGGCGGTGGCGTTGCTGCCGATGGTGATGGAGGCGCCGACCGCATGGTATCCATGTTCGGTCGGGCTTGGCACCTTGACCCTGACGCTGTGGTTTCGGTGCTGCCGCGGCAGCTTGCAAGGCGGACAAATCCGGCCCACCGCCGTTTGCAGCTTGCGGCTTGGAAGTGAGAAAAGAGAAGTGACTGACGCGAGCGGCCGCCAGGAGCGCGGTAACTGCACCTTGTCCTGACTTTGTCCGTTCGCTACCCCCGACTTTGGAGTTTGGAGGATTACCCGATGGCGAAGATGCTGCCGATGCTGACCGGTTACCGGGTGCTGGATATCACGCAATTCGTGGCCGGGCCGACCTGTTGCCGAATTCTGGGCGAGATGGGCGCCGAGGTGGTGAAACTTGAAATGGCGCCGTGGGGCGATCGCACGCGCGCGGCCGGCTTCAAGCCGGTCGACCCCAGATATGCCAAGACCTCGCAGAGCACGCAGTTCTTCCAGCATAACCACTGCAAGAAGAGTCTGGCGATGGACCTCAAGAATCCGCGCGCCCAGGAACTGGTCAAGGCGATGCTGCCGAAGTTCGACGTGGTGGTGGAGAATTTCGCCCCCGGCGTGATCAACCGGCTTGGTTTGGGCTACGACGTGATCAAACAGATCAACCCGAAGATCATCATGTGCTCGATTTCGGTGTGCGGACAGACCGGGCCGCTGCGCGACAAGCCGGGCTACGACTATATCGGCCAGGCCTACGCCGGCATCACCGATCAGATCGGCGAGCCCGATCGCGCGCCGTCGCAGTTGACGATGGCGGCGGGCGACATCTCTACCGGCGTCGCCGCCGCGATGGCGGTGGGGTTCGCGCTGCTGCATCGCGAGCGCACCGGCGAGGGCCAGTACCTGGACGCGTCGATCACCGACACCTACTTCCATTGGCATCACGAGTACCTGCCCAAAGTGTCGCTGCGCGGACCGGCGGCCGTACCCAAGCGCAACGGCTCGCAGCATCCGGGCGGCGGTCCGGCCGGGATTTTCCGTTATCGCGACGATCAGTACGTCTATGTCACCGTGCTGCCGCATCAGTGGCCGCAATTCATCAAGGCGCTGGGGATGCCGGAGTTGGGCACCGACCCGCGCTTTAAGAACGCCCATCTGCGGCGCGACAACAACGAGATTCTCAAGCAAATCCTGGAGGATTGGCTCGCCAGGTTCCCCACGCGCGAGGCGGCGCTGGCCGCGCTGGAAAAGGAGCGCGTGCCGTGCGCCCCGGTGCTCACCTTGTACGAGGCGGCCAATCATCCGCACCTGCGCGAGCGCAAAACCGCCCGCCGCGTCAAGGATCGCCTGATTGGCGAGTTCGACGTCCCCGGGATGCCGGTGAAGTTCTCCGCCTGGCCCGATCGCACCGACGTCAAGGCCGACCTCCTGGGCGAAAGCAACGAAGCGGTGCTGCGCGAGTACCTGGACTTGTCAGACGCCGAAATCGCGCAGCTCTACAAGGACAAGGTGCTGGTGCACGACAGGATGCTCGATGCGGAAGCGAGGCAGGCCTGACATCGCCGCCTGCATTGTCGTTCAAGAGCGTCGAGAACGAATCGCCTGGCCCACTTCCTGCCTCGCCCGTGGTCGGCAGGCGCACACCGGGAGAGGTCGCGGACCGATTTGCACGTAAATCGGTCCGCGGCTGAGGGCCAAACAATGGCGCGAACCGGCTGAGGAGCGGTCGTCATGCAAGTCGCCTGGATTGGAACGGGAATCATGGGAGCGCCGATGGCGCGCCGGCTGCTGCACGCCGGCCATCGAGTGACAGTCTTCAACCGCACGCGTGCCAGAGCGCAGACGCTGGCCGCCGACGGCGCGATCGTCGCCGACAGTCCAACCGACGCGGTGCGCGGCGCCGAGGCCGTGTTCACGATGGTGCCCGACACGCCCGACGTCGAGCAGGTCGTCGATCAGATCGCGCCCGCGCTTGCGGCGGACCGCCTGGTGATCGACATGAGCACCATCGCGCCGGCCGGTGCGCGGCGCGTTGCCGCGCGGCTTGCCAAACAAAAAGTTGCATTTCTTGACGCACCGGTGTCGGGCGGAGAACCGGGCGCGATCGAAGGGACGCTGACGATCATGGTCGGCGGCGAGCGCGCCGCCTTCGAGCGCGCCCGCCCGCTGTTCGAGCAGCTCGGCAAACGTATCACCTACATGGGCGGCGCGGGCGCCGGCCAGATGACCAAGCTGGTCAACCAGGTCGCAGTGGCGGTCAACCTGGAGGCGGCGGTTGAAGCGCTGCTGCTGGCCGTGCGTGGCGGACTGGATCCGGCGCGGGTGCTGGAAGCGATCGGCGCGGGCGCAGCCGCGTCGTGGCAGTTGAACAACCTGGGACCCAAGATAATCGCGCACGATTACCGGCCCGGCTTCCTGATCAAGCTGCTGCGCAAGGACTTGCGCCTGCTGAGCGAAACCGCCCGCGAGACCACAACGCCGCTGCCTGCCCTGTCCCTGGTATCGGCGCTGTTCGACGCCGCCGCCGCCCATGGCCACGACCTTGACGGCACCCAGGCCCTCGCCGCGGTGCTGGCTGCGCTGGCCCCCTCGAAGTAAGAGACTCCTACCCTCTGTGCGCGAGAATTATCTTCGCTTCGCGCCTGCCGCGATGCGATATGGGTTTCGCCGACGCTCCGCTTGCATCGTCTCTACGGCGGTTTCGCAGCCGGGTTCATAGAGGCTGATTCAGCCGGGCGGCGCAAAAGGCGGCGTTGATTAAGGCTGGAGGGCGGCCGGGAAATCTCGCCTTAGAGCTTTGTGCGCTGGCTGGCAGTGGAGGCTACCGGCGCTTCAGTCACCGGCGCTTTGGCCTTTTCGGTGGGCGAGACGGCCGCTTGCGGCGCCACGACTTTCGCCGCTTCGGTGGGCTTGAAATCACGCAGAATACGGCTTTTCATGTCCGCGATTTCGGTGCGGGACACGTTGACCGAGATAGGTATCGAAAACAAGGATTCGGAAATCTTCATTGCCTACTCTTTCAACCTAACGTTGCCTGCCAGGATGTCAAGACAAGCTTCAGCGAAGGAGAGGACTATCTTGCCTGTGGTCTCCTGTAGCTCGTCCTCGGTTAAATCGAGGAGTTTGGATGCCATGTATCGGGAACTGATGTTCAGGATGCCGAGCGGCCTGTCGCGCGCGCCTTCCCTGAAGACCGGCAGAGAAGCGACCATTTCGTCCGGGACCTGTTCGCCGCTCTCTGACAGCATCTCATCATCGTTCAGCGGCACGTAGTAAAAGGGTGTCCGCTGCTGGAGCGCACGCCGTTTCACGAACAGTCGTCCGGTGTTCATCTTGTATGCACGGCCGGCGATCCCGTCGCCATAGCGCAGAGTAAATTTCCATCGCGGATCGTCGGCTGAAAAGTTGGCGGCGACCACCTGCAGGCGGTGTGATTGGGTGTCGTAAGCCATCAGGCTGAGGGTGAGGTTTGCCGTGTCCTGGTCGTTGAGTCCGAGTGTTTCCGACAGAGTCTGAGCAAGACCCGGCCATATTTGATTGAGCGGGCTTTGCCGCGCGTCGACTTGGGCCTGCCGCAACATCTGACCAACGGCCTGTTCGAGGTTGCCTGCCAGACTGTCGGCAATTGGGACCGGAACCGGGGTGAGTTGATCGGCGAGTCCCCATTGGATTCGGTAACGGAAGTCGAGCGGCGGGTGGGCAATGGTTGCGACAGCTTCGTTGTTCTCCCGATCGTAAACGAAACTGCTTTTGAACTGCGCCGTCAATTCCGGTTCCGGCAGTGAGCCGTCAGCCAGACTGAGCGGGGCGGGTAGATCGCCGGCGGCATGAAGCGGGGGGAGTATCGACGCAGTGGGCTCAATGGGAACGAAGCCTTTGGGAAATCTCACGACCAGTGTGAGTTTTTCGGCGGGAACGTGGCGTAAAATATGTTCGAGATATTCCGTGCGTTCGTCATGGGTGGCGTACATTGGGCGGAACTGGGATCGGGACATAGCGAAGGAATTGACCAGATAACATCGGGTTTGGATATCGAGTGCGCCATCGGTTGGGGTAAGAGGCCGCGTGAAGGTTAGATGTCCTTGCCACAGGCGGCGTTTGCAGTTGTTGCGATCCGGCTTCAGATCGACCGCGAAATTCGGCAATTGGGGCCGCGTGCTGCTCTCCATGCGTTCAATCTGTCCGGTCAGGGTTCGTGCGCCGACCTCGCCTGGCGGAGAGGGGATTGGGCTGTCGGCGGCGAAGCCGAGGGTTTCGACCGTGCGCTGCGCGTCGCCATCGGCGCTGATCGCGTATGTGACGCGCACCTCGCGGGAGTAGCATTTTGCGATTTGACGATTAGTGGAAAATAACTGACGAACGACTGCGTCGGTCGCGTGAGTGGGAAAGGTCGGCGCCGGTTCGAATGGCCGGTCGTCGCGGGAGAAGTACGGAGTTATCGCCGCGCTGCCCCATCGGTTTATCGTGATCACGTTGAAGTTCTGACCGCGGGTGGCGGTTTCGCGGCTCGAGGTTGCGCTGCCGCAGGAAAGCACGGCGACCTGGTGGGTGCGGGACTGGTCAGCTTCGATCGTGACGCGGGCGAAGTTGTAATGGTGCTTGTGGCCGTGGAGCACAAGCGGGACGCTGAATTTGCCGACCTCGGCAAGGAATCGCCCCGCATCTTTGAGGATCATCATCGGTTCCGCTTCGTCATCGTACGGGATGGGAAGCGCGTGATGATGGAGGACGGCGATGCGAACATTGCGGGACATTTGCCGGCTCCGAAGAAGCCGGTCGAGCTCGGAAAACCGCTCATAGGGGATGAATCCCTGAGCCCACCAGGCGGCATCGGACGTCGAGGAGTCGAAGTTCAGGATTTCCACCGGGAGGCCGTTGAAGGTTTGAAGCGCCGGCGCTTGCGGAAAGTATCTGTGAAAGCCGCGGCGATGGATCATGGTCCACAACCACGCGAAAATTGCCAGTATGGGCAGACCCAGGCATCCGACGGCGAGCCCGTGCGGTTTAAATAGAAAGCGCAGTGCAATACCCACGGCGGCCAGGAGTAACAGCGCAAGGTCCGAGTGACGAGGGGAGAAAATTCCAAAGATTCGAGTGTCGTGATTGCCCGGAATTACAACCACCGCCGCGGCGGGCGCTCTTTGCCGGAGCTGGCCGATAAAGTTTTGGGCGCGCTTCAGGGAGGAACGCCACGGAGAATCAACCAGGTCGCCGGAGACGATGATGATGTGAGGTTTTATTTGCGGGAGATAGTCGAGTATCTCATTCCAGCGCGCCGGCAAGAAACTGTGGCCGACATGCAGATCGGAAAGATGCACGATCCGCACCTGGTCGTCGGTTTGTGCCTCCCCGTCTGGCATCTTGAGGCGTTGGCCGCACGCCGTCGGGCAAAATAGAGATAATCGCGGGCCGGGTCAAGATGCGAACGCGGCCAAACTGGTGGGCGAACCTGCGCCCTCCCAGCGCGCGCCTTGCGCAACGCGAGACCGGCCTATCGCGCGGCGCTGCGGGCTTCTCGGGCGCGCTGGCGGGCGCGCGCCAGTTGCACCGCCTTAAGCGCGCTTGGGTAGCCGGGCTCGTAGAAACTGAGATTGTGGAGTTGCTCCTCGGCCGCCACCACGCCTTTGGACAGCGCCTCGCCGTCGCTTAGCGTCTCGGCCGGCTCCGCGGTGGAGGCCAGCACCGTCATCACGCCGTCCTTGACCTCGGCCAGTCCGCCCGAGACCACAAACAGACGGTAGCTGCTGTCCTCCAGTTTGACGGCAACCACGCACGGCACCAGCGAGGTCAGGTAATTGATGTGCTGGGGCAGGACGCCGAATTCGCCCAGCGGATTGACCGCCGTCACTTCCGCCACCGCGCCGTCGAACACTACGCCGGTAGGTGTTATCAACTTGAAGGGCAGCGCCGCGTCAGCCATCGGATGCCGCTCCCGCCCTAACGCGCTTCGCCGCGCGCCAGCCGCTCGGCCTTGGCGCGCGCGTCGTCGATGGTGCCGACCAGGTAGAAGGCCTGCTCGGGCAGGTCGTCGCACTTGCCGTCGAGGATTTCCTTGAAACCGCGCACGGTCTCCTTGCGCGGCACGTAGGCGCCGGGCGTGTTGGTGAAGACCTCGGCCACGTGCATCGCCTGGGACAAAAAGCGCTCCACGCGCCGCGCCCGCGCCACCACCATTTTGTCCTCCGCCGACAGCTCGTCCATACCGAGGATCGCGATGATGTCCTGCAAATCCTTGTAGCGCTGCAGGATCGCCTGCACGCGCCGCGCGACGTCGTAATGCTCCTCGCCCACCACCTGGGGATCGAGGATGCGCGAGGTGGAAGCCAGCGGATCGACCGCCGGGAAGATGCCCTTTTCGAACAGCTTACGCTCCAACACCGTGGTGGCGTCCAGATGGGTGAACGTGGTGGCCGGGGCCGGGTCGGTCAGGTCGTCGGCAGGCACGTAAATGGCCTGCACCGAGGTGATGGCGCCCTTCTTGGTGGTCGTGATGCGCTCTTCGAGCGCGCCCAGGTCGGTGCCCAGGGTCGGCTGATAGCCGACCGCGCTCGGCATCCGGCCCAGCAGCGCCGAGACTTCCGAGTTCGCCTGCACGAAGCGGAAGATGTTGTCGATGAACAGCAGCACGTCCTTGCCCTCGGTGTCGCGGAAGTACTCGGCGACCGTAACGCCGGTCAGGCCGACACGGGCGCGCGCGCCGGGCGGCTCGTTCATCTGGCCATAGACCAGTGCGGTCTTGGACAAAACGCCCGATTCCTTCAGCTCCAGGTAAAGGTCGTTGCCCTCGCGCGAGCGCTCGCCGACGCCGGCGAACACCGACACGCCGCCGTGCTGCTTGGCGACGTTGTTGATCAACTCCATGATGGTGACGGTTTTGCCCACCCCGGCGCCGCCGAACAGCCCAATCTTGCCGCCGCGCGAGTACGGACAGATCAGATCGATCACCTTGATGCCGGTTTCGAAGATTTCGACCTCCACCGCCTGCTCGTCGAAGGCCGGCGCGCTGCGATGGATCGGCATGCGATTGCCCTCGATCGGGCCCGACTCGTCCACCGCCTCGCCGGTGACATTCATCAGCCGCCCCAGTGTGCCGGGTCCCACCGGCACCGCGATCGGCGCGCCGGTGTCGGTCGCCGCCATGCCGCGCACCAGCCCGTCGGTGGAATCCATCGCGATGCAGCGCACGGTGTTTTCGCCCAGATGCTGCGCCACCTCCAGCACCAGGTTGCCGGGCTTGTCGCCCAGCGCGGGGTTGGTGACGCGCAGCGCGTTGAGGATCGGCGGCAGCGCGCCGTTGCTGAACTGGACGTCAACCACGTTGCCCAGGACCTGAACTATCTGTCCGCTTGTTGCGTTGCTCATAAAGTCTTCGGTTTCCGACAAAATTTTTTGCACCTCAGGCGCTTAGCGCCTCGGCACCGCCTACGATATCCATCAGCTCGCGCGTGATGCCGGCCTGGCGCGCGCGGTTCATCTCCAGCGTAAGCCGCGCGATCATGTCGGCGGCGTTGTTCGAGGCGCTGTCCATCGCGGTCATGCGGGCGGCGTGCTCGCTGGCTTCGGCCTCCAGCAGGGCGTGAAACACCGCCGACTCCACGTAGCTTTGAATGATCACCGGCAGCAGCTCGGCGCGGCTGGGCTCGATCAGGTACTCGCTCGGCCCCGCTACGCCCTCCGCGGTCTGCGTTCCGGCCTCGACCGGCAGAATACGCTCGTAGGTCGGCCGCTGGGAAAGGGCGGAGCGAAACTGGCTGTAGATCACCGCCGTCTGCTGGTATTGGCCGGCGCGAAACTCATTGAGCATCATGTCGGCCAGCGAAGTCGCCAGCTCCAACGTGGCCAGCCGCGGCGTGTTGTTGATGCGCTGCCCCACCATCCGGCCGCCGGTGCGCTTGAAATGCTCCACTGCCTTGCGCCCGACCGCGAAGAACACCGGCTCGATGCCTTCCTTGCGCATCCCGTCGGCCTGTTCCTCAGCATGGCGCAGCAGATTGGCATTGTAGCCGCCGCACAGCCCGCGATCCGACGTAATCACCGTGATCAGGCCGGCATGCTGCGCCCCGGGCGGCGGTTCCATCGTCTGTCCCGCCAGCAGCGAGCCGGCCAGCTTGGAAAGGCTCTCGGCGTAGGGGCGGTCGTTGAGCAGCGCGTCCTGGGCGCGCCGCAGCTTGGCCGCCGACACCAGCTTCATGGCGCGAGTGACCTGCTGGGTCGATTTGACCGAAGTGATGCGCCGGCGGATCGCCTTAAGCGTTGCCATCGCTCAGCTTCAATCCGCTCAGGCCGCAGCCGCCTTGTCGCCACCGTGCTCGGCGGCGAAAACTTCGGCAAACTGATCCATCGCCTTGACCAGGCGCGCCCGCAACTCATCGGAGATCTCACGCCGGGTCCTGATCTCGTCGAGGATGTCGGCCTGGCGCGATTCGAAGTAGGAGAACAGCTCGCGCTCAAACAGCTTGACCTGATCGACCGCCAGCTTGTCCAGGTAGCCCTGGTTGCCGGCGAAGATCAGCAGCACCTCGCGTTCCATCGAAAGCGGCGAGTACTGCGGCTGCTTGAGCATCTCGGTCAGCCGCTCGCCGCGATGCAGCAGGCGCTGGCTGGCCGGATCGAGATCGGAGCCGAACTGCGCAAATGCCGCCATCTCGCGATACTGCGCCAGGTCCAGCTTGAGCGTGCCGCCCACCTGCTTCATCGCCTTGGGCGCGGCCGAAAAGCCCACCCGCGACACCGACAGCCCCACGTTGACGGCGGGCCGGATGCCGGAGTTGAACAGGTCGGTATCCAGCACGATCTGGCCGTCGGTAATCGAGATGACGTTGGTGGGGATGTATGCGGACACGTCGCCGGCCTGGGTTTCGATGATCGGCAGGGCGGTCAGCGAGCCGCCGCCGTGCGAATCGCTCATCTTGGCGGCCCGCTCCAACAGCCGCGAATGCAGGTAGAAGACGTCACCGGGATAGGCTTCGCGGCCGGGCGGACGGCGCAGCAGCAGCGCCAATTGCCGATAGGCCTGGGCGTGCTTGGAGAGGTCGTCGTAAATCACCAGCGCGTGCTTGCCGTTGTCGCGATAGTACTCGCCCATCGCGCAGCCGCTGTAGGGCGCGATAAACTGCAGCGGCGCCGACTCCGAGGCGGTCGCCGCCACCACCGTGGTGTATTCCATCGCGCCGTAGCGGTTGAG